>Ga0065165_1000555_pt1 | contig 55601 bp, 43 predicted proteins | sample AraplaMF_Cvi_mMF_FD_63813 | JGI IMG/M metagenome (GOLD analysis project Ga0065165, IMG submission 63813) | Arabidopsis root microbial communities from the University of North Carolina, USA - plate scrape MF_Cvi_mMF (version 2) (version 3) | ecosystem: Host-associated > Plants > Roots >...
CAATGTACGTGCGTCGACGTCCGACGGCAAGCCGACCGAAGAGGGGCGGGAAAACGCAGTGGCGGCATGGCGCCGATCCGGGCTCGCGCCCGCCCACTTCGCTTGTTCGAACAGCTGTTCCGGCGATGACCGTGAGATTCGACCCTGTCTTGACGCGTTGCTAACGGCACGAAGGCTACGCTGCGCGCGCCCCGACATGTCCGCATGTCGGGCGGTCAGCCTCACCGCCCCATTCGTCCCGACCTTGCCGAGTCCGTCCATGACCCATGCCGCACGTCCCCTGCTCGCCGCCCTGACGGCCGCTGTCCTGTCTGCCGCGTTGCCCGCGGTCGCCGCCTCCCATTGGGAGTACACCGGCCACAAGGGCGCCGCCCATTGGGGCGAGATCGACGCCGCCTTCGCCGAGTGCGCGAGCGGCCATCAGCAGAGCCCGATCAACATCGACAAGACGGTGAAGGCGGCCCTGCCCGCCCTGTCGTTCCATTACGGCCATGCCGCGCCGACGATCTGGAACAACGGCCACACCGTCCAGGTGAATGTGCCGGCAGGCAACACGCTGGAGGTGGGCGGACAGCGCTACGAGCTGCTGCAGTTCCACTTCCACACGCCCAGCGAAGAACACATCAAGGGCAAGCCGGAACCGATGGTGGCGCACTTCGTCCACAAGAACGAGGCGGGCGAACTGGGCGTCGTGGCGGTGCTGATCCGCGCGGGACGCTCGAACGCGGCGCTCGCACCCGTGTTCGAGCACCTGCCGCGCGTCGGCGAGAAGGTCACCGTCGACGAACTGTCGCTGGACCTGGGCGCCGTGCTGCCGAAGTCGCTGGGCTACTACGACTTCGCCGGCTCGCTGACCACGCCGCCCTGCTCGGAGGGCGTGCACTGGATGGTGCTGAAGGAGCCGGTGACGCTCTCGGCCAGGCAGATCGCCTCGTTCCGCAAGCTGGTGGGCAAGAACGCGCGCCCGGTGCAGCCGCTGAACGCGCGCGTGGTCCAGGAAAGCGAGTGAGCCCTCAGACCAGCGCGCGGCCGATCAGGATCTTCTGCACCTCGGACGTGCCTTCGTAGATCTGCGTCACGCGCACGTCGCGGTAGATCCGCTCGACCGGGAAGTCGCTGACGTAGCCATAGCCGCCGTGGATCTGGATCGCGGCCGAGCAGACGCGCTCGGCCATCTCGCTGGCGAAGAGCTTGGCCATCGCCGCCTCCTTCAGGCACGGCTGGCCGGCGTCCTTCAGCGACGCCGCGTGCCAGATCAGCTGGCGGGCGGCCTCGATCTGCGTGGCCATGTCGGCGAGCTTGTGCTGCATCGCCTGGTGCTCGAAGATCGGCACGCCGAAGGCGACGCGCTCCTTGCTGTAGCGCAGCGCCGCCTCGAAGGCCGCGCGCGCCATGCCCACCGACTGGGACGCGATGCCGATGCGGCCGCCTTCCAGCCCGGACAGCGCGATCTTCAGCCCCTGGCCGTCCTCGCCGATCCGGTTGGCGACGGGCACGCGGCAGTTCTCGAACAGGATCTGCGCCGTGTCGCTGGCGTGCTGGCCCATCTTGTCCTCGATGCGGGCCACGACGTAGCCGGGCGTGTTCGTCGGCACCAGGAAGGCGGAGATGCCCTTCTTGCCCGCGGCCTTGTCGGTCACCGCCATCACGATGGCCACGTCGCCGTTCTTGCCGCTGGTGATGAACTGCTTGACGCCGTTGAGGACGTAGTCGTCCCCGTCGAGCACCGCCGTCGTCTTCAGTCCGCCGGCCTCGGAGCCCACATGCGGCTCGGTCAGGCAGAACGCGCCCAGCATGTCGCCGCGCGCCAGCGGCTTGAGGAAGCGCTGCTTCTGATCCTCGTTGCCGAAGGCCATCAGGATGCTGCACACGGGGCAGTTGTTGACGCTCACCACCGTGGAGGTCGCGCCGTCGCCGGCGCCGATCTCCTCCAGGATGATCGCCAGCGCCAGGTAGTCCAGGCCCGCGCCGTCGTACTCGGCCGGCACGGCCACGCCGTAGCAGCCCAGCGCGGCCAGGCCCTTGAGCTCCTCGGCGGGGAACTGGTGGGACTTGTCCCACGCGGCCGCCTTCGGCGCGATCTGGTCTTGCACGTAGGCGCGGACGGCGTCCTGCACGGCGCGGTGGTCTTCGGAAAGCAGCATGGTCGGCTCTTGCTCAACTCTTGGATGGAGAGGGATCCGGGTGGGATCCCGTGACGGTGGCGGCGCTCGTGGCGCCGGGGGGAATGCGGTAGCGGAGCGTGTCCTGGCTGGACACGGGCTCCCAGACGCGTGCGACGACGTGGTCGCCGTCGATCGCGAGGCGCTCGCGCAGGCGGGCGTCCATCGGTTGCTGGGTGAGCCAGGCCGCGCGTTTCGCGGGCTCGACCTCGCCGGCCGCCAGCGCGAGACGGGCGGCTTCGTTGAGGAGCAGCAGCGAGGCCTGCTTGCGGACGTAGAGGGTGAAGCCGGGCGATCCCACGGCGACCAGCATGTGGCCGATCGAGTTGCGCCAGACCGGCAGGCCCCAGGGCCGCGCCGCCATCAGGTCCGGGTCCCAGGCCAGCAGGGCGAGGATGCCGCCGTCAGCGAGCGTCCGCGCGCGCAGCCATTGCTCGTCCAGCAGATGCTGCGTCGCATGGGGCATCGCCCAGATCTGGGGCACACAGTGGAGCGGGTCGTCCGGCGCGATCCGCGCGGGATCGGCGCCCAGGTCCGAGCAAGCCATCTCGCGCACGGCCTCGCGACCGAAGTTCGCTTCGGTCTGGATCCAGCGGGTCGCGTCGATCGCCTGCGGCGACAAGGGGCGCAGCATCGCGCGCATCGCGGGTGCCTGTCCGGGATGACGCGCGGCGATATCCGTGAGCACTTGCCAGTGGCGTCGGCCCATGGCACCGGCCACGTTGACGCCGATCAGGGTGCGGGTTCCCTCGAGCATCGCCACCGTCAGCGCGTCGGCCTTCGCGAGCAGGCTCATCATCGCGGCGCCGTCGCCGGACCGCCCTGCCAGCACCGATCGGATCTGCAGCCAGCGCAGACACTCCACCGTCGATCGCCACGGCAGGATCGTCGCACGCCGGATGTACAGGTCCTTCGCCGTGCTGAGCTCGGCGGCAGGCGCGATCAGCGGCTCCTCGATCATCATGCCGGGCCGGGCGACCGCCTCGCATCGACGTCCGACCTCGGCGTGGGTGTCCATCAACGCGCGCAGTCCGTCTTCCTCGCGGGTCCAGACGGCGACGCAGTCCTGCGCCTGCGCGTCGCATTGCCAGGCTCGGGCGGACTTGTCACCGCTCGACGAAGGCCACCTGCGAGGCAAGGGCGGAATCTCGTCGAAACGGCCGGCCTCGATCCGCGCCCAGGCGCGCAGGCCTTCCGTGTGGGGATCCTCGCCAGCCGCCTCCAGGCCCAGCAGGCCGAACATTGCGTTGTCCTTCGCCGGCAGCGTGGAGGCCGGCACGCGCAGCGCCTCGGGCACAGGGCGCGGCGCGTCGTCGACCAGCCGGTTGTTGAAGGCGGCCCAGGCGGCCGCGAGCGTGACCACGCCGAGCAGCAGGCCGCCCAGGATCTTCAGCGTCACGCGGGCCCAGCGCTTCATCGTTCTCTCCCTGAATCTTGATCTGTGGTCAGTGAGTATCGGACGACCGCAGCCCTCACCCCTGCCCTCTCCCGCAAGCGGGAGAGGGAGAAAGAAGGGGGTCGCTCCCGCGCACCACAGAATGCGCAGCAGTCTCCAGGTCAGCTCGGTGCACTCTCGCTCCCTCTCCCGCTTGCGGGAGAGGGTGGGGGTGAGGGCCAGCGCCCGCGGCAGTCAACCAGAGCCGCCTTGCTCGCACTCGACACGGCTCCCCCCCGCAACGCGTTACCAGGGCAGCGGGCTGCCGTCGTAGTTGAAGAACCCGCCGTTGTCGCCGGCTTTCAGGCCGTCGAGCACGCCGCGCAGGCTGGAGGCGCTGGTCGCCACGTCGATGTCGGCTTCCTGCCCGCCCATGTCGGTCTTGACCCAGCCCGGGTGGAGGCTGACGCAGATCGCGCGGCCGTCCAGCGTCATCGCGACGTCCTTCATCACCGAGTTCACGGCTGCCTTCGAGGCCCGGTAGACCCAGCCCGCCGAGTTGGCGCGCAGCGTCATCGATCCCATCCGTGAGGACAGGATGCCGATGCGCGCGTCCGGCGCGAGGGCGTCCAGCAGCTGCGGCAGCACGCGCATCGGGCCCAGCACGTTGGTGTGCATGACGGCGTCGAAGTCGGCCGCGCTCGGCGGCTGCAGGCCGATGGTCTTGGGCCCGTAGACCCCCGCTACATACATCACCCGGTTGAACTGGTAGCCGTCGAGCTGCCAGGCGAGGCCGGCGATGCTGACCACGTCGGACACCTCGAGCTTGATCGCCGTCGCGCCGAGCGCCTTGAGCTTCTCGAGGCTGGCGTCGTCGCGCGCCGTCGCGACGACGGTATCGCCCTTGTCGCGATGCTGCTTCACGAGTTCGAGGCCGATGCCTCGCGACGCGCCGATGATGAGAACTTGCGTCATCCGGTCCTGCCTCAGATCAGTTCGACGCCGACGGCGGTCGCTTCGCCGCCGCCGATGCACAGCGCCGCGACGCCGCGCTTGAGGTTGCGGTGCTTCAGCGCGCCCAGCAGCGTCACCAGGATGCGGGCACCAGAAGCGCCGATCGGGTGACCCAGCGCCACGGCGCCGCCGTTGACGTTGACGATCTCGTGCGGCAGCTTGAACTCGGCCATCGCGGCCATGGTCACCGCGGCGAAGGCCTCGTTGACTTCCCACAGGTCCACGCTCTTCGCATCCCACTGGTTCTTGGCCAGCAGCTTCTGGATCGCGCCGACCGGCGCGGTCGTGAACCACTCCGGCGCGTTGGCGTGCACCGCGGTGCCGACGATGCGCGCCACCGGTTTCACGCCCAGCTTGTTCGCGGTGGACTCGCGCATCAGCACCATCGCCGCGGCGCCGTCGGAGATCGACGACGAGGTCGCGGCCGTGATCGAGCCGTCCTTCTTGAACGCCGGCTTCAGCGTCGGGATCTTGTCGAGCTTGGCCTTGAAGGGCTGCTCGTCCCGCGAGACGACGGTGTCGCCGCCCTTGCCGGCGAGGGTCACCGGCGCGATCTCCCAGGCGAAGGAGCCGTCCTCGTTCGCCCGCTTGGAGCGCTCGGTCGACGCGATCGCGAACTGGTCCTGCGCTTCACGCGTGAAGGCGTACTTGTCGACGCACTGCTCGGCGAACACGCCCATGGCCTTGCCGCGCTCGTAGGCGTCTTCCAGGCCGTCCAGCGCCATGTGGTCGTACATCTGCGCGGCGCCGTACTTCACGCCCTTGCGCGCGAACATCAGGTGCGGCGCGTTGGTCATGGACTCCATGCCGCCGGCCACCAGGATGTCGGCGCTCTCGGCCTTCAGCGTGTCGTGCGCGAACATGACCGCGCGCATGCCGGCGCCGCACATCTTGGACAGCGTGACCGCGCCCACCGACTGCGGCAGGCCGGCCTTGAGCACCGCCTGGCGCGCCGGGGCCTGGCCCTGGCCGGCCATCAGGCAGTTGCCGAGGAAGGTTTCCTCGATCGAATCGGCCGGCACGCCGGCGCGCTCGACGGCCGCCCTGATGGCGACGGCGCCCAGCTCCCACGCGGCCAGGCCGGCGAAGTCGCCCAGCAGGCCGCCGATCGGCGTGCGGGCGGCGGAAACGATGACGATGGAATCGGACATGGGGGTCTCCTTCAAAGAAGTCGGTGTGTTCGTCAATGGATGGGAAGCTCGCGGTCCTGCGGCTCGGGCACCTTCAGGGCCGGCGCGAGGTCGCGGACATGGAATCGCTTGTGCGGGTCGTAGGGGAACACGTCCTCGACATGGCCCGCGAGGATCCGTTCCTTGTGGGTCTGCCAGAAGGCCGGATCGAGCAGGTCGGCGTGATGCGCCATGAAGACGTCGCGCACGCCGGGATGGCCCAGCAGGAAGGGGCCGAAGGTCTCGGGGAACACGTCCAGCTTGTTGACGTGGTACCAGATCTCGCCGGACAGCTCTTCCTCCTCGTTGCGCGGCGTGGGCACCTTGCGGAAGTTGCAGTCGGTCAGGTACTCGATCTCGTCGTAGTCGTAGAACACGACCTTGCCGTGGCGCGTCACGCCGAAGTTCTTCCAGAGCATGTCGCCGGGGAAGATGTTGGCCGCCACCAGGTCCTTGATCGCGTTGCCGTACTCGACCACCGCGTGCGCGAGCTGGGCCGGCGACGCCTCCTGCAGGTAGATGTTGAGCGGCACCATGCGGCGCTCGATGTAGAGGTGCTTGATGACCAGGTCCTCGCCGGTCTCCTCCAGCAGCGAGGGACAGAAATGCTTCAGCTCGGCCACCAGCTCGTCCTCGAAGCGGTGGCGCGGGAACGCGACCCGCGTGTACTCCAGCGTGTCGGCCATGCGCCCGACGCGGTCGTGCTGCTTCACCAGCAGGTACTTGGACTGGATCTGCTCGCGCGTCGTGTCCTTCTGCGGCGGATAGAAGTCCTTGATGACCTTGAAGACGAAGGGATACGACGGCAGGTCGAAGACCAGCATCACCATGCCCTTGATGCCGGGCGCGATGCGGAACTTGTCGCTGCTGTGGCGCAGGTGGTTGAGGAAGTCGCGGTAGAAGAGGTTCTTGCCCTGCTTCTGGAGACCCAGCGTCGCGTAGATCTCCGAGCGCGGCTTGCGCGGCATCAGCGAGCGCAGGAACTGCACGTAGGCGCTGGGGACTTCCATGTCGACGAGGAAGTAGGCCCGCGCGAAGCTGAACAGCATCTGCAGCTCGTCCTCGCCGAACAGCGCCGCGTCGATGTAGAGCCGCCGTTCCGCGGACGGGTCCTGCGATCCGTTGGTCTTCGCCGGGGACGCCGGCTCCTGGTGCAGGATGGGCAGCGCGAACGGCGTCTCGGTGAAGCCGTTGATGATCTTGCCGACGATGTACGCGCCCTTGTTGCGGAAGAACAGCGAGGACAGCACCTGCACCTGGAAGTTGGTGCGCCAGCGGAAGGCGCCGAGCTGCTCGCCGACGGCCTGGAGCACCAGGTCGATGTCGCGGCCCAGGTCCTCGAACTCCAGCGCCAGCTGGAAGTTCCAGACGATGCGCATGAAGGTGTCGCGCAGCGTGTCCTGCGAGGGGTAGTAGCAGCGGTAGGTCGGCTGGGCGGCGGGTTCCTCGTTCTCGATGAACTCGGTGGAGATCGCCGGCCGGACGAAGATGAACTCGTTGTGGAAGTAGCTGTGGTGCAGGATGCGCGTGGTGACCGAGTTGAAGAAGGTCTCGGCCAGTTCCGGCCGCAGGTGCTTGGTCAGCAGCCCGATGTAGTGCAGCTTGACCTGCTGCCAGACCTCGCCCGGCAGCTCGCTGGTCTTGTAGCGCTCTTCCAGCAGCGCGACCGCCTCGTCCACGCGCAGGTCGTAGAACTCGATGCGCTCGCGCTGCGCGCGCTGCTGGCCGTGCCAATCCGCCTGCTCGAAGCGCTGCTTGGCCGTCGCCGACGCGGCGCGGAACAGGCGGTAGTGCTTGTCGAAACCCTCGAGCATGGTCTGCGCGATCTCGAACGCGCGCGGATCGTTGAGCTCGTGGGGGAACATGGCGCGGCGTCCGCGTGGCGGGCTCAGCGGCCCATGGCCGCCTCGTAGCGGCGGTGCAGCGACTCCAGCGCGCGGCGGTAGGCCGGACCGACGTCGTCGGGGCCCGCGGCGGTGACGCTCAGGTCCTTCAGCAGGCCGTTGTGCAGGCCGTAGACCCAGCCATGGACGGCGACCGACTGGCCGCGCGACCAGGCGTCCTGGACCACCGTCGTCTGGCAGGCGTTGCGCGCCTGCTCCAGCACGTTCAGTTCGCACAGGGCGTTGACCCGCTGCTCCTCGGGCAGTTGGTCCAGCCACTCCTGATGGTGGTTGCGCACGTCCTGCACGTGGCGCAGCCAGTTGTCCACGAGGCCGACGCGCAGGTCCTGCAAGGCGGCGCGCACGCCGCCGCAGTTGCTGTGGCCGACGATGATGATGTGCCGCACCTGCAGCTGGTCGACGGCGAACTGCATGACCGACAGGCAGTTCAGGTCCGAGTGGACGACCACGTTGGCCACGTTGCGGTGGACGAAGAGCTCGCCCGGCAGCAGGTCCACCAGCTCGTTGGCCGGGACGCGGCTGTCGGCGCAGCCGATCCACAGGTATTGCGGGGTCTGCTGCTTCAGCAGGCGCGAGAAGAAGCCCGGCGATTCCTGTTCGGTCTCGGCGGCCCAGCGCTTGTTGTTGTCCAGCAGGTCTTGAAGTTCGTTCGTCGTGCTCATGGCCAGCATTGTCGCGTCACGCGACGTTACCGTGGCGAATGCGGCTTTCCGCCACCGGCCACCCGCATTGCACGGCCCACCAAGCGGCGCCCATGGAACTGGCTCTGCCAGGCCATCGGGTGCGCCCCCTCGGGGGGCCGGCGAAGCCGGAAGGGGGGGTCACATGGTCTCGGCGAAGAGCTCGCGGCCGATCAGCATGCGCCGGATCTCGGATGTGCCCGCGCCGATTTCGTAGAGCTTCGCGTCACGCCAGAGACGACCCAGCGGGTATTCGTTGATGTAGCCGTTGCCGCCGAAGATCTGGATGCCTTCGCCGGCCATCCAGGTGGCCTTCTCGGCGCACCACAGGATGACGGAGGCGCAGTCCTTGCGCACCTGGCGGACGTGGGCGCCGTCCAGGGCGTCGAGGTTCTTGCCCACGGTGTAGCAGAACGCGCGGGCGGCCTGCAGCACGGTGTACATGTCGGCGACCTTGCCCTGGATCAGCTGGAACTCGCCGATGGACTGGCCGAACTGCTTGCGGTCGTGGATGTAGGGGACGATGTTGTCCATCACCGCCTGCATGATGCCGATCGGGCCGGCGGCCAGCACGGCGCGCTCGTAGTCCAGGCCCGACATCAGCACCTTGGTGCCGCCGCCGACCTGGCCGAGGACGTTCTCGGCCGGGACTTCCACGTCCTGGAACACCAGTTCGCCGGTGTGGCTGCCGCGCATGCCGAGCTTGTCCAGCTTCTGCGCGATGGAGAAGCCCTTCATGCCCTTCTCGATCAGGAAGGCGGTCATGCCGCGGGCGCCGAGTTCGGGCTCGGTCTTGGCGTAGACGACCAGCGTGTCCGCGTCGGGACCGTTGGTGATCCACATCTTGTTGCCGTTGAGGACGTAGTAGCCGCCCTTGTCCTCGGCGCGCAGCTTCATGGACACGACGTCGGAGCCGGCACCGGGTTCGCTCATCGCCAGCGCGCCGACGTGTTCGCCCGAGATCAGCTTGGGCAGGTATTTCTGCTTCTGGGCCTCGTTGCCGTTGCGCTTGATCTGGTTGACGCACAGGTTGGAGTGGGCGCCGTAGCTCAGGCCGACCGAGGCGCTGGCGCGGCTGATCTCCTCCATCGCGACCATGTGGGCCAGGTAGCCCATCGCGGCGCCGCCGTATTCCTCGGGCACGGTGATGCCCAGCACGCCGATGTCGCCCATCTTGCGCCACAGGTCCATCGGGAACTGGTCGCTGCGGTCGATCTCGGCGGCGCGGGGGGCGATCTCGGCTTGGGCGAACTCGCGCACCGCGTCGCGCAGCGCGTCGATGTCCTCGCCGAGATGGAAGTTCAGACCGGGCAGGCTCATGGGTTTGTCTCCTCGACCACCTCCGCGGTCGCCTCTCCGGGCGGCCGCTGGGCAATTCGTCTTACGTTTACGTAAACGTCAATTGTAGGACAGGTCCTTGCCGCTTCGGGTATCGCATAAATGCTTAAGAGGGTTTCAGTACTGCCGCGGCCGCTGGCCCTCACCCCCGCCCTCTCCCGCAAGCGGGAGAGGGGGTAAGAAGGGGGCGCCGCGCCCACCGGTGGATGCGCGAACCATCAGGTCAGCTCGGTGCATTCTCACTCCCTCTCCCGCTTGCGGGAGAGGGCGGGGGTGAGGGCCAGCGGCGTGGGCAGTCAGAGGAAGCGCTCGAGCAGCTTCCTCGAGTGCCGGTCCAGCGCGAACCGGTCCGGCACCAGGAAGTGCAGCCCGTGGGAGCTGGCGATCAGCAAACGCCCTTCCCCGACCCGCCGGATGTCTTCCTCACTCTTGAGGATGAATTCCGTGGTGCCACGGTCGGTCTCGACGGTCCACTGGGACGGCGTCGAGAAGGTCGACACCGCCAGCAGCTTGCGCACCGTCGGCGTGATCTCGCGATGGGCGAGCTCGTCGCGCAGCAGTTCCCGCTGCGGCTCCGGCAGGTCGCCGAGCCGGTCGATCCAGGCGATCTCATGCCCGTCGGTGCCGACGAGCGAGATCCCGTCCTCCGGCGCCGACAGCGGATGCGCCCGCACCGGGGTGACGTTCTCGTGGGTCTGGCCGCTCGCGTCGACCAGCATCAGCCGGCCGAAGGCATTGCGCGCCAGGGTCTGGATGTTGCTCATGAAGGATCCTCGGCGCGATCAGGCCTGCGTGGCCGTGTGGACGTTGACGTTGGGCGCGACCACGACGACGTTGTCCTGCTCTTCCGCGTCGACCCGGCGGGCCTGCGCTTCCCACAGGCGCCAGTAGGCGCCCTGCTTGGCGATCAGCTCGTCGTGCGGGCCGACCTCGACGATCTCGCCGCGGTCCATCACCACCAGCCGGTCGGCCTTGCGCAGCGTCGACAGCCGGTGGGCGATCGCGATCGTCGTGCGCCCCCGCACCAGGTTGTCCAGCGCCTTCTGGATCTCCTTCTCGGTCTCCGTGTCCACGGCCGAGGTCGCCTCGTCCATGATCAGGATGCGCGGGTCGATCAGCAGCGCGCGGGCGATCGAGATCCGCTGGCGCTCGCCGCCGGACAGGCCCTGGCCCCGCTCGCCGACCAGCGAGTCGTAGCCCTGCGGCAGCCGAAGGATGAATTCATGCGCATGCGCGGCGCGCGCCGCGGCGACGATCTCCTCGCGCGTCGCCTCCGGCTTGCCGTAGGCGATGTTCTCCGCGATCGTGCCGAAGAACAGGAAGGGTTCCTGCAGCACCAGCCCGATGTGGCGGCGGAAGTCCGCCAGCCTGAAGCGCCGCAGGTCCACGCCGTCGAGCTTGATCGCCCCCTCCGTCACGTCGTAGAAACGGCAGATCAGGTTGACCATCGTGCTCTTGCCCGAGCCGCTGTGCCCGACCAGGCCGATCATCTCGCCCGGCCTGATCACCAGGTTGAGGTCGCGGATCACGGTCCGGTTGCCGTAGCGGAAGCCGATGTCCTGCAGCGACAGCTCGCCCGCCACCTTGTCCAGCACCACCGGCTGGGCCGGCTCCGGCACGTTGGAATGGTGGTCGAGGATGTCGAAGATCCGCTTCGCGCCCGAGGCCGCCTTCTGCGTCACCGAGACGATGCGGCTCATCGAGTCCAGCCGCGAATAGAAGCGCCCGATGTAGGCCAGGAAGGCCGTCAGCGTACCGACGGTGATCTGTGAATGCGCGATCAGCCAGATGCCGAAGGCCCAGACCACCAGCAGCCCCATCTCGGTCAGCAGCGAGACGCTGGGCGTGAACAGGCTCCAGGTCTTGTTGAGCCGGTCGTTGACGACCAGGTTGTGCTTGTTGGCGTTGCGGAAGCGATCCGCCTCGCGGCGCTCCTGCGCGAAGGCCTTGACCACGCGGATGCCGGGAATCGTGTCGGCCAGCACCGAGGTCACCTCGCCCCAGACCCGGTCGATCTTCTCGAAGCCGGTGCGCAGCTTGTCCCGCACCAGATGGATCAGCCACGCGATGAAGGGCAGCGGCACCAGCGTGGCCAGCGCCAGCCACGGGTTGGTCGAGAACAGGATCACCGTGATCATCCCCAGCATCAGGACGTCGGTGATGAAATCCAGCGCATGCAGCGACAGGAAGACGCTGATGCGGTCGGTCTCCGAGCCGATCCGGCTCATCAGGTCGCCGGTGCGCTTGGAGCCGAAGTACTCCAGCGACAGGCCCAGCAGGTGGTCGAAGGTCGCCGTGCGCAGGTCCGCCGCGATGCGCTCCGACACCAGCGCCAGGATGTAGGTCTTCGCCCAGCCCAGGATCCAGGACACGATCGCCGCCCCGAACAGCCCGCCCAGGTACATCGCCACCAGGCCGGTGTCGATCTGCCGGCCCTGCTGGAACGGGATGAGGACGTCGTCCATCAGCGGCATCGTCAGGTAGGGCGCCACCAGCGTCGCGCCGGTCGCGCCCAGCATCAGCAGGAAGCCCAGCAGCAGCTGGCCGCGGTACGGCCGGGCGAAGCGCCACAGCCGCAGCAGCACCCAGGTCGACGGCGGCGTGTGCAGCTCGCGGGCGCAGGACGGGCATTCCTCGCTGTCCTCGGGCAGGACCGCCTGGCAGCTCGGGCAGAGCTCGGGTTCGGCGTCCTGGGACAGCACCGCCTCGTCGCGGCGGTTGAAGGCGTCCTGGAAGCGCTGGGCCTGCAGGTTCACCTTCATCGTGAAGCGCCACTGCGCCAGCCGGCCCGCCTCGTCCACCAGCTCCAGCGAGCCCAGCCCGGCATGGTCGGACAGCGCCAGGCGCAGGTCCGGCGTCAGCGCCCATTCCCGGAAGACCGGCTCGCCGGTGCCGTCCTCGTGCGGCTCCAGCGACAGCAGCCGCTGATCGGTGAGTTGCAGACCGCCCTTTGCGAAGCGCAGACGCCCGTCGAGGTCAACCTCCAGCGTGGCTCGGACGTTCTCGCCACGCCGCAGGCGTGATTCGAAAGCCTCGGCGGCCGGTTTGCCGCCGGCACCGGCCGACGCGACAGGATGTGAATGCTGCATTTGTGGTTCTTCTCGGGGATCGACGGGCAAGACCCGGACCTGCCGGTTCGTGTCATGTTTCGCGAGATTTTCGCTTAAGCGCACAATTGTGCTTCGCATCCTCGCCCGGTGGTCCGCCGGGCGGCCCCCTTCCACGTTTCCACCCCTCATGAGCCGACACGACGACATCAAGCTCCTGCGCATCAACTACCTGCGCGGCCCCAACATGTGGACCTACCGTCCGGTGCTGGAAACCTGGCTGGACCTGGGTGGCCTGGAAGAACACCCGTCCCACCTGATCCCCGGCTTCACCGAGCGGCTGTGCAAGCGCCTGCCGGCGCTGGAGGAGCACCACTGCGGCGTCGGCGAGCGCGGCGGCTTCCTGCAGCGCCTGACCGAAGGTACCTGGATGGGCCATGTGCTGGAGCACATCGTCATCGAGCTGCTGAACCTGGCCGGCATGCCCACCGGTTTCGGCCAGACGCGCTCGACCTCGCGCCACGGCGTGTACCGCATGGTCTTCCGCGCCCGCGACGAGCAGGTCGCCCGCTGCGCGCTGGAGCAGGGCCACGCGCTGCTGATGGCGACCATCAACGGCGACGACTTCAACGTCGACGCCGCCGTCGAGGCCATCCGCGACAAGCTCGACGACTGCTACCTCGGCCCGTCGACCGCCGCCATCGTGGCCGCGGCGACCGACCGCCGCATCCCCCACATCCGGCTCAACGACGGCAACCTGGTCCAGCTCGGCTACGGCGCGCGCCAGCGCCGCATCTGGACGGCCGAGACCGACATGACCAGCGCGATCGCCGAAGGCATCGCCCGCGACAAGGACCTGACCAAGGAATTGCTGAAGGCCGTCGGCGTGCCGGTCCCGGCCGGCCAGGCCGTCAAGACCGCCGCCGAGGCCTGGGACGTCGCCCAGGACCTGGGCCTGCCGGTCGTGGTCAAGCCGTCCGACGGCAACCATGGCCGCGGCGTCACGCTGGACCTGCGCCTGCAGGCCGACGTCGAGGCCGCCTTCCACCTGGCCGACAAGGAAGGCTCGGAAGTGCTGGTCGAGAGCTACATCCCCGGGATGGAGCACCGGCTGCTGGTCGTCGGCGGCCAGGTCGTCGCCGCCGCCCGCGGCGAGGAAGCCTGGATCACCGGCGACGGCACGCACACCGTCATCCAGCTGATCGACCTGCAGATCAACACCGATCCGCGCCGCGGCACGACGGAAGACTTCCCGCTCAACCGCATCGACATCCGCGACGATCCCGTCGTGCTGCTGGACCTGCAGCGCCAGGGCCTGTCGGGCGACGGCGTGCCCGAGGCCGGCCGCCGCGTGCTGATCCAGCGCAACGGCAACGTCGCGATCGACTGCACGGCGCAGATCCATCCGGAAGTGGCGCACGCCGTCTCGCTGGCGGTGCGCACCGTCGGCCTGGACATCGCCGGCGTCGACCTGGTCTGCAGCGACATCTCGAAGCCGCTGTCCGAGACCGGCGGCGCCATCGTCGAGGTCAACGCCGGCCCCGGCCTGCTGATGCACCTGAAGCCGGCCGAGGGCATGCCCCAGCCGGTGGGCCAGGCCATCATCGACCACCTGTTCGCCGAGGACGAGAGCGGCCGCATCCCCATCGTGGGCGTGGCGGGCTCGCGCGGCACGGCGCAGATCGCGCGCCTGGTCGGCTGGCTGCTGCACCTGAACGGCCGCCACGTCGGCCTGGCCTGCGGCGCCGGCCTGTTCCTGGGCACCCGCCGCGTCGAGCGCAAGCCCAGCGCGACCTGGGCCGCCAGCCACCGGCTGCTGATGAACCGCGCGGTCGACGCGATCGTCGTGGAGAACGGCGCCGGCACCATCCTGGGCGACGGCCTGGCCTACGACCGCTGCCAGGTCGGCGTGGTCACCGACCTGGGCCGCGTGCCCGAGCTCGACAACCACGACATCCAGACGGACGACCAGCTCTTCAAGGTCTTGCGCACGCAGGTCGACGTGGTCCTGTCCGACGGCGTCGCGGTGCTGAACGCCGACGAGGCCAAGGTCGCCGAGATGGCCGAGCTGTCCGACGGCGAGGTCATCTTCTACGCGCTGGAGGCCGGCAACGCCGCGCTGGCGGAGCACCGCGGCAAGGAAGGCCGCGGCGTGTTCCTGCGCGGCGGCGCCGCGATGCTGGCGCAGGGCACGTCCGAGACCTCCGGCGCCAACGTCGAATCGCTGCAGGCGCGCTTCCGCGCGACCGGCCAGGACATCGCCACCGACGCCGTGCTGGCCGCCGTCGCGACCGCCTGGGCCATGGGCATCTCGCCCGAGCTGATCTCCGCCGGCCTGGACACCTTCGTGCCGGACCTGCCGCAGTAAGCGCAGGCCCCTCCCGACAAGCCCCTTCAAAGAACAGTCGAACCGAAAGACGACAGATGGAAGTCTCCCGCACCCGCGCCCTCCGCGGCCCCAACATGTGGAGCCGCCACACCGCCATCGAGGCGGTCGTGCACTGCAGCGACACGGAACGCGCCATCGCGGACATGGACGGCTTCGAGGCCCGCCTGCGCGAACGCTTCCCCGGCATCGGCCCGCTGCGGCCGGCCAGCAGCGCCAAGTCGCCGATCACGCTGGCCCATGTGCTGGAACAGGCCGCGCTGGCGCTGCAGGCGCAGGCCGGCTGCCCGGTGACCTACAGCCACACGCACACGACCTCGGAAGCGGGCACCTACCAGGTCATCGTCGAGTACAGCGAGGAAGACGTCGGCCGGGCCGCCTTCGCCAAGGCGGTCGAGCTGATCGAGGCCGCGCTCTCGGGCGCCGCCTTCGATGCCGACGCCGCCGTCAAGGCGCTGCGCGAGACGGACGAGGACATCCGCCTGGGGCCCTCGACCGGCTCCATCGTCGACGCGGCCTGCAAGCGCGGCATCCCCTTCCGCCGCCTGACGCAGGGCTCGCTCGTGCAGCTGGGCTGGGGCGTCAAGCAGCGCCGCATCTGGGCCGCCGAGGTCGACGCGACCAGCGCCGTCTCCGAATCGATCGCCCAGGACAAGGACCTGTCCAAGCGCCTGCTGCAGTCGGCCGGCGTGCCGGTGCCCATCGGCGCGCCGGTGGCATCGGTCGACGAGGCCTGGGAGCTGGCGCAGGAGATCGGCCTGCCGGTCGTGGTCAAGCCGCTGGACGGCAACCAGGGCAAGGGCGTGACGGTGAACGTCGCCTCGCGCGAGCACATGGAGATCGCCTACAAGGCCGCGGACGAGATCGGCACGGTGATGGTCGAGAAGTTCCTGCCCGGCAGCGACTACCGGCTGCTGGTCGTCGGCGACAAGCTGGTGGCCGCGGCCCGCCGCGACCCGCCCAACGTGATCGGCGACGGCGTGCACACGGTGCGCCAGCTGGTCGACAAGGTCAACGAGGACCCGCGCCGCGGCGACGGCCACGCGACCTCGCTGACGAAGATCCGCCTGGACGACATCGCCATCGCGCGGTTGGACCTGCAGGGCCTGACCCCGGAGTCCGTGCCCGACAAGGGCCGCCGCGTGATCCTGCGCAACAACGCCAACCTGTCCACCGGCGGCACCGCCACCGACGTGACCGACGACGTGCATCCGGACGTGGCCGCCCGCGCGATCGCGGCGGCGACGGTGGTCGGCCTGCACGTGTGCGGCGTCGACGTGGTGGCCGAGAGCGTGCTCAAGCCGCTCGAGGAACAGAGCGGCGGCATCGTCGAGGTCAACGCCGCGCCGGGCCTGCGCATGCACCTGAGCCCGTCCTACGGCAAGGGCCGCGACGTGGGCGAGGCGATCATCTCCAGCATCTACGGCCCGGGCAACCGCGGCAGCGCCAACGAGGACGGCCGCATCCCCATCGTGGCGGTGACCGGCACCAACGGCAAGACGACGACCTCGCGCCTGGTGGCGCACATGTTCGCGACGCAGGGGCTGCGCGTGGGCATGACCAACACCGACGGCGTCTACGTCGACGGCCGCCAGACCGACAGCGGCGACTGCTCCGGCCCGAAGAGCGCACGCAACGTGCTGATGCATCCGGACGTCGAGGCCGCGGTCTTCGAGACCGCGCGCGGCGGCGTGCTGCGCGAGGGCCTGGGCTTCGACCGCTGCCAGGTGGCGGTGGTGACCAACCTCGGCGAGGGCGACCACCTCGGCATGAACTTCCTCAACACCGTCGAGGAACTGGCGCTGGTCAAGCGCGTGATCGTGCAGAACGTGGCGCCCACCGGCTACGCGGTGCTGAACGCCGCCGATCCGGTGGTGGCCAGGATGGCCGACGTCTGCCCCGGCCAGGTCATCTACTTCGCGAGCGACCGCCATCATCCGCTGATGGCGACGCACCGCGCGCAGGGCAAGCGCTGCGTGTACGTGGACGGCGACGCGCTGGTCGCGGCGCAGGGCGCGTGGCGCGAGTCGATCCCGCTGCGCGACATCCCCTTCACCCGCGGCGGCGCGATCCCGTTCCAGAACGAGAACGCGATGGCGGCCGTGGCGGCCGCCTGGGGCGTGGGCCTGGACTGGGACACGATCCGGCGCGGGCTGGCGAGCTTCATGAGCGATCCGGACAGCGTGCCGGGCCGCTTCAACGTGATGGACTATCGCGGCGCGACCGTCATCGCCGACTACGGCCACAACGGCGACGCGATGCGCGCGCTGGTGCAGGCGGTGCAGGCGCTGCCGGCCAACAAGCGCTCGGTGGTGATCTCGGGCGCCGGCGACCGCCGCGACGAGGACATCCGCATCCAGACGCAGATCCTGGGCGAGGCCTTCGACGAGGCCATCCTGTTCCAGGACGCCTGCCAGCGCGGCCGCGAGGACGGTGAAGTCCTGGCGCTGCTGCAGGAAGGCCTGAAGGGCGCGACGCGGACCAAGCACATCGAGGAGATCCGCGGCGAGTTCGTCGCGATCGACCGCGCGCTGGAGCGCCTGCAGCCCGGCGACCTCTGCCTGGTGCTGGTCGACCAGGTCGAAGAGGCCCTGGCCCACCTGAACCAGCGCGTCCGGGAAGCCTGATGGCGGCCGGTCGCTGGCGTCACTGGCCGGCGCACTGGTGGAACGGCCTCAGCGTCGCCCTCGGGGTGATGCTGGTGCAGGTGATCGTGTCGCACGCGGCCCCGGCCGGGTTGGCGCAGGTCGCCTCGCAGCTGGCGATGGCCTGCGCCATCTGCGCCAGCCTGGCCGACCTGCCGGGCAGCGTGCGGCGCAACCGCAACCGCGTGGTCCTGTCCGGCGGCATGACGCTGCTGGCCGTGGGTCTGGTCGCGGTGCTCCGTCCGTATCACGGCGCCATGGGCGCGCTCGTGGCGACGCTGGCCTTCGGCAGCGCGATGCTGCTGAGCTGGGGCCCGCGCGCGGGGCCGGTGTCCTTCGCCCCCATCCTGGCCATGGTGTTCGCGCTCGCCTGGCCGCCGCAGCCGCTGCTCGTCGTGCTGGCGAGCGGCGCGGCGGGCATCGGGCTCTACCTCGTGTGGAGCGTGCTCTCCAGCGCCTTCCTGCAACGGCGCTTCCACCGGCTCGCGCTGGCCGAGGCGCTGCACGGCCTGGCGCAGCTGCTGAGCGCGCGCGCCGAGCTGCTGGGCAGTGGCGGCGCGGCGCATGCGATGCGCGACTGGCTGGGCAACGAGGCCCAGCTCGCGGAGCTGCTGCAGACCGCGCGGGACCAGGTGTTCCCCCGCGCGAAGACCGATCCGCGCAGCGCGGCGGTGCTGCTGCACGTCGTCGAACTGCGCGACCTGATGCTGGCGAGCCGCCTCGATCTGGAACTGCTGGGCGAGGATCCGGTCGGGCAGCACATGCGCGCGGCGCTGGTCGGCCGGCTGCGGGCGCTGGCCGTGCTGCTGGACGAGTACCGCGACGCGCTGCTCGACGAGCGCGCGCCGGCGATGAACACGGTGCGGCCGACGCAATGGCCCGAGCTGCCGGCGCAGGACCCGCGCAAGCGGCTGCAGCTGGTGCTGCAGGACCGCCTCTCGCATCTGGACGGCGAGGTGCTGGCGATGGGGCGCGTGCTCGACGACACCCAGCCCGTGCCGCCACTGGCGCTGGATGCCGGCGAACTGCGGAACTTCGTGACGCCGGTGGGCTGGCCGTTGGGCCTGCTGAAGGCGCAATGGCACCTGGACTCGCCGGTGATGCGCCATGCGCTGCGCAGCGCGCTGGCGCTGTCGGCGGCCTACTTCATCGCGCTGGCACTGCCCTGGGCGTCGCACCCGCACTGGCTGGTGCTGTCCGTCGCGGTGGTGCTGCGCGGCAGCCTCGACCAGACGCTGGAGCGCCGCAACATGCGGGTGCTGGGCACGGCGATCGGCTGCGGGTTGATGCTGGCGCTGTCGCTGATCCCGAACCAGACGCTGTGGATCGTCGTGCTGCAGGTCGCGGTGGGCATCGCGCATGCGTTCGTCACGCGCCGCTACCTGATCACCGCGATCGCGGCGACGGTGATGGCGCTGCTGCAGTCGCACCTGGCGGATCCGACGCACGGCATCGCGATCTCGGAGCGGCTCGCGGACACGGTGCTGGGCGCGATCCTGGCCTGGGCCTTCAGCTATGTGCTGCCGGCCTGGGAGCGTCGCAACCTGCCACGCGCGTTGAAGCGGGCGCGCGGCGCGCTGCAGCAGTACGCGATGCAGGCGATGACGGCGGCGATGACGCCGGCCGGCGCGCTCACGCAGCGCATGGCGCGGCGGCAGGCCTACGACGCGCTGGCCGCGCTGTCCGCGGCCTTGACCCGCAGCGCCGCCGAACCGCGGCGCGTGCGGCCGCCGCTGCAGGAGCTGAACACGGTGCTCGACCACGGCTACCGGCTGATGGCGCACCTGTCGATGATGCGGCAGAGCCTGATGCGGCGCGCGAAGGACCTGGACGTCGACTTCCTGGCGGAGATGCCGGAGGCGGCGAAGCGGCTGCAGCGCGCGCTCGCCGGCCAGGAGCCGGTGCCGCATGCGGTGCAGGCGCTGCAGGACTGGAGCCTGCTGCCCGACGTCGGTCCGCTGGAGGATCTGCGCCCCTGGATGCGGCGCCGCCTGCAGGTGAGCCTGGACGACGCTGCCCGCGCGGGCGAGGCGGCCGATGCGGCTTTCGCTGCGATGGCCGCGCCTCCGGAGTCGGATGCGACGCTGTCGCGTCTGCAGTGACCGGCTGACTGCCCAGTCTGCTGGCCCTCACCCCCACCCTCTCCCGCAAGCGGGAGAGGGAGTGAGAATGCACCGAGGCGGCCGGAAGACTCCTTCGCCTGCAGGAGAGGAAGCAAGAGGAGCTGCGTTGCGAGTTGCGCCGGTCGGACTCCCTCTCCCGCTTGCGGGAGAGGGCGGGGGTGAGGGCCAGCGGCGACAGCAGTCCGGAAGCCCTCTGTCGAGGGCCCGCGATCAGCTCAGCTTGACCTCGATCTTGCGCGGCTGCGCATGCGCGGCCTTGGGGATGCGCACGCGCAGCACGCCGTTGCTCAGCTCGGCGCCGATCTGCTCGGCGTCCAGTTCCTTGCTCAGCGTGAACGCACGGCGGTAGAACTGGCGCGACACCTCGACATGACCGGCCTTCAGGCCGTCAGGCAGGTCGAGCTGCATCTCGGCCTCGATGATCAGGCGGTCCTTGTCGACGCGCAGCTGCAGCTGCTCGCGGGGCACGCCCGGCAGGTCGGCGAACAGCGTCAGGCCGGTCGTGTCCTCGACGACGTCGACGGCGGGCTGGATCGCATAGTCGTCGCGACGGCGCGCGGTCTGCGCGGCGGTGGTGGCGTTCGCCTTCACGCTGTCGGCGGCGTCGGCGGAGGGGGTGTGAACAGCGGTGCTCATGGGGTGTGCTTTCGTATCGGTGCGGATACTTGAGGGATCGATCGGGTCCATCCGATCGATCGGATCGTCTGAGGGCTCGTCGGAGGGTTCGTCGAGAACCGATCCGCGATCAATGGATGTCGATGCGGCGCGGCTGCGGCGCGGGGCGGCGCTTGACGCTGACGCGCAGCACGCCGTCCTTGTAGGACGCCGAGACCTGCTCCGGATCGATGTCGTCGGGCAGGCTGACGACGCGGCGGAACTTGCCGGCGAAACGCTCGCGCTGATGGACGATGGCCTTGTCGGCCGCCTTCGCGGGCACCGGGCCGTCGCCTTCGGCGGTGGCGGTGGCGGTGGCGTCGCCGGTCGACGCGGACAGCGAGGACGCGCGTTCGCCGGACAGGCTCAGGACGCCGCGGTCCAGGTCGACGCCGATGGAGGCCGGATCCAGGCCAGGGGCGAAGGCGTAGACCTCCACGGCTTCCGGCGACAGGCCGACGTTCAGGGCGGGATAGCCGCCGCGCGGGGCGCCACGGCCGGCGGACAGCTCGAACAGGCCGCTCATCTCGCGCTGGAAGCGGTCGAGGTCGTTGAACAGCTCACGGGCAAACAGTTGACGGTACATGCGGGGCTCCTTGGCATCCTGCGGTGGGGTGTCGGCGGGACATGTCCGCCATGACTCCCCAGCTAGGAGCGCGAAGCCGGGCTTCAAGATCTTGAAATCGAGGCGGGCCCGTCCCCATATGCCGCGCCCGCCGCGTGAGCGGGGACCGCATGTCGTGGACTTTCTCGCGCCCCGCGGCGCCTATTTCAAGCGCAGCACTTCCTGCTCCGTCACCGCCGACGCCCGGTTCCCCCAACTCTGCCGGACGAGCGTCGCGACGGCGGCCATCTCGGCTGCGGTGAGCACCTGCCGCAGCGGCGGCATGCCGTACGGGCGGGGATGAGCCGGCGTCGTCGGCGAATACCCGCCATCGGCCAGCATCTGCAGCAGGTTCTGCGGCGCGGCGAGCGTCACCGCGCGGTTGCCTGCCAGCGCCGGATAGGCCGGCTGGCCGTCGATGCGGCGGCCCTGCCCCTGCTCGCCGTGGCAGTCGACGCAGTACCTGGCGTACACCTGGCGGCCGAGGTCGAGCTGAGCGGGGGACGCGGGCTTGAACTCGGCCGCGTCCGAGCCTTCGCGCGGCAGGCCGCGCAGGTAGGAGGCCATCGCCTGCGCGTCGGCGTCGGTCAGGTACCGGAGGCTTTCCGCGACGACGTCCGCCATCGGCCCCAGCGCCGCGCCGCGCTCCGACCACCCGGACCGCAGCCAGGCGCTCACCTCGGCCTCGGACCAGTCCTGAACCCCCGCCGCGTGGGGATCGGCCAGCGAGGGCGCGATCCAGCCCTGCACGCCGACCCACCCGCCGCGAAGGCCTGCGGCGTCCCGCAGCGCGCCCAGGCGGTTGCGCGGCGCGTGGCATTCGGCGCAGTGACCGACCGCCTGGACGAGGTAGCGCCCCCGGGCCAGCGCCGTCTGCGCCGTCTGCGCCGTCTGCGCGGCCTGCGCGGCCTGCGCGGTCTGCGCGGGCGACGCCTGCGTCGCGGCGCGATCGGTGCCGGGCTCCTCGTGCGACGGCGCGTCGCCGGGCGTGAAGTACATCAGCCGCCAGACCGCCAGCGCCGATTGCCAGCGGTAGGGCCAGCCGAGCTGATGCGGCGGCGCCGTCCGCGTCACCGCCGGCTGCTGCCGCAGCCACGCGAAGATCGCATCCGCGTCCTCGCGCGTCATCGCGGTGTAGCTCGTGTAGGGGAAGGCGGGATAGAGCAGCCGTCCATCGCGGCTGCGGCCGTGATGCATCGCGCGCCAGAAATCGTCGGCGGTCCAGCGCCCGATGCCGGTCTCGGGATCGGGCGTCAGGTTGCTGCTGAACAGCGTGCCGAAGGGCGTGCCCAGCGCCAGGCCGCCGGCCAGCGGCGCGCCGCCGCGCGGGCTGTGGCAACCGGCGCAGTTGGCGACGCGGGCCAGGTAGGCGCCGCGCGCGATCAGCGCCGGCGTGGTTTCCGTCGCGCCCGGCACGGCAGGACGCCCCGACAGCCAGAACTCCCGGCCCCAGGCGCCCGCCAGCAGCAGCAGGGCCATCAACGGCAGCGCGATCGCGATGCCGACCAGGAGACGGACGAAGGTCCGCATCGGCGCGGCGCCGGACGTCATCGACATCGGCGCTCCGCTCATGGGGCGAGCCCTCCGCAGTCGACCGGCAAGGGCACGCCAGACGGCGGCTCCGGATGGGCGCCGGCGGGTCTCGCGGCGAGCCAGGAGGCGACGACGGCGATGTCGTCGGTCGACAGCGCCTGGGCCACGTCGGCCATGCAGTCGGGCGCGTGCGCGCGGCGCAGCCCGTTGCGCCACGCGCCGAGCTGGCCGACGAGGTAGTCCCGCGGCAGGCCGAGCAGGCCGGGGATCGCCGGCGCGCGGCCGGCCATGGCCGGACCATGGCAGGCCGTGCAGGCCGGCACCTTGCGCGACGGATCGCCCTGCGTGATCAGCCGTTCCGCGCGCGCCTGCTGCTCGCCGCTCAGGCCCGAGGGCCCGGGCGCCGGATACGGCACGTCGAGCGCGGCGAAGTAGCCGGCGATCTCGCGCAGGTAGTCGTCGCTCATGTTGCGCAGCAGGCCGGCCATCAGCGCGTGGTGGCGGCGGCCGTCCCGGAAGCTCTGCAGCTGGTTGTAGAGGTAGCCCGAGGGCTTGCCGGCCAGCCGGGGGAAGTAGCCCTGCGGCGTGGCCCGCCCCTGCGCGCCGTGGCACAGGGTGCAGGCCTGGACGCGCTCGGCGATGTCGTTGGTCAGCGGGCGCAGCGGCCGGGCACCGGCGTCGATGGACGGCGCGGCGGCCGGTGCGGCGGTCGTGGCACCGGGCAATGAAGCCGACGCGCCGGAGGCGCTCGATGCGGTCGACGGCGGCGCCGCCTGCGCGAACGCCGCGGAGGCGGCGGACAGTCCCTGGCCCAGCACTGCGGCGATGAGGACGCCCGGAACGAATCGGGAGATCTTCATCCGGCCATCATCGCCGATCGTCCCGGCTCAAGCTCTCAGGTCCGGCCCGGGCCATCGCAAGGCCGCCCAGCCGTCGCGGCCCTGGTGCTTGGCCTGGTAGAGCGCGCGGTCCGCCAGCGCGATCAGGTCGGGCGGCGGCACCTCGCCGTCGGCGACGCTGGCGATGCCGATGCTGGTCGTGATCGCCACATCCGCCGGCCGGGCGGCCCGGACCGCCTCGACGATCTTGGCCGCGACCTGCTCGGCCTCCTCGGGCCGGTTCAGGCCCTCCAGCACGGCGACGAACTCGTCGCCCGCGATGCGCGCCACGTGGTCGCTGCCGCGCACGGTGCGGCGCAGCAGGATCGCGAACTCGCGCAGCACGGTGTCGCCGACGCCATGGCCGTGGGTGTCGTTGATCGACTTGAAGCGGTCGATGTCCAGGAACAGCAGCGCCAGCACCCGGCCCTCGCGGACCTGGCGGCGCTGGCGCGCGAACGCGCCGGCCAGCGCCTGGTCGAACTCGCGCCGGTTCGGCAGTCCGGTGAGCGCGTCCGAGCTGGCGAGCCGGGCCAGCTGCGCCTCGGCCTGCTTCATGACGGTGATGTCGATGGACAGCGTGAAGATGCCTTGCACGCGGCCGTCGGGTCCGACGTCGGGCACGTAGATCGAGCGCAGGTGCCGCTGCTTGCCGAGCAGGGTCGAGGTGATCTCGAACTCCACGCGTTCGCCGCCCAGCGCCAGCGCCAGCTGCGCGCCGCGCTGGCCGGTGCTTTCCAGGCCGAAGACATCGTCGATGTGCAGGCCCATCACCGCCTGCGGATCGAGGCCGAACCAGCTGCGCATCGTCTCGTTGGTGTAGCGCAGGCGGCGGTCCGCGTCGATGTAGGTGATGAAGACCGGCAGGTTGTCGGTGATCGCCTTCATCCGGCGCTCGCTGGCGGCGACCTGCGCCTCGGCGCGCTTGCGCTCGGTGATGTCCATGGCGCAGGCGTAGAAGCCCTCGACTTGGCCGCCGGCCATCTCCGGCACCAGGCTCTGGTGGAAGTGCAGCGTCTCGCCGTCGATGACCTGCTCCGCGTCGAAGGCCACGGCCTCGCCGCCCAGCACCCGGTCGACGAAGGGCTGCATCCGGGCCGCGCTGTCGGCGCCGCGCAGCTGCGTCAACGTCAGCCCGACCAGCGCCGCGGGGTCGGCATGGAAGACGCGGCCGACCTCCGCGTTGGCGAAGCGCAGTTGGCCCTGTCCGTCGTGATGGCTGATCAGCGCGGGCACGTTGTCGGCGATGCCGCGCAGCCGCTTCTGCGTGCGCAGCAGCTCGCGCGAGCGCAGCATCACCTGCGAGGTCGCCATCACCGTGAACAGCGCCAGCATCGCCAGCCCGGCGAGCAGCAGCAGCTCGGTGTGGCCGGCCTCGCGGGCCAGCCGTTCGCTGATGGCGGCGCGTTCGGCGCGCAGCGACGAGGTCAGCTCGCCCAGCACGTCGCGCAATTCGTCCATGTGGTGCAGGCCCTGGTCGCCGAGCACCAGTTCCAGCGCCTCGTCGTGTCGACCCGAGTCGTTCAGCCGGATCGTCTGGTTCATCTCCGTCATCTTGAGCTGGACCAGCTCCCGGATGCGCGCGAGCCGTGGGGCGTGGGCCGGATCGTCGTCGCGGGCGAACAGGTCCTCGACCCGGCGGTCAAGGCTGCGCACGGCGTCGCGATAAGGCTGCAGGTAGCCGGCGCGCTGCGTCAGCAGATAACCGCGCTGGCCGGTTTCCGCGTTGAGGAGGTCTTCCATCAGCAGCGTCATCGTCGGCAACGCGCTGTTGATGCGGTCGGCACGGCGCAGGTCCGTCAGCGTGGCGCTGGCGCGCCAGGCCAGCAGCGTCACGATCACCGCCATCGCGATCAGCGCGACCATCAGCAGTCCCACGCCGCGACCGAGGCTGGTGCGGTGGATCGGCGGGGTGGAGGAACGCATGCGGCGGTTCGGGCGGGTCGGTCTCGGTGGCTTGGAACGGCGGGCGCGCGCGAACGCGAAGCCCGCGCTGGAAACGCGAACGCGACCGGCCGTGGCGGCGGCGGGGCCGGGGGTGATGCGGGCGATTATGGGGATGGCCGTGCGATGGCCGTCAAGCTGGCATCGGCCCCGGTGATCCGGCGATGTCCGCATGCGACAGTCCGGGGATGTCTCCGATTCCCCTCCTGCGCCGGCCCGAGCCGCACGGCCACGCCAAGGTCAGCTTCGTCGAGCTGTTCTTCGACCTCGTCTTCGTCTTCGCCGTCACGCAGCTGTCGCACACGCTGATCGGCCATTTCGCGCATGAGGGCGTGACGCTGCGCGGTGCGCTGGAAACCGGCTTCCTGATGGCGGCCGTCTGGTGGGTGTGGATCTTCACCTCCTGGGTCACCAACTGGCTGGACCCCGAACGGCTGCCGGTGCGGGTCTGCCTGTTCGCGATGATGCTGGCCGGGCTGCTGATGTCGGTCTCGCTGCCGCAGGCCTTCGGCGAGCGGGCGCTGATGTTCGCGGTCTCGTTCACCGCGATCCAGGTGGGACGCACGCTATTCTTCCTCTGGGCGGCGCGCGGCGCGGACGTCGGCCTGGTGCGCAATTTCCAGCGCATCGGGGTGTGGCTGGCGGTGTCGGGCGTGCTGTGGATCGCCGGCGCGATGGACGCGACGCTGCGGGTGCCGCTGTGGGTGGCGGCGCTGGCGATCGAGGTGGTCGGGCCGTCGGCCGGGTTCTTCGTGCCGGGGCTGGGACGGTCGAGGACGGCGGACTGGACGATCTCCGGCGGCCACCTGGCCGAGCGCTGCGCGCTGTTCGTGATCATCGCGCTGGGCGAATCGCTGCTGGTGACGGGCGCGACCTTCGCGGCGGAGCCGCTGACGGCGATGGGGCTGCTGGCCTTCCTGGTGTCCTTCGCCGGCAGCATCGCGCTGTGGTGGCTGTACTTCGACACGACCAACGACTTCGCGACCGGCCGCATCGCCCACAGCGACGACCCGGGACGGCTGGCGCGGCTGGCCTACACCTACATCCACCTGCCGATCGTGGCGGGGATCATCGTCAACGCGGCGGCCGACGAGTTCGTTCTCGCGCATCCGGCCGGCCACACCGACCTGAAGACGGCGCTGTGCCTGCTCGGCGGCGTGGCGATCTACGTGATCGGCGTGGGGCTGTTCAAGCGCGCGGTGGTGGGACGCTGGCCGTGGTCGCACGGCGTGGCGGTGATCGTGCTGGCGGCGGCGGGGCCGTTCGTGCACGACTGGCCGCCGGTGGCGACCAGCGCCTTCGCCTGCGCGGTGCTGGTGGCGCTCGCGGCCTGGGAACGGCGCTCGCGGGCGATGTGTCTCGTTCCCGACAGCGGGGACGAGGCGGACGCGCCTAGCATCGGCGCATGAGCGCCCTCGCCTTCACCGCCGATGTGCTCGTCGAGCCGCATCCGGCCGACGCCCTGTTTCCGACGTCCGCGCGACGACTGACCGTGGAGGTCGAGCCCGGCGTGCGCCTCCATGCGCGCGTGTGCGGCGAGGGCCCGCCGCTGCTGCTGATCCATGGGCATCCGCAGACGCTGGTCATCTGGCATCGGGTGCTGCCGGCGCTGGCGGCGCGTTTCACCGTCGTGATGCCGGACCTGCGCGGTTATGGCGATTCGTCGAAGCCGCCGGGCGACGCGGACCACGGCAACTACAGCAAGCGCCGCATGGCGCTGGACCTGATCGCGGTGATGTCGGCGCTCGGGCATGCGCGCTTCCGGGTGCTGGCGCACGACCGGGGCGCGCGCGTCGCGCATCGCATGGCGGCGGACCATCCGGCGGCGGTCGAGCGCCTGGCGCTGCTGGACATCGCCCCGACCTTGGCCATGTACGAACAGACGACCGAGGCCTTCGCGCGGGCGTACTGGCACTGGTTCTTCCTGATCCAGCCGGCGCCGATGCCGGAACGGCTCATCGAGGCGGATCCCGCGGCGTATGCGCTGGACGTGATGGGGCGTCGGCACGCGGGCCTGTCGGCCTTCGATCCGCGCGCGTTCGCCGAGTACCAGCGGGCGCTGGCCTTGCCTGGCGCGGCGCATGGCATGTGCGAGGACTACCGGGCGGCGGCGGGCATCGACCTCGAGCACGACCGCGCGGACCGCGACGCGGGCAGGAAGCTGGCGATGCCGCTGCGCGTGTACTGGGGCGCGCAGGGCGTGGTGGCGAAGTGCTTCGATCCGTTGAAGGAGTGGCGGCGCGTCGCGGCGGATGTCGACGGCGGACCGCTGCCCTGCGGGCACTACATCCCGGAGGAAGCGCCCGAGGCGCTGCTGGCGGCGGTGATGCCGTTCCTCACCGAGGGGCTTTGAGCGCAGCAGCCACCAGGCCCGTTAGGCTGCACCCATTGCAGTGTCCGACGTGGACGGAGTGACGGGATGAACAAGCTGGTGGCGCTCGGACAGTTTCTGGGCGGAGCGGTCCTGTGGATCGCGGCGGTGGTGGCGGGCGTCAATGCGCTGAAGCCGCTGATCGGTGCCGCGGAAGGCGCGGGAGCGCCAGCGGGAGCCGGCGGGGCGTTCGTGATCGTGCTGCTGCTGGCGGGTATCGGCACGTGGCTCATGCGCGCTGGGTGGCGACGCTTGCGAGCGCGGGCTGGCGGGCATTGCTAAGAACTCGTCAACGCTTCAGCCCCTCAAGCAGCCTTTGATGCTGTTCCGCAAACTTCACCGGATGTTTCCTGCGAAGCACCGCGAGGTTGTCTAGCTTCCACCGCACTGCAGGCAAGTGCCGCAGATGATCGAAGGGCATCAAGGACCAGTCCGGCTCCGCCCGCACCAGCGAAGCCAGGAACTCACGATGCGCATGGGTGAGCTGCCGGGGCAGCTCGGCGACCAGTTGCCGCTGAACGGATTCGAGCTCTGACTGGGAGACCGGCATACGCGTCATGCCGCGAAATTCGTTGCCGTAACTCAGTTGCAGAGATCGTGGCGAGGAGAAGAGCACCTCATGCACCGGCCGGTTGTGCCCGGCGAGATATCCGACAAAGCAGTCGATGACGCGAGGGGTCCATCCGAATCGCTGCCACATGCCGATCACGTCGAACAGATCGCGCGGATGTTGACGGTCCATCGCCGCCACGAGCTTGCTCCCGTACAACTCCTCGACAGCGAGCGTCGGAACAGCGACGTCGCTATCAAAGATCTCGGCAGCCGCCGCCGTCAGCGGCAAGGCACGAACCGGAAGCAACGTGCCCCGAAACACGGCGTTCGCTTCGACTTTCACCCGCGTCGTCCTTCGTGCGGCGAGGAGTCGCACCTCCTCGCCATCGAGGCGCGTCGGCCATTGCACTTGCAGACCCTGCTTGCTTAGCGCCGCGGCCATATGGCTCAACTCGCTGGTGATCCCTGCGAGATCGGCCTCGCGGTCTGGCGTTGGATCGACCCAGACGAGGTCGATATCGACGGAGAGTCGGGGCATGTCCTGCACGAACAGGTTGATCGCCGTGCCCCCTTTCATGGCAAACCGTCCCGAGGCGAACACTGTCGGGAGGATGTCCAGCAGCAGTCGCACCGTGTCGACGTACCGCGCATTGAATGTCATCGAAAGTCCAGTCTCTCCCCAGCCTTGGACACGGCGATCCAGCGCGAACCGCCAAGGCGGTCGCTATGCGTGCGCGCCACGGCCGCCCAAGGCAGGCCGAGGTCCGCAGCCAGGTGTGCGGCCGCGCGGACGACCTTGATCCGATCCGTCCGCGCCAGCAGTTGGTCGAGCGCCTTCGTCCGCAAGCCGCCAAGCCCTTCCATCAGGCGGCGGGCGTCCGCAAGGCTCTGCGTCTTGCCCAGGTCGCTCAGCATTTCCAGCATGGCCCGCTCCGGTGAGGAAACCAGCACGCGGGGATCGCCGGCAGGCAGGGGCTTCAGCCCCAGCGAGGCATGAGCCCGCTTCTCCAGGATCCGCGTCGTCTGGTACCGGACGGGAAACCGCTCGGCGAACCATGCCGGTATCGCCTTGGATCGATCACCCCAGAGACTGAGCACGTCTTCGAACGCGATGTCGTGTTCCAGCCCATGCCAAGCCAGCGCCGTTTTTCCGCCCACGTGAAATCCCGGCACCTGACGCGCCAGAAAAGCCAGAGCGCCATCGCGCGACAGCACATCGCCCGCGACCACATAGACGCCTCGCCCCAGATGGTCGAGCCATCCGGCGCGCGCCCAGGCAGATGCTCGGAAGGCGGAAATGCCTCCGCGCTGCAGGACGCCCATGTCCACAGGCTCTCCCCGCGGGTGATCGCGGAGAAGCAACTTGAATGATCCTTGGTCGATAGTTGTCGCCATTCGTCAACTTTACGCCTCATTTCATTCCCCGTGCCCGTCTTTGTGAGTGACGAACGTTAGGTGCCTCGGAGACGGCCAACCATGACCTTCACTCGTACAGAAAGCCTTCAGACCTAGCGCAACGGGTCATGGCAATGACGGGAATTGCTGGAAGAACGTGGCTGAGATGGACGAAAAAAGGGCGTGCATCCCTGCACGCCCAAAGGGGCACCGGTAAAGGTCCGGTCGCGAATGAAAGGGGGCCGGGTCTTGCCCGGCCGTGGGCGTCAGGCTGGCGTTGTCCAGCCGCCACCCAGTGCGCGGACGAGTCCGACCGTCGCCTGGTATTGCGCCGCCTGCACCTGCAGCGCCGCGCGGCGGTTGCGCAGCTCGCTGCGGCGCGCGTCCAGCAGGTCCAGCTGGCTCACCAGCCCGTTGCGGTAGCGCGAGTCCGACAGCGCCGTCGCCCGCGTGGACGACTTCACCGCCTGATCCTGCACTTCCGCCTGCTGCGACAAGGTCTGCAGACCGACCAGCGAATCCTCGACCTCGCGCAGCGCCTGCAACAGCTGCTGGCGATAGCTCGACATCGCCAGGTCCAGGCCCGCCTTCGCCGACTCGACGCCCGCCTTGCGGCGTCCGCCGTCGAAGATCGGCAGCGACAGCAGCGCATCGACCGACCACGCGCGCGCCGACCAGCGGAACACGTCGCTCAGCTCCGGCGACGCGTAGCCGCCGTTGGCCGTCAAGGTCAGGCTCGGGAACCACGCGGCCTGCGCCACGCCCACCCGCGACTGCGCCGCCAGCAGGCTGCGCTGCGACGCGGCCACGTCCGGACGGCGCGCCAGCACCGTGCTCGGCAGACCCGACGGGATCGCCGGCAGCGGCGCGAGCGCCGTGTCTTCGGCCACCTTGAAGCCCGATGCGGGCTCGCCCAGCAGCACCGACAGCGCGTTCTCCAGCTCGGCGCGACGGCGGTCGAGGCTGATCGCCTCGGCCTCGGTCGCGGCGACTTCCGTCTGCACGCGCGCCAGGTCCAGCTCGGCGACGTCACCCGCCTGATATCGGCGCTGCGTCAGCGCCAGCGTCTCTCGGTAGGCGGCCACCGTGTCTCGCACGAGTCGACGTTCCTGGTCCGCGAAACGCAGCGCCAGGTAGGTCTGCGCCACATCCGCCTGCACCATCAGCCGCGTCGACTGCAGCAGCGCTTCACGCGCCTGCGCGTCCAGCGAGGCCGCCCGCGTGGCTTCCGAGAGGCGGCCGGAGAGGTCGACCTCCCAGCTCGCGCCCAGACCGGCGTTGTAGACCGTCGTGGCGGCCGGGCCCTGGCCCGCCACCGTGCCGCGCGAGGCACCCGCGCTCGCGCCGACCTGCGGCAGGCGATCCGCATTCGTGCTGCGCAGCAAGGCGCGCGCTTGCGCCAGCCGCGCCGCGGCGCCCTGCAGGTCGTTGTTGCCGACCAGCGAGCGGCGGATCAGGTCGTTCAAGGTCGCATCGCCGAAGGCGAGCCACCAGTCGCCGCGCGGCTCGGCATCGGCCGGCGGGGCCACCGCCCAGCGCGCCTCGCCCACCGTCGCGGTCTGCGACTTGAAGGCCGCCGGCGTCGCCGGCACCCGCGATTGATCGATCGGCGGCGGCGTCGCGCAACCGGCCAGCACCAGGGCCGCCAGCAGCGTCGTCATCATCAGTTTGGTTTTCATGGCATCACTCCTTGGAGCCTCGTCGGCCCCGCCGGTCCCGGTGCCCGCACCGTGGCGGGACACCGGGATTCCGGGGATCAAGATTGCGGGTTACTCGTGCTCGTGGCGCGGCGCGGCCGGATGCGGACGGGCATTGCCGCCCGGTCCGAAGTCGTGCCCGGCACCCTGCTCCGGCTGCACGAAGGCCTCGACGTCATGCGGCACCTCGCCGTGCTGCTTCAGCGGCTTGTTGCCGGTCAGGCGACGCACCACCACGTAGAACACCGGCGTCAGGAACAGGCCGAAGGCCGTCACGCCGATCATCCCGGCGAACACCGCCACGCCCATCGCGTTGCGCATCTCCGCGCCCGCGCCCGTGGCCAGCACCAGCGGCAGCACCCCCATCACGAAGGCCATCGACGTCATCAGGATCGGACGCAGACGCAGCCGGCTCGCCTCGATCGCCGCCTGCAGCGGCGTCCTGCCGGCAAACTCCAGCTCCCGGGCGAACTCCACGATCAGGATCGCGTTCTTCGCCGACAAGCCCACCAGCACGATCAACCCGATCTGCGTGAAAACGTTGTTGTCCCCGTGGCTCAGCCACACGCCGGTCATCGCGGCCATCAGCCCCATCGGCACGATCAGGATGATCGCCACCGGCAGCGACAGGCTCTCGTACTGCGCGGCCAGCACCAGGAACACCAGCAGGATGGCCAGCGGGAAGACCCACACGCCCGAATTGCCGGCCAGGATCTCCTGGTAGGTCAGCTCGGTCCATTCATAGCTGATGCCCGGGGGCAACGTCTCCGCGGCGATGCGCGCGACCGCGTCCTGCGCCTGGCCGGTCGAGTAGCCCGGCGCGGCGCCGCCGTTGATGTCGGCCGACAGGAAGCCGTTGTAGCGCATCGCGCGTTCCGGACCGAAGCTCGGCTCGACCTTCATCAGCGCCGACAGCGGCACCATCTCGCCCGAGGCCGAACGCACCTTCAGCAGGCCGACGTCCTCGGCACGGGCGCGGTAGGCGGCGTCCGCCTGCACGCGGACCGTGTAGGTCCGGCCGAACTTGTTGAAGTCGTTGACGTACAGCGAGCCCAGGTAGATCTGCATCGTGTCGAACACGTCCGTCACCGCCACGCCCAGCTGGCGCGCCTTGGTGCGGTCCAGGTCCGCGTACAGCTGCGGCACGTTCACCTGGTAGCTGCTGAACAGACCCGCCAGTTCCGGCGCCTTCTGGGCCTTGGCCATGAAGGCCTTGACCGCCTGGTCGAGCGCCTCGTAGCCGAGGCCGCCGCGGTCTTCCAGCTGGAACTTGAAGCCGCCGGTCGTGCCCAGGCCCTGCACCGGCGGGGGCGGGAACATCACGACGAAGGCGTCCTGCAGCTGGCCGAAGTCGGCATTCATCTTGGCGGCGATCTCGCCGGCCGACAGTCCCTTGCCGGTGCGCTCGTCGAAGGACTTCAGCGACGCGAACACGATGCCCGAGTTCGAGCTGTTGGTGAAGCCGTTGATCGACAGGCCCGGGAACGAGATGGCGTGCTCCACGCCCGGCGTCTTCATCGCGATCTCGCTCATGCGGCGGATCACGTCTTCCGTGCGGTCCAGCGTGGCGCCGTCCGGCAGCTGCGCGAAGCCGATCAGGTACTGCTTGTCCTGTCCCGGCACGAAGCCGCTCGGCACCGCCTTGAACAGGCCCACCGTCAGGCCCAGCAGGCCCGCGTAGACCAGCAGCATGATGACCTTGCGCGAGATCGCGCGGGTCACGCCGCCGCTGTAGGCCTTGGCGCCGCGGTTGAACAGCTTGTTGAAGCCGCCGAAGAAGCGGCCCAGCACCTTGTCCATCGCGCGGGTCAGCCAGTCCTTGGGCGCGTCGTGGCCCTTGAGCAGCATCGCGGCCAGCGCGGGCGACAGCGTCAGCGAATTGACCGCCGAGATCACCGTCGACATCGCGATCGTCAGCGCGAACTGCTTGTAGAACTGGCCCGTCAGGCCGGTGATGAAGGCCAGCGGCACGAACACGGCGACCAGCACCAGCGCGATCGCGATGATGGGGCCAGACACTTCGCGCATCGCGCGGTAGGTCGCTTCACGCGGGCTCAGGCCCGCCTCGATGTTGCGCTCCACGTTCTCGACGACCACGATCGCGTCGTCCACCACGATGCCGATCGCCAGCACGAGGCCGAACAGCGACAGCGCGTTGATCGAGAAACCGAACAGGTGCATCACCGCGAAGGTGCCGATGATGGACACCGGCACGGCCAGCAGCGGGATGATGGACGCGCGCCAGGTCTGCAGGAACAGGATCACGACCAGCACGACCAGCGCCACCGCTTCCAGCAGCGTGTGGACCACGGACTCGATGGACGCGCGCACGAACTGCGTCGGGTCATAGACGATCGAGTAGTCCACGCCTTCAGGCATGGCCTTCTTCAGCTCGGCCATCGTGGCGCGCACGTTGTTCGAGATCTCGATCGCGTTCGAGCCCGGGGCCTGGAAGATGGGGATCGCCACGGCGGACTTGTTGTCCAGCAGCGAGCGCAGCGCATATTCGGCGGCGCCCAGCTCGATGCGGCCCAGGTCGCGCAGACGCGTCACCTGGCCGTTGGCGCCGGACTTGACGATGATGTCGCCGAACTCCTGCTCGTTGTTCAGGCGCCCTTGCGCGTTGATCGGCAACTGCAGGTCGATGCCCTGCAGGCCCGGCGAGGCGCCGACGACACCGGCGGCCGCCTGCACGTTCTGCTCGCGGATCGCCTGGACGACGTCGCTGGCCGACAGGCCGTGCTCGGCGACCTTCTGCGGGTCCAGCCAGACGCGCATCGAGTAGTCGCCCGAGCCGAACAGCTGCACCTGGCCCACGCCCTGGATCCGCGCCAGGCGGTCCTTGACGTTCAGCACCGCGTAGTTGCGGAGGTAGGTCATGTCGTAGCGGTCGTTGGGCGACAGCAAGTGCACGACCATGGTCAGGTCGGGGCTGCTCTTGACCGTCGTCAGGCCGAGTCGGCGGACCTCCTCGGGCAGGCGCGGCTCGGCCTGCGAGACGCGGTTCTGCACCAGCTGCTGGGCCTTGTCCGGGTCGGTGCCCAGCTTGAAGGTGACCGTCAGCGTCATGAGGCCGTCGGTGGTGGCCTGGCTGCCCATGTAGAGCATGCCTTCGACGCCGTTGATCGATTCCTCGAGCGGCGTGGCCACGGCTTCGGCGATCACCTTGGGGTTGGCGCCGGGGTACTGGGCGCGCACCACCACCTGCGGCGGCACGACTTCGGGGTATTCCGAGATCGGCAGCACGCGCACGGCGAGCAGGCCGGAGACGAAGATCAGCACCGACAGCACGCCCGCGAAGATCGGGCGGTCGATGAAGAATTTGGAGAGATTCATGTCAGTCTTTCAAGTCGACTGGAGAAACAGGCAAAGGCCGTCCATGCGCGGTGCGAAACCACCGCGCCAGAGCGTCCGTCGAGCCGTCGAGTCAGGACAGCGCCGGTCCGGCCAAAGCCCGGACCGGGGCCGTCATGTCAGGACTTGTCTGCCTTGGCCGCGCCTTCCTTGGCCTGGATCTCGGCCTTGGCGTTCATCGGGACGAGGGTCGGCGCCACCAGCGCGCCCGGACGGACACGCTGCAGGCCGTTGACGACCACGCGCTCGTTGGGCTTCAGGCCGGCCGTGACGACCCGCAGGCCGTTCACGTTCGCGCCGAGCTGCACCTCGCGGTAGCTCAGCGTGTTGTCCGCGCCGACCACCATCACGAAACGCTTGCTCTGGTCGGTGCCGACCGCGCGCTCGTTCACCAGCACCTCCGGGCGGGTCTTGGCCTGGCCCAGGCGGATGCGGGCGAACTGGCCCGGGATCAACGCGCCGTCCTTGTTGTCCAGCACCGCGCGCACGCGCACCGTGCCGCTGCGGGCGTCGACCTGGTTGTCGATCAGCTGCAGCTTGCCGTTGAACGGCGTGTCCGCCGTGGCGGCCGTGCCGATCTGCACCGGGATGCTGGCCAGGTCGCCGGCGGCGCCCTTGCCGCCGTGCAGCTCGTTGAGCGCGCGGGCGACGGTGCGCTCGTCGGCGTCGAAGCTGGCGTAGATCGGGCTGACCGAGACCAGCGTCGTCAGCACCGGCGCGCCGGGACCGGCGGCCACCAGGTTGCCCTGGGTGACTTCCAGCTTGCCGACGCGGCCGGCCACCGGCGCGCGGACCTGGGTGTAGCCCAGGTTCAGCTTGGCCGATTGCAGCGCCGCCTGCGCGGCGCGCAGGTTGGCGTTGGCTTCATTGGAGGCGTTGCTGCGCTCGTCGAGTTCGCGCTGCGCGATGGCGCGCTCGCTCCAGAGGCGGGTGGAACGCTCCAGCTCGCTCTTCGAGTAGGTGACCCGGGCCTGCGCGGCCAGCACCTGCGCCTCGGCGCGGTCGACCTCGGCCTGGTAGGGCGCGGGGTCGATGGTGATCAGCAGTTCGCCGGCCTTCACCAGCGCCCCTTCCCGGAAATGGACCGACTGCACCGCGCCGGACACGCGGGCGCGCACGTCGACGCGCTCCACGGCTTCCAGGCGGCCCGAGAACTCGTCCCACGCGGCCACTTCCTGGCTGGCGACGGTGGCGACGGACACGGGGATCGCCTGCGGCGCGCCCGGCGGCTGGTTGGCGACGGCCTGCTGGCTGTGCAGGCCGACGACGAGGGCGCCGACGACCGCGGCGACGGCGGTCAGCGAGGTGGCGAAGATCTTCTTGTTCATGGTGGTGCTCCGTGGACGGGGGTAGACGTTGGGAGTTCTTGGAGGGCTCTTGGGGTCAGGCGGGTTGCAGCCGGGGTTTTCCGGCGGGGGGGATCAGGGACAGGAAATCGGCCAGCTTCTGGCGCAGGGCGCTCGCCCAGGGCAGCTGGAGGGCGGACAGCGAGGGCAGCTTCATCAGGCTGCAGGGCCAGCCGCTGGGACCGGCGATCAGCGCCTGCTGCACGTCCACGCCGGCCCGCTTCATCGCGCGGGCGTAGGCCAGGGCCTCGTCGCGCATCGGATCGTCCTCGGCGCTGACGACCAGCGCCGGCACCAGGCCCGACAGGCGGCCGGTGTTGGCGGGCGCGGCATAGGGATGGTCGCCGTCCTCGCACTCGCCGAGGTAGGCGCGCCAGCCGTGCATCCAGCGGCACTCGCCGTAGCCGGCATCGGCCTGGCGCAGCGAGGCGGTGCCCATGCAGGGATTGAGCATCGGCCCGATCAGGATCTGGCCGGCGAGCTTGCGATGGCCCTGGTCGCGCGCCATCAGCGCCAGCGCGGCGGCCAGGTTGCCGCCGGCCTCCTCGCCGGCGACCAGCAGCGGCGCGCCCTTGCCGGAGAGCTTGGCCCGCGCCTTGTGCAGGCCGGCCAGCAGCGCGTCCAGCGTCTTCAGCGCGGTGGGGAAGACGTGTTCCTCGCCGATCGGATAGTCGACGTCGACCACCACGGCGCCGGCGTCGGCCAGCAGGCGAGAGACCAGTTCGCCGCTGTCCAGGTCGCCGCGGGTGAAGGCGCCGCCGTGCAGGTGCATGACCACCGGCGCGTCCTTGCGCCGGGCCGCGCCCTTGTACACGCGCACCGGCAGCACGCCGTCGCCGGCGGGCAGGAGGTCGTCGTGGCAGGAAGTGAGCGGCAGCGCATCCATGGCAGGAGCAAAGGCCTGCTCCGCGTGGGGGCAGGCCGGTTCATGTTGCAATGCAGCGAAATTTAGAGACTGGACGCCGTCCGATAAACAGCCCGGGACGCGCATCAGCGTTTCATCGCAGAAACAATCGATCGGGCAGGATGGCGGCCCTCGCGCGCGCGCAGACGTGCCGAGGTCGTGTCGACAGAGCAGTGGCGGCGGTCAGCCGCCGTAGGGGTCAAGGAATGGACAAGCTCAATGCCATGCAGGCTTTCGCGCGCGTCGTGGAAGCGGGCACCTTCACGCGGGCGGCGGAATCGCTGGACCTGCCCAAGACCGCGGTGACGCGGTTGATCCAGTCGCTGGAGGATCACCTCAAGGTCAAGCTGCTGAACCGCACGACGCGGCGCGTCAGCGTGACGCCGGACGGCGCGGCCTATTACGAGCGGGTGACGCGGCTGCTGTCGGACATCGAGGAGCTCGAGGGCTCCGTGTCGCATGCGCGGGCGGCGCCCAAGGGACGGATCCGGGTCGACGTGGCCTCGTCCGTGGCGCGGCTGCTGCTGATTCCGGCACTTCCGGAGTTTTATGCCAGGCATCCGGACATCCAGATCGACCTGGGCGTGTCGGACCGGCCGGTGGACCTGATCGGCGACAACGTCGACTGCGTGGTGCGCGGCGGCGAGATCACCGACCAGTCGCTGGTCGCGCGCCGCATCGGCGACTGGGGCTATGGCTGCTGCGCGTCGCCGGCCTACATCCAGCAGCACGGCATGCCGCAGCATCCGCTGGACCTGGAATCCGACCAGCATCATGTGGTGAGCTATTTCTCGACCCGCACGGGCAAGCGTTTCCCGTTCGACTACAGCAAGAACGGCCAGCGCTACGAGATCTACGGCCACTACAAGGTGTCAGTCAACGACGGCAATGCATACATGACGGCGGGGCTGACGGGCCTGGGCGTGATCCAGGCGCCGTACTTCATGATCAAGCCGCACATCGACTCGGGCGAGCTGGTGCCCTTCCTGTGCGACTGGGAGTCGGATCCGCTGCCGCTGTACGTCGTGTACCCGCCGAACCGGCACCTGAGCACCAAGCTGCGGGTGTTCGTCGACTGGATCGCGGAGCTGTTCGACCGGCATTCGCAATGGCAGAAGCAGCTGGTGGCGAGCTGCGAGGCCAAGCGCACCGAGTCGGATGCGGAATACATCCCGCTGCAGGCGAATGCGTCGAAGCAGGCGGTGCTGAGCGCGGCGTGAGTCTTCACGCGAAGCAGACGCGCTGCAGTCACGCGCCGAGCAGTGCCTCGGCATTGAAGCGCGTCCGTGGCTGAGGCCGCTGTGCGTCGCCCTCGCGCGATGGGCGACACCGGTCCGGCGTGCGCATTCGGTCGACAGCCTTGCCGGCAATTCCTGGCACCGACGCGCGTCGAGAAGCTGCAGCGGATGTTCGATGCGATCGAGTTCGACTCGATTCGTTGAGCTCATTCGCCGCGAAGTGCGGCGCCGCGCTCTTCAAGCAACTGCGTAAGCAGGCTGCGATGGCAGCGCTGCGGGTTCTCGCAGTAGCAGCCCATCGACAGGTTGGAAGCGTGCGACAGCACCGCCAAGGTGTCGAGCATCTGCGACGGCGCGGATTCCCCCATCTCCTTGCGATAGGCCCGGGCGAACGAGGCCCACTGCTTGTCGTCCTCGGCGGCGCGGCCCTGCGCCATCAGTTCCGCACTCGGCGAGAGCAGCGGCAACCAGCTGTCGTAGTAGTCAAGGCGGCCGTAGTCTTCCTTGCGGACTCCGCGCGGCGGGCGGCGGACGGTTCCCAGACGAGGCCCCTCGTCGGGCAGGCGCGGCGTGACACCGAGTCGGACGATGCGGATGCTCATGCCGCGATGATCGCAGCGCCTTGGCCTGCCTCCAAACGTCGCTTTCCCGGAATGTCGGGCAAGTCCACGGTGTGGAGGTCAGCCCTTCGAGCCCGCACGCGGAACGCTCAGCCGCACCCTCAACCCCTGCCCTGTCGTCGCATCCAGCAGCTCCAGCTTCCCGCCGTGCCGCTGCGCGATGTCCAGCGCGATCGCCAGGCCCAGGCCACTGCCGGTTCCCTTGGACTCGCTGCCGCGTTCGAACCGGCGCAGCGCGCGCTCGCGGTCCTGCGGCGGGATGCCGGGGCCGTTGTCCTCGACCTCCATCCGCGACCAGTCGCCGTCGCTGCCGGTCCGCACCGTGATGCGCGGATTCGGCCCGCCATAGTTCAGGCTGTTGTGCAGCACGTTGGCCAGCAGCTCCCGCAGCAGGAAGCTCTGCCCCAGCATCGGCGCGCTCTCCAGCTCGAACTCGAGGTCCGCGCCCGCCTGCAGCGCGCGCGGCACCCAGTCTTCCGCGACCTGGGCCGCGATGTCGCGCAGGTCCAGCGGCTGCTCTCGCCCTCCCGGCTCCGCCTCGGCACGCGCGATCGACAGCATCTGCGTCGCCAGCCGCGCGCTGCGATCCACCGAGTTCTGCAGCCGCTTCAATACCGGCTCCATCTGCGGGTCGTGCGGTTCCAGCAGCGCCAGGTCGATCTCCGTCCTCAGCGAGGTCAGCGGCGTGCGCAGCTGATGCGCCGCATTGGCCAGGAAGTCCTGCTGCGCCGACGACGCCCGCCGCAGCCGCTCGAACAGCCGGTTGAACGCCGCGATCAGCGGCCGCAGCTCACCGGGCACGTCATGCTGCAGCGGCTCCAGGCGCGCGAGGTCACGTTGCTCCAGCTCGGCGCTCAGTTGCGACAGCGGCCGCAACCCGCGATAGGTCGCCCACCATCCCGCGCCCGCCAGCAGCACCGCCATGCCGCCGATCAGCAGCCCCACGACCAGCACCAGCTGCTGCTGCAGCGCGTCGCGCTTGTTGAGCGTCTCCGCCACCAGGATCTGGCAGACCTGCCGGTTGCCGCAGTTGGCGCCCAGCACCGCCGCGCGCAGCGATTCGCCGTCCAGCGTGGCCTGGGTGAAGAACCACTCGTTGGGCTTGCGCAGCGGCAGCTTCAGCCGCGTCAACTGCACGTCGCCGAGCAGGACCTCGCCCAGCGGGTCGAGCACGAGGTAGTAGATCCGGTCGGTCCGGTCGAAGCGCAGCGCCCGGTCGGTGGAACCCGACACGTCGACGACCACATAGCCGTCGCGCTCGCGCAGCAGGCCCGCCACGGCCAGCGCCGTGTCGCCCAGCGCCTGGTCCAGCCAGGAGATCGCCGTGTCGTGCATGACGCGGTACAGGACGATCCCCGCCGCGGGCACCGCCACCAGCACCGGGACCATCAGCCAGATCAGCAGCCGCTGCTTGAGGCTGAAGGTGCGATGGGGAACGCCACCGGCGGAACCGGTACCGGAGCCGCCACCGGAGGCCGCCGGGCCAGGCCGGGCCGGCTCGCCCCCGCCGCTGTTGCCAGTGTTGCCGCTCATGCCGCGGCGGTCAGGCCTTGGCCGCCGGCGCGGGCGGCATCTCTTCCAGCAGGTAGCCCAGGCCGCGCACCGTGCGCAGCTGCAGGCCGGCGGGCTCGATCTTGGCGCGCAGCCGCGAGACGCAGACCTCGATCGCGTTGTCGCTGACGCCCTGCTCCCAGCCGTTGCTGGCCGAGGCGATCTGCTCCTTCGCGACCACCTTGCCGGCGCGCGCGAGCAGGAACCCCAGCACGTCCCATTCCCGCGCCGACAGCGCCAGCGGCTCCTCGGCGATGAAGGCGCGACGGGCTTCCAGGTCCATCCTCAAGGTCGAGAGTCTGAGCTCGTTGCCGGTGCGCGCCTGGCTGCGCCGCACCAGCGCGCGGGCACGGGCGATCAGCTCGCTCAGCGCGAAGGGCTTGACCAGGTAGTCGTCGGCGCCGCCCTCCAGGCCCCGCACGCGGTCCTCCACGGCGTCACGGGCCGTCAGCAGCAGCACCGGCGTCGTGCTGCCCTGGGCGCGCACGCGCCGCAGCGTCTCGAAACCGTCGATGCCGGCCAGGCCGATGTCCAGGATCAGCAGGTCGTAACGGTCCTCGCGCAGCGACAGCGGCACGGGCTCGCCGCGGGCGCTGACGTCCACGACCCAGGACTGCGAGCGCAGCGCCCGGGCGGTGGATTCCGCCAGGAACTCATCGTCTTCGACCAGGAGGATTCGCATGGTGCGGCAGCATAAGCCTAGAGCCTTGCGGCGGCCAATCGGCCACCTGTCAGAAACCTGAGGGCAACGGCGTCGACAGCTTGCGGACAGGTTGGCGTCAAGTCCGCAACAGCGAGCTTGGACAGACTGCCGCCCATGCCGAACACCGCCCACCTTGACGCCGCCTCGACGCGGGATCCGCGCCCCGCCGTGCTGCTGCTGCACGGCCTGTGCGCCAACCCGCTGGAGATGATGCCGCTGGCCCGCGCCCTGCGCGACGCCGGCTACGTCGTCGAGGCGCCGGCGCTGGACGGCTACGGCGTCGTTCCCCCGGCGGCCGGCGCGCCGGCCGCCGCGAAGGTCCGCCGCCGGCCGGTGCCGCCGTTCGAGCAATGGGTCGACATGGCCGCCGCGCACTTCGACGCGCTCGCCGCCAGGCACGAGCGCGTCGCCGTCGGCGGCCTGTCCATGGGCGCGGTGCTGGCGCTGGCGCTGGCCCTGAAGCGTCCGGCGGCGGCGCTGATGCTGCTGTCGACCAGCCTGCACTTCGACGGCTGGAACGTCTCGCCCTGGCGCCGCCTGCTGCCGCTGGCCTATGTGCCGCCGCTGCGCCAGTGGCTGGCCTTCCGTGAAACGCCCCCCTACGGCATCAAGAACGAACGGCTGCGGGAGTGGGTCGCGCAGGCGATGAACGCGAACCAGGTCTCCGCGGCCGGCGCCGACAGGCTGCCGGCGGCCTCGCTGCACCAGGCCTCGCGAATGATCCGGCTGGTGCGCCGCCGGCTGCACGAGATCGAGGCCCCCGCCGTCGTGCTGCATGCGAGCGAGGACGACGTCAGCGGGCCGCGCTCGGTGCTGGAACTGCAGCGCCGCCTGGCCACGACGCCCGAGGTGCACTGGTTCCACCACAGCTATCACATGCTGACCCTGGACAACGAACGCGGCGCCGTCACGCAGGCGGCGCGTTCCTTCCTGCAACGGCAGGTGCCCGTCGAGGCCCTGTCCGAGCATCCCTCTTCCCTGACCACGACCGAGGACCTCCGCCATGAGCAACACGCTTGAACAACTGCGCCAGCTGGCCTGCCACGACCTGGGCATGAACGCCGACGAACTCAAGGACGACGTCGCCTTCGCCGAACTCGGCCTGGACTCGCTGATGCTCGTGGACTTCATGTTCGCGGTGGAGGACAAGTTCCACGTCGAGATCGACCACGACACCGCGATGAAGCAGCCGACGATCGCCGGCCTGGCCGCGATCGTGGACGAGCTGCTGGCCGGCAAGGCCGACGCCGGCGGCACGCCCGCGGCGCTGGCCGCCTGAGCGCCGTTTCGCCCATGAACGCGGAAGCGGTATGGATCACCGGCATCGGCGCGGTCAGTGCGCTCGGCCCGGACGCGGACGCCCTCGCGGACGCGCTGTCGCAAGGGCGGTCGGGGATCGCGCTGCAGCCGGGAGAACCAGCGCGCGGCGTCGTGCCCTTCGCGGCGGCGGCGGTGACCTTGCCGCTCGGCCAGGACATGCCGCCGGCGCAGCGCAACCTGCACGACCGGCACAGCCTGATGGCGCTGCAGGCGGCGCGCGAGGCCTGGACCCAGTCCGGCCTGCCGCCGACGGCCGCGACGCCGGAACGCGCGGCGGTGGCCTGGGGCACGGGGCTGGGCGGCTCGAACGCGCTGCAGCAGTCCTACGGCGAGCACCTGACGAAAGAGACGCCGCGCATCCATCCGTACACGGTGGTGCGGGTGATGAGCAACTCGGCCGCGTCGCACCTGGCGATGAAGTACGGCCTGAAGGCGGCCATGCTGACGATCTCCAACGCCTGCGCGTCATCGGCGCAGGCGATCGGCGAAGCGCTGATGCTGCTGCGCCAGGGCCGCGCCGACGTGGTGCTGGTCGGGGGCTCGGAGGCGATGCTGAATCCGGGGTCGGTGGCCGCCTGGCAGGCGATGGGCGTGATGGCGCCGGCGGATCCGGAGGATCCGTCGCGCAGTTGCCGGCCGTTCGACGACGCGCGCAAGGGCCTGGTGCTGGGCGAGGGCGCGGCGGCGCTGGTGCTGGAGACGGAGCGCCACGCCCGCGCACGCGGCGCGTCGGCGCTTGCCGTGCTGGCCGGCTACGGGCATAGCGTCGACGCGGTCCACCTGTCGCGGCCCGACGCCGACGGCCAGGAGCGCGCGCTGCGCGCCGCGCTGGCCGATGCGGGGATCGAGCCCTCGCAGGTCGGCTACGTGAACGCGCACGGCACGGCGACGGACGTCGGCGACACGGTCGAGGCCGAATCGCTGGCGCGCGTCTTCGGCGTGCGCGGCGTGCCGGTCAGCGCGACCAAGGCGCTGCACGGCCACCTGATCGGCGCCGGCGGCGCGCTGGAACTCGTCGCCTGCGTCCAGGCGATGCGCCGCGGCCAACTCCCGCCGAGCGCGCACATCGGCGCGAGCGTGCTGGAAGAGATCGCCGATGTGATCCGCGAACCTCGCCCTGTCGACCCCTCGAAGGCGATGGTCAGCAACTCGTTCGCGTTCGGCGGCAGCAACGTGTCATTGGTGATACGAACGGTTTGATCAAACTCAACGTTTGATGGAGTTCCTCCGGGCTGGCAATCCGATCAAGTAGCTTCTAAACTACAGTGATCGGGTGATCATCGTCCAGTCCACCCGCACGTTCGACAAATGGCTCCGCCGCCTCAAGGACTTTGAGGCGGTGAACCGGATCAACGCGCGCATTTCGCGGCTCATGTACGGCTATCCCGGCGACGAGAAAGCTGTCGGCCACGGTGTTCGCGAACTTCGGATTCACATCGGACCCGGCTACCGCCTGTACTACGTCAAGCGTGGCGATCGACTCATCCTGCTGCTGTGCGGCGGCGACAAGTCGTCGCAGGACTCGGACATTCGTACCGCGATCGAACTCGCGAAAGGGGAGCTTCAAGATGGCTGAGAAGGTGCGGACCTATGACCCGGCGGAAATGCTGACGTCCGAAGCGTCGATCGCGATCTTCATGGCAGACGCATTCGAAACCAACGACGCGGGCTACATCGCGTTTGCGCTCGGCATGGTGGCGCGCGCAAAGGGAATGACAAAAGTGGCCGAACAGACTGGCCTCTCCCGTGAACATCTCTATCGCTCGTTCAGCGAAAAGGGGAACCCAACCCTTCGGACACTACTGGCTGTTCTCAACGTGCTTGGCATCGAGTTGACAGCACGTCAGCTGGCGGCACACTAAGCCGCTCTTCTAACGCTTCACTTCAAACCGCTCCAGCATCGTCGCCAGCTCCGCCGCGGAGCGCAGGCCCAGCTTCGTGAACGCCCGCGCGCGGTGGACCTCCACCGTGCGGATCGCGATGCCGAGTTCGTCGGCGACCTGCTTGTTCAACTTGCCGGCCGCGACCAGCACCGCCACCTCGTGTTCGCGGTCGGTCAGGCTCGCGAGCTTGCCCGCGACGTCCGCATGGGCGCGGGACTCGCGCCAGCGATGGATGTCCGTCGCGATCGCGCGCTGCACCTTGTTCACCAGCGCCTGGTCGTTGAACGGCTTCTCGACGAAATCGAGCGCGCCCTTCTGCATCGCGTCCACCGCCATCGGGATGTCGCCGTGCCCGCTCAGGAAGATCACCGGCAGCGGCACGCCGCGCGCGATCAGCTCGTCATGCACCTGCAGTCCGGACAGCGGCTCCATCCGCACGTCCAGCACGATGCAGCCATGCGGCTCGATGGCCCGGTCCAGCGCCTCGAACAACGCCGGACCGCTCGCGTGCGCCTCCACGCGCAGCCCGTGCGTGCGCATCAGGAAGGCCAGCGCATCGCGCACCGCCGCCTCGTCATCCACCAGGTGGACCGTCGCCTGTGGGTCGCTCATCGCGCGCCCTCCTTGTGTTGTCCGCTGCCGCCATCCTGCACGACACCCGCGGCGCCATCGACCCGCTCATCGGCCCGGTCATCGGCCCGGCCATCGATCGCACCCTCGCAGTCGCCCTGCCCCGGGCACAGCGGCAGCGTGAAGCTGATCCTCGCGCCGCCCAGCGCGCCCGTACCGGCCTCCATGCCGCCATGGTGCGCCTCGATCACCGACCGGCAGATCGCCAGCCCCATGCCCATGCCTTCGGCCTTGGTCGAATAGAACGCCGTCGTCAGCTGGTCGATGCCGCGGCCCTGCAGCCCGGGGCCGTTGTCGTCGACGTCCACCCGCACGAAGCGCTCGCCCACGCGCAGCGCGGCGATGCGCACCTGCGCGCCGGGCCGGCCGTGCAATTCGTCGAGCGCGTTGCGGACCAGGTTGATCAGCACCTGCTCGATCAGCACCGCGTCCGCCTGCACGTCCGGCAGGCCCGCCGGCATCGCGAGGTCCACCCGCACGCCACGCAGGTCACGCTTGAGCAGCGTCAGCACCCGCCCCGCGAGTTCCGGCACCGCGCAGCGCTCCGGTTGCGGCGCGCGGCGCGTCACGAACGCGCGGATCCGCTGCACGATCCGCCCGGCCTCCTGCGCCTGTTCGCCGAGCCGGCGCAGCGCCTCCAGCACGATCTCGTCCGTCTGGCCGGCCCGCTCCAGCGAACGCAGCGCCCCCGCGTTGTAGCCGGCGATCGCCGCCAGCGGCTGGTTCAACTGGTGCGCCAGCGCCGAGGCCACCTCGCCCAGCGTGCTCAGCCGCGCCTGATGCGCCAGGGCCTCGGTCCGATGCCGGTCGCGTTCCTCGTTCTGCTTGCGGGCGCTGATGTCGACGATGGACCCCATCCAGCCGATCTGCGCGCCGTTGGCGTCCACCAGCGGCGCCTCCAGGATCATCACGTCCAGCACCCGCCCGTCGCGGTGCATCCAGCGTGCCTCGTAGCCCTCGCGCGGCGCGCCGCCGGCCATGTTGCGCTGGTGCCGGCGCAGGCTGTCCTCCATCTCGTCGGGCAGCCAGTACGGCATCGGCGGCTGGCGGCCGAGCAGTTCTTCCGCGGAGTACCCGACCAGGTCGCAGAACGCGCGGCTCACATGCGTCACGCGGCCGTCCAGGTCGCGGCCGCGCAGCCCCACCGTCAGCGAGTCCTCGACCGCGCGACGCCACGCCGCCTCGGTGCGCGCCTCGTTCTCGGCCCGCCGCACCTCGCGCATCTGCCGGCGCAGCATCGCGCTCGCCAGCGCCGACAGCAGCAGGAACACGCCCATCAGCGCCGCCGCCAGCGTGTACCACCAGGGCCGGTGCGGCGCGCGGGTGTTGAGCTCGAGCCAGGTCTCCCGCATCGCCGGATCGACGCTGACCCGGTAGCTCTGCGTGTCCGGCAGTGCGAGCGCGTCGCCGGTCTGCGCGAGCCGCTGCCCCAGGCCGTCGACCAGCCGCACGTCGTACTTCTGCGCCAGCCACCACGGCAGCGTCTGGCGCAGCAGCGCGCTCGGCGCGAATCGCACGACCAGCCGGCCGCCCTGCGGCCGCGGCGCGCTCCAGTGCGCGGTCAGCCCGCCTTCGTCCAGGCTCACCCCGGTGCGCTCCCGCGACGGCGCCAGCGCCTGCGGCGCCTGCTGCGGCACGTGCGCAAGCACCCGGTTGTTGGCGTCCAGCACCGTGACGCTGACCCACAGCCGCCGCAGGCCCTCCGCCACCGCGCGATGGTTCAGCAGCATGTGGTCGTCGACATTGCCCGGCAACTGCTGCGCGAGCCGGTCCACGGCCGCGTGCTCCGCGTTGAGCCAGTCCGAGATGCGCGCCTCCAGCGACAGCGAGTCGGCGATCAGCGTGAGCCGTTCCTCCTCGAGGTCGCGCATGTCGCTCAGCCGCAGCCACACGCCGACCGACGCGGCGAAGGCCAGCGCCAGCAGCAGCGGCAGGGCCCAGCTGGCGCGCTTGAGCAGGTGGAGGAGACGTCGGGACGCGGCCATGGCGGCAGTCTAGGCGCTGCGCAGAGCGCACGACGGCCCCTGTGCGCTGCGTGTTCCCCCAATGTGGAAGTCCACAACTGGCGGCGCCGGAACCGGATTTCCACAATCCGCCACATTCCGCGAACCCGCGTTCCCGCGCCGGCCCAGCGGTTCCGAAGAACACCAGGAGACCTCCATGTCCGCCACCCTTCCCCGCCGCCTGCTGCTGTCCGCGGCCCTCGCCGTCGCCGGTCTCGGCCTGACCGCCTCCGCCTTCGCGCAGGCGCCGATCGTCATCAAGCTGAGCCACGTCGTCGCCCCCGACACGCCCAAGGGCAAGGGCGCGCAGCGCTTCAAGGAACTCGCCGAGGAGCGCAGCAAGGGCCGCCTGAAGGTCGAGGTCTATCCCAACAGCCAGCTCTACAAGGACAAGGAAGAGCTGGAGGCGCTGCAGCTGGGCTCGGTGCAGATGCTGGCGCCGTCGCTGGCCAAGTTCGGCCCGCTGGGCGTCAAGGAGTTCGAGGTCTTCGACCTGCCCTTCCTGTTCAGCAGCGACGCGTCCTTCCGCAACACCACCAGCACGCTGGGCCTGGAGCTGTTCAAGAAGCTCGAGCCCAAGGGCATCAAGGGCCTGGCCTTCTGGGACAACGGCTTCCACATCATGAGCGCCAACAAGCCGCTGCACCACGTGGCGGACTTCAAGGGGCTGAAGATGCGCATCCAGTCCTCCAAGGTGCTGGACGCGCAGATGCGCGCGCTGGGCGCGATCCCGCAGGTGATGGCCTTCTCCGAGCTGTACCAGGCGCTGCAGTCGGGCGTGGTCGACGGCACCGAGGGCGTGCCGTCCAACTTCTACACCCAGAAGACCTACGAGGTGCAGAAGCACACGACGATCAGCAACCACGGCCACCTGGCCTACGCGCTGATCATCAACAAGAAGTTCTACGACGGCCTGCCGGCCGACCTCAAGGCCGTGGTCGACAGCTCGGTGAAGGACGCGACCACCTACGCCAACGCGATCGCGCAGACCGAGAACCAGCAGGCCTTCGAGAAGATCAAGGCCAGCGGCAAGACCACCATCTACACGCTGACCCCGGCGGAAGTGAACGAGTGGAAGCTGGCGCTGATGCCGGTCCACAAGGAGATGGAGTCGCGCGTCGGCAAGGCCACCGTCGAGGCCGCTTACAAGGCCGCAGGCTTCGTCCCGCCGACGAAGTAAGCCGCCCACCGTCCTTCCTCAGCCGCGCCCTGCTTCGTCGGCGCGGCTTTTCTTTGCCTGAAGGAGACCGCCATGTCATTGAAGTGGCTGGATCGATTGGAGGAGACGCTGATCGCGTTCCTCATGGGCGCCGCGACGCTGGTGATCGCGATGGCCGTGCTGCACCGCTTCCTGGCCGGCGTGCCGGCCGTGCAGGACCTGGTCATCCGCATCGACGTGAGCTGGGCGCAGGAGCTGTGCATCTACATGTTCGTGTGGATGGCCAAGTTCGGCGCGGCCTACGGCGTGCGTGCCGGCACGCACGTCGGCGTGGACGTGCTGGTGCGCAAGCTCAAGCCCGAGCATGCCAAGTACCTGGTGATCTTCAGCCTGTTCGCCGGCGCGGTCTTCACCGCCACGGTGGGCACGCTGGGCGCGACCTTCGTCTGGGAGAACGGCGCGCACTACGCGTTCACGCACGCTTTCGGCATCGAGAACCCGGACCTCTTCGAAGGCCCGACCTCGCCGGACCTGGAGATCCCGACCTGGATCGCCTACTCCTGCGTCCCGCTGGGTTCCTACCTGATGTGCTTCCGCTTCCTGCAGGTCTGCTGGACCTTCATCCGCACCGGTGAAGCGCCGCACGCGGATCACGGCCATGTCGAAGGCATCGAGGACGACGTCGCCGCGGTGGGCTCGGTGAAGGCCGCCGACGAAGCTGCGAAGGGAGACCGCGCATGAACACGCTGATCATCTTCTCGCTGCTGGTGGTGCTGATGCTCACCGGCATGCCGATCTCGATCTCGCTGGGCCTGACGGTCCTGACCTACCTCTTCACGATGACGAACGTGCCGATCGAATCGGTCGCGTTGAAGCTGTTCACCGGTATCGAGAAGTTCGAGATCATGGCCGTCCCGTTCTTCATCCTGGCGGGCAATTTCCTGACGCATGGCGGGGTGGCGAGGCGGATCATCCACTTCGCCACGACCATGATCGGCCACTGGTACGGCGGCCTCGGCCTGGCCGGCGTGCTGGCCTGCGCGATGTTCGCGGCGATCTCGGGCTCGTCGGTGGCGACGGTGGTCGCGGTCGGCTCCATCATCCTGCCGGCGATGACCAAGCAGGGTTATCCGAAGCAGTTCGGCGCCGGGGTGATCACGACGTCCGGCGCGCTGGGCATCCTGTTCCCGCCGTCGATCAACCTGGTGATGTTCTCGATCGCGACGGCCGGCATGTCGGCCACCGGTCCGCACGGCGAGGTGGTCGGCACCGCGTCGGTGGGCCAGCTGTTCATGGCCGGCGTCGTGCCGGGCGTGTGCCTGTCGGTGCTGCTGGGCATCACGACCTGGTACCGCGCCAGGAAGTACGACTACCCGCGCATGGTCAAGGCCACCTGGGCCGAGCGCTTCAAGGCCTTCCGCGACAGCTTCTGGGGCCTGATGCTGATCGTCGTCGTCATCGGCGGGATCTACAGCGGCAAGTTCACGCCGACCGAGGCGGCGGCCGTCGCCGCGGTGTACGCCTTCATCATCTCGGTCTTCGTCTACAAGGACATGGGCCTGAAGGACGTGCCCAAGGTGCTGCTGAAGGCCGCGGCGATGAGCTCGATGCTGCTGTACATCATCACCAACGCGGTGCTGTTCAGCTTCCTGATGGCCTCCGAGCAGATCCCGCAGACGATGGCCGCGTGGATGTCGGCGCAGGGCTTCGGGCTGGTCGTCTTCCTGCTGCTGGTCAACCTGATCCTGCTGGGCGCGGGCAACTTCATGGACCCCGCCGCGATCGTGCTGATCATGGCGCCCATCCTGTTCCCGGTCGCGGCCAAGCTCGGCGTCGATCCGGTGCACCTGGGCATCCTGATGGCGGTGAACATGGAGGTCGGCCTCTGCCATCCGCCGGTGGGCTTGAACCTCTACGTGGCATCCGGCATCACGAAGATGGGGATCACCGAGCTCACCGTCGCCGTGTGGCCGTGGCTGCTGACGATGCTGGGCTTCCTGATGGTCGTCACCTACTGGCCGACGCTGTCGCTGGCCTTGCCGAGGGCCCTGGGGCTGGTCGGCTGACGACGCCCCTTCACCCTCGCCTCTTGAAGCCCCGCTGGCGCGCTCGCGTCGCGGGGCTTTCCTCATGACGCGATAACTGCTCCCGAAACGTCTCGCCTCCCTCGCAAGAGGTAGTCGCGTCGTACGGCGTTGGCCGATTTCGGCAACACGGGTAACGGTCGATTTCAGAGGGGCGCGTTCGATTGACGCGACCAGTTGCGGACCACTTTAATGCGCTGCCCTGACGTGCGACCCGCGCGCCAGGACTGATCACGCCGGCCGCAGCGCCGAGAGGATTCCGCATGGCGCTCGTTCCCCGCCCCACCACCGCCGACTGGCTGCGTCGCTCCGCCCTCCGCTCGACACGTGCCGCACTGGCCGTCGCATTGCTCGCCGCGCTGAGCGCCTGCGGCGGCGGAAACGGCGACGACGCCAAGCCGCAAGGCGCGCCTCCCGTCTCCACGAATCCTGGCGCTGAAGGCGGCGGTAGCGGCGGCGGATCGGGCGGCACCGGGAACACCGGAGGAGGCAGCGGCGACCCGACCGCGGAGGTGCCACCGCCTCCGTCCACGCCGATGCTGCCGACCACACCGGTCGATCCCGAACCGACCGAGCCGGCACCGCCGCCCGCGACGACGCCGACAGCACCGTCGCCCTCGCCCGCACCCTCGCCTGCCCCAACGCCATCTCCCGAGCCGGCCCCCTCGCCGACGCCGCCGCAATCGAGCGCGCCGACCGCCACGACGGCGCTGCGCCTGCCGCTCGAGGTGCTGGGCGCCGGCCTGCCGAGCGCGCCCACGATCGCCACTGCGAACTTGACGCTCGACGCCAACGGCCTCGGCGCGGCCACCGAGCTGTGGCTGCGCTGCCATCGCTGCAGCTTCTTCGGTCCGCCCGAGCATGAGGCCACCAGCGAGACGCCCGCCGCCGTCAAGGCGAGCCTGCGCATCCTCGGCGGCACCGCGGCCGCCAATGCCGGCGCGATCCCCTGGGTCGACATCACCGACGCCACGATGGTGCTGGCCGACGCCGAGCGCGTGCAAGGCGGCCTCAAGCGCGGCGGCGGCCTCTACACCGCCCGCATGAAGCTCACGCTCGACGCCACCACCAGGGCGCGGCTGGTCAGCGGCGTGAACCTCGTGCAGTTCCGCTTCAACGGCAGCGACGGCGAGTCGAACGGCTATCGCGTCATCGACCTGCAGTTCCGCAACGCGCAGGGCCAGAGCCTCGCGACCAACGCGGTCCAGCGCGTCGACATCAACGCCGAGAAGGTGGCCGGCCGCACGCTGACCGCCGACGTCGCCGCCGGCGAGAAGCTGTGGAAGGCCGAGAACACGCTGCTGAAGTCAACGCTGGTGAAGCGCCAGATCCGCGCGGCCTGCGCGTCCTGCCATGCGTCGGACGGCCGCGACCTGCAGTACTTCAACTATTCCAACAATTCCATCGTCCAGCGCTCGCGCTTCCACGGCCTGACCGAGGCGCAAGGCGGACAGATCGCCGCCTACCTGCGCTACGCCTTGCGCGACATGGCGCACGTCGCGCAGGCCGCGCCGTGGAATCCGCCGTACCAGCCCGGCGCCGGCCTGGACAGCAAGCCGGTCACCGAATGGGCCGCCGGCGCCGGACTGGATGCCGTGCTGGACTCGCCGACCGACGCGGTCAAGGCGCTGTTCGGCAAGCCGCTGGACGGCTCGGCGCTCGCGCTGACCCAGGCCGACGTCGACAAGGTGATGGACGCCAACGCGACGCTCAACACCCGCGAGGTGCCGCTGCCCATCCAGTTCCCGGACTGGAATTCCTACCTGCCGGCCATGCATCCGCTGGACATCTGGCCCACGGGCGCCGACCCGGCCGGCTCGTTCGAGAAAGGCGCGACTTTCACCGCGGACAACCGGCGGCTCGATCCGCTGGCCACGTCGAAGAAGATCACCGCCTGGCTGGAGTCGCACCGCTCCGGCACCTTCGGCGACTGGAGCCACCTGACGCCGCAGCAGCGCAACGAGATCCAGAGCCTGCTCAAGCCGTCCGGCTTCGAACTGTATGCCTTCCTCGGCGGCGGGCGCGGCAACCACGTGGCCAAGACCGGCCTGTATGGCGCGCAGGTCGGCGCGGCCCAGTTGCAGAAGCTGGCCTCGCCGACACGCGTCGCGACGGAGCCCGCCGCCTTCACCACCAACGCCTTCATCGAACGCGTCGTCGGCAGCGCGCTGCAGTGGAACCTCGTCCAGCAGTGGGAATGGGCGCAGCGCTACGGCATGGAAGGCGACCAGCGCTGGTTCATCGGCGACTACGACGCGACAGCCAAGACCTGGGCGGGCCGCGGCGAGAAGCGCGGCTGGCCGTTCAACACGGTGAGCGCCTTCTTCCTGGCGCCGCACATGGTCTACCAATCCGACACCGACGCCACCGGCAAGATCACCCGCGAGTGGCTGATGGCCTGGGAGACCGGCAACAAGCTGGGCTCCTACACGCGCACCAACGCCTGGTACCAGATGCAGGTCACGCTCAATCCGGGCGCACAGAGCGACTGGGTGAACTACTCGGTGGACTGGCCCTACCTGACCGGCTTCGACTCGCTGCTGTCGCAGACGCTGGGCGACGCGACGCCGGCCCAGTCCACCGCCGCGCTGATGAGCGACATCCGGCTACTGCAGGCGCGCATCAAGTCGGCCCAGTTCGTCAACAACAACATTCCGCTGTGGGTGCCGACGGACACTCGCTCGATCATCAACAACCGCGGACGCTTCAGCAAGGCGGCGGTGGTCAAGCACCTGAACCCGATCAACTTCATGGAGGCCGTCTCCACGCAGGCGACGCAGACCTCGCCGTTCCGCCGCCTCGACAAGCTGCAGGCCGGCCTGACCTTGAAGCTGCTCAACGGCGCGTTCAAGCAGTTCAACCAGCTCTACGCGTCCACCGATCCCGCGATCTGGCGCCGCTGCGATCCGAACAACATGGACCTTGGCGAAGCGGAGCCCACCGCCGGCTTCTCGTTCTGCCTGGACGTGGCCAGGCAGCCGCTGACGCTGAAGTCGCCCGGCGTCTACGTCATGGCGTCCACGGACTACCGCAGCACCGCCGAACAGAAGCTGCAGTACGCGGTGTGGAAGGCCGGCGTGCTCGGCGCCGACCCGGATCGCGTCAAGACGCTCAACGACTGGCTGCTGCGCGTCTGGCCCTGAGCCTGCTCAGACGCCGCCGCGGTAGCTGCCCTGCTCGGCCGAGAGGCCGGCCTTGACGCCGCGCGTCAGCTCGTCGGCATAGACCTCGTCGCGGCCGGCGGCGAGCGCATCCAGCACCTGCTGCGCGACATCGAGCGGATCGGCCTTGGGTGCGTCGATCCGCGCGGTCATGTCGGTGTCCATGAAGCCGACGTGCAGCGCGACCACCGAGGTCCCCTGCCCTTTCAGTTCCTGGCGCAGGCCGTTGGTCACCGACCAGGTCGCCGCCTTGGACACGCTGTAGGTCGCCGCGCCGGTCAGGTTGAGCCAGCTCAGCACCGACAGCACGTTGACGACCGCGCCGCCGCCCTGCACCTTCAGCGCCGGCGCGAAGGCGCGCGTGAGTTCGAGCGGTCCGACGACGTTGGTCTCGAACTCGTCGCGCAGCGTCGCCACCGCGTTGTCGCCCATCAGCGGCGAGCCACGCGAGATGCCCGCGTTGTTGATCAGCAGCGTGACGTCGCCGGCCTCGCGCACGGCGGCGGCGATCTGGTCCGGCTTCGTGACGTCCAGCTTCACCGGCACGACGCCCGGCAGGTCGATGCTCGACGGATCACGCGCGGCGGCGTAGATCTTCTTCGCGCCGGCAGCCTGCAGCGCCTTGACGAAGCTCTTGCCGAGGCCGCGGTTGGCGCCGGTGACGAAGGCGACGGTGTTCTTGAAGTCCATGATGGGTCCTCGATGATGAAAGTTCGGGATGAAGGGTTCGGGATGAAGGGGCGGGGATGAAGTCGTGAGGCTCAGACGCGCTCGAGCACCGTGGCGATGCCCTGCCCGCCACCGATGCACTGCGTGGCGACGGCGTAGCGGCCGCCGGTGCGTTGCAGCAACGCGGCCGCCTTGCCGGTGATGCGGGCGCCGGTGGCGCCCAGCGGATGCCCGATCGCCAGGCCGCCGCCGTCGAGGTTCACCCGTGACTCGTCCAGGCCCAGGTCGCGGATGCAGGCCAGCGCCTGGGAGGAGAAGGCTTCGTTGAGCTCGACCACGTCGATCTGGTCGGCGCCCAGCCCGGCGCGCTTGAGCGCGAGCCGCGTCGCCGGCACGGGCCCGATGCCCATCACCGCCGGATCGACGCCCACGCTCGCGAAGCTGAGCACCCGCGCCAGCGGCGCGATGCCGTGGCGGCGGGCGAAGTCCTCCGTGCAGACCAGCACGACCGACGCGCCGTCGGTCAGCGGCGACGAGGTGCCCGCCGTGACCACGCCGTCCGGCCGGAACACCGGCTTCAGCGCGGCGAGCGCTTCCAGCGTCGTGCCCGGACGGATGCAGCCGTCCTCGGCGACCGTGTCGCCCGCGGCGTTGATCACCGGCACGATCTCGTCGCGCAGCAACCCGTCGGCGCGCGCCGCGGCCGCCTTGCGATGCGACGCCAGCGCGAAGGCCTCCTGGTCCTCGCGGCTCACCTGCCAGCGCGCGGCGACGTTCTCGGCGGTGTCACCCATCGAGATGTACGCATCGGTGTCGGCTTGCAGCGCCGGATGCGGCGAGAAGTTGAACCCGCCCTGCGGCACGAAGGTCATCGACTCGACACCCACGCACAGGTAGGCCTCGCCGATGCCGGCCTCCAGGTTCGCGGCGGCGATGTGCACCGCCTGCATCGACGAGCCGCAGAAGCGGTTCACCGTCATGCCCGGCACGCTGTGCGGCAGTCCCGCCAGCAGGCCCACGATGCGCGCCAGGTTGTTGCCCTGAGCGGCCTCGGGGTAGGCGCAGCCGAGGATCACGTCCTCGATCTCCGCGCCGGCCACGCCGGTGCGTGCCAGCAGCCCGCGCACCGCCTGTGCGGCCAAGTCGTCAGGCCGCGTCTCGGCCAGCGCCCCCTTCTTCGCGAAGTGGAACGGCGTGCGGGCGTAGGCGGCGATCAGCGCTTTCATTCACGTCTCCTGGAGCGTTTCAATTTCGCTCGACATGAATAATGTAATGTTGATCATCATCAAAATAGGGCCAGCGCGGCACTTGCCCCTCCCGGCGGCGTGGCAATGGTTCTTCTTACCCGGTCGCCGGGCGATGTACCGACGCCGAGACGGGCGATGAACGGTGTGATCCACCGCCGCTGGCCCTCACCCCCACCCTCTCCCGCAAGCGGGAGAGGAAGCAAGAAGCGCAGCACTGCGGAGACCCCGCGCGCTGCGCGCGCCCCTCACCCCCACCCT
>Ga0065165_1000556_pt1 | contig 55512 bp, 44 predicted proteins | sample AraplaMF_Cvi_mMF_FD_63813 | JGI IMG/M metagenome (GOLD analysis project Ga0065165, IMG submission 63813) | Arabidopsis root microbial communities from the University of North Carolina, USA - plate scrape MF_Cvi_mMF (version 2) (version 3) | ecosystem: Host-associated > Plants > Roots >...
GCTCGATCTCCTCCTTGCCGGCATTGGGCCCCGAGGCGAAGAACACCGCGGGGTCACCCGGCAGGACGCGCATCAGCAGAAAAGTGAAGACCAGCACACCGAACAGCGCCGGCAGCGACGACAGCAGCCGCCTGCCCGCCCGCATCAATGTTGCACCAAGACCGGTCTTCACGTTTCAGAGCTCCCGTTATCTTCGCACGTTACTTGCGGCTGACGTCGCGATAGTCGACCTGACGATGGAACTCGTAGGTGTAGCCCTCCACCGACGGCGCCATCACCGCATCCTGGTTCGGCTGCCACAGCATGATCTGCGGCATCAAATCGACATGCATCGCGTTGAGCTTGCGGCCGGCTTCCTCATACTTGGCCTTGTCCGGCTCGAAGCGCGCGCCCTGCGCGATCTCGGCAAGCTCGGGGTTGTTGATCGACGAGTAGTTCCAGCGCTGATTGCCGGTGTAGAAGTTGCGGTAGAAGTAATCGGTCGACGGCAGCCAGGCTACGACGCCTTCGGTGTAGAACGGAAGCTTCTTCTCGTTGATCTGCGTCGACATCTGCGCATCCGGCAGCTTCTGGATGTCGACCTTGATGCCGATCTTGCCGAGCGATTCCTTCACCAGCGCGGCCATCGGCTCCGCGGTCGCGGCCTGGCCGACGTTGAAGCTGAAAGTGGTCGAGAAGCCTTCAGGCAGGCCCGCCGCCTTGAGATATTCCCTCGCCTTGTCGAGATCGAGCTTCACCGGCTGCTGGAACGGATAGATACCGTTGAGCGGCTTGCCGTCCGGCCAGTTCGCGCCGAACAGCGGCGAGCCGCGGCCGAACAGGGCGGCCTTGAACATGTCGTCATAGGGCAGCGCGTAGGCGATGGCGCGGCGGACGTTGACGTTGTCGAAGGGCGGCATCTGGTTGTTCATCGAGACATAGGTGATCGCGTTGTATTGCGGGGTCGAGATCACCTTCAGCTTGCCCTTGGCCTCGAGCGACTGCACGTCGCTGGCCTGGAGATCGACGACGAGGTCGGCATCGCCGCGCTCGACCAGATTGGCGCGGGTCGCAGGCTCTGGCACCGACTGGATGATCACGCGCTTGAAGAACGCCGGCTTGTTGGCCGAACCGCGATTCCAGGCTTCGTCGCGCTTGATGATGACCTGCTCGCCGGGCTTGAAGGTCTCGACCACATAGGCGCCGCTGCCGGCGGTGTGCTCCTTCAGCCAGGCGGTGGCCCAGGGATCGTCCGGCGTTGCGTTCGCCTTGGCGAGCTTCGAATTGATGATCATCGGATAGACGGTGGCGAGGTTCGGCAGCGCCAGCTTGTCGGGCTTCGGCAGCGTCACTTCGATCGTGAGCGGATCGATCACCTTGAACTGATCCGCCGAAGTCAGCGAACCCGTCAGCAATTGCGCCTTGCCGAGGATCGGCGCGGTGACGCAGCGATCGAGTGACCATTTCACGTCGTCGGCCGTGACGGGCGAGCCGTCCTGGAATTTGGCATCCTTGCGCAGATGGAAGGTGAGCTTCAGACCGTCGGGGCTGACATCGTAGGATTCGGCGAGCTCGCCGGTGATGGTGTCGAGATCGAACACCCATTTGCCGTTGAGCTGCTTGCGGCCGAACGCGACCAAGCGATCATAGGTGCTCATGCTCAGCGCGAAGGATTCGCGCGTCGAGCCCGGGATGTTGGGATCGAGCGTGTTGACGGCCGAGCCTGTCACATAACGCAGCGTCTCCGCCCTGCTCTGTGCCTGCGCAGGCGCGGTGGCGATGAGCAACATCGCGGTGGTGGCGAGGACTGAGGTCGCGGACCCAAAAGACACAAAACGCATTCGTTTTCCCCAAGATTTCGAGCAAGAAACGCCGGCAAGGCTGGTCAAGAAAGAAGCAAGTTGCGCGCCACTTTCGCAGGGCCGAATTGTCGCGGCGGCGCATGGATAATCATCGCGGCGACTCCATTGTTCGCGCAGACCGCGCAACCACGGCCTGCGGCACGTCATAGGCGCTGAGCGCGGCCCAGTGACGCTCGATATCGGCGCGAAACAGGCTGCGTGTGAGGCCGTTCACCAGCTTCGGCACCGCCGTCGTCATCGCGTTGATCGACGATCCCGACGCACCGAAGCTCATGGTGGACGCGATCGCGAACAGATGGATGTGGGAGATCCACGGCGTCTCGCCGGGGACACGTTCGGTGAAGGCGTAATCGTCGGCGAGATAAGGAAATCGACCGAGCCGCGCGTTGCGTTCGTCCTCGGGCGGCTCGTAGCGATCGGCCCAGGTGGCGATATTCTCGGCGAATGCCGAAAGCTCTCCGCGCCCGGAAAAGTTCATGTCGATGCCGGTGCCGCAGATGACGAAATCCGCGATGATCGAACCGCGCGGCGTCTCCAGTTCAACGCCGGTGACCGCCTGCCGCGCGGCTTCGATCGGCGCACCCTCATGCAATGTGAAATTGGCGTGACGCGCGCAGCGGTCATAGGTCGGCTGCGGAAATCCTTCGCGCATTTCGAGGATCGTGCGCATGAAGCGCCAGCGCCAGGCATCGTCGAGATCGCTGAGATGACGCAGGAAGCCGCGGAACGTCAGCCAGCGATAGGGCTGGATCACCTGGATCTGTGCGCGGCGGCACAGTAGATGCACTTCAGCGGCACCCGCCTCCAGCGCGGTTGCCGCATTGTCGAATGCGGAGGCTCCTGCGCCGATCACGGCGACGCGCTTGCCCCGCAGGCGCGCAAAGTCGATATCGTCGGCGACCGTTGCGACCGAACTCTTCGGCAGCTCGCGCAACTGCTCTGGAATCATCCAGTCGCCCATGCCCTCCTGCCCCGTCGCCAGCACGATCTTGCGGGCATAGAGCGTCTCGACGGCACCGTCACGTTGCACGCGTGCGGCGAGCAGGCCTTCCGGCGCTTGCGAAACTTCCAGAAGCTCGCACCCATTGCGCACCGGCAGACCGATCGTACGCCTCACCCAGAACAGATACTCCGCCCAGTGCTCCCTGAGGATCAGGTTCAGCGCCGGCCAGCTCTCCGCGCCGAAGCGGGCTTCGTGCCAGGATTGATAGGTCAGGCTCGGAATATCGAGATCGGGCCCGGTGTAGTCCTTCGGACTGCGCAGCGTCGGCATGCGGGCGTAGGTGAGCCACGGCCCCTCCTTGCCTTCCTCGGCCTTGTCCAGCAGCAGGATGTTGCTGACGCGGGAGCGCAGCAGGCCGAAGCCGATCGCGATGCCCGACTGGCCGGCACCGATGATCAGCACATCGAGCGCAGGCTTGCCGTCCGGCCCGATCTTCGGTTCGAGCCACGCAGCATGTGGATGCGCAATCTTCTTGAGATCAGCGCGAACATCCGCTTCGAGCCTGGTCAGCGCGTCGTTCATGCCGCGAGCCAGCCTCCGTCGACCACCGCCACCGTTCCCGTCGTGAACGAGGATGCATCGCTGGCGAGATGCAGCGCGGTCTGCGCAATCTCATCGGCGATGCCGAACCGCTTCATGGCGTGGCGGTTGCGGGAGGCTTCGCGCACCTCCTCCGAATTGGCGTGACGGGCAAAGCTGCGGCGAAGCATCGGCGTGTCGATCGCACCGGGCGCAATCGCGTTGACGCGGATGCCATCGGTCGCAAAATCCACCGCCATGGTTCGCGTCAGGCTGACGATCGCGCCCTTGGCGGCGATGTAGGCGCTGTTGCCTTTGCCGCCGGCGATCGCGAGCTGCGAGGCCAGTGTGATGATGGAGCCGGCCTTCTGTCGCTGCATCTGCGGTATCGCAGCGCGCGCCCACAGCCAGGTGCCGCCGACATTGGCCCGGAACACCGCATCCCAGTCGTCAGGGCTCGTCGTCAGCACCGTGCCGCCGACGGAGAAGCCAGCGGCCGTCATGAGGATGTCGAGCCGGCCGCGGCGCGCCACGACATCACCGACGACAGCCTCCGCGAAGGCGGCATCGCCGACGTCGCCGACATGCGTCGATGCTTCGCCTACGAGACCCAGCGTTTCGGCGAGGCCCGCAGCGTCGCGGTCGACAAGCGCGAGATGCGCGCCCTCCTCCGCGAACAGCTTCGCGCTGGCGCGGCCGATGCCCGATCCTGCTCCGGTGATGATGGCCGTTCGCCCCTTCAACCGCATCTCAGATCCACTCCTTGTGCTGGGTCAGCCAGGCGCTCATGGCCGCCGCGGACTCAGCGCAGCCGAACCTCGCGCGCCAGCCGAATTCATCGGCCATCCGCGTCACCGACAGTGGGGCACGATCCCCGCCATGCAGCTTGATGAACGTCTTCTCTCCGGGCGCCGCGAGCCGGCATTGCCAGCCGGGATGCAACGCCGCAAAGGCCTCGCCCCATTGTAGCGCCGACCAAGTCGCGCCGGTCGAGATGTTGTAGAGCCGGTGTCGCGGCTGCTCAGCTTCGATCAGCACCGCCACCGCCTCGGCGGCATCCGGTGCATAGATCCAGTCCTTGACCCCAGCTTCCGGCAAGAGGGCCGGCTCCCCACGGGCGAACTCGGCGAGAATCTGGAACTGGAGGCTCGGCGTATCCCGCACCTTTCCGATCCGCTCCCACGGACCGAATACGGCGCTCAACCGCACACTCAAGAATTCACCACCGAAGAGTTCGGCAAGGCGAGCGACGGATCTTTCCGAAGTAAATTTGCTGATGGCATAGAACGAGACGGGATCGCAGGGCGTGTTCTCATCCAGGACCTGATGACGCTGACCCGCGGCGCCATAGGCCGCAGCCGACGACAGATTCACGACTCTCCGAACGCCACGGCGGATCGCCGAGCTCAGGATCGGCATCTGAGCCATCACGTTGATGTCAAGAATTCTCGATGTGGCGGTTCGTTCGAGATGGTCCCCGGCGGTTATGGCGGCGCCAAGGACGATCGTATCGACCCCCGCCTTGATCAGCGTATCGATCCTCTCGACATCACTTATCTCGCCTTGAACAACCGTAAGTTGCTCTCGGAATTTGGCGAAGCTTCCTTCCGCTCCCGCCGGAAGCTCCTTCCGATCATACAGCATCACGTCATGGCCGCGCGCGAGCAGCGCCTCCGCAACGTTGAGGCCGACGAACCCAGCACCGCCGAAGATGAGAACCTTCATCGCGCGCGATCCACCGTCACAGCAGTTTTGCCCCGAAATTTCGTTCCGGATCCATGTCCGCAACCAGCCGGCCGGTGGGCTTGGCCGCCTCGCCGCCGCTGCGCGCCAGGAATTTGCCGCTGCCGGCGCTCACGAGGCACTTGTCGCCGTCGATGATCACCCGGCCGCGCGACAGCACCGACACCGGCCAGCCCTTCAGCTTGCGACCGGCGAACGGCGTGTAGCCGGCGAGATCGTGCATCATCTCGTCGGCGATCACGGTCTCGCGGTTCGGGTCCCAGATCGCGATGTCGGCGTCGGCGCCGACCGCGATCGAGCCTTTGCGCGGATGCAGATTGTAGATCTTGGCCGGCGCGGTCGACGTCAGCTCGACGAACTTTTCCAGGCCGAGGCGGCCCTTCGACACCATCGCGTCGAACAGCAGCGGCAGCCGCAGTTCCAGGCCCGGCAGGCCGTTGGCGACCTGCTTGAAGTTCGGGTTGGGGCCGGCGCGCAGCTTGCCGGTTTCGTCGTAGCGATATGGTGCATGGTCCGACGAGATGGTTTGGAGATCGCCCAGCGACAGCGCCTGCCAAAGCGCCTCCTGATCAGAATGCGTCCGCGGCGGCGGGCTGCACATCCACTTCGCGCCCTCCGAGCCCGGCTTGTCGAGATCGCCAGCGGTGAGGAACAGATATTGCGGACAGGTCTCGGCGAACACCTTGAGCCCCTGCCCGCGCGAGTCGCGGATCACCTTGGCGCCTTCAGCGGTCGATACGTGGAAGATCATGATAGGCTGGTCGATCAGCGCCGCCATGCCGATCAGCCGGGTGAAAGCCTCGGCCTCCGAGACGCGGGCGTGGCTCACGGCGTGATACTTCGGCATGGTGTAGCCGCGCGCGAGCAGGCGCTTCACCATCCAGGCGATAATGCCGTGATTTTCGGCATGCGCGCACAGCATCGCGCCGGACTGCCGTGCGGCCAGCAGGATGTCGAGCAATGGCTCGTCGTCGACCTTGAGCCTGTCGTAAGTCATGAAGATCTTGATCGAGGCATGCCCCTGCTTGACCAGCGCAGGGATATGCTCCTCGACGGTCTCCTTGGTCGCGTCCGCAATGATCATGTGAAAGGCGTAGTCGATCACGGCGCCCTTCTTCGCCAGCGCGTGATAGTCCTCCACCACCTGCGGCAGCTTCATGCCGACATGCTGGGCGGCGAACGGGATGACCGTGGTGGTGCCGCCGAAAGCGGCAGAGACGGTCGCGCTCTCGAAGGTGTCGGCATTCATGATGCCGGCGGCCGAGAGCTGCTCGATATGGGCGTGGCTGTCGACGCCGCCGGGCAACACCAGCTTGCCGCGCGCGTCGATTTCGCGCTTCGCCGCCGGAAGACCCTTGCCGATCGCCGCGATGGTCTCGCCGGAGATGGCCACGTCGGCCTCGAACACATCGGTGGTGGTCGCGACACGGCCGCCGCGGATGATCAGATCGTAAGTGGGTTCAGTCATGAGGCACTCCATGATAGGCTCAAGCTCAACGATCGCCCTTTTGCAGGAAGACCATCATGTCCCGGCCGCGCATTCTCGTCATCAATCCGAACTCCAACCCCGCGGTGACGCAAGGGCTGGAGGATGCCCTGAAGCCGCTCGGCTTCGAGGGCGGGCCTGAAATTATCTGCCAGTCGCTGGTCGAAGGTCCGTTCGGCATCGAGAGCCAGGCCGACGTCGACGGCGTCGCCATGCCGCTGCGAAAACTGGTCGAGGGCGACAACAGTTCGGCCGCCTTCGTCATTGCCTGCTACAGCGATCCCGGGCTTCAGGTCTGCCGCGAAGGCACTGATCGTCCCGTGTTCGGCATCGCCGAATGCGGCGTGCTGACGGCGCTGGCCCGCGCGGAAACCTTCGGTGTCATCGCGATTGCCCAGCGCTCGATCCCGCGCCACATGCGCTATCTCCGGCAGATGGGCCTGACCGACCGCCTGTCCGGCGAACGTCCGCTCAACATGAGCGTCGCGGAGACCGCCTCGGGCGAAGGCACGCTCGCGAAGATGATCGAGGTCGGCCGCGCGCTGCGCGACGAGGACGGCGCCCGCGCCATCGTGATGGGCTGCGCCGGCATGGCGCGCCACCGCCGGCCGCTGGAAGACGCGCTCGGCATCGCCGTGATCGACCCGACACAGGCGGCCGTCACCATGGCGCTGGGTACGGTGCAGTTCTCGGCTCACTAGGCGTCCTTCAGTTCTTTGGCGTCCTGCCGCGCGAGCCATTGCGCATGGCTCTCGCGCGACAGCGCGAACGTATCCCGCTGGGTCGTGTAGAGATTGCCGAACATGCGGCCGATTGGCCTGTAAGCATCGAGGTCGACATACATGTTGGCCTCGTCGACCAGGCCATCGCGGGCATGAACCCGCAAGACCTCGCCGATCATGAGTTCGCGATCCGGCGAGAAATTCAGCGCAACGTGACGACGACATTCCATCGCAAAGGGCGCAGCGGCCAGGCGCGGCACCTTCACGTCAATGGATGGCAGCGTCGCGAGCCCGGTCGCCGCGACCTCGCTATCCCCTGAGGGAAAGTCGACCGCGCAGTCGTTCATCGCCCCCGACAGCGCCTCATCCACCATGTGCACGACGAACTCACCATCGCGGTGGATGTTGCGGGTGGTATCTTTCGGCGAGTGATCCGGCTTGTGCTGAAGCCCGAGCACGATCAACGCGGGGCTTTCGGAGAAGACGTTGAAGAAGCTGAACGGCGCGGCATTGACCGCCCCGTTCTCGTCCAGCGTCGTGACCAGCGCAATCGGCCGCGGCACGACCACGCCGCAGAGCAGCTTGTAGCGGTCGCGCGGATCGAGTTCGCGCAAGGCTATGCCGGATGTCCCGTTCTTCGCCATCGGCGTCACTTCTCCGGGGGCGGCACGGCGCCGGTCCGGCTGGTGATCAGGCCATAATGCTCGACACGGCGATGTGCCGCGAAGTTGAAGATCGTGGTCTTGCCGAAGGTGGTGGCGTCGAGGTCGCAGGCGTGAACCAGCAGCTCGTCCTCGTCCGTCTTCGCCTCGGCGACGATCTCGCCGTTGGGATCAACGATCAGGCTGCCGCCGAACAGCGGGTGGCCATCCTCGTTACCGGCCTTGGCCACGGCGACCACCCAGGTCGCGTTCTGATAAGCGCCGGCCTGCACCGACAGGCGGTTGTGGAACAGCCGCTTTTCGACACCCTCCTCGCTCTTCTCCGCGTTTACCGACGGCGTGTTGTAGCCGATCAGCACCATCTCGACGCCCTGCAAGCCCATGACGCGATAGGTTTCGGGCCAGCGGCGGTCGTTGCAGATCGCCATGCCGATGATGCCGCCGAGCTCGCGCCAGACGTTGAAGCCGAGATCGCCCGGCTCGAAATAACGCTTCTCCAGATGCTGGTGCGACCGATTGGTGTCGTATTCGACATGGCCCGGCAGATGGACCTTGCGATATTTGCCGACGATCTTGCCGGACTTGTCGGTCAGGATCGCGGTGTTGAAATGATGGCCGTCGGGCGTCAGCTCGGCATAGCCGAAATTCATCGCCATCTGATGCTGCGCCGCACGCTCGAACAGCGGCTTCGTCGCCGCGTTCGGCATCTCGCGCTCGAACCAGATATCGGCCTCGGCACGGTCCTCGGAGTACCAGCGCGGGAAGAACGTCGTCAGCGCAAGTTCCGGATAGACGATGAGGTCGGCGCCCTTCGTCTTGGCCTCGTCCATCAGCGCGATCATGCGCTTGACCACGGCCTCGCGGCTGTCGGCCTTCTGGATCGGGCCCATCTGGGCGGCGGCAACGGTGACGATACGCATCAGCGAGTTCCTGGTCTCGTTATGAGGCTGGGGATTGCAGCTTCAGGGGGTATCGGCGCGCGCAGCATAACGCCGTCTCGCACCGGTTTTCCAGCCAAGCAGTTTTCATGCCGACCGCCCCCATTCGGCGTCCTGCAAAAGCCGCCAATTGATCTTGTTGCTCGCGGTGCGCGGCAGCGCGTCGACGAACACGACGGCGCGCGGCGCCTTGTAGCTGGCCATGGCCTCGCGCGCCCAGCTCACGATCTCGTCCGGCGAGGTGGTGGCGCGCGCCGCCTCGTCCAGCACGACCAGCGCTTTCACGGTCTCGCCGCGGTAAGTATCGGGCGCGGAAACGATGCAGCACTCGCGGATAGCCCGGTTCTGGTACATCGCGGCCTCGACCTCGGCGGGCCAGACCTTGAAACCGCTGACATTGATCATCCGCTTCAGGCGATCGACCGCGAAGAAATAGCCCTCGGCATCGCGATAGCCGAGATCGCCGGTGCGCAGGAACCGCTTGCCTGACAGCTCGATGAAGGATTCGGCGTTGGCCTGCGGCCTGTTCCAGTATCCGCCCAGCACCTGCGGCCCGTGCACGACGATCTCGCCGGTGACGTTGTCGCCGAGCTCGATCAGGCTGTCGGGATCGACCACCCGCGCGTCGGTCTCGTGCACGGCGATGCCGAGGCATTGCCGCTTCGGCGCCGCCATCGGGTTGAGATGGGTCGGCGACATCGTCTCGGTCATGCCGTAGCCCTCGACGAAATCGAGGCCGAACCGGCTCTTCAGCCGTTCGGCCACCGCGGTCGGCATTGCCGCACCGCCGCCGGTCAGCACCTTCAGTTTTGCAAAGCACTTGTCGCGGAACCTGGCGCTGGCGAGCACGTCCACGATCATGGTCGGCGCGGCGTTCCAGAACGTCACGCCATAGGTCTCGAACAGATCAGGCAGCAGGTCCTTGTCCCAGCGCGCCATCAAGAGCAGCGTCGCGCCCGCCACCATCGCCGCATTCATCGAGCCCTGCATGCCCGCCACATGAAACAACGGCATGAAGCCGGTCATCACGTCGCGCGCCCCCATGCCGTACCAGCGCGCCTGCAGCGCAGCCGTGAACAGCGCGCCGCGGTGGGTGTGCGCGCAGGCCTTGGGTTTGCCCGTCGTGCCCGATGTGTAGGGCAGGATCATGAGATCGTCAGGCCTCGCGGTCATCGTATCAGGTGCGAGACCTTGCGCGATCGCGGACGGCCAGGAACGCCAGCCAGGTGACGACGGCACCTGCGACGGCGCCTCGGTCACGCAGGACGGCAGCGTGTAGGGCGTGGCGGCCGGCACCTCGTCGCGATATTGCGCGACGATCGCGTGCGCGATGACCTCGCCCACCAGCGGCGCAAAGACATCGCCCAGCTCGCTGCCGATGATCGCAACCTTTGCACCGCTGTCTTCGGCGAGATAGGCGAGCTCAGCGGTCTTGTTCATGGGATTGACGGGCACGATCACCGCATCGGCCCGCATCACGGCGTAATAGGCGATGACGTATTGCGGAGAGTTCTGCAGCGCGATCACGACGCGGTCGCCACGCTTTACGCCGCACGCGCCCTGCAGGAAGCCCGCGAGGGCATCGACACGCTGGCGCAGCTCGGCATAGTTCAAGACCGCACCATAGAAGATCGTTGCCGGATGCGATGGGCGGGTCTCGGCGGTTCGCGCCAGTGCGTCATACAGCGTCCCCTCCGGCATCGCGAGATGCCAGGGTTCGTCGACCGGCCAGGCCAACGATCGATGCGGCGCGGCGGCGTCTGCGTTCACCCGTGCTCCTTGTCGGCGATGTCGAGGCCGTGATCGAGCGCGTCCAGCAGCCATTCGGCCTCGTGCTCGGAGATGACGAGCGGCGGCGCCAGGAACAGCGAGGTCTGCTCGCCGCTGGTCCCGATCACCGCGCCGGCCTCCAGCGCCCGTTCCGCCACCCGCGAGGCAATCGGCACCTCCGTGGTGTCGGCATGCCAGGTGCGCCAATCGGGGCCGTGCAGTTCCACCGTCCAGTGCAGCCCCTGCCCCGCCACGCGCTGCACGCTCGGATGTTTTTGCGCGATGGCGAGCAGGCGGCGGGTGAACAGCTTTTCGAGGTTCTTGACGTGCTCGAGGATCTTCTCCTCGCCGACGACCTTGAGATAGGCGCTGACGGCGGCCATGCTGATGGGATGGCCGCGCAGCGTGCCGTAATTCTGCCAGCTCGAGCCCTTGAGCCGCTCGACGATGTCCTTCGACACCACGACCGCAGCGACCGCCGCTGCACCACCGCCGAGTGATTTTCCGAGCGTCACGATATCAGGGCGGCTCTGCGCGCCCTGGAACGCGAACCAGCGTCCGGCGCGCCCCGCGCCCGTCACGACCTCGTCGGCGATCCAGTACGAGCCCGCCTGCCGGGCGTGCTTCGCGACCTCGTCCTGATAGGCTCCGTCGTAATAGATGCCGCCCTGCGTGTAGTCGATGATCGTCGCTGCGGTATCCGAGAGCAATTTGGTGGCGTCGGCGAGATACTCGCTCGGCGGCGTGTTGTTGGCCGGCGCGCCGTAGATCGCACCATCCGGCGCCGGCAGGATCCGCACCGGGGCCATCGGTGCCGGCAGCCTTGAACCACCCGTGTGCACCGCCAGCCCACCGTGCCATTGCGGCTGCACGGTCATCGCACGGGAGAGGCCGGTGATGCCGTGATAGGCGCGCTCGCGCGTCGCCAGGGCCGAGCGTTGCGTCAACGCCTGGCAGAGCGACAGCGCCATGTCATTGGCCTCGCTGCCGCTGATGCAGAAGCGCACCGCGCCGACCCAATCTTCCTCGCCCTTGAACGCGGTCGCCATCAGATCGTCGGCGGCCTGCTCGCGGCCGACCCAGGTCCAGCCTTCGTTCACGACCGGCGTATCGGCGGCCTGGCGGATCGCTTCCACCATGGCGGGATGGCGATGGCCGAGGCCGCCGCCGGTGTTGCTGCCGTCGATCAGCTTGCGACCGTCCGACAGATGGAAATACACGCCCTCGCCGCCGACCACGGCCATCGGCGCCGCTTCGCCCGCGTTCAAGCCTGTTCGCAACAGTCTGCTCATCGTCATCCCCTCACTTGGCCGCGGCGCCGTAGCCACCGCCGCCGCACATCTCGATCGTGACGAGATCGTCCTGCTGCAGAACCAGATTCGATTTGCCGTCGATGGCGACATCAGCGCCATCTCTCACCAGCGAGATGCGGCAGGCCTTGCCGGCTTCGCCGCCCTGCATGCCGAACGGCGCGATCACCATGCGCTCGATGCAGGTGGTCAGATGCATCGAGGGCGCGAGGATGCGATAGGTTCGGACGGAGCCATCGCCACCGCGATGGGCGCCCGCGCCGCCCGAATTCCAGCGGATCGCCTGCTGCTCCAGCCGGATCGCGTAGTTCGCCTCGATCACCTCGACCGGCGTGTTCGACGTATTCGACAGATGCACGCGCGTGGCCGACATGCCGGGGCGATCATGCCGCGCGCCCTCGCCGCCGCCGTGAACCTCGTAGAGCATCTTCCACGACCCGTTCTGCCGGGGCTCAGCGAAGAACAGCACGCCGGCGGTGGTCGCGCCGCCCGCCGACAGGCGCTCGGGGATGGTGTCCTGCATCGCGCGAAAGATCGCATCGACGATGCGCATGGACGTTTCGTGATTGCCGGCGGCAACGGACGCCATCCAGCCCGGCTCCAGGATCGAACCGGGGCGCGTGATGATGGTGAGAGGCCGGAGCGCACCGGCGTTCTGATGCATGTCGCGCCCGCTCATGATGCGCGCGGCGTAAGCGACGGCCGAGCGCGCCATGAACGGCGTGGTGTTGCAGAAATTGGAGACGCGGTCGCAGCTTCCGGAGAGATCGAAGGTCGCCTCGTCGCCGCGAATGGTGATCTTGACGTGGATGCGCGCGGGCGCGTTGTCGACACTGCCGTCGTCGAGATGGTCCTCGCCCTCGTAGACGCCATCCGGCAGTGCGCGGATCGCTTCGCGCATCTCGATCTCCGAGAGATCGTGCAGGCGCGACTGCGTCGCGGTGAACACCGCCTTGCCGTGCTCGCGGCACAGCTCGAGGATGCGCTTCTCGCCGGCCTTGGTCGCCGCGATCTGCGCCAGCAAATCGCCCTCGCCGGATTCGGCATCCCGGACGTTGGCCTTCAGCATCTGGACGATCGCCGTGTTGATCCCCGCCTTGGTGGCGATCAGCACCGGCGGAATCCGCATCGCCTCCTGAAAGGTGTCGATCGCCTTGGCGAAATAACTCCCCGGCCAGGTGCCGCCGATGTCGGGCCAGTGCGCGAGGCTGATCGCGAAGGCCACGATCTCGCCCTCGAAGAACACGGGACGCACGACCTTGACGTCGTTGAGATGATTGCCGCCGAGCGCGCCGACATTGTAGATCACGACGTCACCGTCGTTCAGGTTTTCGCGCGGCATCACCTTCAGAAGCTCGGGGATGGTGTAGGCCATCGCGCCGAGATGGATCGGGATGTCGCGCCCCTGCCCGACCAGGCCGCCATGGCCGTCGGTGATCGCCGACGACAGGTCGCCGGCCTCGCGCAGCAACGGCGAGCGCGCCGAGCGCGTCATCACCAGGCTCATTTCCTCGGCGGCGGCCGAGAGGCCGTGCCTGATGACCTCGACGACGAAGGGATCGAGCTTCATGCCGCCCTCCGCGTCAGGAACAGATTGCCTGTTACATCGGGCCTCGCCTGCCAGCCCGGCGGCACGACCACGGTCGACCAGGCGTCTTCGATGATGGCCGGGCCGCTGACCGTTTCAGTCAGCGCGGCGCGATCGATGATGGCGGTCTCGATCTTGTGGAGGCCGTCGAACGAGCAGATGCGTTGGCTTGACGACACCGCACGTATAGCCGTCGCCGGACGGCTGACCACGGTCGTGGACGGGCGGCGCGCCTGCACGCGCACGGATTCCATGACGCATGGCTCGCCGGTCGCATAGCCGAACAGTTCGTGATGCCGTGCCAGGAAGTCCTGCTTGAGCTTGCCGACATCCAGCGGCAGCGTGAACGGCACCGGAATGGCGTCGTTCTGCGCGGCGTAACGCATCAGCGCGACCAGATCGACCTGGATCGCCGCCTTCGCGACGCCATTGGCGATCAGCGGCGCCGAGGCATCCTCGATCAGCGTGGCGATCCGCTCCGACACCCGCGCGAGATCGATACCGTCGAGCGCTGCGCGCAGCGTCTGCTGCTGCAGGAAGCTGAAATCGGCGGTGAGACACCCCAGCGCCGAGAACGCGCTGGATGCGCTGGGCACGACCACCTCAGCAATCCCGTAGAGATCGGCGAGGCCTGCCGCATGCATCGGACCACCACCGCCGAAGGCAAGCAGCGTGCAGTCGCGGCCATCGATGCCGCGCTCGACGGTGACGCGGCGCAGCGCGCGGGCCATCGTCGCGTTGGCGACCTTGATGATGCCGAGCGCGGTTTCAGTCAGGCTCAATCCGAGAGCCTTTGCGATCGGCGCAATGACGCGCCTGGCGGTGTCGATATCGATCCCGATACGATCGCCGAGCCTGGTTTCGGGGTTGAGATAGCCGAGCACGGCATTGGCGTCGGTGATGGTGGGTTCGGTGCCGCCGCGGCCGTAGCAGGCCGGCCCCGGCTCGGAGCCGGCGCTGTCGGGGCCAACGGTCAGGCCGCCCGGACCGTTGCGCACGATCGAGCCGCCGCCTGCACCGATCGAATGAACCGCGAGCATCGGCTGGCGCAACGGCTTGTCGCCGAGCATGCGGCCGTCGGCCATCTCGGCGTGGCCGTCGACGATCAGGCAGACGTCGGTGGTGGTGCCGCCCATGTCGAAGGTCAGCATGCGCGACGTGCCGAGCTGGCGCGCGATGCTGACGGAGGCAGAGACGCCGGCCGCCGGGCCCGACATCGCCATCACCAGCGGCCGCCGCTTCACGGCCGAAATCGGGATCATCGCGCCGGCGGAATGAAACACCTGCAGGCCGGGGCCGATGGGCAGCCTCTGCTCCAGCTCGCTGAGATATTCCACCGCGATCGGCATAGCGGCGGCATTGAACACGGTTGCCGATGTCCGCTCGTATTCGCGCGCCTCCGGGTTGACCTCATGCGACAGCGAGACATGCGCGACCACGTCTTTGAGCCGCTCGCCGAGCATCTTCTCGTGGACAGGATTGGCATAGGCGTGAAGCAGCGCGACCGCGACGCTCTGCACGCCGGTCTGTTTCAGCCACGCCACCAGGCGTTCGATCTCGGCGTCATCCAGCGCCTTCAGCACCCGACCCTCATGATCGAGCCGCTCTGCGAGACCAAAGCAGCGCTCGGGCGGCACCAGCGGTGGCGATTTCGGCGGAATGTCGAGACGGTAGAGATCCCTGCGGCGATAGCGCGCGATCTCAAGCACGTCTGCAAATCCTTCGGTGGCAACCAGCGCCACCTTCGGCAGCCGGTTCTCGACAATGGCGTTGGTCACGCGCGTGGTGCCGTGGACGAAGCGCTTGACGTCGCTCTTCTGCAGGCCGACAGCCTCGATCGCCTCGAGCATCGCCTGCACCGGCGCGTCGGGGCGCGACGGCACCTTTGCGATGCGCGCCTCCGCGGAGTCGCGCCTGATGGCGATGATGTCGGTGAAGGTGCCACCGATATCGGTGCCGACTTCCCAATGATGGTCGGACGAGCTCATGCGCGGCGCGAGTTACGCGTGACGAGCAAACCGGACGACAGGTCCGTGTCCATCGCAACCTTCAAAGCCAAACCGAGAGCGCTCATCTTGCATCCCTTGTCATGCCACCGGAGCGAAGCGTGCGACAGAGCGTGTGGTCCAGGATAGGGCCAGAGTTGTCGCAAACCACTAGACCAGCGCGCCTGCGACATCGCGCGCCGCAACATCGGCTGCACGTTTTGGTGCAGCGCTGCCTGCGCATGGGGCAACTCCACCCGATCTCACGCCGTGCCAAAAACGTGCAGTGCACCCTAGGATTCGTCGACGGAAATTGTGACGGCCGCTGCACTGCAATCGGAGCGTCCGGAACCACCTGTCTAATTTGCAGGCGATTGAACGGCAGTGCGGGATATCCGACTGCCTACGAGCTATGCAGGAGCGTCGGCTCAGCTTTTCGTTATTGTACGAACAGTACGCGAGGATTTTCCCGGGCCGCTGCCGATGCAGGCTGAGATTCTCGCAAGCAGCGGTGCGGCATCCTCGACATGCAGCCGCCCGTAGCCGAACACCAGGCCCTGCCGCGTCGGCTGTTCCAGAAAATTCTGCGACAGCGGCTGCACGTGAAGGCCGGCCTGCTTCAATTTCGCCGCCGCCTCGCGATCGCTCATCCGCGCCTGCATCGCCTCGGTGAACAACGCGACCAGATGCAGGCCCGTGACGGCGGACGACACGGTGAGATCATCGGGCATCTGCACCGCGATCGCATCGATCAGCGCCTTCCTTCGCTCGGCATAGAGCCGCCGCATCCCGCGCAGATGCCGCAGCAAATGTCCTTCGCGCATGAACTCGGCGAGCGCGAGCTGGCCGATGCCCGACGTATGCACCTCGATGCGTGCGCGGCCCTTCGAGAAGCCCTCGACGAAATGCCTGTTGGCGACCATGTAGCCGAGCCGAAGATTGGGCATCATGATCTTCGAGAAGGTGCCGAAATAGATCACCCGGCCCTCGCGATCGAGCGAGCGCAGCGACGCGATCATGCTGTCCTGGTGCCTGAATTCCGAATTGTAGTCGTCCTCGATCACCCAGACGTCGTTCCTGTTGGCCCAGTCGAGCAGTTCGAGGCGCCGCTCCAGGTGCATGCTGACGCCGAGCGGATATTGATGCGACGGCGTCACCACGATCAGCTTCGCACGCGGTGCGCGCCGGATGCCTTCGGAGACGACGAGGCCCTTGTCGTCGACCGGGACAGGCACGAGCTTTGCGCCGGCCGCGGTGAGCGCAAAGCGCGCCTCGATAAAGCCGGGCTCCTCGACCCAGACCTCGTCGCCGGGATCGAGGATCATCCGGCTGCAGAAATCCAGCGCACCCGACGTCCCTGACGTGACGACGACCTCGTCAGGCGAGCAGACGAGCCCGCGCACCGAGCCGAGGAAATTCGCGATCTCGTTGCGCAGCCGCGGATGTCCTTCGGAGGGAAGGTCGAGACACTCCTGCTCTTTCGGGTTCAGCCAGCTCTGGCGCAGCAGGCGCGCCCATTCCCGGAACGGAAAGGTCGTGATGTCGGGCGCGCCGGGCGCGAACTCCGACGGCCAGTTGGTCTCGTAGTCGAGGGCGAGCAGCGATGTCCAGCGCTCCGACATCCGCGCAGGCGTCGTGGCAGGAGACGCGGCGGACGGCGGCTCGGCATGCGGGGCCGCAACTGATGCCACCATGACCGCTCCGCGCGGCGTCGATTCAAGATAGCCTTCGGCGTAGAGCAGATCCCAGGCGGTCAGCACCACCGTGCGTGAGCAGCCGAGCTCGCGTGCGATCTCGCGGGATCCGAGAAACTGCGTGCCGGCCGGAAACACGCCGCGCAGAATGCCGTCGCGGATGTGGGCCGCGATCTGCAGATGCAGCGGCACCGCCGAAGTCCGGTCGATATGCATCCCGGCAAGGGACACGCGCTGGTGCGGGTGACGGCTGTTGTCCATGTCTCGCCCGTCAGGCAAAGAATTGTAGCCCGCATGAAGCGAAGCGCAATGCGGGTACACCGTCCCGGATTGCGCTCCGCTCCATCCGGGCTACGAGCTACACCAATACCCTCACCGTCATTCCGGGGCGCGCTACTTGGCGCGAGCCCGGAATCCATTTGTCGTCATCACGCGCTGGGCGATGGATTCCGGGCTCGCACCGTGCGCGCCCCGGAATGACACCGTGCAACGCTTACGAGCTCGCCTGCGTCACGAACTTCGTGTTGAGGTAACCCTCGATCGCCTCGAGGCCACCTTCCGAGCCGTAGCCGGAATCCTTGATGCCGCCGAACGGCACTTCGGGCAGCGCGAGGCCGTGATGGTTGATCGAGACCATGCCGCTCTCGATGTCGGAGCCGATCGCCTGCATCGTCTTGCTCGAAGTCGTGTAGGCGTAGGCGGCGAGGCCGTACGGCAGACGGTTGGCCTCGGCGACCACTTCATCATAGCTGCCGAAGGACGTGATCGGCGCCAGCGGGCCGAACGGCTCCTCGTTCATGATGCGGGCATCGCGCGGCACGTCGGTGATGACGGTGGGCTCGAAGAAGAATCCTTCATTGCCGATGCGCTTGCCGCCGGTCTGCACCTTGGCGCCGCGTTGGACGGCGTCGGAGACCAGACCTTCCATCGCGTCGACACGGCGCGGGTTCGCCAGCGGGCCCATGCGGGTGTCCTTGTCGAGGCCGTTGCCGACCTTGAGGCCCTTGGCGGCCGCGACGAACTTTTCGACGAACGGCTTGTAGACGCTTTCATGCACCATGAAACGCGTCGGCGAAACGCAGACTTGGCCGGCGTTGCGGAACTTGTTGGCCGAGAGGATCTTCGCGGCGTTGTCGAGATCGGCATCTGCGAACACGATCGCCGGCGCATGACCGCCGAGCTCCATGGTGACGCGCTTCATGTGCAGGCCGGCGAGCGCGGCCAGATGCTTGCCGACCGCGGTCGAGCCGGTGAAGCTGATCTTGCGGATGATCGGATGCGGAATGAGATATTCCGACACTTCCGACGGTACGCCGAACACGAGCTGGACGACGCCAGGGGGAATACCCGCGTCGGCCAGGGCGCGCACCAGCTCCATGCAGCTTGCCGGCGTCTCTTCCGGGCCCTTGACGATGATCGAGCAGCCGGCGGCAAGCGCGGCCGAGATCTTGCGCACGGCCTGGTTGATCGGGAAATTCCAGGGTGTGAAGGCGGCGACCGGGCCGACCGGCTCCTTGGTCACGAGCTGGGTGACGTTGCCGATCCGCGGCGGCACGATGCGGCCATAGGCGCGGCGAGCTTCCTCGGAGAACCAGTCGAGGAGGTCGCCGGCGAGCATAGTCTCGCCCTGCGCTTCCACCACCGGCTTGCCCTGCTCCATGGTCATCACGGGCGCGATCTCGGCAGCACGCGAACGGATGATGTCGGCGGCCTTGCGCATCAGCTTGTAGCGGTCGAACGGCGAGGTCTTGCGCCAGATTTCGAAGCCGGCCTTGGAAGCCTCCAGCGCGCGGTCGAGATCGGCCTTCGAGGCGTGCGGCGTCTTGCCGATCGGCTGGCCGGTGGCAGGATTGAGGATGTCCTCCGACTTGCCGGAAGTGCCGTCGGTCCACTCGCCGGCGATGAACATTTGAACTTTCGGGTACATCCCTGGTGTCTCCTGCATGATTTCAGCGGCGATCGGCTTGGGTGCCCCGCCGCCTAACAAGTGGGCGCAGAGCTACACCGAAAGGGGCCCGCCGAAAAGGGATCAATGATGCCGCAGCAGCGCATCGCTGATCTTCTCGGCGCCCATGATCACGGGGATATTGGTATTGGCCGTCGGCAGCCGGGGCATGATCGAGGCGTCCGCGACAAAGATGTTCTCGCTGCCGATCACCCTGCCGCCGGGGTCGACCACCGCCATCCGGTCCTTGGGATCGCCCATGCGGCATGTCCCGACCGGGTGCCAGACGCCGAACACGCTCTGCCGCACGAAGGCCTCCAGGGCCGCCTCGTCCGCCAACGTAGTCTGGAAGGCCGTGCCGTTGAGCAGCACGAGGCGGATCAGGAGCTCCCTGAGGCCCGCAGGCACGTCCAGCATCGGCCCGAGGATGGAGGCGACGATACGGTTGGCCGTGCTGTACCGGCTCAACCGCTTAATCCGCGGGGAATAGGAGGCCGGGAAGAAATCGCCTGCCCTGGGATTGAGTTCGGGATTGACAACAATCCTGGCGAGCATTTTGACGGCAGCGACCATCCGGTCGAGGTCACGCCCGTCCGACAGCAAATTGAAGTCGACGGTCGGATAGGTCCCGGGATCAGGCGCGGCAAGCGTCAGCGAGCCGCTCGAACAGGGCCGGTTGCACCAGAGGAAATACAGCCCGAGCCGCGTGCCCAGCGCGTGCCAGCCGCCACGCGCCGAGGCCGTGATGTACATGTCGGAGGGCTCGCAGCCCTCGTGTCCCGACGAGAAGCGCATCGCTGCGAAGTTCGGGCGGCGCTGCGCCAGCGGCAGCCGCAAGCGGCGCGGCAGATATTGGCAGAAGGTCAGCGCGGGATGGTCGCGCAGATTGCTGCCGACGCCGGGGTGATCGATGGCGACGGGAATGCCGAGCGCCTGCAGCGCCGCGCCCGGGCCGATGCCCGCCCGCATCAGGATCGCCGGCGACTGCAGCGCGCCTGCAGTGAGGATCACGCGGCCGGCACTGACGGTGAGCTTCTCGCCGCCGCGCGCAACCATCACACCGGTCGCACGACGGCCGTCGAGCCGGAGCTGTTCGACCTTGCTGTCGGCCCAGATGGTCAGGTTCGGCCGCGCCCGTGTCGCCGCATCGAGATAGCCGGCGGCGGCAGAGACGCGCCGGTCGTTGCGGTTGGAAAAGGCCGGCGGAAAAATGCCGTCCTCGAATTCGCCGTTCTGGTCCTTGAGCAGCGGCAGGCCCGTTGCCGACAACGCCTCGTTGACGGCGCGGCCGAACGCAGGCATCTGCTCGCGCGCGATGCGGCGGATCGGGATCGGACCGTGCTTGCCATGCAACGGCCCGTCGAAATCGAGATCGGTTTCGAGCTTGAGAAAGTAAGGCAGCACATCAGCCCAGCCCCAGCCGCGTGCGCCGAGATCGCGCCATTCGTCATAGTCGCGCGGCAGGCCGCGGTTGGCCGATTGTACGTTGATGCTGGAGCCACCGCCCATTACCCGGCCCTGCTCGTAGCCGCGCACCACCGGCCTGCCCTCGGCGTTGCGTCCCGCCGCAGCCGACAGGCCGGGCCAGATATACTTGTCGCCGAAGAACAGCGTCATCGGATAGCTGTCGAGGATTTCCGGCGGCGTCGCCTCGGGTGGCGTGTCCATGCCGGCTTCGATCACGAGGACGCGACGCTGTCCGTCCGCTGAAAGCCGATTGGCAAGCACGCAGCCCGCCGATCCGCCGCCGACGATCACATCGTCGTAATGCAGCTCATCCATATCAGTCTCGACACGCAGTCAGGAGGCGCGGCCACTCACGCGGCCGCGCCTGATAGCCTCAGCGGAATTGGCCCTTGGTCTCGGGTATCACGATGGCGCCGATCAGGTAGATCACGAACACGCCAACCGCGAAGTAGGCCAGCGACATCGGAATCTCCGCGGGGCTGCCGCTCACCAGCGAAACGAAGGTTGGCATCATGCCGCCCAGCGCAAAGCCGATATTCCAGGACAGTCCGGTGCCGCTCGCGCGCAGCGCGGTCGGGAACCGCTCGTTCAGGAAGATCAGCACCGGCGCGTAACCGGCATTGCCGATGAAGGCGATGGCGAGCGCATACATCGTGATCTGCGTCGTGTCCTTGGTCCCCGCGAGATTGAGGTAGCACAGCGGCAGCAGCACGGCGGCGAGGACGCCGATCAGCAGGAACGTCTTCTTGCGGCCGATGCGGTCGCTGAGCGCGCCGACCAGCACGGCCGAGAAGAACGCGGAGACGCTGGCGCCCATCAGGATCAGCGACGAGGTCTGGTTCGGAACCGCGTTGATGACCTTGAGGAAGCTCGGCAGATAGCCGGAGGTCAGATAGTAACCTGCACCGCCGCCAAACGTGATCAGCAGATTGACCAGCAGCACGCCGCGATATTCGCCGGAGAACACATCCTTGACCGGCGCCTTCGAGACCTTCGCCTGCTTGTTGCCCTGCTGGCGCTTGAGTTCCTTGAAGTACGGGGATTCCTCGAGGTTGCGGAAGATGAACCAGCCGAGCAACGAGCTCAGCAGGCCCGAGAAGAACATGAAGCGCCAGCCCCACACCGCGAAGGCATCGCCGGGGAAGACCGAGGACGTGATCAGGAAGATGAAGGACGCCAGCAGCGCACCGATGCCGGCGCCGCCGCCCCCGACCAGGCCCGACATCGCACCGCGCCAATGCGGCGGCACGGACTCGGTGCCGATGGTGTGCGTGGACGCCACGACGCCGCCGACGAAGATGCCCTGCACCAGGCGCAGCAACAGGAAGATGACAGGCGCGATAACGCCGACCTGCGCGATGGTCGGCAACAGGCCGAACGCCGCCGTGCTGAGGCCGACACCGATGATGGCAACCAGCATGGCCTGCTTGCGGCCGTGCACATCGGCATAATGGCCGAACACCGCCGAACCGAGCGGGCGCATCAGCAGCGTCACCGCGAATGAGCCGTAGACCGCCGCCAGCGACAGCGCGGCATTGCTCGACGGAAAGAACAGCGCGCCGACAACCGGCGCCACGTAGAGCAGAATGAACAAATCGAACAGATCGAGCGCCCATCCGAGCACCGATGCGATGATCGCGTTGACCATCTGCTTGTTGTCGGCCGACGCTTGCGTGCCCGCGACCGGCATATCCATCTCAGCCATGTTGTTTTACCTCCCCCGTTCTGGATCAAGCCGCGGCTCGCGTCATTGCGGACCGCGGCGGTCGTTGAAATCGTGTCTCAGCGGCCGGTGAATTTCGGCGGACGCTTGGCGTTGAACGCCTCGACGCCTTCCTTGAAGTCTTCCGACTGACGCAGGCGGCTGTAGCAGTGGCCTTCGAGCTCGATCGCGATGGCGAGCGTCGAATCCTCGGTGTCGTTGAGGAGCTTCTTGGCGGTACGCTGGGCCAGCGGCGAGAAGGTTCGGAGCTCGTCGACCAGTTTGTCGGTCGCCTTCTCCAGCTCGGCATCCGGCACGCATTCGGTGGCGATGCCCCACTCATAGGCCTGCTTGGCCGAGATGCGCTTCGAGCGCATCACGATGTCCTTGGTGCGGGTGATGCCGACCATCTTCTGCAGCCGGGCCGAGCCGCCCGAGCCCGGGATCTGGCCGAGCTTCTGTTCCGGCAGCGCGTATTGCGTGGTCTCCGACGCAATGCGGAAATCGCAGGCCAGCGACAGCTCGAAGCCGACGCCGAAGCAATAGCCGCGGTTGGCGACGATCACGGGCTTGGCACAACGCGCGGGCGCAGCGATGTTCCAGGCAAGCTTGGAGACGTGCTCGGGGCTCGCCTCCATGAAGCCGCCGATGTTGCCGCCGCTGGAGAAATGTTCGCCCTCGCCGCGCACCACGATCACGCGCACCCGCGGATCCTCGTCCAGCGTTTCGAAGGTCAGACGCAGCTGGTCACGCTGCGGCATTGCCACGACATTGTAGGGCGGACGGCCCAGGATGATGTCGGCGCGCTCATGCGCCTCGTCGATCTCGACCTTGAACCCGTCGAGCTTGGCGAGCCTGGGGTCGGTGAAATTGTAGGCTGACGGCATTGTGGTTTCCTTCTGTTGATGGGCGTGATGATCAGGCCGCGTCCGATGGCGGCAGGCGCTCGGCCTCGTATTCTCCGGCGACGAGCAGTCGCCGCAGCAGCTTGCCGACCGGCGATTTCGGAATCGCGTCGACGAAGACGTAGCGGCGGGGCCGCTTGAAATTGGCTAGGCCGGAGGTGCGGCAGAACTGCTCCAGCTCGACATCGGAGACGGCGCGGTTGCGCTTGACGAAGGCGGCGACGACCTTGCCCCATTTCTCGTCGGCGACGCCGACCACGGCGACCTCGTCGACGCCGGGGTGCAGCGACAGGCAGCTCTCGATCTCGACCGGCGAGACGTTCTCGCCGCCGGTGATGATCATGTCGTCGACGCGGCCGGTGACGAACAGGTCGCCGTCGGGATCGACGAAGCCAGTGTCGCCGGTGAAGTACCAGCCCTCGCGCAGCGATTTGGCGTCTGCCTCGGGGCGACGCCAGTAGCCCTCGAAGGACTCGTCGCCCCTGAGCGTGGCGATGATCTCGCCCTCCTCGCCGACCGTGGCGAGATCCGCGACCGATGTCGCGCCGATGCGCACCACCTTCACGTGCTGGTTCAGGCCCGCCTTCCCGGCCGAGCCGGGTTTTGCGGCGGCGTTCTGGTCGATCGTAAAGGTGTAGATCTCTGAGCTGCCGTAATGGTTGACGAACAGCTCGGGCTTGAATGCTTCGTTCAGCTTCTTGAGCAACCCGTCCGTCATCGACGCGCCGGCAAAACCGAGCTTGCGCACGCTGGAGACATCGGTCTTCGCGAACGCCTCGTGATGAACGAGGTCGTGATAGAGCGTCGGCACCAGATAGAGGTTGGTGATCTCTTCCTTCTCGATCAGCGCCAGCGCCTGGCGGCTGTCATAGCGCGGCAGGCAGATGAAGGTGCCGCCGATCAGCGACATCGCGAGCAGCGAGCGGACGCCCATGGTGTGATAGAGCGGCATCACGCCGAGCGTGCGCTCGCCGCGGCCGTAAAGATTTTGCGCGACATGCGCGATCGCAGCGGCACGCTCGGCGCGGTGCCGCCGCGGCACGCCCTTCGGCCGCGAGGTCGTGCCCGAGGTGTAGAGCATGATCGACCAGGCATCGGCGCCGACGCGCGGCTCGACGTCGGGCGCGCGGTCCTTGATTAGCTCCGCAAAGCTGGTCGCATCGCCGGTGCCGGGATCGACGGACACGCGCAGCAGCTTGCCTGCCAGTGCCGAACCTTGCACGGCCTCTGCCGAAATATCTTGATAGAACACCGCGCAGGCCTCGGCATTCTCGATACAGTAATCGAGCTCGTCCGCCTTGGCGCGCCAGTTGATCGGCGTGATCACGAGGCCCGCGAACTGACAGGCCCAGTGCAGCGTCGCCGCTTCCCAGCGGTTTTGCAGCAGCGTAACGACGTGATCGCCGGGTTTGAGGCCGAGGCGGTCGAACGAGACCGCAAGCGCTGAGATCTTGTCGTACCATTGCCGATAGGTCAGGCGGAGATCGTCGTCGACCAAGGCGATGGCGTGGGGATCGCGCGCGGCGCTGGCCATGAAGCTGCTGGCGAGATCAAGCATTCAACGTCTCTTTTTTGGATGAAGTGAGCTCTGCGGCGGCTTCGAGCGCCGCCTGGATGATCGGGGTGTAGCCGGTGCAGCGGCAGATGTGTCCGCTGAGGAGATCGCGGATCTCCGCCTCGGTCGGTGCCGGGTTCTTGGCGAGATAATGATCGAGCGACATCAAAATGCCGGCGGTGCAGAATCCGCACTGGAGCGCGTGGTTGCGGCGGAACGCCTGCTGCAGCACGCCGAGACGGTCGGCCGACGGCGCGAGCCCTTCGACGGTCTTCAGCTCGCAGCCATCGACCTGCGCCGCGAGCGTCAGACACGACCGCGTCAGCATGTCGTCGACGACGACGGTGCAGGCGCCGCAGACGCCGTGCTCGCAGCCGACATGGGTGCCGGTCGCGCCCAGCTGGTGGCGCAGGAAGTCGGACAGCAGCATGCGCGGCTCGGCCTCGCCCTCGACGGGCTTGCTATTGAGCGAGAAGCGGACGGCATGGCGCTGATCGGCCTTCAGGCGGGTCATTGCAGCACCTCGCTGATCAGGTCGCGGCCGATCATGCGCACGAGGTCGCGGCGATAGCGCGCGGTGGCATGAACGTCGTCACGGGCGCCGAGCTCGTAAGCGAAGGCGTTGAGGGCATCGTCGAGCGCGCTGCCCTCGAGCTTCGGCCAGTCGCGCGCGGTCGGCACGTCGGCAACGCCGCCGACGGCGAGCCGCACGCCGGTCTGCGTCTTCATCGCGGCGCAGGCGACGATGGCGAAATCGCCATGACGGCGGGCAACCTCGCGGAAGGCGACCCGCGATCCCCTCACGACCGGCAGCGAAATGCCCTCAATCAGTTCGTCGTCGGCGCGCGCGGTCAGCATCATCCCGGCGAAGAAGTCCTTGGCCGCGACGCGGCGACGGCGCTTGGCACTGCGCAGCATCACCTCGCCGCCGAGCGCGACCATGGTCAGCGGCATCTCCGCGCTGGGATCGGCATGGGCGAGCGAGCCGCAGATGGTGCCGCGGCTGCGCGTCTGCATGTGTCCGACCCAGGGCAGCGCCAGCGACACCAGCGGCAGCGCCTCGGCCAATTCAGGCCACGCCAGCAGGTCGGCCTGGCGCACGCCGGCGCCGATGATGACGGCGTCGCCTTTCCGCTCGATCCGGCGCAGCTCTTTGAGCCGCATGATGTCGATCAGCAGCTTCGGCTTGGCGAGGCGCATGTTGAGCATCGCCATCAGCGATTGTCCGCCGGCGAGCACGCGGGCATCGCCGCCTTGCTGCGCGAGGCCATCGAGCACGTCACCGACGTTCGCGGCGCGGAGATAATCGAACGGAGGCGGCTTCATCGGCGCCCCCCCAACAGGCTGGCCAGTTTTGCCAGCACGGCGAACAGCGAGAAGCCGCCGCCTTCGGCACCGCCACCGCCGGCCTTGCGGGCGAGCGCGGTGAAGAACTGGCCGATGATCACGCGCGTCGCGCCATCCAGCAGCCGGCCGCCGATGCTCGCGACCTTGCCGCCGATCGCGGCGTCATAGCTATAGGTCAGCTTGGTGCCACCATTGCCGTCGGGCGCCAGCGTGATGCGCCCCTCCGCATTGCCGAAACCAAGCGCACCGGTGGCGCCCCCGCGCAAGGTCACCGCGCGCGGCGGATCGAGCTCGAACAGCTCGACATCGGCGCGATAACGGCCGGTGACAGGACCGATGCCGAGCGTGACGTCGGCGCGGAAATGCGTCTCGGTGATCTTGTCGACGCGCTGGCAGCCCGGGATGACCGATTGCAGCGTGGCGGGATCGAGCAGCATCGCCCAGACCTGCTCGGGCGCGCCCTTCACTGACGCAGCGCCCTCGCCGCGCAGCCTTCGATCGCTCTCGCGCACGGGCGCGACCGTCGCGCCGCCTGGTGGAGGCGGCGGCTCTGTTCCGCGCACCAGCTCGGCCAGCCGCGCCGGCACCAGCGGCAGCGTCAGGTCGGCGACGCCGAGGGCATCCGCAACCGCATTGGCAAGGCACACCGGCGTCGACATGCAATTGCCCTCGCCCACGCCTTTCGCGCCGAGCGGCGTGAAGGGCGACGGCGTCTCCATGTGGAAGATCTCGGGCTCCGGAACCTCGGTCGTGGTCGGCAACAGATAGTCGGCGAGCGTTCCCGTCAGGAAGCTGCCGTCCTCGGCATAGGCGTATTCTTCCAGCAGTGCCGCGCCGAGCGCCTGGGTGAAGCCGCCGCGGATCTGGCCGTTGACCATGCCGGGATGCAGGATGGTGCCGCAATCATGCATGGTGACGTAACGGTCGATCCGCGTCTCCAGCGTGGTGCGATCAATCTCGACGCCGCAGAAGTCGAAGATGAAGCCGTGGCAGAGCGAGGAGTTGATGCGATCGTCCTCATCGGGCGGGGTCAATTCCGGCGGCGTCCAGAACACGGTTTCGCGGATGGTCTGGCCGGCATCGTCGGGCAGCGAGCCCGGCGACCAATGGCTGAGAGCTGCGACGCGTGAGAACGCGATCCGGTTTTCCGGATTGTGCTTCGAGGCCACAAAGCCCTTCGCGAACATGATGTCCGCGGCCTCGACGTTCAGCTGGCTGGCAGCGATGCGCGCGAGACGGCCAGCGACGCGCTCGGCGGCGATCTTGGCGGTGCCCGCCACGGCCGCGGCAAAGCGGCTGGCGTAATTGCCCGATGCGATCGACCAGGCATCCTTGGCGGTGTCGATCTCGGTGTTGACGCGAATGTCCTTCGGCTGAAGCCCGAACACGTCGGCAACCACCTGCGACAGCACGGTGCGATGGCCCTGCCCTTGCGGCACCGATGCGACGTGAACGGTGACGCTGCCGACCGGATCGAGCCCCACTGTGGCAGTGGCCTGCGCGCCATTCTTCGGACCCGCCTTGCGGCGCTCGGCCGCCGTCAGCACGGTCGTGATGTAGCCCATGTTGGAGACGCTGGGCTCGACCACCGCCGTGAAGCCGATGCCGTAGAGACGCCCCTGCGCCCGTGCCTCATCACGCTTGGCCTTGAGCTCCGCGAGCCTGCCATCTTCGACCGCGCGCGCGACGGCTTCCTGGTAATTGCCGGAATCGAGCAGCGCACCGGTCGCGGTGCGATAAGGAAATGCGTCGGCGTCGATCAGATTGCGCTTGATGACATCGAGCGGATCGAGGCCCAGGCCGATCGCGATGCGCTGCACGAGCCGTTCCAACGCGAAATAAACCTGCGGGCCGCCGAAGCCGCGGTTGAGACCGGTCGGCGTCTTGTTGGTGACGACGACGCGGTTGCGGATTTTGACGTGGGCAATGTCGTAGGCACCGGTCAGATTGCCGTGCATGCGGTACAGTGTCGCCGGCTCGGGTGCGCGAAGATGCGCGCCGCAATCCTCGACCTGGTCCCAGTCCAGCGCGAGGATTTTTCCGTCGGCTGCGACCGCCGCCGATAACGTCGTCGCGCGGTTGGTGGCCGAAACCGATGCGGTGAGATGCTCGAGCCGGTCCTCGATCCACTTCACCGGCCGTCCCGTGACCCGCGCGGCCGCCGCTATCAATACGATGTAGGGAAACACGCCTTGCTTGACGCCGAAGCTGCCGCCGGAATCCGGCGGCGTGCGCAGCCGCAGCCGGTTGCCCGGCACCTTCAGCGCGCGCGCAATCACGGTGTGGATGCTGAACGGACCCTGGAAATTGGCGAGCACCTCATACGCGTCCTCGCCCGCATCATGCGAGGCGACAACGCCGTAGGTCTCGATCGGCGTGCAGGAATTGCGGGGATATCTGATGTCGATCGAGAAGCGATGCGGCGCATCGGCAAAGGCCTGCTCGGGATCGCCGTAGCGGAAGGCGCGGTCGCTGGCGAGATTGCCGGGAAAGCCGTCGTGCAGGACAGGCGCACCTACCGAAATCGCACCGAGCGGCTCGACGACGGCGCCACGCGGGCGGTATTCGACGTTGATGAGTTCGGCCGCATCTTCGGCGCGCGCGCGATCGGTCGCAACGATCACGGCGACGGGCTCGCCGACGTAGCGCACGCGGTCCATCGCGATCGGCCAGCACTCGACCGGCGCCTTCACGCCGACGACGAGGCTCGTGGTGACGGCCTTGACGTCGCTGCCGGTCAGAACCGCGGCAACGCCCGGGAGCTTCCTTGCAGCTTCAGCATCGATCGAGAGAATATCGGCATGCGCGTGCGGCGAGCGCAGGATGGTCGCGTGCAGCGTGCCGGGCGCGACACCAAGATCGTCGATGAAACGGCCGCGCCCCGTGAGCAATGCAGCGTCCTCGACGCGCTCGATCGAACGTCCGACCCACGGCTCATCGCCACTTCCCGGATTTGCGGATTTGACCGCCTGCAGCATATCCCGGCATACCTCCCGACGCGCTCTTTGACGCGACGGTGACGTTTGTCAGGACTGGGGGTGCGGGAGCCATACCGCCCGCTCTCACGACTTACCAAATCGTCTCATTCGAGAGCGTGCAGCGCAATATCAGCCGCAAGCAACTTGGAAGAATCAACCTGCCATCCGCGAGACGTTGCGAAACTCGCGCGGGCTGACGCCGGCGTGATCGCGGAAGAAGCGCGTGAAATGCGCCGGCTCCGGAAAGCCGAACCGCTCGCTGAGCTCGCCGAGCGGGGTGTCCTCGCGCATCACAGCCTCGAGCGCGCGCTCCATGCGGACGACGTTGAGATAGAGTTTTGGCGAAACGCCGAGCGAGGTCTCGAACAGGCGGAAGAACTGCGCGCGTGAGAGGCCTGCGCCCTTCACGAACTGATCCACGTTCGCATAGGAATCGTGCACGCGCATCGCGTCCATTGCGCGGCGGATGCGCCAGTCGCAGTTCACCGCACTCATGCCGCGGATCGAGGTCGGAAAGCTGCGCCAGGGCGTGAAGCGCTCGATCACCGCGATCATCAAATCCGACAGCGTCTGTTCGTGGGTACGCACCGCATCCGGATTCGCCATCATTTCAGCGGCCAGATGCAGCGTGAGCTGGCGGATGCGCGGCGACACTTCGCCCGAGGGACGCTCGAAAAAGCCCGGCGCACCGCTCGCGGCCCAGCCCGGTCGGAACTCCTTCAGCCATTCCGGCTCGATATAGAGCGCCATGATCAGCGTGCGCGGGCGATTGGCGTCGTGCACATAGGCGTGCGGCTTCCAGCCGTCGACCAGTACGGCGGCGGTGTCGGTCAGCGGCGTGACCTGATCGCCGACCATGAAATGCGTGTCGGCGCCCTCGACCTTGAGCAGGACGTGGCAATGATGGTGGGCGTGGCGGACCAGCGAGCGGTCCATGTCGAGCAGAGCGACCCTGCCGAAAGCGCCATGAGCGATGCGCAGGGCCGTCGACATCAGTTCCTTCCTCCCGGCATTGCGCCACAAAATTGTTGGGTTACGCGCGCGGCACTATAGGCAGCACCCGCTTCATATTCCAACGGCGCAAACGGACGCAAGTTGCTTGGCGATGGTAATCGGTTCACGCCCGTACCTCCGCCAGCAGCCGCGCGACCGCCGCGCTGGGGTCGGCCTGCAGTGCCGTGGCCAGATCGACGTTCTCCTCACCCTTGACGCGGATACGCTTGAAGGCAAGTTCCGGCGCGCTGACGGGCGCGGTCGCATCCAGCCCCATCTTGGCGCTGATGCCGTTGTCGGTGGTCGGATCGAGCTTCGAGCCAAGCGCGCCGGAGACGACCATCAGGTCGCGGTCGGCCTGGAAGCGCGTTGCCACCGCCCATTCGATCTCGTCGGACGAGGAGATGTCGACGTCCTTGTCCACCACGACGACCTGCTTGATATCGTAGTGCGCGCCGAAAGCGCACATCATGATGTTCTTGGGCTCGCCGTCATTGGCCTTGTCGATCTTGATGGCGAGGTGGTAGCGGCAGGTCCCGCCGCGCGTGAGGCGAACGTCGAGCACACCGGGGAAGCTGCGGCGCAGATGCTGCAGCAGCGTCGCCTCGCGCGGCACGCCGCCGAGGATCAGATGCTCGAAGCCGCCGCCGACGATGGTGTGGAAGATCGGCGCCTTGCGATGCGTGATCGCGTCGACCTCGATCACCTCGCGATTGGCGCGCGGGCCGTAATATTGGGGGAATTCGCCGAACGGGCCTTCGGGCTCGCGCACGCCCTGGAGAATGCGCCCCTCGATCACGATCTCCGCATGAGCGGGCACGCGGACCGAATTGGTGCGGCACTTCACGACATCCACGGGCGCGCCGAGCAGCGCACCAGCAATCGCCATCTCGTCCTCGTCGAGCGCGGCGATCGCCTGCGAGGCCAGCATCAGCGCGGGGTGCGCGCCGATCACGATCGCGATCTCCAACGCCTGGCCGAGTTCCTCGGCGAGGCGATAATAGGAGAAGGTGTGCCGCGGCAACAGCAGCACGCCGATGCGGTTCTTGCTCGAGATCTGGCAACGGTGGATCGAGACGTTCTGAACGCCGGTCTTGGGGTTGCGGGCGATCAGGAGGCCCGCGGTGATGTAGGGGCCGCTGTCGCGCTCATTGTGCTTTGGCACCGGCAACTGGCGCAACAGATCGACGTCGGTATGGACGACATCCTGCACCGGCCCGCTCGCGACCTCATGCGTCGGCAGCGGATGACTCGCGGCGGCGAGGAAACGCGGTAGCAACTGCTCCTCGTTGACGCCGATGGACTCGGCGACCCAGTCGCGCCCCGCGAAGAGATTGGCCACAACGGGAATCTCATGCCCATCCGGCCGCGGAAACAGCACGGCGCTGTCGCGCTCCAGCCGCTTGGCGACGGCGGCGAGCTCGTCGGCAAGGCCGATGCCTTCGCGGGCAATCGCAAGCTTGCCGCGCTCGGCGAGATAAGCGAGCCAGGCACGCAGATCGGGCGCGGTCTTCGCAGCAGCCCTCGCCGGGGTTTCCATTTGCATGCAACTTTATCCTTGGGTCTTCAGGTCAGGGCGCGATCTTGCGCAGCTGCGGCGGGCGGCGTTTCAGCGCCTCATCCTCGCCCCAGCGGCGCACCACGCCGATGTCGATGTCGAAGAGGTCGAGCACGCGCCCGACGGTATGCTCGACAATGTCTTCGAGATTCTCGGGCTTGGCATAGAAGGCCGGCACGGGCGGCGCGATGATCGCGCCCATCTCGGATAGCGCCGTCATGGTCCTGAGATGCCCGGTGTGCAGCGGCGTTTCGCGCACCATCAGCACCAGGCGCCGGCGCTCCTTGAGCACGACGTCGGCGGCCCGCGTCAAAAGCGTCGTGGTGACGCCCGAAGCGATCTCGGACATCGAGCGCATCGAGCATGGCGCCACGATCATCCCGGCGGTGCGGAACGAGCCACTGGAGATGGCGGAGGCCATGTCGTCGATGCCATGACAGACATTGGCGAGCTCCCTCACCTCCGCAATCTTCAGGTCGGTCTCATAGGCGAAAGTCAGCTCGGCGGTCTTCGACAACACCAGATGCGTCTCGACCCCGGCATTGCGCAGGAGCTGCAGCAGGCGCACGCCATAGGTGACGCCGGAGGCGCCGGAAATCCCGATGATCATCCGCTTGGGCGTCGTGTCCTGCATAGGCTTGGTTTCGCTCCCTGGGGGACGCGCCCCCTTGAAACCAAGACTAGGCAATCCCAATCATCACCACAAATAATGATTGATTATGAACATTATCATCTGGGATGATGGCTGGCAGACGGACTGACGGACAAAGGAAGCCCCTGTGGAACTCAGGCAGATGCAATATTTCCTGTGCCTGGCCGAGGAGAGGAACGTCACCCGGGCCGCGCGCCAGCTCAACATCGTGCAGCCCGCACTGAGCATGCAGATCGCCAAGCTCGAGGCTGAGCTTGGCCAGAAGCTGTTCGATCGCAGCGTCCAGGGCATGACGCTGACCAGCGCCGGCGAGGCGCTGGTGCGGCTGACGGCGCCGATCGTGCGCGACGCCGAATATGCCCGGCAGGAGATGGCCCAGCTCGGCGGACGCATCTCCGGCCGCGTCTCGGTCGGCCTCATTACGTCCGTGGCGCAGAGCACGATGGCGAGCTCGTCGGCGACGGTCGCCAGCCGCTACCCCGAGATCACGCTGTCGGCCTGCGAGGGCTACACAGAGACCTTGGTCGACTGGGTCAACACTGGCCAGCTCGATTTCGCGCTGATCAACGTGCCGCGCCGGAAGACGCCGCTGGCCGCCCATCAGATCATGGACGAAGAGATGGTGTTCGCCTGCCGCAAGGACAGCCCGACCAGGCCACCGGCAAAACTCCGCTTCGACCACATCGCAGGCTACGATCTGGTGCTGCCGTCGAAGCGCCACGGCCTGCGGCTGATCCTCGACGAGCACGCCGCCGCCATCGGCGTCGACCTGCGACCGCGGCTCGAGCTCGACACGCTGCCCGCGCTCTGCGACGTGATCGCGACCACCGATTTCGCCACGGTGCTGCCGACCATCGCGCTCCGGCAGGCGCTTGCGAGCGGCGCCATTCGTGCGCATCGCTTCGACGAGCAGCGGATCGTGCGCTCGATCGCCTGGGTGCATCACTCGCGACGAACCGTGTCGGTCGCGGCGAAGGCCGTGCTCGACATCATCAGCCAGGATCTGGCGCAGGCAGCGAAATCGGCACGCGCGTTCGTGGAGCCTGTCTCCGCGCGACAAAAGCCGCGGCGGAAAACGATCGCTTGAATGCAGGATTCCCGCGCGGACAAAACGTCGCGCCCGCTGCAAAATGAGACGGGTTGGTAAGTTCTGAGACCACCCGGCATGACGGTCGCAATGCCCCACTAATTACGGTCCAGGCGCAGAAAATCGCGACCTGGCGCTCATCTTGGGACCACTCCTGTCCCCGACGATTCCCACGGCTTGCGAAACAAGACACAGCCGGGAGATTCAGTCCGAGATGACAAGGTTCGGTCGCAGCAAGATCACGAACGACACGGTCAGGCACGCTGAGGGATTTCAACCCGACCGCAGGACTTTGCTGTCTCTCGGCGCGGGCGCGGCGCTCGCGGCCACTGGCCTTGGGACCGCGCACGCGCAGGACTATCCCAGCCGTCCCGTTCAAGTGCTGGTGCCCTTTGCGGGCGGAAGCGCCAGCGACGTCATCACGCGCATCCTGCTCAACCGCATGTCGACGTCGCTCGGACAGGCCTTCGTGGTCGACAACCGCCCCGGTGCCGGCGGCAATATCGGCACCGCGGCTGCGGCGCACGCCGCGCCCGACGGCTACATCTTGCTGATGAGCACCTCCGGCCCGCTCGCCGCGAACAAGTCGCTCTACAAGGATCTACCGTATGATCCGATGAAGGACCTCGCGCCGATCGGCCTGTTCGCGACGCTACCGAATGTCATCGTAATCAATGCGAAGCTGCCGCCGAAATCGCTGAGCGAGCTGATCGAGTATGCCAAGGCACATCCGCGCGAGCTGAACTATGGCACAGTCGGGGTCGGCTCCTCGCAGCATCTGTCGGCAGCCTATTTCGAGCAGCTCACCGGCACCGAGCTCACGCATGTGCCCTACCGCAATATCGCAGCGTACACGCCCGATTTCATCGCGGGCCAGGTCCCGCTCGGCTTCCAGCTGCTGCCGAATGTCCTCGGCCTGATCAAGAGCGGTGATGCGCGCCCGCTCGCCGTAGCCAACGACAAGCGCATGACCGCGCTGCCCGATGTGCCGACCGCGGCCGAGGCCGGGCTGAAGAACTATGAGAGCGCGGCATGGCTCGCGCTGCTGGCCCCCGCAAACACCGACAAGGCCGTCGTCGACCGGCTCTACAAGGCGATGACCGAGGCGGTGAACGATCCGAAAGTCCGTTCGCTCTTCGTCGAGCAAGGCGCCGAGCCACTGCTGATGGACCCGAAGGGCCTGTCGGATTTCATGACCGCCGAAACCACCAAATGGGCCGGGATCATCAAGAAGATCGGCATCGAGCCGATGTGAGGATTATACCAGGCTCGACTTGCCGCGGCTGAGCACCTCGCCCGCGCCCTTGTCGCCGACGATCTGGCCCTGCTCGTATACGATGCGCCCGCGCGCAATCGTCGTGACGGGCCAGCCGGTGACGTCAAAGCCCTCCCACGGCGTATAGTCCGCGCCGTGGTGCAGATCAGCCTGCCGGATAGTCTTCTTCAGCTTCGGATCCCACAGCACGATATCGGCATCGAAGCCGACGCCGATCGAGCCCTTGCGCGGATAGAGGCCGTAAATGCGCGCGTGGTTGGTCGCGGTCAGCTCGACGAATTTCTGCAGCGTGATGCGCCCCTTCGAGACGCCCTCCGAAAACAGGATCGGCAGACGTGTCTCGACGCCGGGAATGCCGTTCGGCACCCAGCGGAACGAGGTGCGTGCGTTCGGCGTCAGCTTGCCCTTGGGATCGTCATAGCGGAACGGGCAATGATCGGACGAGAAGGTCTGGAACACGCCCGTCGTGATGCCCTCCCAGATCGCCTGCTGGCTCTCGGCATCGCGCGGCGGCGGCGAGCAGACGTATTTGGCGCCGGTGATGTCCATGTTCAGGCCCTTCATGTCGTCGGCCGTGAGCGTGATGTATTGCGGGCAGGTCTCGGCATGCACCGGCAAGCCGCGCTGCTGGGCCCAGCGCACCTGCTCCATCGCCTCGCGCCCCGACACGTGCACGATCATGATGGGAACGCCGATCACCTCTGCATGGCTGATGGCGCGATGCGTCGCCTCGCGCTCGACCGCCTGCGGCCGCGACACCCCGTGATAATAGGGAGCGATGTGGCCCTCGCGCTCGAGCTTGCTGGTGAGGAAGCGGATCGCATCGTAGCCCTCGCAATGGACCATCACCAGCGCCTCCTCGCGGCGCGCGACCTCGAACACTTCGAGCAGTTGCTTGTCGCTCAGCACGAGGTCGTCGTAGGTCATGAACACCTTGAACGAGGTGTAGCCATCTTTCACGAGGGCCGGCAGCTCCTGGCCGAGCACGACCGCGGTCGGGTCGGAGATGATGAGGTGGAACGCCGTGTCGATGTAGCACTCGCCCTCGGCGAGCTTGCGATAGTTCTCGACGCAAGTCCGCAGCGAAGTGCCCTTCTCCTGGAGCGCGAAGGGCAGCACCATGGTGTTGCCGCCGGCCGCAGCCGCGCGCGTCGCCGAGGCAAAATCGTCGGCCATCACGACGTCGGGGCCCTGGGCCTGGGAGATGTGCACGTGACTGTCGATGCCGCCCGGCAGCGCCAGCAATCCGCTCGCGTCGATTTCGCGCGCCGCACCTTCGATGCAGTCGGCGATGCTGATGATGCGGCCGTCGCGAATGCCGATATCGGCGCGAAACTCGTCGCTGGCCGTCACGATGGTGCCGCCGCGAATGGCGAGATCGAGCTGCGTCACTGAGGTCTCCAAGATGTTCTGACAAGCCATGTTTGGAGAATTCGCCCTGCTCCGCAAGTCCCCCCGATATGCGTTTGGGCCATCCGGCCCCGGCCCAATCGCGCGAGCAGTCAGGACGACAAGCGCAGCCGCCGCCAGCCGATGACGATGCCGGTGATCGAAAACACCAGCCCGAGCATGCATAGCCCGATAATCAGGACATCGCGCAGCAACGGATGCGCCATCAGCACCGGGAAATCCAGCGTGTGGAGCGCGGTGTAGGCCCAGCGATAGGCACGTCGCGAGGCGTCGAGCCGTTGCAGCAGGCGGCCGTCAGCACCGTCGATATCCAACCAAAGGTCGCCGCAGCGGGTGCGGTAGACGGGCGCGCCAGGCACGGCTGACTCGGCGGGATAGTCGTCATTACCGGCAAGAGGGATCGGCGCGCCGCATCCGATGCCGAGTCGCGCTGCCAGTCGCGCCACGTCGTCCGCACCCAGAAATCCGGCCCGTCCGTCGCGGGACCCGTTGCCTGCTCTGCTCAATGTCTGGGCACCGATTGTGCTGCGATCGCGACGGTAGACGTCGCCGTCGAAGGCGAACCATTCGACCTCGCGAACCGACGGCGCGACCGGCTGCTGATCAGGAGACGGGGCCGCCTTCCAATCCGGCGCCGCGTACACCACACCCTGCTCGGCCGAGGTCAGCTCGCCGCGCGAGAACAACCGGCCATGATCCATCGAGAGCCAGCCGCTGAAAATCCAGGTCAGCACGAACAATGTCGCGACGAGACCGATGATGTGATGCAGGGCATGCCAGCCGCGATAAGGCGACGAGATCCGGTGCCCCTTCATCCGCATCCGCGCGATCCCGAGCACGGCACCGAGCACAGCCACGATCAGCGCCACCAGGGACAATGTCGAGACCACTCGGTCCCACAGCGCCCAGTTGCTCCTCAGGACCGTCGGGTAGATCCAATGCAGCACGCTGCCGACGAGATTCCATCCGCGTTCGCTTCGCGTCGTGTCCAGCACGACCTCGCCGGTGCGCGACGAGACGTAGATCTCCGTCCCGGCGGCATCGTTGAGCGCGATGCGGAACAAAGGCCGTTGGCGATCAAAGCCGTTCGGCACGCTCCACTGATCGTAATCCGCGAGCGCAACCATCTCGGCCTGCGCCGGATCGAGACCGCGCTGGCCGGCGTGCTCGCGCGCAACGGCAAGCGCGAGGTCGGACGACACCGCGGCGTCCCGTCCATCGGAAGCGCGGACCGCGCGGACGCGATCGGCCCCTGATACGATATAGACGGGACCGTCGCAGAGCTGAATCAGCCGCACCCGCCTCGCGTCGGCGATCCCGCTCGCCGTCACGGCGTCGGCGACCTTGATCTTCACCTCAATGCGATCGACCGGGGAAAGCCCTGCGAACCTTTCCGTTTCCGTCAGCGACGGAAACGGAACGAAGTGCATCACTATTCCCGTCGCGAACCACATCGCGAACAGGAGGCAGAACGCGATCCCAAGCCAACGGTGCAGCAGGACGATCGCGCCCATCATGTGATCAGCGCCCTACCATTTGAACGCCGCCGAAAGCTCGTAGGTCCGGGGCGCCCCGAGCAGGATCTGGTCGGGATAGAACGGATCGCCCCATATCGCATAACGCTTGTCGGTGAAGTTGCGCACGCGGAAAGTCAGGCGGGCCTGATCGACGGCCCTGAACACCGTCTTGGGGATATCGACGCAAGCGTAGACGTCGCCGACGGTATAGGCATTCATGGTCACGGTGTTGGCGTCGGTGTTGTAGCGGTCGCCGACATGGCGGCCAGTGATGCCGATCTCCACCGGCCATGCCGTGAAGAAGCGCCAGGATGCCCCTGCATTGGCGACGATGCGCGGCACGTTCGGCGGCGCGTTGCCCGAGAACGAGCCACCGGCGAAATCATAGTCGGCATAGCGCGCATCGACATAGGCGATGTTGCCCCACAGCCGCAACGGCTCGATCGGACGGATCGATCCGGCGAGCTCGACGCCTTTGGACTCCTGCCGCCCCGCAACGTTGAGCGTCTGGCCGCCGGCGGCCGCATAGACGTTCTTGCGCAGGATGTCATAGGCCGAGAACGACCACTCCGCCCTGTTGTCCCAGAACAGATGCTTGACGCCGGTCTCGTAGGTGCGCGCGGTCGTCAAGTCCAGGTTCTGGGTCGGATCGAGCAGGAAGATGTTGTTGGCCGCAACATCAGCGCCGGTCGCGTACTGGCTGAAGAAGGTCAGGCCGGGCACCGCCTCCCAAGTGTAGCCGATCCGTCCGGTCACAGGCGCCCAGTCTTTCGTGTACGGAAAGCCTGCGTTCACCGCACCGAACTTGTCGGTCGAGTTACGGTCAAGCCCGATATGCTCGACGCGGAGGCCGCCGATCAGCGAGAACGTCCGCGTCAGCTTCAGCCGGTCCTCGAACGACAGCGCCTCGTTGTCGATACGCGCGGTCTGCTGCTTGGTCGTGAGACTGCCGTAGAAGCCTCGATCAGGATCGACCAGCGAGACATAGTCGTTCGGGAAGTTTGCAGCACCCGGCCGGACGAAGTCGAGATAGCTCGACGACAGCGTCGTGATCATGCGGTTGTCGAAGCCGGCGATGTTGGCATCCCAGACCAGGTCAGTGATGTTGCCGACCAGCCGCTGGCTGTGCGCGACATAGAAGCGCTCGCGATAGACCTGGTTGTTGGTGGAGTCGAACGCTTCGATCTCGTTGTTGAACCAGCTGCGCTCGGCGCCATAGCCATAAGCCTGGCTCTTCAGCGTCAGATCGGGCGCCAGCTTTAGCTCGAAGCCGCCGCGCAGCCACACTTCCCGCGCCACGTTGCGGTTGTCGAGAACGTTGTAATTGGTGTTGAAGGTGCGATCGTCGATCGTGACCGCCCCGAGATCGGTCCTGTTGAAGTAGGTGCCGGACACGATGCCGCTCGTCGCGTGCGAGCCACTGAAGGCGATCGGCACCAGCGGCGCGCCCCAATAGGCTTTCGAGCGGTCCTCGCGATATTCGATCGCACCCCATACCTTGAGACTATCGGAGACGCGGTAGTTGAGCTGGCCGGAGATGTCGAGCATCTTGGTGTTGGTGTCGTCGGCGAAGCCGTTGAGCGAGGAGCGGCTGATGTCGAAGCGGTAGTCCAGCCCCTGCACATTGGTGCTGCCGCCGGAGCCGTAATGGGCGCGGAACGAATTCAGCGAATCCCAGGAGAAGTCCGCCTCGTTCCGGATCGGACCGGTGTGCGGCTGCTTGGTGACGAAGTTGATCGCACCGCCCGCGGCGCCCTCGCCCGACATCAGCGAAGCCGGGCCTTTCAGGAATTCCACCGCTTCGAGATTGGCCGTGTCCATGATCCGCGAGGTCATGTTTTGCGGGCCGATCTTGATGCCGTTGTAGAGCGTGTTGATCTGGCTGTTGGTGAAGCCGCGCATCGAGAAGGCTGACGGCTCGGACGGATTGTCGCCGGCCGTGACGCCGACCGCGCCTTGCGCCACGTCCGACACGGTGCGATAGCCCTGCTCGCGCATGGTCTCGGCCGAGATCACCTCGACGGTCGCGGGCGTCTCGCGCACGGTCAGGCCCAGGCGCGAGGCGCTGGTTGCGACCGCGTTGCTGTTGAGTGGCGTTGCCGCCTGTCCCTGCCCCGCCGCATCCGGCAGTGCGGGCTTCGGCGCTGCAGTCGCGGCTGAGGATCTGCGCGGCGATGCGCGGCGCGCGCTCTGGCCATCCCGTGCAGCCGGTTTCGCCTGCTTGCGCGGCTGGGCGGGCGACACTTCGACGGGCGGCAGCGGTTCGCGAGCCTGCTGCGCGAGCGCAGCGGGCAGATCAAGAGTGGCAAAGGAAGTGAGCGCGGCGGACGCGAGCAAGACGCGGCGCGGTCGTGGACGACGGATGGAAGACACGGTTTGAGAACCTCGGTATGACGTCAGTGGCACGTCACAGCGAACCAAGGTCCCATCGTTCGGCCGATCAGCCTTCCGATGAAGCCGAATGTCTGTACTCCCCGACCGACATCTTCGCGTGTGACCACGGCTGACGGCAGGTCTCCTGGCTCGCGGGTCGTGACCGCTTCGTCGCCTTCCCGGGACCGAGGACCCAGTGGCTTCTGACGAAGGATTCACCGCTTACAGTTGCGGGGGCAGCCGCGGCATGAGGGACAAAGTCCCCGCACCGCATTCCCTTTTCATCCCCTTGCGGGGAAACCGTCAAAGCCATCTAGGATTACGATCAGGACGGAGTCAATGTGCAAGCTGCGGCGTCGGGGCCACAACGACCAACTTCCTTTTAACTTCCTTGGAGACGAGCATGGAGGGCGAGACCTTCCTCTGGCTGATACGGCACGCGCCCGTCGACGGCGTCAAAGGCACGATCCATGCGCACGACGCGCCCGCCGACCTCGGCGATCGCGCGACGTTCGAGGCGCTGCGGCTGCACCTGCCGCAGGGTGCCGCGAGCCATGCCAGCCCCGCGCGCCGCACGGTCGAGACCGCGCGCGCTCTGGGGCTCGATCCGCAGCTGGACGGCGCGTTCGGCGAACAGGATTTCGGCGACTGGACCGGCCGGAAGCACGATGAGCTCGCAACAGCAGGCGGCGAGGCCTACGCACAATTCTGGGGCGATCCCGCGCACGGCCGGCCGCCCGGCGGCGAGAGTTTTGAAGATCAGGTCGCACGCGTCCGGCTGGGACTGTCCCGGATCGGCCCCGGCCATGCAACGCTGGTCGTGCATTCCGGCACGATCCGCGCCGCGCTGTGCATCGCCTTGGATCTCACGCCGCAGGCCGCGCTCCGATTTGTAATCGACCCGCTGTCGCTCACCCGGATCGACCGGCTCGCACACGGATGGCGCGTCGTGTGCGTCAATCAGCGGATCAGCTAGGCCTGTCCGGTACGTTGGCCTGCGCAAAGGTCGCCATGCCGTTGTGGAGCGCGCAAGCGGCGCGCACCAGCGGCAGCGCGATCGCGGCGCCCGATCCCTCGCCGAGCCGGAGATCGAGGCTGATCAGCGGCTGCACGTTCAGTGCGCGCAGCACCAGGCGATGCCCCTGCTCCGCCGATTGATGCGACGGCAGCAAGAAAGGCTGGCACGAGGGATTGAGCCGCGCAGCCGCAAGCGCTGCAACCGAGACGATGAAACCGTCGATCAGCACGGGAATGCGGCGCTGCGCTGCCGCGATGATCGCGCCTGATATCGCCGCGATCTCGAGCCCGCCGACGGCACACAGGATTTTTTCGGGTGCGGCACCCGCAACGCCATGCCGGGCAATCGCGGCATCGATCACGCGCGCCTTGTGCGCAAGCCCGGCCGCGTCGACGCCGGTGCCGCTGCCCGCAATTTCCCCGGCGCTGATGCCAAGCAGGCTCGCCGCAAGCGCAGCGGACGCCGTGGTGTTGCCGATCCCCATCTCGCCGAAGATCAGGAGGTCAGGCCGGCTCGCCTCGGCACGCCCGACCGCACGCTGGCCGGCGTCGAAGGCGAATGCCAGTTCGGCAGGCGTGAGCGCGGCTTCGACGCTGAAATCGCGCGTGCCGCTGCGCGGCTTGTCGCTGACCACGCCCGCCATCGCGTCCTGCGCCAGCGTGCCGGCGTCCACGACTTCGAGGTTCGAGCCCAGCTCGCGCGCCAGCACCGAGATCGCGGCACCGCCCGATGCAAAATTCGCCATCATCGCGATGGTCACGGCCTGCGGATAGGCCGAGACGCCCTGCGCAACGATGCCGTGGTCGCCGGCGAAGACGATGATCGGCACGCGCGCGGCGCGTGGCTGCCCGGTCGCCTGCAGGCCCGCAAGCTCGATCGCGAGTTGCTCGAGCCGGCCGAGCGCGCCGGTCGGTTTCGTCAGTTGCGCCTGCCGCGCGACCGCCGCGTCGCGATGGAGCGCGGAGATTTCAGGGCACTTTTCGTAAACCCAATCGGGAAGCATGCTTACGGCCTGCGCTTGAGAATGTAGCTGTCCATGATCCAGCCGTGCCGCTCGCGCGCCTCTTGCCGCGCGGCAACGATGCGCGGGCCGACTTCAGCGAGCGCGCCGGACATGATGACCTGATCGGGCATGCCGAGATAGGCGCCCCACCAGATGTGAAGGCCTTCGGGATCGAGTGCCTGAAACGCCGTGCCACCGTCGAGCATCACCACGACCGTATCGACGCCTTGCGGCCAGCCGCCCTCGCGCAGGCGGCGTCCAGTCGTGACCAGGAACGGCTCGCCAATGTCGTTGAGCGGCAACGCATGCGCCGCGCACAGCGCCTGGATCGAGGTGATGCCGGGCACGACTTCAATGCGCGGCGCGGGATCGAGCCGCCGCGCGATGCGCAGCGAAGAATCGTAGAGCGAGGGATCGCCCCAGATCAGCAGCGCGACCTTGCCCTCGCTTTTGAGATGACCGGCGATCGTCTGCGACCAGCTTGCCGCGACTGCGTCGTGCCAGTCGTCGACGCCCTTGCGATAGTCGGCCTCGCCGGCGTCGCGCACCGGGAGATCGAACTCGGCAATACATGTCGTGCGATTGGTCAGCACATCCGCGCAGATCGTCCGCCTGAGATCGGCGAGATCGGATTTCGCCGCCCCCTTGCGCGGGATCAGGACGAGGTCGGCCGCGTTGATGGCGTCAACGGCGGCGCGCGTGAGCTGCCCGGGATCGCCGCAACCGATGCCTATCAGGGAGAGCGTGAGCATCGCGCGTGGGCGGGGCGGCTATCGCGGCCGCCCCTTGGTCTCTTAGACCGCGTTATGCAGGCGCGGGGTGACGAGGCCCGGCGCGGTCACGCCGCGCACCGACTTCGCCAGCGCCAGCACGGCGAGATCGGCCAGCGGCTCGATCACGATGACCAGCGCATAGGCAGCCGCGAAACTCGCGATGTTGGCGAGGTTGCTCATCGCAAAACCGGAGCCGTAGAGCGCCCAGAACGCGACCCAGCCGATTACGCCGGCCTGATAGGTCGTCGAGAGCGCCAGCGCCTGGCGATACTTCAAATCGACATAGGCGGTGTTGCGCGCGATGATCCGCGAGGCGATCGCCTGGATGGCGAACAGCGGCACCAGCAGCGTGGTGACGTTCATGCCATATTGCGGGATGTCCTGCAGCTCGAAGAACAAGCCTTGCAGCAGCAGGCCGAATGCGAGGCCGAAGGCCGCCGGCGCGGCACCGAACAGCAGGAACAAGGTCGAGCCGAGAATCAAATGCACTTCGGAAACGCCGACCGGGAAGTGCGGCAGGATCTCGAAGAACACCAGGACGAGGCCGGTGGTGACCAGCGTGCGCGCGGCGAACGAGCCGATGCCCTGCTCGCGCACGGTCTCGGCCGCGAGCTTCAAGGCAACGCCGCCCGCGGCGATGCCGGCGGCATAACTCAGCACGAGCTTGGCGCCCGTCACGATTCCGGGTTCGATATGCATGGCTCAGATCCTTCCTGCCGTCCCACCGACGGCCTTGGCCAAAATACGTGCAGGGCCGGTCTCCTGGCTCGCGGTTCCCAGGGCACTCCGGCCTTCCCGGACCTTGCGGCCCAGTGGCTGATCGAAGTCCCTCACCGCTTACAGTCGCGGGGGCGGCTGGGGTTTTGGGCGGCTCTGGTCCGCCCACCCCCATTCCCGATTATGCTCCGGCAGCTGTTCGCTGTGTCGAGCACCATGCATCTCCTGTGTGCCCCTTTCGGCCTCCGGGCGTCAAGGGGCCGTGGCCAGCCAAGGCGATTATGACGGGTCGTCGCCCGCCAGCGCCCCGAACATGATGACAGCCGCGGTCGATGCCGCCCCGCCCCGCGCAAGCTGTTCGGCCAGCTCGGCAATCGTGGTGCGAAGCAGCCGCTCGTCGTCGCGCCCGAGGGATTCGGCGAACAGCGCCGGGGTCTCAGGCGAAAGACCGTGCTCGATCAATTTTGCGACAAGCGCCGGAAAGGTGCGGCGGCCCATGTAGACCACGGTGGTCGCCTCCGGGTCGGCCAGCGCCGCCCAGTTCAGATTCTGCGGCAGCTCGCCGGTGACGTCGGCCCCGGTGACGAACTGCACCCGGCGCGAGGTGTGGCGCCGCGTCAGCGGAATGCCGGCTTGCGCGGCGGCGACGCAGGCCGAGGTGACACCGGGAATGATCTCGTAGCCGATGCCGGCTTCGCGCAGCGTTTCCAGTTCCTCCTCGAGCCGGCCGAAGATGCCGGCATCGCCGGACTTCAGCCGTACGACGCGGGCGCCGGTCGCGGCATAATCGACCAGCAGACGGTTGACGTGATGTTGCTTGGTCGAAGGCCGGCCCGCCCGCTTTCCGACGGCGACGAGATTGGCGCCGGGCCGGGCCAGATCGAGGATCGCACCCGAGGCGAGATCGTCATAGAGCACGACGTCGGCCTCGCGCAGCCGCGCGGCCCCCTTGAGCGTGAGCAACTCAGGGTCGCCGGGGCCGGCCGAAATGAAAGTGACGAAGCCGCTCACCGGTCCTCCGCGATCAGATGGAAGAACGTACCCGTCGCGCGGCCACGGCGCGAGCCGGTCTCGGCGATAACCGCACCCGTTGCATCGTGCACGACCGCAAGCGGCGTGTCGGGTTGCGCGAGGATGGTCGAATAGTGGAATTCATGGCCGCGCAAGCGCGCGCCGGCCTGATGCCCCGGCATCGGCTCTGCGAGCGACGCGAGACGGTAGCCGAGATGCATGCGGCGCTTGGCAAAGCTCGTCTCCAGGCCGAGCAGCCCCGCCATCTCGTGACGGATGCCATCAGCGTCGGTCAAGGCCGTTCCCAGCACCATATACCCGCCGCACTCGCCGTGCACCGGGCGTGTCTCGGCGAAAGCGCGAAGCCCGCTGCGGAAGCGCGCATTGGCGGCGATCCTGCCGGCATGCAGCTCGGGATAGCCACCGGGCAGCCAGCACACATCGGCGCTGGCATCGGGCGCTTCATCGGCCAACGGCGAGAATGTCGTGATCTCCGCACCCGTCGTGCGCCAGGCTTCCAGCATGTGCGGATAGACGAAGGAGAACGCCGCATCGCGGGCGAGCGCAATGCGCTGGCCGGGTGGCGTCACGTTCAGCCCATTTGCTGGCGGCTGCGGCGACCAGTTCGCGGCAGCGCGCAGCACGGCATCGAGATCGACATGCTCGGCGACGAAGCGCGCGGCTTCGTCGATCAGCTTGCCGATCTCCGCCTGCTCCTCGGCCTGCACGAGGCCGAGATGCCGCTTCGGCAGGCTGATCTCGGTATGGCGTGGCAGCGCGCCGAACACGGCGATGCCGACATCGTTCAGCGCACGCCGCACGAGATCTTCATGACGCGGGCTGGCGACGCGGTTGAGCACGACGCCGGCCAGGCGCACGCCGGCACGATAGTCGCGCATGCCTGCCGCGATTGCGGCGGCGGTCTGCGCCTGCCCTGAGGGATCGATCACCAGCGCCACCGGCCAGCCCAGCATCTCCGCGATATCTGCGGTGGCGCCTGTGCCGGAGACACCGCGCGCGGCGACGCCGTCGAACAGGCCCATCGAGCCCTCGGCGAGCACGATGTCGGCATCGGCGCCGCGGCTGACCAGATGCGCGATCGTGCCACGATCCATCGCCCAGCTGTCGACGTTGACGGAGGCGCGCCCTGTCGCAGCGGCATGGAAGGCGGGATCGATGTAATCAGGCCCGCTCTTGAAGCACTGCACGTTCAATCCGCGATGGCGCCAAGCGCGCGCAAGCGCCAGCGTCAGCGTGGTCTTGCCGACGCCGGAAGCCGGCGCGGAGATGACGAGACCCGCGGGCATCACGACGCCTCCGGAAAGCGCGGCTCGGCGCCGACAGGACGATAGCGGCGATCGTAGTCGACGGCATAAAGACGGCTCTCGTCGAAATCCGCAGCGCCAAGCGTCCGGCCGACGAGGATCAGGGCAGTGCGCTCCATCTCGGCGCCGACGGCCGCATCGAGCGTGGACAGCGTGGCGCGAACGATGCGCTGGTCCGGCCAGCTCGCGCGCCAGACGATCGCGACCGGGCAGTCCGCGCCGTAATGCGGCACGAGCTCCGCGACGACCTTGTCGAGCAGGTGGATCGACAGATGGATCGCGAGCACCGCGCCGGTTGCGGCGAACATGGCGAGCTGTTCGCCCTCGGGCATCGCGCTGGCGCGGCCTGGCGTACGCGTTAGCACCACCGACTGCGCGAGACCGGGCAGCGTCAGCTCGGCCTCAAGTGCAGCCGCAGCCGCAGAGAACGACGGCACGCCCGGCGTCACCGTATAGGGAATGCCGAGCGCGCGCAGGCGGCGGAGCTGCTCGCCCATCGCCGACCAGATCGAGAGATCGCCTGAATGCAGGCGCGCCACGTCCTTGCCCTCGGCATGAGCAGCCGTGATCTCCGCGACGATCTCGTCAAGCGACAGCGGCGCGGTGTTGACGATGCGCGCACCGGGCGGGCAATGCGCCAGCACGCCCTCAGGCACCAGCGAGCCCGCATAAAGGCAAACCGGACAGGCCGCGATCAAATCGCGGCCCCGCAGCGTCAGCAGATCGGGCGCGCCCGGGCCGGCGCCGATGAAATGCACCGTCATGAGCCGTCTCCCTCGGCAATCGCGGCGGTCGCGGTGCGATCTCGCGAGACCACGCGCGTTGCGATCAGTCGCGCGCGAGGGCCTGCGGCTGCGAGTGCTGCGGCTTCAGCGACCGATCCGGTACCGAATTTCTCCGCCACGATCCGCGACTGCGTCGGCGTGTCGATGCCGGACAGCACGTCGGCAGATACGGCCTTGATCGGCAACCCGCATTCACGCGCGAGTTGCTTCAGCGCCTCCGCGTCGGCCTTGTCGCTGACAGTCGCTACCGCCGCGAGGCCCTCAGGGCCGCCGGCCGCAAGCAACGCCTCGCGCAACGAGCCGAGCGTCACATCCTGTCTGAAGCCAAGCCCGGCGACCCTCATCGGACCACACTCCATTGCACCACCGGCCGTACAGCCTCCCACGAGCGGTAACGGCCAAGCGGCGCGGCGTGCGCGATCTCGACCCGCATCAACTCGCCGCCGTGACGCTGATTCAATTCGCCCAGCACTGCTTCCGTCTCCAGCGTCACCGAATGCGCGACCAATCGCGCTCCCGGTGTGAGCCGCGACCAGATCGTCTCGAACATCGCAGGATCGAGGCCGCCGCCGATGAACACGGCATCCGGCGCTTCAAGCACACCGAGAGCATCCGGCGCCCTCCCCGCAATGACAGTGATCCGATGCGACAGCCCGAAGGCCGAAACATTTTTACGGATGTTCGCGGCGCGATCCTCGCGTGGCTCGATCGCGATCGCGGATCCGCCGCACAGCGCCCACTCCACCGAGATCGAGCCCGAGCCGGCACCGATATCCCAGAGACGCTCACCGGGACGCGGCGCCAGCGCCGAGAGCGCGAGCGCGCGCACCGGCCGCTTGGTGATCTGGCCGTCGTGGATGAAGAGATCGTCCGGCAGGCCGGCGCTGCGGGGCATCCCCTGCCCGCCCTTCGCTTCGATCGCGACCGTGACCAAGTTTCCAGCGGTATCACCGGCAAAACTGTCAGCGCGATGTTCCGCGATGGCCTCGCGTGGCCCGCCGAGCGCGGCGAGCGTCCAGAACGCCGACGCACCCCAGCCGCGTGCGCCCAACCATGTCGCGAGTTCGCCCGCCGCCTTGCCATCGCGCACGAGACAGATGATGCGCGCGCCATGCGCCAAATGCGGCACGAGCCGCTCGAACGGCGCGGCATGCAGTCCGAGACAGACGGTGTCTTCCAGACGCCAGCCCAGCCGCGCGGCAGCAAAGGAGAAGGTCGACGACGCCGGATGCGCGGTCCACTCGCCCTTTTCTAACATGCCGGCAAGCGTTGCACCGGCGCCGTGCCAGAATGGATCGCCGGACGCAAGCACCACCGTCGGCCGGCCACGGCAGCCCAGCACGATCGATGCATCGAACGGAACCGGCCACGCACGGCCACGGCTTCCCGCATCAGCCAGCGCCAGATGGCGTTCGCCGCCGAAAACGAACTCGGCCTCGCGAAGCGCCTTTCGACTTGCCTCAGACAGCCCGGCAAGGCCATCTTCGCCGATACCGATGATGGTCAGCCAAGACTTAGCCAATGGATCAGACATGACGCGCGCCCTCGTTCTGGGCGGGACGGCCGACGCAAGCCAGCTTGCGGCGGAGATCGCGCGCGCCGGCATCGATGCCATCTATTCCTATGGCGGCCGCACCCGCGCGCCGGCCGATCAGCCGCTGCCGACCCGCATCGGCGGCTTTGGCGGCGTGGGCGGACTTGCCGAGACCATCCGCCGCGAAGGCATCACGCACGTGATCGACGCGACGCATCCCTTTGCCGCCGAGATGAGCCGCAATGCGATCGGCGCTTGCGCGGAAACCGGCACGCCGCTGATCGCGCTCGAACGCGCGCCCTGGACACAAGCGCCCGGCGACAATTGGATCGATGTCGGCGATGTCGGCGCGGCGGTCGTCGCACTGCCCGAGGCGCCGGCCAAAATATTCCTCGCCATCGGCCGCCAGCACATCGCGCCGTTCGCGACCAAGCCGCAGCATACCTACGCGCTGCGCTTCGTCGATCCGCCCGAAGCGCCCCTGCCCTTTGCGGCTGATGTGATCGTGTCGCGTGGACCGTTCGCGCTTGAAGGTGAGCTCGACATGCTGCGCACGCGCGGCATCGCATGGATCGTGGCCCGTAACTCCGGCGGCGACGGCGCGCGCGCCAAGATCGACGCTGCGCGAATGCTCGGCCTGCCCGTGATCATGATCGCGCGGCCGCAATTGCCCGAACGGCTGCGGGTCGAGAGCGTCGCCGCGATCATGCAGTGGCTCGGTCATTCGACCCGCCTTGGAGCATAGACCCAGCGGCCGACGCGGCGCGTCTGTGAATTGCAGACGATGACGAGCGTGCGCATGTCGGCCATCTCAGGCGTCACGTCGTTCAGCGTAACCGTCTCGATCTTCTCGTCGGCAGCGCTGATCGCGCGTGCGAAGATCACGAGGCGCTCGCCGCAGCCGGCTTCTTTCAGCGCCGCGAGCGCGCGGCTGAACCCTTCAGGCCGGCTCGCCGAGCGCGGATTGTACATCGCAATCGAAAAATCGGCTTCGGCGGCAAGCCGCAGACGCCTCTCGATCAGCGGCCACGGCTTGAGATTGTCGGAGAGATTGATCGCGCAGAAATCATGGCCGAGCGGTGCGCCCGCGCGCGCGGCCGCCGCCAGCATCGCGGTGATGCCGGGCAGCACGCGGATCGGCAGGTCCTGGTATTGCGGCGCCCGTTCCAGCGCCTCGAACACGGCCGAGGCCATCGCGAACACGCCGGGATCACCGGAAGAAACGACAACGACCTGCCCGCCCTCGGCCGCAAGCCGCAACGCCTCGCTCGCGCGCTGCAGCTCCTCACGGTTATCCGAGGGATGCAGCCTCAGGCCCGCGCGCGGCTGCACACGCGCGACGTAAGGCGTGTAGCCGAGGATGTCGGTCGCGGCGGCGAGCGCGGCGGTCACCTCTGATGTCACCAGGGCATCGCTGCCCGGCCCGAGGCCCGCAATGGTCAACGTACCCGTCATTCGGCAGCGTCCGGATGCCGGCCCTTGCCGTGCACCAGCACGATCGCGAAATACGGACAATCGGCGGCGTCGATCTCGGCGAGCCGCACCACGCGCTCATCCGGCATGGTGCCGCGCTCGACCAGCCAGGCATCGTCGAGCCGTCCGGCGGCCTCGAGCGCGCGGCGCACCTTTGCGAGATTGCGGCCGGTCTTCATGATCACCAGCGCATCGGAGTCACGCATGTGGCGTGCAAGGTCGGCTTCGGCGAGCGTGCCCATCAGCACCGTCGTCACGTCGTCGCCTAGCGCGATCGGCTGTCCGACGCCGTTCCAGCAGCCGACCATTCCGGGAATGCCGGCGATCACTTCGATCTCGACGCGGCCCTGCAGGCGCGTGTGCAGATGCATGAATGAGCCGTAAAAATAAGGATCGCCCTCGCAGAGCACGACGACGTCGACCGCGCGGGCAAGCCGCGCCAGCCGCTCGGCCCATTCGTCGTAGAAGCCGGCCAGCAGCTGGACATACTCCGCACTGTCGAACGCGATCTCGGTCGTGACAGGATATTCCATGGGATATTCGATGACGTCGGCGGCGAGCATGCCCTCGACGATGCGTCGCGCCTGTCCGGGCCTGCCCTTCTTGCGGAAATAGGCAACGTGCTTGGCGGCGCGCACCGTGCGATCGGAGCGCACGCTCATCAAATCAGGATCACCGGGGCCAAGGCCGCAGCAGATGATGCGTCCCATGTCTATTCGCTCCGGCTCGCCAGTGCATTGACCGCAGCTACCGTGATCGCGGAGCCCCCGAGACGGCCCTCCACCGTCAGCGCCGGCGCTGGCGGATCGGCCATCAGCGCCGCCTTGGATTCGGCTGCGCCGACGAAGCCGACCGGGCAGCCGATGATCGCCGCAGGGCGCGGACAGCTTTTGTCCTCGAGCATGTTGAGCAGGTGGAACAACGCCGTCGGCGCGTTGCCGATGGCGACGATCGCGCCATCGAGATGCGGCCGCCACAATTCCAGCGCTGCGGCCGAGCGCGTGTTGCGCATCGACTGCGCCAGCGCGGGAACAGTCTCGTCACTGAGCGTGCAGATCACGGCGTTGGCCGCCGGCAGTCTGGCGCGGGTAATGCCTTCCGAGACCATGCGCGCGTCGCACAGGATCGGAGCGCCTTGCTGCAAGGCCGCGCGTGCGGCAGTGGCCATGCCGGGCGTGAAGCGGATGTGCGCCTCCAGCCCGACCATGCCGGCGGCGTGGATCATGCGCACCACGACCTGCTCTTCATCAGGCGTGAAGCGGGCAAGATCAGCTTCAGCCCGGATGGTCGCGAAAGATTGCCGGTAGATCGCGGCGCCGTCAGTCTCGTAAGTGTGCGGCATCAGTGCCCTCCGACCAGGATGGAGGGATCGCTGACGATATCCGCGCAGTTCAGGCCGCGCAGCACCGGCTCATCGCGGGTCGAGCCGTTGCGGACGAGGTCGAAGCCGGCGCTCGTCGCAACCAGCGTCACCGCGGAGGCGCTCGAACGCGCGCACCCCTTGGCGCAGCCGGAGACGTGCAGCTGTGTCTCGATCGCGATGCGCGGCGCGAGCGCAGCCGCCAGCGCGCGTGTGTCGGCATGCGCCTCGCGGCAGGCCGGGGCACCACTGCAGGCGATCACGCGCAATGCCGGATCGTAGGGCTCGGTGATGAGACCCGCCCCGCTCGGCATCTCGCGCTTGCCTTCGCTCAAGACCATCCGCCACGGCGTCATGCGTAGCGCGTGTCCGCAGCCGGAAAACTGATGCAGCGTCGAATGCAGCATCTGCCCGAAGGCGACGCCGACCAGCGCGCCATGCGGATAATGCCCGGGCCGCGACGCCGCCATCACCAGCGCAGGCTCGGTCTCGCCGCGAAATCCGTTGGGCAATACGGGCCCGGCCGCAATATGGGTCGCCATGCGCCCGCGCCCGTCCTTCGCACCGCCGGATACGATGAACCAGTCTGCAAGCGCAAGTGCGGTGCTCACCACTTCTCCGCGCGCCACGGAGTGGCCGAGCCTTGCCCCATCGGCACGCACCAGAAGCCGGCCGGCGCGATCGCGCTCGATACGAATATCGGCGGAATCCCCTGCAAGCGCGCGCGACTTGCCGTCGTCGATGGCGAAGCCGAACTTGGTGGGAAGATCGAGGGCGCTGTCGGCGAGGGCTTCCTCGAGCTCGGCCGCAAGCGCCTGGGTTTCGTCGCCGGCGGTCCAGAACGGCGTCACCAGGATGTTGCGACGGGACTCTATATCGGCGTCCGGATCGAGCAGCCGCAGCAACGCAAGTCCGTCGAGCAGCCGGCGATAGCCCTGCTCGCTGACGCCCCTGATTTGGAGATTGGCGCGGCGGGTCACATCGATCAGGCCATTGCCGTAGCGCTCGGCCAGTTCGGCAAGCCCTGATATCTGCGCGGCTTCGAGACGGCCGCCGAATGGGCGGATGCGAACCACGAGTCCGTCACCCGACTGCATCGGGCGCAGTGCGCCGGGGCACCAGCCCTTGACCCGCGACGCGCTCATGACGCCTCCCGCAGCGCCGCCGCAATCGAATTGCGGCGCGTTCGCCAGAGCGACGCCTCGTGCAGGCGCGTGAAGCAGGCTTCCATCGCGGCGAGCGCGACCGGATTCTCGCGGGCCATGAAGGCGCGGATGTCGGCATCGCCGAGCGTCGCATCGTAATAGAGATCGAACAGATGCGGCGGCACGGCGCCGGCGAGATGCGCGAACGAGGCCATGTGCTCGAGCGTCGCGGTGATCTCGGCGGCACCGCGAAAGCCGTGACGCATCATGCCGGCGATCCAGTCCGGATTGACCGCGCGGGCGCGGACGACGCGGGAGATTTCCTCCGTCAGCGTGCGCGCATGCGGCTGCTCGGGGCGGGTCGTGTCGAGATGATAGAGCGAGGGACGGGCTGCACCGAGATGGCCGGCGGCCGCAGCAATGCCGGCTTCATGCGCGGCATAATCGGCGGCCAGCAGCAGATCGGTTTCCGGCAGGTCCTGAACGTGGACGAAGGCATCGGCGGATGCGAGCCGCTGCGCGATGCCGGCGCGGTCATGCCTGATCTCGCCATCGGCGGAGAACGCCCAGGACGATGCCGAGAGCCAGGCCTCGCCGGCCGCATCGCGCGTCTCGGGCGTGAAGGCATCGGGGATCGCCGAGAGACCGACGCCGTACTGTCCGGGCCGCGGCGCGAACACGCGCGAGGCACGATGGCTATACGGATTTTCGTCGCCCTCCTCGTCGCGGCCAGCAAGCGCTTCGGCGGCGGCTTCGAACAATTGCGCAAGGCCTGCGAAGACGTCGCGGAACAGACCCGACACCCGCAGCGTGACGTCGATGCGGGGCCGGCCGAGCTCGGCCGGCGCGATGATGTCGTAACCGGTGACGCGGCCGGAGGCGTGATCCCAGCGCGGCGCAAGGCCTGCCAGATGCAGCGCCATCGCAAACTCCTCACCCGCGGTGCGCATCGTCGCCGAACCCCAGAGATCGACGACGAGCCCCTTAGGCCAGTCGCCGTGATCCTGCAGATGGCGGCGCAGCAGTTCTTCGGCCAGCTTGATCCCCTGCGCATGCGCCGACGGCGTCGGCACCGCACGCGGATCGACCGCGAAGAGATTGCGTCCGGTCGGCAGCACGTCCTGGCGGCCGCGATAGGGCGAGCCTGACGGCCCCGGCGCCACGCGCCGGCCTGCGAGCGCGGCACGCAGCGCATCCCGCTCCGCATCGCCGCAGGCACCGCGGCCGAACACGTGCAGGCCGTCGCCGAACTGGCTCTCCTTGAGATCGCAGACGAAGCGATCGATGCGCGGAATGGCTTCAGCCGGCGCCGCTGATGCATCCAGACCAAGATCGTCCTCGAGGCCCGCCGCGCGCGCCTCGTCGCGGATCGCGGCGATCAGGCGTTGGCGCCGCGCGGGGTCGAGACCATCGGCGGTAGAATATTCGTCGAGCAGGCGCTCCAGCCGGCGCAGCCCGTCGGGCACCGCGGATGCTTCCAGCGGCGGCGGCAGATGCCCGACGGTGACGGCGCCGATGCGACGCTTGGCCTGCGCGGCCTCGCCGGGATCGTTGACGATGAAGGGATAAACGACCGGGAGATCGCCGATCAGCGCTTCCGGCCAGCAACTCGAGGACAGCGCCACGGATTTTCCGGGCAGCCATTCCAGCGTGCCATGCGCGCCCATGTGCACGACGGCATCGATCCGCTGTTCGCGGAGCCAGAGATGGAACGCGACATAGGCGTGGCGCGGCGTGCGGCCGAGATCGTGATAATCGGCGTCACGCGTTGTCGCGTCACCGCGCTCAGGCTGGACCGCGATGATCGAGCGGCCGCACGCGGTGGCGGCAAAATGAAACGCACCGTCGCGGCAATTCGGATCGCTCTCCGGCGTGCCCCAGGCCTGCGCGAGATCATCCTGCAGGGATTGCGGCAGGCGCGCGAGCGCGGCGCGATACTCGGCGACACTCCACGTCAGGCTCTGCGTCAGCAGCGTCTCGCCGAGCGCATGGGCAGGCGCGATGTCGAAGCCGGCTGCGCCGAGATCGGACGCGAGAGCTTCGGCCGAAGCCAGCGCATCGAGCCCGACCGCATGCGCGATCTGGTGCGGGCGGCCCGGATAGTTCGAGAGCACGATCGCCAGCCGCTTCTCCGCGACAGGCGTCTCTGCAAGACGCCGCCAGGCCGCGACGCGCGCGGCGATGGCGTTCACGCGCGCCTCGTCCGGCCAGTGCGCCAGATGCGAGAACTGCAGATCAAGATCGCGCTCGGCGGCCGACTTGAAGCTCACCACGCCGGTAAAGACGCGGCCGTCGACCTCGGGCAGCACCACATGCATCGCGAGGTCGCCGGGCGACAGGCCGCGCAGCGAGTCCGCCCAGTCCTCGCGCCGCGCCGACGACAGCGCGACCTGGAATACCGGGCACGATGCGGCATCGAACGGCGTCGTGCCGTCCTCGCCGACGGCCGAGAACGCCGTCGCATTGACGATCGCGGCCGGAGGATTCTTGCCGAGATAGTCCCGCAGCCAGTCCGCAACGCCCGGAGCCTTCAGCGAGGTCGCAAACGCGCCATACGCATCGAAGCCCTTCTCTCGCAGCGCCGCGATCAGGGCATCGACAGGGCCGGTATCAGCAGCCGTGAGATAGGAGCGATAGAACGTCACCAGCGCAAGCGGCCTACTCTCGTCCGTCACGGGCGCGGCGATGACGCCGCGCGCGGGATCGTAAAAACCCATCTCGGGCACGATCATTTCGCCCACGACCGGACCTGCATAAAGACCGGAGGCCAAGGCGAGCTGCGCGATCGCCGCTTGCGCCGCGACCGGGCCGCCGGTGTCACACAGCACTTTCAGCCGCCGCAGCGTCGAGACCGGCAGGGTCGAGTAGTCATCGAGCCTGAGGTCGTCGCGGCCGTCGGCCGGCAGCACGGCCAGCACGATGCCGCGATCCTTCGCGAGTTGTTGAAGCGCCGCAAGGCCATATTGCCAATAGGACTCGCCGCCGATGAGCCGCACCAGAATGCCGCGCGCCTGTGACAGCGTGCGCTCGACATAGGTGTCGACCGACAGCGGATGACGCAGCTCGGCGAGATTGGCGAGCCGCAGCGACGGCAGGCTGTTGCGCCCACGCCGCCAGCCGGCCGCGAACGCAGCCAGGTCGGAATCCGAATACGAGAGCACCACGAGATCGGCCGGGTCCTGGCCGATGTCTCTTGGCGTCGCAGTCTCCTCGAGACCGCGGCTCTCGCGGAAGACGACGTGCATCAGACTCCCAATCCCGCCTTGATCGCGGCCTCGTCGATATCGCCATGCTCGCCGATCACGACGAGCTTCGACTGCCTGTTGCCCGCGCCCCAGGGCT
>Ga0065165_1000557_pt1 | contig 55476 bp, 47 predicted proteins | sample AraplaMF_Cvi_mMF_FD_63813 | JGI IMG/M metagenome (GOLD analysis project Ga0065165, IMG submission 63813) | Arabidopsis root microbial communities from the University of North Carolina, USA - plate scrape MF_Cvi_mMF (version 2) (version 3) | ecosystem: Host-associated > Plants > Roots >...
CCATCACACCGGTCGGCGGCGGTTTCTTCAAGGTGGACAAAACCGGCACGGATCTGGTCATCACCGATGGGCGCAACCGTGGCAGCAAGATTGTGCAGGCGGACATTGCCGCTTCCAATGGCGTCATCCATGCCGTCGACAAGGTACTTCTGCCGGCGGACAAGAACGTCGTGCAGACTGCGGCTGCCAACCCGAACTTCAGCATCCTGGTCGAGGCGGTCACTGCTGCGGGGCTGGGAGAAACGCTCAGCGCGCCCGGGCCGTTCACGGTATTCGCACCGACGAACGCGGCATTTTCCGCGCTACTGGCCGAATTGGGCGTCACGAAAGACCAGCTTTTCGCCGACAAGGCGCTCCTGGCGAAGGTGCTGACCTATCACGTGCTGCCGGGCCTGGTGTTGAAAGCCGACGTGCAAATCAACACCCCGATCAAGACCGTAGAGGGCGAAACATTCACTGTCAGCCAGGCACTGGCCATCACGGACCGGCGCAACCGCCAGGCGAACATCACCGCCACCGACATCCTTGCATCGAACGGTGCGATTCACGTCATCGACAAGGTGATCCTGCCGGCGCCATAAGTCTTCCTCAAGGGTGTAAGCTGCCCATTTGCGCCACCTTGCGGTGGCGCTTTTTTTGCGGATTGACGTGAATTGTTAAAAAAGTGTGAGACAACGCACAGAGTGCGTAGGTAGGCGGAACTAATATGGAACCGTCTCTTTCAGGACATCCCTAGTTTTGGACTTAGCCCGCTCCCTCCAGAGTGGGCATTTTTTTTGCCCGCCGCGCTTAGTCGAGCGCGTTGACCAGGCTGCGCACTTCCTCTTCCGATTCCTGCAGGATCAGCGCTAGCGTGCCGTCGCCCACCGCGAAGTCGATGGTGGCGCAGGCCTGCATCGGGCTGACGCCCGGGCGTTCCAGCAGCGGGGAGGGGACCGGGGCCAGGTCCTTGGCAAGCAGCAAGGTGTCGCCCAGGGTTTCCGGCGGCAGGGCGCGCAGGCCGTTCCACTGGGCTTCGATCGCATCCATCACGGGTGCCGGCACGCCCAGCTTGAGCAGGACGCCGCGGCCGATCTCGACCTGGCCGTGTTCCAGCCATTCGTCGGCGCCGCCGTCCAGCAGGCCGGGGAATTCGCCTGCGCGCGACAGCAGGTAAAAGCCGCCGACTTCGTGCACGATGCCGGCGAACATCGCCGTGTCCGGATCGACGAAGGACACGCGGCGCGCGATCACCAGCGCCAGCGCGGCCACATTCGCCGAGTGCTGCCACAGCTGGTCGGCCTTGGCGCGCAGCAGCGGATCGGTGACGCCGCTGGCGAGCTGGCGCACGATCACGGAGGCGGCCAATGCACCGAGGGTACGGAAGCCGACCCGCTGCACGGCAGCGCGGACGTTGGTGACGTCGTTGCCGGCGCGGTTGTAGGCGGCCGAGTTGGCGATGGCGACGGTGCGCGCGGCCAGCAGCGGCTCGGTCATCACCAGGCGCGCCGCTTCCTCGACGTGGCAGTCGGGATCGCTCAGCGCACGCTGCAGCTTGAGCGTGGCGTCGACGTGGGTGGGAAAGCTGAGCTCGCCGCGTCCGGCTTGTGCGGCGATGCTTTTGAGGGCGTCGAGTCGGTCCATCAGCTCAGGGCTCGCTGAAAATCGCGTCGCAGCCGTCTTTCGGTTCTTCGGTGTCCTGCAGTTCGTCGACCAGGCCGAGGTCGAACAGTTCCTCGACGGCGTTCATGAAACTGTTGAGCTTGGTGGCGCCGATCAGGCGATAGATCTCGCCGGCTTCGTTGCGCACGCCGATCAGCATCTTTTCCTGGCGTACTTCGTCGGCTGGGGCGACGTCGAGCAGCAGGTTGCCGATGATGTGTTTGTCGAAATGGGCGGGTTTTTTACCTTCGAGCAGGGCGGTTTTCACGAGTCGGTCTTCCTTTTATTGAGTACTGGCGATCGATTATAGCGGGCTGCGCGCCCTGTGGCCCGGGGGCGCGGTGTTGCTATCAGTCGCAATTTACGGCCGGGGCAGGTAACATGGCAGGATGACCCAGCAGCTGCGCGGCATTCTTGCCCTCGTCCTCGTCGTCCTCGTGTGGGGGACGACCTTCCCCGCCATGAAGGATCTTACCGTCACGTTCTCGCCGGTGTGGATCATCCTGGTGCGCTTTGCGCTGGCCGTCCTGCTGCTGTCGCCCTTCCTGTGGCGCGCCCATTTGTCGGACCTGCGCTCGGGCGCCTTGCTGGGAATCGTCCTGTTCTTCTGCTACCTGTTCCAGGTCGAGGGCCTGGCCCTGACCAGTTCGAACCGCAATGCCTTCATCACCGGCCTCAATGTGCTGGTGGTGCCGCTGTTGGGCGTGCTCGGCGGGCGCCTGCCGGAGCGCCGCATCGTGTTCGCGCTGGTGCTGGCCGTCGCCGGGCTGGCGGCTCTGTGCTGGGACGGCGGCGCCTGGGGAACCGGCGATACGCTGGCGCTGCTGGGCGCCTTCTGCTTCGGCGCCTATGTCAAGCTGATGGAAGTGCGCACCCGCACGGCGCAGCGCCTGCTGAGCGTGACGGCGGCCCAGATCGGCACCGTGGCCCTGTGCGCGGCCGTGTGGCTGCTGCTGCGCGAAGCGCCGCGCGGCTTCGGGGTGCTGGAAGACGGGGGCAATTACTGGCGCTACATTGGCGGTAATTTACTGGACTACTGGCCGAACTTCCTCTACCTGGGCGCGATCTGCACCGCCGCCATCATCTCGATGCAGGCCTGGGGCCAGTCGCGCACCAGCGCCAACGAGGCGGCCGTGATCTATGCCTTCGAGCCGGGCGCCGCCGCCTTCTTCGGCTATTTCTGGCTGGGCGAGGCGATGACGGCCCGCGGCTGGCTGGGCGCCGCCTTGTTGATCTCCGGCATGATCGTCAGCCAATGGAATACCGAGAGCCGCCCGGCCGGCGCGCTCGCTCCCGAGTAATGACCACGACCGATGGCCATGCAGTCCGCTGATCTGTCCCGCCTTGCCCAGGAAGCGCCGCTGCGTGTGCTGCTGGTGAATGCCGGCGAGCCGGATTCCCTGACCTGGTCCGGGATCGTGCAGCCGCTGCGCCTAGCGGCCAAGATGGTGGGGCCGCAGCGCCTGATCGTCGACGTGCGCAGCCCGGACAAGTTCGCCGGCGACAGCCAGCGCCACTGGCACCTGGTGCTGCTGGTCGCCGATGAAGCCGAGGCCGGCCTGCGTCCCGCGAACATGCGCCTGCTGTCCCAGCGCTGCCGTGCTGCGCCCTGCTGGGGCGGAGTCGGCGCCGGCGTGCTGTGGCTGGCCGAGACCGGCGCCTTCGCCGGCGTGCGCATCGCGCTGCCGTGGTCGCTGTACCCGGACGCCGACGCCATCGCCGAGCAGTCCATGCTGAGTCCCCACCTGTACGAGGTCGACGGCCCGCGCCTGAGCTGCTGCGGCGGCGGTGCCAGCATCGATTTCGCGCTGACCCTGGTCGACATCCTGTTCGGCGCCACCGTCCAGGCCCAGGTCAAGGAGGTGCTGTGCGTGGACCGCGTACGCGGCCAGGAAGAGCGCCAGCGGGTGGCCCTGCAGGCGCGCTTTGGCGTGCTGCAGCCCAAGCTGACCGAGGCCGTGACCCTGATGGAAGCCAACATCGAAGAGCCGCTCTCGACCGACGAGATCGCCCAGCTGGCCGGGGTCTCGCGGCGCCAGCTGGAGCGCCTGTTCAAGCAATACCTGGGCAGCCTGCCTTCGCGCTACTACCTCGAACTGCGCCTGAAACGCGCGCGCCAGCTGCTGCGCGACACCAACCACTCGATCGTGCAGGTGGGCCTGATGTGCGGTTTTTCGTCAGGCTCGCACTTCTCTACCGCCTTCGGCGCCCTGTTCGGCAAGACCCCGCGCGAAGAGCGCCAGCGCAAGCTCGCCGAGTAATTTCCCCAATTCGGGGTCAGGTCCATTTTTGTTGAAAAGATCGCCGAGGATGGGCGGCATTGGCGGAGCATCTGCCAAAATTTGAAGAAGTTGACAAATTAATGTGCTCTGACCCCGAATTTCGGTTGAGATAGCGCAAAAGTTGCTCGTCCAAAAATGAAAATGCCTGTCGCAGTTTGGAAAGAACTGCAAGGGTCGTGTTTCTATAATGGGTCGCTCGGCGCGGCTGCTGGAGTTCGCGCGACCCCCTTTATTTGGATGAGGAAGAACGTCATGAATGCTAAGCTCGATTCGGGTGTCACCACGCGGCCTGTTACACGCCAGACCTTCGACGAGGTCCTCGTCCCGACCTACGCCCCGGCGGCGATGGTGCCGGTGCGCGCTGCCGGCCTGGATGTGTGGGACCAGGAAGGCAAGCATTACCTCGACTTCACCTCCGGCATCGCCGTCTCGAGCCTCGGCCACTGCAACCCGGTGCTGGTCGACGCCGTCACGCGCCAGATCAACACCCTGTGGCACCTCGGTAACGGCTACACCAACGAGCCGGTGCTGCGCCTGGGCTCGGCCCTGACCGAAGCGACCTTCGCCGACCGCGCCTTCTTCTGCAACTCCGGCGCCGAAGCCAACGAAGCCGCGCTGAAACTGGCGCGCAAGTACGCGCACACCAAGTTCGGCCCGCACAAGTCGCGCATCGTGTCCTGCCTGTCGTCCTTCCACGGCCGCACCCTGTTCACCGTGTCCGTCGGCGGTCAGCCGAAGTACACCGAAGGCTTCGAGCCGCTGCCGCAGGAAATCAACCACATCAACTACAACGACATCGAATCCGCGCGCGCCGCGATCACCGATGACGTCGCCGCCGTGATCGTCGAGCCGATCCAGGGCGAGGGTGGCGTGATCCCGGGCGATATCGCCTTCCTGAAAGCGCTGCGCGAACTGTGCGACAAGACCGGCGCCCTGCTGGTGTTCGACGAAGTGCAGTCGGGCGTGGGCCGCACCGGCGCCCTGTACGACTACATGAACGTGGGCGTGACCCCGGACATCCTGACCTCGGCCAAGGCCCTGGGCAACGGCTACCCGATCGGCGCCATGCTGACCACCGAGGACATCGCCCAGCACTTCAACGTCGGCTCGCACGGCACCACCTACGGCGGCAACCCGCTGGCCGCGACCGTCGCCCTGAACGTGCTCGAGCAGATCAACCAGCCGGCCTTCCTGGCGCGCGTGAACGAAGCCAGCGCCAAGCTGGTCGCCCAGCTGGAAAAGCTGTCGGCCGACTTCCCGCAGCTGTTCGGCAAACCGCGCGGCAAGGGCCTGCTGATCGGCCTGCCGATGGCCGAAGGGGTCAAGGGCCGCGCCAAGGACTACACCAAGACCGCCGAGAAGCTCGGCCTGATGCTGCTGATCGCCGGTCCGGACGTCGTGCGCCTGGCGCCGGCCCTGGTGGTCTCGGACGAACAGCTGATCGAAGCCGACCGCATCATGCGCGACGCTGCCGAAGCCTTCATCGCCGGCTGATACCAGCCTCCGGCCGGCTGCGCACGCAGCCGGCCTGCTGACTCTTGAACGGAGTTCCCATGTACGTAGTCCGTCCGGTAGAGCCCGCGGATGTCGGCGCCCTCGAGACGCTGCTGGCCGCCTCCATGCCGGGAGTGCATACGCTGCCGCGCACGCGCGAGAAGATCGCCGCCCTGGTCGAGCGATCATGCGCGTCCTTCGCGGCCCATGTCGACATCCCCAGCGAAGAGACTTACCTGTTCGTGCTGGAAGACCTCGAGCACCATGAACTGGTCGGCACCGCCGCGATCCACGCCTCGGCCGGCTCGAACGGCACCTATTTCGCCTTCCGCAACGATGTGATCCAGCAGGTCTCGCGCGACCTGAACATCAGCCACAGCGTGCATGCGCTGACCCTGTGCTCGGAGCTGACCGCCTATTCGCAGCTGTCCGGCTTCAGTATTCGCCAGCGCGACAAAACCGGCCACGAGGCGGCGCTGCTGTCGCGTGCGCGCCTGCTGTACGCGGTGCTGGCGCCGCACCGCTTCGGCGACCGCTTCTTCGTGCCGCTCGCCGGCGTCACCAACGACGACGGCCAGTCGCCGTTCTGGGATGCGCTGGGCCGCAAGTTCTTCAAGATGGATTTCCTGGACGCCGAGCGCGTCATCGGCGGCGCCCGCAACCGCACCCTGATCGTCGAGCTGATGCCGCACTACCCGGTGTACGTGCCGCTGCTGCCCGGACCGGCGCAGGCGGCCATGGGCCAGATCCACCCGAGCGGCCAGCTGGCGTTCGACTTGTTGACCGAGGAAGGCTTCGAGGCCGACGAGTACATCGACATCTTCGACGGCGGCCCGATCCTGCAGGCGCATAAGAACGCGCTGCGCTCCTTCCGCGGCTCGATGGTGCGGCGCGTGGCGCTGGAAGCCCAGCCGCCCGCATCGAAGGACGCGACGGTCAACTACGCGGTCGCCAGCAGCGAGCGCAAGTTCCGCGCCATCGTCGTGCCCTGCGCGCCGGCCGAAAGCAGCGAAGCCCTGTGCCTGCCCGCCTGGGCCCAGCAGGCCTTGCAGGTCGCGCCGGGCGACAACGTCATCTGCGTGCGCATTTAAAGGCGCATTTAAAGGATATTTACCCATGCTCTTGATCCGCGCAATCACCCTGGACGACGTCGACCCGCTGATCGAGATGGCGCGCCAGGTCGGCAGCGGCATGACGACCCTGAAACCGGACCGCGACATGCTCGGCGAACGCGTGAAGACCGCGGTCGCCTCCTTCGCCCAGACCATCCCGCCCGAACAGCGCGACTACATGTTCGTGATGGAAGACACCTCGAACCACCGGCTGGCCGGCGTGTGCGCCATCAAGGGCGCGGTCGGCCTGACGGAGCCCTTCTATAACTACCGGATCGGCACCCTGGTCCATTCCAGCCGCGAACTCGGCGTGTTCACGCGCATGGACACGCTCTACCTGTCGAACGACCTGACCGGATCGAGCGAACTGTGCTCGCTGTTCCTGATGCCGGAATACCGCACGGGCCACAACGGCAAGTGGCTGTCGAAAAGCCGCTTCCTGTTCATCGCCCAGTTCCAGCAGCTGTTCACCGAGAAGATCATCGCCGAGATGCGCGGCTTCCAGCTCGACGACGGCACCTCTCCCTTCTACGAGGGCCTCGGCCGGCATTTCTTCAAGATGGACTTCGACCATGTCGACGGCCTCACCGCGATCGGCAAGAAGTCCTTCATTGCCGAGCTGATGCCGCGCCAGCCGCTGTACGTCGACTACCTGCCGGAAGACGCCCAGGCCGTGATCGGCCAGGTGCACCGCTCCACGCTCCCGGCGCGCAAGCTGCTCGAGCAGGAAGGCATGCACTACGAGGGCTATGTCGACATCTTCGATGCCGGTCCGGTGCTGCAGGGCCGCGTGTCCGAGCTGCGCGCGGTGCGCGACAGCGTGCCGACCGTGGCGGAAGAGGGCGTGCCGGAAGGCGAGTGCGACATCACCCTGGTCTCGAACACGAAGCTCGACGATTTCCGCATGATCCTCACGCAAACCTGCAACGGCGGTTCGAAAGTCGCATTGAACGTGCGCGAACTGCAGCTGCTGCATTGCCAGGCGGGCGACCCGGTGCGCACGCTGTCACTCAATGTAAGGAAGAATTCGAATGGCTGATACCAACTTATCCAATTACATCGATGGCGAGTGGCTCGCCGGCAGTGGCCAGGAGCTGGTCACGATCGACCCGTCCACCGGCCGCCAGACCTGGACCAGCAAGGAATCCACGAAGGAAGACGTGGCCCGCGCCGTGCAGGCCGCACGCGAGCACTTCGAAGACTGGGCCCTGAGCCCGCTCGAGCAGCGCGTCGCCATCTGCCAGCGCTTCCGCGACCTGCTGAAGGAGCACAACGAGGAACTGGCCGCGATCATCGCCGAAGAAGTCGGCAAGCCGCTGTGGGAAGCGCGTACCGAAGTGACGACCATGGCCAACAAGGTCGATATCTCGGTGCAGTCCTATGGCGCGCGCACCGGCGAGACGAATGCGAAAGTCGCCGACGGCAACGCCGTGCTGCGCCACCGTCCGCACGGCGTGTTCGCCGTGTTCGGCCCGTATAACTTCCCCGGCCACCTGCCGAACGGCCACATCGTGCCGGCCCTGATCGCCGGGAACACGCTGGTCTTCAAGCCCAGCGAATTCGCGCCGCGCACGGCGGTCCGCACCGTACAGCTGTGGGAAGAGGCCGGCCTGCCGAAGGGCGTGCTGAACCTGGTCAACGGCGGCCGCGAGACCGGCATGGCGCTGGGCGCCCACCCGGACGTGGACGGCATCCTGTTCACCGGCTCCAGCCAGACCGGCGTCGCGCTGCATAAACAGTTCGGCGGCATGCCGGGCAAGATGCTGGCGCTGGAAATGGGCGGCAACAACCCGCTGGTCGTGTGGGATGTGAAGGACATCGATCCGGCCGTGCACCACGCCGTGATGTCGGCGTTTATCTCGGCCGGCCAGCGCTGCACCTGCGCGCGCCGCCTGATCGTGCACGACACGCCCGAAGGCCAGGCCTTCATCGACCGCCTGGTGGAAGTCGCCGGCAAGCTGGTCGTCGGGCCCTCGAACGCCGAGCCGCAACCCTTCATGGGCCCGGTGGTATCGAGCGCGGTGGCCAGGCGCCTGGTCGAAGCCCAGCAGATGATGGAAGAGAAGGGCGGCAAGGTGCTGCTGCGCATGCGCCAGCTGGACCCGAATGCGGGCTTCGTCACCGCCGGCATCGTCGACGTCACCAATGCGCAAGGCATTCCGGACGAGGAATGGTTCGGTCCCCTGCTGCAAGTCAATCGCGTGCAGGACTTCGACAGCGCCATCAAGGCCGCCAACGCCACCGAGTTCGGCCTGGCCGCCGCGCTGCTGTCGCCGTCGGAAGAACTGTGGAAGCGCTTTGCCGTCAAGGCCAAGGCCGGCGTGGTGAATTGGAACCGCCCGACCACCGGCGCCGCCAGCTCGGCGCCTTTCGGCGGCGTCGGCAAGTCGGGCAATCACCGCCCGAGCGCCTACTACGCGGCCGACTACGTCGCCTACCCGGTCGCCTCGATCGAAACCGCCGAGCTGGAAATGCCGGCCAAACTGTCGCCTGGACTGAGCTTCTAAGATATGCGTAACGCTCGCGAATTCAACTTCGACGGCCTGGTCGGGCCCTCGCACAACTACGCCGGTCTCTCCTTCGGCAACGTCGCTTCCTTCAATAATGTGAAGAGCGCGTCGAACCCGCGCCAGGCCGCCCTGCAGGGCCTGGCCAAGATGCGCGAGCTGGCCGCGCGCGGCTTCGCCCAGGCCGTGCTGCCGCCGCAGGCGCGCCCGAACTTCCGCCTGCTGCGGCGCCTGGGCTTTTCCGGTACCGACGCCGACGTGCTGGCCCAGGCCTACCGCGAAGCGCCGGTGATCCTGGCCTGCGCTTATTCGGCCTCGCCGATGTGGACCGCGAACGCCGCCACCGTCAGCCCCTCCGCCGACACCGCGGACGGCCGCGTGCACTTCACCGCCGCCAACCTGAACAACAAGCTGCACCGCGCCGAAGAGCACATCCAGTCGACCCGCACCCTGCGCGCCCTGTTCGCCAACAGCGACCGCTTCGTGGTGCACGAGCCGCTGCCTTCGACCCCTGCATTCGGCGACGAAGGCGCGGCGAATCACACGCGCTTTGCCAGCGCCCACGGCGCCGCGGGCGTCGAGTTCTTCGTCTACGGCAAGGTCGAGTTCGACCCGTCGGCCCCGGCACCGAAAAAATACCCGGCGCGCCAGACCCTGGAAGCCTCGCAGGCCATCGCCCGCCTGCACGGCCTGGATGCGGCGCGCACCGTGTTCGCCTCGCAGAACCCGGACGTGATCGACCAGGGCGTGTTCCACAACGACGTGATCGCGGTCGGCAACGGCAACGTGCTGTTCTACCACGAGCAGGCCTTTGCCAACGAATCCGCGACCCTGGATGCGCTGCAGCGCGCGCTGGCCGGCGTCGGTGCCGACCTGGCCGCGGTGCGCGTCGATACCGGCATGGTACCGGTGGCGGACGCCGTGGCCAGCTACCTGTTCAACAGCCAGCTGCTGTCCAAGCCGGACGGCCGGATGGCGCTGGTGGTGCCGCACGAATGCCGCGAAAACGCCGCCGTGTCGCGCTACCTGGAAGGCCTGGTGGCATCCGGCGGCCCGATCGACGAACTGATCGAGTTCGACTTGCGCCAGAGCATGCGCAACGGCGGCGGCCCCGCCTGCCTGCGCCTGCGCGTGGCGCTGACCGACGACGAAGCAGCAAGCATGCACCAGGGCGTGATCATGAGCGAAGAGCTGTACGCCAAGCTCGTGCCCTGGGTTGAGCGCCACTACCGCGACCAGGTCGAGCCGAAGGACCTGGCCGACCCGCAGCTGGCGATCGAATGCGCCACCGCGCTGGAAGAGCTGGAACGCCTGCTCGGCCTGCCCGGACTGTACCAACTGGATTGATTTAGCACCTGAAATTGTTGCCGCATGGATACTAAACAAGCCCGCAGGCCCTGCGCGGCATGTTTTAATAGCGGATTAGCTTTCGGGATAAGGAAGCAAGGAATCTGGATGGGACAACCCCGTCCAACACAGCATGGGGACACGTGGCCATAAGCCGCAGCGGACCCGGCACAACACTCAGCTTTGGAGAAGCAAATGAATAAAGCACTGCCTCAGGACCTGCGCACCCGCACGCTGGCCTTGGTCAACGATAACAAGCCCGCAGAGCAAGTGAGCGCCCTGATCGGCGCCTGGCTCGGTTCCCTCGACGACGAGGACCTGGCAGGCGTTTCGCCCGACAGCCTGGCGGCGATCCTGCAGGACGGCTTTGCCCAGGTCGCGCAACGCACCGCGCCGGGCTGCCAGATCGCGCAGATGCGCTATACCGACGGCCGCTGCGGCATGTCGACCGCTCTCCTGATCCTCAACGAGGACATGCCTTACCTGGTCGATTCCTTCGTGATGGCGCTGCGCCGCCAGCGCGTGGTGGCTTCGGGCGTCATGAACGCCGTGCTGCCGGTACGCCGCGATGCGAATGGCGCCGTGGTCTCGGTCGGCGAAGCCGGCGCCCCGCTGGAATCCTATGTGCTTTGCCTGCTGGCCGAAGACCTGCCGCAGGATGAAATGAACGCCCTGATCGAGCGCATCCAGATGGTGGCGCGCGATGCCGCCGTCGTGCACCGCGATGCCGTCGCCATGGGCGACCGCATGAGCGCCGTGGCTGCTGCCGCTGCTGCCCAAGGCACCCCGGACGGCCAGGAAGTCGCCGCCTTCCTCGAATGGGCCCGCAACGAAGGCTTCGAACCCTTCGGCTACGCCTACTACTTCGTCAAGCCGGGCGTGCGCGAACTCGAGCGCGACATCCCGAGCCGCATCGGCGTGCTGCAGGACACCACGCACCCGGTCTACGCGACCAGCATCCAGAACATCCCGGGCGACTTCGAGATCCTGTCCAAGCGCGCTGACACGCTGTCGATCGTGAAGGCCGACGTGGCCGGCACCCTGCACCGCGACCAGCCGCTCGACTTCATCGGCGTGCGCGCCACCGACGCCCAGGGCAACACCGTCGGCGAGCACTGCTTCATCGGCCTGTTCACCCGTGCCGCCACCTCGACCCCGCTGGCGCGCCTGCCCTTCGCGCGCGGCCGCGTGGCCAAGGTGCTCGGCATCGCCGGCGTGCGCCAGGAAGGCTTCCGCGCCGAGAAATTCATCGAGATCCTGGAGTCGCTGCCGCGCACCGAAGCGCTGGAAGCCGATCCGGAATGGCTGGCCCAGGTCTGCAGCTCGGTGGTCTCGCTGTACAAGCAGCCGCGCGCGAAAGTGTTCGCCCGCCGCGACGTCTACAACCGCCACCTGAACGTGCTGATCTACCTGCCGCGCGAGCGCTACAGCGCCGCCGTGGTGGCCTCGCTGGCCCAGGCCCTGAAGGACAGCTCGGGCGCCACCGACGTGCGCACCCAGACCATGGTGGCCGACGGCCCGCTGGCCCGCGTCTACCTGATCGCCCAGGCCGCACGCTATCCGCTGGATCTCGAAACCGACATCCAGCAGCCGCTGCTGTCCGTGCTGGACGGCTGGCATGACCGCTACACCCTGCTGACCGAGGACATCGAAGACGTCCCGACCCGCAACGCGCTGCGTAAGCTCATGCCGACCCTGCCGGTCAACTACGTCGCCGCCACCAATCCGGAAGTCGCCTTCCGCGACCTGTGCGCGCTGCTCAACAACGGCAAGCCGAACCACGTCTCGGTGCGCATCGAGAACGACGCCAGCGTTGGCGCCTCGATCCGCCTGTACTCGACCGGCAGCGTGCCTTCGCTGTCGCGCATCCTGCCGGCACTGCAGAACGCCGGCGTCGCGATCGACCGCGAGCAGGCTTTCGCCATCACCACCAACGACGGCACCCGCCACTTCGTCACCAGCCTGATCGTCGATGCGGAATCCGCAGGCAAGCTGGCCAAGCCGGGCATCGCCGACGTCGCCGAAGAGCTGTTCGCCGCCCTGTTCAACGATGAAGCCGAAGACGGCCGCCTGAACGGTCTCACCATCGAAGGCGGCCTGTCGACCCGCGAAGTGCAGCTGGTCCGCGCCTACATCAGCTACTGGCGCCAGGCCGGCAGCAAGTTCTCGACCCGCTACATGGCCGAAACCCTGCGCCTGCGCGCCGGCCTGGTGCACGAACTGGTGGAAGGCTTCAAGCTGCGTTTCGATCCGGCCCTGTCGGAAGAAGAACATGCCGCCGGCAACGCCAAACTGGCCGAGCTGAAGGCCGGCCTGGCCAAGGTCAACCACGCCGACACCGAAGAGATCATGGCCGCCCTGGTCGACCTGGTGATGGCGACCGTGCGCACCAACTACTTCCAGAACGACGGCGAGAAGATCATCTTCAAGTTCAACACCAGCAACCTGATGCTGGTGCCGGAACCGCGTCCGTTCCGCGAAATCTATGTGTTCTCGCGCCGCTTCGAAGGCGTGCACCTGCGCGGCGGCCCGGTCGCCCGCGGCGGCCTGCGCTGGTCGGACCGCATGGAAGACTACCGTACCGAGGTGCTGGGCCTGGTGAAGGCGCAGATGGTCAAGAACGCCGTGATCGTGCCGGCCGGTTCGAAGGGCGGCTTCGTCTGCAAGCAGATGCCGAAGGATGCCGCACGTGAAGTGGTGGCGGCCGAAGGCGAAGCAGTCTACCGCCTGTTCATTTCCAGCCTGCTGGAAGTGACCGACAACCGCGTGCGCGGCGAAATCGTGCCGCCGAGCGACACCGTGCGCTACGACCAGGACGATCCTTACCTGGTGGTGGCTGCCGACAAGGGCACCGCAACCTTCTCCGACATCGCCAACGGCATCGCCGTTTCGCGCGGCTTCTGGCTGGGCGACGCCTTCGCCTCGGGCGGCTCGAACGGCTACGACCACAAGAAGATGGGCATCACCGCGAAGGGCGCCTTCGAAGCCGTCAAGCGCCACTTCTACGAAATGGGCCACGACATGGCCACCACCCCGATCACCATGGTCGGCGTGGGCGACATGTCGGGCGACGTGTTCGGCAACGGCGTGCTGCTGTCGCGCCAGCTGAAAGTGCTGGCCGCCTTCGACCACCGCCACATCTTCCTGGATCCGACCCCGGACGTCATCGTCTCCTTCAAGGAGCGCCAGCGCATGTTCGCCCTGCCGCGCTCCTCGTGGGAAGACTACGACAAGAGCCTGATCTCGGAAGGCGGCGGCGTGTTCCCGCGCTCGGCCCGTCACATCGAGCTGAGCCCGCAGGTGCGCGCGGCGCTCGACATCCAGGAGACTTCGCTCACGCCTGAAGAGCTGATGCACCGCATCCTGCTGGCGCCGGTCGACCTGTTCTACAACGGCGGTATCGGTACCTACATCAAGTCGTCGAACGAGACCCACGCCCAGGTGAAGGACCGCGCCAACGACAACATCCGCGTCAACGGCAACGAACTGCGCTGCAAGGTCGTGGCGGAAGGCGGCAACCTGGGCGCGACCCAGGCCGGCCGTATCGAATTCGCGCTGGCCGGCGGCCGCATCTTCACCGACGCGATCGACAACTCGGCCGGTGTGGACTGCTCCGACCACGAAGTCAACATCAAGATCTGGCTGGACACCGAAGTCAATGCCGGCGAGCTGCCGGAAGAAGACCGCAACCGCATCCTGAACGAGATGACCGGCGCCGTCGAAGACCTGGTCCTGCGCGATAACACCCTGCAGACCCACCTGCTGGTGCGTGAAGCCCAGGCGCAGTCGAACAGCGCGGTGGTCGATGGCTATGCCGCCCTGATCGCCAGCCTGGAAGCCGAGGGCGCCGTCTCCCGCGAGCTGGAACAGCTGCCGTCCGAGACCGAGCTGGCGCGCCGCAAGGCGCTCGGCCTGGGCCTGACCACGCCGGAACTGGCGGTGGTCATCGCCAACGTCAAGAACCGCTTGAAGCGCGTGCTGGCGGCCCTGCCGCTGACCGAGCTGCCGTGGGCCGAAACCATGCTGCGTCCCTACTTCCCGGAACAGCTGGTCGCCACCCGCAAGCCGCTGGCGCACCCGCTGGCCAACGCCATCCTGGCCACCGTGCTGGCCAACGAGTCGGTCAACCGCTGCGGTCCGCTGATGCTGCGCGACCTGGCGCTGGAGCATCGCATCGATGACGCCGAAGTGGTCAAGGCCTGGGGCCAGGCCTGGTCGGCCCTGCACCTGGCGCCGGTGTTCGAAGCGCTGGATGCCGACGCCCTGAAGGTGCCGCGCGACGTTTCACAGACGGTCGACGCCCGCACCCGCACGATGCTGCGCACCGTGATCGAAGGCGTGCTGTCGCTGCCGGCGGAACAAGCCGGCGCCGGCGGCATGGCCGAGCTGTCGAACCTGTTCTCGCAGCCGGAACAGCTGCGCAGCCTGAACCCGACCAAGTCGGACGCCGATGCGCACGCCGGCCTGTCGCCGTCCTTCGCGCAAGCATGGAAGGCGGTCGACACGGTCGAATCGCTGGCGGCCTTCCTGTTCGCCGCGGTGTCGGTGCAGCGTCCGGGCGGCATGTCGCTGGCCGAGTTCCTGCAGGTCGGCATGGTGCTGCGCGCCGCTTCCGGCATCGACACGCTGGAGCGCGGCCTGAAGCTGCCGGCCACCAGCAAGTCGCAGGAACAGCTGCGCAACTACGCGATGCAAGCCCTGCGCCGCACCCAGCAGCGCCTGCTGCTGACCGTGCTGGAACGTACCAAGCAGACCGGCGACATGCAGGCTGCCGTGCGCGACACCACCGGCGCCATGGGCCTGACCGGCTTCGCCCAGCCGACCGACCTCGAACAGGCGATGCTGAACGTCTGGTCGCTGTCGGAAGGTTCGAGCCCGGAACGCATCGCTGCCTGAGGCTGAGCGATGAGCAAAGCTTCGTTCGAAGCACTGCCGGAATCGGTACGGGCCCTGGCCCAGGCCGATTTCGGCCAGGTGGCGGATCTGTTCCGCGCCGCCGGCTTCACGGTCGGCCTGCCTGCAAAGGGCGTGCTGACCGTGAAGGCTGCGCAGCCGGATGCCGATCGTCCGGCGGTGCTGCTGTCGGTGGGCGTGCATGGCGACGAGACCGGGCCGATCGAGATGGTCGCGCACACGGTCGACGCGCTGTCGCATTCTCCGCGGGAGCTGAAGGTGGACCTGATGCTCTGCGTCGGCAGCATCGATGCGATCGCGGTCGGCAAGCGCTTCATCGACGCCGACCTGAACCGCATGTTCCGTCTCGACCGCGGCGACCTCGCCGGCACCTTCGAGGCGGGCAGGGCCGACACCCTGATCGCGGCCACCCGCGACTTCTTCGACGGCGCCGGTCCGCAGCGCTGGCACCTCGACCTGCACACCGCGATCCGCGCGTCGCGCTATCCGAAGTTCGCGATCGTGCCGGAGCTGATTGCCGACGCACCGCGCACTCGCTTGATCGAGTGGCTGGGGCAGGGCGGCATCGAAGCCGTCATCATGAACCCGAAGTCGGCCGGCACCTATTCGTACTGGACCGCCGAGCAGCATGCCGCGGCGTCGAGCACGGTGGAGCTGGGGCGCATCGGCACGCTGGGGCAGAACGATCTGTCGCAGTTTGCAGCGATGAGCGCTGCCTTGCACGCGCTGTTGCGTGGCCTGCCTGCACCGGAGGGTGAAAAGCCGCTGGTGTTCAACACCGCGCAGTCGATCACCAAGCTGTCCGACGCATTCAAGATGAGCTTCGGTCGCGAGACCGAAAACTTCACACCCCTCAAACAGGGAGACGTGATCGCCACCGACGGCGATACCGTCTATACCGTCAAGCACGACGAAGAGTTTGTCGTGTTCCCCAATCCGGATGTGCGTGTGGGTCTGCGCGCCGGAATCATGGTGGTGCGCACGTAAATTTGTCGCGCGCGCTAGACTACCCCTTTCGACCGAGAGGGGAGTCTTTTCCATGAGCATGCTGTTTTCTCCGATCAAGCTAGGCCCGCTGGAGCTGGCCAACCGGATCGCCATCGCGCCGATGTGCCAGTACTCGGCCGAGGAAGGCCTGGCCACCGACTGGCACATGATCCACCTGGGCCACCTGGCGCTGTCCGGCGCCGGCCTCCTGATCATCGAAGCCACCGCGGTCACGCCGGAGGGACGCATCTCGCCCGACGACCTCGGCCTGTGGTCCGACGAGCATGCGGCGGCGCTCGAGCCGGTCATCAACGCCATGCGCAAGCACTCGCCGATCAAGATCGGCATCCAGCTCGGCCACGCCGGCCGCAAGGCATCCAGCGAAGTGCCGTGGCGGGGTGGTGCGAATATTCCCCCGGACCAGCCGCGCGGCTGGCAGACCGTCGCCCCGTCCGCGGTGCCGCACGCGGAAGGCGAGACCGTGCCGCTGGCGCTCGATGCGGACGGCCTGCAGCGCATCAAGGAAGGCTTTGTGGCTGCCGCGCGCCGCGCCGACGCGCTGGGCCTGGATGCGATCGAGATCCACGGCGCCCACGGCTACCTGCTGCACCAGTTCCTGTCGCCGCTGGCGAACAAGCGCACAGACGAATACGGCGGCTCGCTCGAGAACCGCATGCGCTTTCCGCTGGAAGTCTTCGACGCGATCCGCGCGGTGGTCGCGCCGGAGATGGTGGTGGGCATGCGCATCTCGGCCACCGACTGGGTCGAGGGCGGCTGGGACCTGGGCCAGAGCCTCGCCTTGACGGAAGCGCTGGAAAGGCGCGGCTGCCAGTTCATCCACGTGTCGAGCGGCGGCGTGTCGCCCTTGCAGAAGATCCCGGTGGGGCCGGGCTACCAGATCGAATTCGCGGCCCGCATCAGGCAGGAAACCAGCATGCCGGTGATCGGCGTCGGTTTGATCACGGAAGCCAAGCAGGCCGAGACCATCATCCAGACCGGGCAAGCGGACATGGTGGCGCTGGCGCGCGCCATGCTGTACGACCCGCGCTGGCCCTGGCATGCCGCGGCCGAACTGGGCGCCAGCGTGAGCGCGCCGCCGCAGTACTGGCGCTCGCAGCCTCACGAGTTCAAGAACCTGTTCGGCGATACCCGGCTGGGGCAGAGATAAGAAGCGCGGTAATCCGCCCCGGCAACCGTTCGTTCCGCATTTTTTGCAGTCTGTCGCATGGAGGAAGATGGACTGGCGTGGTCTTGTTAGAGTGAATCATCACAAAACAAGAAAGGTCATCCCATGCGTACCCTGATTGCCATCGCCTGCCTCGCCGCCCTCGGCGGCTGCGCCATCGTCGTCGCTCCCGGCGCCGACGGCGGCGACTACACCGTCCGGACCCCGTTTAACAGCAATACGGTCGACGGCGACGGCATCGCCGCGCGCGAGCAGCGCACGATCGGTACCGTGAATGGTCTGGACGTCAACGGTTCCTTCGTGGTCGACGTGCGCGTCGGCCCGGCCACCTCATTGGTGGTGGAGGCCGACAGCAACCTGCTGCCGCTGATCCGCACCGACGTGCGCGGCGACACCCTGAACATCTATACCGACCGCTCCTACCGCAGCCGCAATCCGGTGCACGTGATCTACACGGTGCCGCGCCTGACCGACCTGCGCCAGAACGGCTCCGGCCGCGTGGCGGTGCAGGACCTGGGCGGTGCGCCGCTGACCCTGCGCCGCAACGGTTCGGGCGCGGTGAGCCTGTCCGGCCAGGTGGCCAGCCTGGATGTCGAGAGCAACGGCTCCGGCAGCCTCGACGCCAACCGCCTGCAGAGCGCCAGCGCCAGGCTGTCGCTGACGGGTTCCGGCCGCCTCGAAGTGGGCCAGGTGCACGGCGACTATGCGATCGTCAACCTGAACGGCTCGGGCCAGCTGCACGTGAGCGGCACCGTGCGTTCGCTGACGGCGCGCGCCAACGGCTCCGGCCAGCTCGACCTGGCCCGCCTCACCAGCGACCAGGCCGACTTGTCTTCGAACGGCTCGGGCGGCATCACCGCCAACGTGCGGCAGTCGCTGATCGCGCAGAACGGCGGCTCGGGCGGCATCCGCGTGTACGGCAATCCGGGGCAGCGTTCGGTGAGCGGCAACCACGTGCAGATGGTGAATTGAAGTGGAAGCGTGGGCTCCCCGAGCCCACGCTTCCAACGATTGCCAGCGAATTAAAGCAGGTGATCGAGCAGCTCCGGCCCGAACACCTCGCGGTGCAGCTTCGCCGCCGGCACACCCGCATGCAGCAGCGCCAGCCACTGCGCCTGCATGAACTTGTGCGGACCGCACAGCCACACGGTCGCTTCCTCGCGCTTCCAGGCCGGCAGCCTGGCCACGTCCATGCGGCCCTGCGCATCTTCATAGAAGGTCACCAGCGACAGGTTCGGCATCGCCTCCTGCAGGGCGCCCACTTCCGCACGCAGCGGGTGGTGGGTCGCGTCGCGCGCGGCATGGGCGAAGATCACGCGGCGCTGCGGGTTCACCGCGGCGATGCGCTTGAGCGCGGACACCATCGGCGTGATGCCGACGCCGGCCGACAGCAGCACGATAGGCAGCGTACCTTCGGTATCCGGCGTGAATTCGCCGAAGGGGTGCGAGACCTGCAGGATCGAACCGACCTGCACGCTCTGGTGCAGCCAGTTCGAGACCATGCCGGCCGGGGTACCGTCGCCGTCTTCACGCTTCACCGAGATGCGCCAGCTATCAATACCCGGGGCGTCCGACAGGCTGTACTGGCGCAGCTGATGGCGGCCATCCGGCAGGTCGACCGCGACACTGACGTACTGGCCGGCCTGGAAAGCCGGCAGCGGCTTGGCATCAAGCGCCACCAGGCGGAAGGACTTCACATTGGCGCTTTCGGTCACCACCTCGGTCACGCGCATCGGACGGGTCTCGCCCGGCTGGATGCCGGCGGTGCCATACATCTCCGCCTCGGCTTCGATCAGCAACCTGGCCAGCGAACCATAGGCTTCCTTCCAGGCGTCCAGCAGCGGCGCCGTAGCGGCGTCGCCAAGGGTTTCGGCAATCGCTTTCAATAGGTGGTGGCCGACGATGGGGTAGTGCTCGGCGCGGATGCCGACCGAGACGTGCTTGTGGACGATGCGCTTGACCACCGGGCCCAGCGCGCCCGGATTGCCGATGTTGGCCGCATAGGCGAACACCGCCGACGCCAGCGACTGCTGCTGCGCCCCGCTTGCCTGGTTGCCCATGTTGAAAAGGCTGGTCAGCTCAGGATGCGCCTTGAACATGTTCGCGTAAAACAGCTTCGTGATGCTCAGGCCGTGCTGGCGCAGGACCGGTACGCTGGCGTCGATGTAGGGGCGGGATGCGTCGGAAATCATGATTCTTCCTTATTGATGCATTTAGAATGCAGATTTAAAGTTCAAAAAAATGCCCGCGAAGGGGCGCAAACAAAAACAGTAGAGCTAGTACTTACTCTTGTCCAACGGCAGCCGGTGCGCCACTCCAGAACATCCGGTGCATCTGGATGACCTTCTCGCCGGTCGCACCCGCCGTCGCCTGGGACAGCGTGTAGCGGTCCATGGCTTCGTAGAAGGCGCGCATCCCGGCGCGCAGCATGCCGCGCAGCTGGCAGTCGAACTTGAGGGCGCAGCTCGTTCCCTCGCAATCGACCAGTTCGTCTTCCTCGCCTTCCAGCTTGCGCAGGACCTGGCCGATCGTCAGCGTGGCCGGGTCGGCTGCCAGGCGCAGGCCGCCATTGCGTCCGCGCGTCGCCTTCACCCAGCCCAGCTTGGCCAGCTGGCCGACCACTTTTACCAAGTGGTTCAGCGGGATGTCGAACTGCGTACCGATTTCGGCCACCGTCACCGGGTGCGGACGTTCGCCGGCCCGCTCCAGGTACATGAGCACACGCAAACCAATATCGGAGAAACGGGTGAGGCGCATCGTAAGTTCTTCGTGGTGACGGGCGTATTCTACCTAAACCTGCATTAAAAATGCATCTTTAAAGAAATATTTTTTCCAAGCATTGCAAAATGTTATCTATAAGTGGTCCGTAAGTGGCCCTATAATCGCAAGCTTTGGAAGTGCGACCAGAGGATACGCCGTGAATCAGACATTGGGCCAGAAGCTGTTGAGAACCAAGACGTCGGAGCGCAAGCTCGACGACGCGCCCGCCCATGGCGGCGGACTCGGGCGTTCGCTCGGCCTGTTCCCGCTGACGATGATCGGCGTCGGCGCCACCATCGGCACCGGCATCTTCTTCACCATGGTCGAAGCGGTGCCGAAGGCCGGTCCGGCGGTCGTGCTGTCGTTCCTGTTAGCTGCCATCACCGCCGGCCTGACCGCGCTGTGCTACGCCGAACTGGCGGACCGCGTGCCGGCCTCCGGCTCGTCCTACTCCTTCGCCTACGCCACCGTCGGCGAGTTCGCCGCCTTCGTGGTGGCCGCGTGCCTGTTGCTGGAGTATGGCCTGGCCGCCAGCGCCACCGCGATCGGCTGGTCCGATTACCTGAACAACTTCCTTCAGAATGCTGTCGGCTGGCAGATCCCGGATGCGCTGCGCTCGCCGATGATCGTCTCGGGCAAGAACGGCGTCGAATTCCACGCCGGCCACATCAACCTCCCGCCTATCCTGCTGGTGGTACTGTGCTGCACGCTTCTCATCCGCGGTACCAGGGAATCGGCCACCACGAATGCCGTCATGGTCGTCATCAAGCTGGCCATCCTCGTGTTCTTCGCGGCCATCGCCCTGACCGGCTTCGACATCAACAACTTCCACCCCTTCTTCGCGGCGAAGGACGGACACAGCCTGGGCGGCATGGCCGGCGTGACGGCGGCTGCCGGCACCGTGTTCTTCTCCTTCATCGGCATCGACACCATCGCCACCGCCGGCGAGGAAACCCGCAACCCGACGCGCGACGTGCCGCTCGGGATCCTGGCGGCCCTGATCATCGTGACGGTGTTCTACATGCTGGTGGCGATCGCCGCGATGGGCGCCCAGCCGGCCCACATGTTCGAGGGCCAGGAGGCGGGCTTGGCGGTGATCCTGCAGAACGTGACCGGTAAAGCCTGGCCGGCGCTGGTGCTGTCGGCCGGCGCGGTGATTTCCGTATTCTCGGTGACCCTGGTGACGATCTACGGCCAGACCCGCATCCTGTACGCGATCTCGCGCGACGGCCTGATCCCGAAGGCTTTCCAGAAGGTGAACCCGCGCACCCAGTCGCCGGTCGCGAACACCCTGATCGTCTCGGTCGTGGTCGGCATCGTGGCCGGCCTGGTCGACGCCACCTTCCTGTGGGACATGGTGAGCATGGGCACCCTGGTGGCCTTCATCGTGGTGTCGATCGCGGTGCCGGTGATCCGCCGCAAGCAGGGCAAGGACAGCAGTGGCCGCAAGGGGTTCCGCGTGCCCTTCGGCCCCTACCTGGTGCCGGGCCTGTCGATCCTGGCCTGCCTCTACCTGGTGCTCGGCCTGTCGACCGTCACCTACACCGTGTTCACCGTGTGGATGACGGTGGCGGTCCTGACCTATTTCGGCTACGGCATGCGCAACAGCCGCCTAAACAAGGCCGGCACGCAGCAAACGGAATTGACGCACTGAGATGAGCACGATCAGGCGCGCTACCGCCGCCGACCGCGACCGCCTGCTCGAGGTCTGGCTGCGCGCGGTGCGCGCCACCCACGCCTTCCTGAACGAGCAGGACGTGCAGGACCTGCTGCCGGTGGTGCGCGACGTCGTGCTGGCCGGCGAGGCGCTCGAACTGTGGGTGCTCGAATTCGATCCCGGCGAGCCGGCCGCCTTCATGGGCCTGGACGGCGCCGCGGTGGAGGCCCTGTTCGTCGACCCCGCCTACTTCCGCAAGGGCGCGGGCAAACGGCTGCTGGCGCACGCCCGCGCGCTCAAGGGACCGTTGACGGTCGACGTCAACGAGCAGAATCCGCAAGGCCTGGCTTTCTACCTGCAATCCGGCTTCGTCCAGGCCGGGCGTTCCGACCGCGATGCGGCCGGGCGGCCTTTCCCCATCCTGCACTTGCGCGAAACGGCGAGCCCCCGGTAAGCCGGCCGTGGCAGCCGCCTGACGGTTTCGTCAGGCGCTCTTAGGCATGCGTTCCAGATAAGCTCATTCGGGCCGACCAAATAACAATATGTAAATTGATTCGTAGAAGGTTGAATAACTTTTAAATATGATTTCTCTTTAGATTAAAACTAAATTATCTAAAGGGGTGTCATATGGCAGTTTCCCATCCGTACTTAATCTCTACCGGCATTGCAACCGCAGGCATGGCGCTGGCCATCTCCGCCACGGCCGCGCCAAGCGTCTATCCGACCGGCGTGACCCGTTACGAGCCGGACCGTGCCTGGAATGGCTACGTGCTGTTCAGTGGACAGGACAAGCAAACCCACCTGATCGACATGAACGGCAACGAGGTTCACGCGTGGCCGTACGAAGGTTTTCCGCCGGTGCTGCTCGACCCGGCGCTGACCGGCGGGAAAAAAGGCAATGTGCTGCTGCAGCTGGCCCAGCTGCCCGGCGTGCACGCGGCCGGTAACGGCCTGGGCAACAAGTCGATCGGCGAAGTGGACTGGGACGGCAAGGTGCTGTGGCAGTGGGGCGCGGGCTCGCAGGACGCCTATGTATCGGCGTCGCTGGGCGCCGGCGGCGCGCCGGGTGGCGCCGCCAAGCAGCACCACGACTGGCGCCGCCTCCCGAACGGCAACACGCTGGTACTGGCAAACAAGGTGCATGCGGTTTCGGGTTTCGCGGCCAAGGCACTGCTGGACGACGTGATCTACGAGGTCACGCCTGACGGCAAGATCGTGTGGCAGTGGACCGCTTCCGAGCACCTTGGCGAATTCGGCTTCTCGCCGGCGTCGCTGAAGCTGGTGCAGGCCGCCCAGCCGAAATACGGCGCGCAAGCGGTGGACTGGCTGCACATCAATAACATGAGCGTGCTGGGGCCGAACAAGTGGCACAAGGCGGGCGACGCCCGTTTCGACCCGGACAACATCCTCATCGACTCGCGCGAAGCGAACTTCATCCTCATCATCGACAAGAAGACCGGCAAGGTCGTGTGGCGGCTCGGCCCCGACTTTCCGGCCATTGCCGACACCCGCGTGCCGCGCCCGGTCGACCAGATCCTCGGCCAGCACGATGCCCACCTGATTCCCGAAGGCCTGCCGGGGGCCGGCAACCTGCTGGTCTTCGACAACCAGGGCGAAGCCGGCTATCCGAAGATCAGCCCCGGCATCTTCCCGCATTCCCGCGTGCTCGAGATCGACCCGGTGAAACGCGAGATCGTGTGGCAGTACACCGCGGTCGATTCCGGCCGCGCGCAATGGAGCTTCTACAGCGCCTTCATCAGCAGCGCGCGCCGCCTGCCGAACGGGAACACCCTGATCGACGAGGGCATGAACGGCCGCTTCTTCCAGGTCACGCCGAAAGGCGACATCGTGTGGGAATACGTCAGCCCCTATTTCGGCACCTCGGCGGTCGGCGGCACCGGGCGGCAGATCGACACCAACTGGGTCTATCGCGCGCAGCCCGTGCCCTACGACTGGGTGCCCGCCGCCACGCCGCGCAGCGAGACCCCGGTCGCCCTGCGCAACGCCGGTTCGCATCAATGATCGCGCGGAAGGGGACGAACATGAACCGCAAGACGATTTCACTGGCGCTGCTGGCCGCATTCGCCGGCGCCGCGCACGCGACCGGGGACAAGGACGCCGCCGCAGCCTCCGCGGCCACGGCGGCCACGACGGACACCGCGGCGGAAGGGCCCGCCGATGCCGGCGCCCAGCCGCTCACCGGCGCGATACAGACCGTGCTGGTCACCACGCGCCGGCGTGTCGAAAGCTCGCAAAGCGTACCGACGCCGATGACGGTCCTGAGCGACGCCGCACTCGAGGGCAGCCGCATCTACCGTGTGCAGGACCTGCAGCAGCTGCTGCCCAGTACCACGATCAACTACGTGCATGCGCGCCAGCTGAGCTTTGCGGTGCGGGGACTCGGGAACAACCCGGCCTCCGACGGCCTCGAAGGCAGTGTCGGTGTCTATCTCGACAACGTCTACCTGGCGCGGCCCGGCATGGCGGCCTTCGACGCGCTGGACGTGCAGCAGCTGGAACTGCTGCGCGGGCCGCAGGGTACGCTGTTCGGCAAGAACACCACGGCCGGTGTGCTGAACATCGCCACCAAAAAGCCGGCCTTCACGCCCGAGCGCAGCGTCGAACTGTCCGCCGGCGGCTTCGGCTACGCCCAGGGCAAGCTGGTGCTGTCCGGGCCCGTGAGCGACAGCGTGGCGGCGCGCATCTCCGCGTACAGGACGCACGACGACGGCTACATCACCAACCTCTACAACGGCGACAAGATGCAGGGCGGCGACCGCGAAGGCCTGCGCGGCCAGGTCTTGTATGAACCGGGGCGTGATTTCAGCCTGCGCGTGATCGCCGACTACCACCAGGAAAAGTCGAACAACGGCACGCTGGTGTTCTACAGCGCCGGCCCGAGCGGCGCCGCGCTCAGGCAGGCCGCGCTGGTCGGGACGGCGCCGGTGCTGGACCCGGAACAGCGTGCGGTCAAGCTCGATTCCGGCTCCAGCGTCACCGTGCACCAGGGCGGGGTCTCGGCAGAAGCCAACTGGACTTTCGCCGACGAGGCCAGGCTCACCGCGGTCACCGCATGGCGCCGCTGGAACTTCGTGCCGCGCAACGACGATGGCTTGCCCGTGCCGGTCACGCTGAACGTGGGCGCCTCGGCGAACCACAAGCAGTTCACCCAGGAGCTGCGCTGGGCCACGCCGTCCGGCAGGCCGGTCGAATCCGTATTCGGCGCCTATTACTATTACCAGGAGCTGTCGAACAATTCGTTCACAGTGAACGGTCCGCTGGCCGACGTCTACAACGGCACCCCGGCCGGTGCCTGGAACAACGTGGTCAGCAACGCGCCCGGCACGCTGCGCGTGAACAGCTATGCGCTGTTCGGCCAGTCGACCTGGCACGCGACCCAGCGCCTGGACCTGACTGCCGGCGTGCGCGCCAGCTACGAGGACAAGCGGGCGCACGTGATCCGCTACGCGCCCACCGGCGGTGCCGTGGTCGCCGGCGCCGCGCTGGCCTCGCGCAACGCCCGCTACGGCGTGTTCGATTCGGGCGAGCTCGGACTCACCCAGGCCAGCCCCACCGCGCTGCTGTCGGCCGGCTACAAGCTCCAGCCGGACATGCTGCTGTACTCCAGCCTGTCGCATGGCGAAAAATCCGGCGGCATCAACCTGGCGGTGCCGGGCGCCGGCGGCATTCCCTCGATGCTGGTGGGAGCGGAGCGCGCCAACGCCTTCGAACTGGGCGTCAAGAGCGCCTGGCTGGCCAACCGCCTGCAGTTGAACGGCAACCTCTTCGCCACCATCGTGCGCGGCTACCAGAGCAACGCCTACGACCCGGTCACCCGCGCCTCGTATCTGACCAATGCCGGCGACGTGCGTACGCGCGGCGTCGAACTCGAGGCGATCGCCACGCCGGCGCGCGGCCTGAGCCTGCGTGCCAACGGCTCCTTCAACGACGCCAGCTACCTGCGCTACACCAACGCGCCCTGCCCGCCGGAGAAGACCGGCAGCTTCTGCGACCTGTCGGGCCGCAATGCCCTGGTCAACGCGCCGCGCTGGATCGGCAACCTGGGCGTGCAATACGCGCGTGGCGTGAGCGACGGCCTGCAGGGTTTCGTGAACGCGAACTATGCCTACCGCGGCGGCACCTACGGCACATTGGACGCATCCGAATACGCACATATCCCGGGCTACAGCGTCAGCAACCTGTCGCTCGGCGTGCGCAGCACCCGCGGCGCGGCCTGGGACCTGTCGGTGTGGGTGAAGAACGTCTTCGACAAGCAGTACTACACCAGTATGTGGAACAGCAATTTCGGCTCCTATAACGCCGTCATCGGCACGCCGCGCACGGCGGGCGTGACCGGCCGCTACGAATTCTGAGAAAGGACAACGCATGAACTTCGACCGCAAGCGCCGCATGGCGATCAAGAGCCTGTCCACCCTGGCCGTCCTGCCCGCCGCCGCCGCGCTGGCAAAGGCAGGGCAGGGGGCCAGCCAGCCGAACATCCTGTTCATCCTGGCGGACGATCTTGGCTACGCCGACCTGTCCGTGTACGGCCAGGCCGATTTCCGCACGCCCAACCTGGACCGGCTGGCAGGCCAGGGCCTTCGCCTGACCCAGGCGTATTCGAATTCGGCGGTATGCTCGGCCACCCGCTTCGGGCTGATCACGGGCCGTTACCAATACCGCCTGCGCGGCGGCCTGGAAGAACCGATTGCCGGCGCATCCGACACGATCGGCCTGCCGCCGGATCATCCGACTTTGCCGTCCCTGCTGAAGGCGGCGGGCTACCGCACGGCGCTGATCGGCAAGTGGCACCTGGGGTCGCTGCCGAACTTCGGCCCTTTGAAGAGCGGCTACGACAGCTTCTACGGCAACTACGGCGGCGCGATCGATTACTTCACCCACAAGCCGGGCGTGGGACCGGACGTGAAGGAAGACTTGTACGAGGGCGAAGTGGCGGTACACGAAGTGGGCTACTACACCGACCTGCTGGGCGACCGCGCCGCCGCCTTCGTCAGGCAGCAGAACAAGGACAAGCCCTTCTTCCTGTCCCTGCATTACACGGCGCCGCACTGGCCCTGGGAAGGTCCCAAGGACGAGGCGGTGTCGCAACAGATCGGCAACATCTTCCATTACGATGGCGGCGACCTCGCCACCTACGCGAAGATGGTGGTGGCGCTGGACGCCTCGATCGGCCGCGTGCTGAAGGCGCTGGAACAGAAGGGGCTGGCCGAGAACACCATCGTGATCTTCACCAGCGACAACGGCGGCGAGCGCTTCTCGAAGACCTGGCCCTTCTCCGGCCAGAAGACCGAACTGCTGGAAGGCGGCATCCGGGTCCCCGCCATCGTGCGCTGGCCTTTGAGGATCAAGCCGAACCAGGTGAACGAGCAGGTGGCGATCAGCATGGACTGGCTGCCGACGCTGCTGGCCGCCGCCGGCACCGCACCGGCCGCCTCGCACCCGCCCGACGGCAAGAACCTGCTGCCGGTGCTGCTCGGCGAACTGCAGCCGCAGGAGCGCACGCTGTTCTGGCGCTATAAAGCCAATGCGCAGCGCGCGGCCCGCGCCGGCAACTGGAAATACCTGAAGCTGAACGGGAACGAGTTCCTGTTCGACGTGACGAAGGACCAGCGCGAACGCGCCAACCTGGCGTACAAGTACCCGGACAAGCTGGCCGAGCTCAAGCAGCAGTGGGAGCGCTGGAACGCCGACATGCTGCCGATCGGCGCCGACGTGCGCACCCACGGCGTGAACGGCAAGGTCCAGGCGGACAAATACGCGCCGCAGGGCACCGACTGAGCGGCAGTCCTAGCGGGCCTCCTGCGCCAGCGGCTTCACGTAGCTCAGCAGGCTGACCAGGGTCTTGCCCGGCTCTTCCCACGGAATCATGTGGGCCGAATGCTCGAACCACACCGCCTTCTTCGCCGGCGCCTTCACCTGCGCCAGCCAGGCTTCGGTGGGCGCGGTCGGCGTGGTGTAGTCGTGCCGGCCGAGGAACATCACGACCGGGATCGGGAAGCGCTTCACGCCCGTAAAGTCGACCTGCACGAACTCGGGCAGCACCCGCCCCAGCGTGAGCAGGCTGCCTTTGTCGATGTCGCCGACCTGCTTGCGGTCGTACTCGGGCGAGAGCAGCGGGCCGTCGAAGAAGTAGCCCGAGCTGCTGCGGAAGGCGCTCAGGCCGCCGTAGTATTGCGGCCATTTGCGGGCCACGATGATGCGCTCGCGCGTGATCGGCTGGCTGCCGGGGTAGGGCGCGATCGAGGCCAGGTCGCGCAGCGCTTCCTGGTTGTTTCCCGCCTTGGCCCGCGCCATCGCGTACTCGAAGCTGATGCGCTCGTTCTCGCGCGTGCTGATCACCTGGCCGATGCCGACATAGGCGTAGAACAGGTCGGGGCGCTTGAGCGCCGCCTTCATGCTGACGATGGTGCCCCAGCTGTGGCCCATCAGGACCAGCTTTTTCTTGCCGTAGCGCTGGCGCAGGTGCTCGGCCACTTCGATCGCGTCGTCGACGTAGCGCTCGATGCGGATGGTGTCGCCGACCGCTTCCGGATCGGTTTCGCCATAGGTCTTGCCGGCGCCGCGCTGGTCATAATTCGCCACCGTGAAGTATTCCTCGATCGGACGCTGGAATTGCCACATGGTGGGCGTGATGGGCGAGGCCGGGCCGCCATGCACGAACAGGATCATCGGGTTGCCCTTGTCCTGGCCGCGCACATTGATCCATTGGTCGATGCCGCCGATGCGGGTTTTATACGAATCCTGCACGCCGCCCGGCGCGGCGATCTTTTCCAGGTCGGCCACAGCGGCGCGCGCGTCGCGCCAATCCTTGATTTGCGCTTGCGTATCGGCGTTCTGCGCCGCGGCGCCCGCGCCCAGCATGCCGATCAATGCCCAGCCGGCGATCCATCCCTTGTTCATGCATTCTCCTCGTCGTAAAAAAAGCCACGCGGCCCGATGAGCGGCGTGGCTTTGCGCGGGTGACCCGTGCGATGGCGGCTTATTTGACGCCCATTTCCTTCAGCAGGTTATCGGCGTGGTCCACCTTCTCCATATTCCACAGGATGTAGCGGATGTCGACCTGGATGTCGCGGGTGGCGGCCTTGTTGAAGTCCCAGTCCGAGATGATCGATTCCAGGGTGCCGTCGAAGGCCAGGCCGATCAGCTCGCCCTTGGCGTTCAGCGCGGCCGAGCCCGAGTTACCGCCGGTGATGTCCAGCGTGGCCAGGTAGTCGACCGGCACGGTGCCCAGCTTCGGATCGGCATACTTGCCGAAGTCCTTGGCGCGGATCGCGGCCAGCTGCGCTTCCGGCGCGTTGAACTCGCCCTCGCCGGTGTGCTTGGCGGCCACGCCCTTCACGGTGGTGAAGGCGGTCCAGGAACCGGTGCCGTCGGCGCCGTAGCTGCGGCCCTTGATGTTGCCGAAGGTGACGCGCAGGGTCGAGTTGGCGTCGGGGTAGACGGCTTGTCCTTTGCTGTTCATGTAGGCGATCTTGGCCTTCATGTAGCTGGCATAGGCCTTCTGGATGTTACCGCCCAGTTCCTCTTCCTCGGCTTCGTCCTTGCGGTCGGCGTCGTACAGGGCGACGGCGGCCTTGATGAAGGCGTCGTTGCTGGACTGGAAGTCGGCCGGCGACTTGTTCAGCCACTGCACGCGGAAGTCCTTGTTCTGCATCTGCGAACCGGCGTACAGCTTGTCCAGCGCGGCTTTCAGCTCGGCTTCGCTCATGCCCGGCTTGATGCCGAGGGCGGCGTCGAAGGCGGCGTTATGCTCGTTGCCCGGCTGCGCGTTGTACTGTTTGAGGAAGTTCAGCACCAGCGCCTTGTCGACCTTCTCGTCGTAGGTGCGGTCCTGGCCGGTGATGCTGGAGGTCAGGCGCGGCAGGTCGCGTTCCTGGTAGCCCGACTTGCGATCGGCGTCCGGTTTGGCGCGCTCATTGGCCAGGCGGTACAGGGTGCGTGCCGAGTTCAGGAAGCGCGGGGTCGAGTAGCTCAGGAAGAATTCGCGCTTGGTATTCGCGTCGCGCTCGGCGATCAGCTTCTCGACGGCCTCGATGTCGGCGCCGAATTCGGCCTTGCGTGCCGCGTTGGCGTTGACCCAGGCTTTCAGGGCGTTGTGCTCGGCGGTCTTGCGCGCCAGGATGTCGCTGCCTTCGTAGCTGGCGATCATGCCCTTGCGGTTCTTGTAGTAGTTGTTGACGCCCGCGACCTGGCCGGCGTATTTCAGCTTGGCGGCCGGATCGTTCTTGGTCTCGCGCTCGATGATGGCCAGGGTCTCGCCCGATGCCTTCACGAAGGCCGGGTAGTTCCAGTCGAAGGTGAAGGCCACTTCCGACGGCAGGCGGTGGCGGTTGGTGCGGCCCGGGTAGCCCAGTGCCATGATGAAGTCGCCTTCCTTCACGCCTTCCTTGGCGATCTTGAGGACGTGCTTCGGCTTGTAGGGCACGTTGTCCTTCGAGAACTCGGCCGACTTGCCATCCTTGCTCACGTAGCCGCGGTAGAAGCCGTAGTCGCCGGTGTGGCGCGGCCACATCCAGTTGTCGGTGTCGCCGCCGAATTTACCGGTGCCTGCCGGCGGTGCGTGCACGAGGCGCACGTCGCGGATTTCCAGCTGCTTGATGCGGTAGAACTCCAGGCCACCGTAGAAGCTCGGCACCGTGCAGCGGTAGCCGGCGTCTTTTTCGCACTCGGCCACCAGGGTTTTCTGGTTCTTCTCGATGGCTTCGATACGAGCCTTGCCGGTCAGCTTGGCGACTTCCGGGGTGATCACGCGGTTGCTCACGTTGGTCACTTCCTCGGTCACGAAGATGCGGCTGCCCGGTGCGGCCGGCAGTTCCTCGTCCATCGTCTTGGCCAGGAAGCCGTTCGCCAGCAGGTCGCGCTGCGGGGTCGAGTTGATCGCCACGCTGTTGTAGACGCAGTGGTGGTTGGTGATGACCAGGCCTTGCGGCGACACGAAGGAAGCCGAGCAGCCGCCCAGGCTCACGATGGCGCCGGCCGGGAATTCGGTCAGCTTGGTCAGGGAGGCCGGGTCGAGTTTCAGACCGGCGGCTTTCAGTTGCTTGGCTACTTGTGGCAGCTGCTGCGGCATCCACATGCCTTCGTCGGCTTGTGCGGCGAAGCTGGTGAGGATGGCAAGCGAGAGTAAGGTCTTTTTCATTCGCTGTGGTGGGGGCCTCCAAAACCTACTGCGCGTCGGATTTTCGCCCTGCGATGCTCGCCGTACCGGATGTACGGCTGCGCTTCTCGGACGAAACTCCTTCCGCTCGCTACGGTTTTGGAGGCCCCTGATACGTTAGTTGATCGGTGGAATTCTTGGGCTAGACAGCCGCCACAGTATGCGTATGTGAAAAATCACCGTCAACTAATATCGGTATCGAATGTGAAAAACATTCCGTCCTTACAGCTGCGCCCCCACCAGGTCCGCCAATTTGCCCGCCGCCTTGTCGTGCAGCGGGCGGTTTTCCCACTGCGTCAGCGAGACCGGTTTCGCGCGCAGCCAGTCGCGCTCGAAGATCGCTTCCTGCTCGCGGGCGAAATCCGGATCGAGCACGTTCAGGTTGGCCTCGTCGTTCAGGCTGAAGGAGCGGTTGTCGAAGTTGGTGGAGCCCACCGACACCAGCAGCGAATCGACCACCAGCGCCTTCACGTGGTACATGGTCGGCTGGTACTCGGCCATCTTGACGCCGGCCTGCAGCAATTCGCCCCAGCGCTCGCGCGAGGCGGCGCGCACCACGTCCGAATCGATGATCTTGCCCGGCGTGATGATGCGCACGTCGACGCCGCGCTTGGCCGCCGCGACCAGCGCCTTGACCGCCAGTTCGTCCGGCACGAAGTAGGAATTCGACAGGTGGATCGTGTGGCGCGCGGCGGTGATCGCCATCAGGTACATCAAGTGCATGCTCTCGCCGCCGCCGGTGATGGAGCTGGAGAACATCTGCGCCGGTGAATTCCCCTTCGGTGCCAGGGCCGGGAAGTAATCCTCGCCGTCCAGCACGACGCCGGTGGCCTTGGTCCAGTTGTCGTTGAACACGGCCTGCATCTGGCCCACCACCGGGCCTTCGACGCGGAAGTGGGTGTCGCGCCAGTGGTTTTCGTCCTGGCCGTTGCCGCGCCATTTGTCGGCGATGCCGACGCCGCCGGTAAAACCGATGCGGCCGTCGACGATCAGGAGCTTGCGGTGGGTGCGGTTGTTCAGGCGCGCCAGCTTCCACCATACCGGCTTGTGGTAGCGGTGCAGCTGCACGCCTGCTTTTTTCAGCGACTCCATCGAGGCATCGTCCATTTTCAGGCTGCCGATGTAATCGAGCATCAGGTGGACCTTGACGCCGGCGCGCGCGCGTTCGGCCAGCGCGTCGGCAAATTCCTTGCCGATCGATTCGGACCAGTAGATATACGTTTCGAAGGTGATCGTCTTTTTCGCTTCGCGGATCGCCTTCAGCATGGCGGGGAAGATCTGGTCGCCGTTGACCAGGACCTCGACCTTGTTGCCCTCGACCAGCGGTGGACCAAGCAGCACGCCGAGCGAACGGCGGAATTGCGGGTCGTTCGTGTCGTACAGGCGGGTGAGCTGGGTTTCGATCTTCTTTTCGGTCGGCATGAAGTTCAGCGCCAGCAGACCCGTTACGAGGGTGGCGACGCAGGCGATGAATGCGACCAGGGAACGTTTTATGCGCATAGGGCGATTTTTGGGCGTAAAAAAACCAACGCCGTGAAGAGCGTTGGTTTTAACAGAACACTTGCACTTCTTAGCGAACGCGGCCGCGACGCAGCAGGTTCACGATGGCCAGCAGGATGACGGCGCCCAGGAAGGAAACCAGCAGCGACGAAACACTGAAGTCATCGGAGTTGATGGTGCCGGAGCCAAACAGCGGCGACAGCAGCCAGCCACCCAGGAAGGCGCCAACGATACCGACCACGACATTCAGAATCATGCCTTGTTCAGCGTCCGTTTTCATGACCATGCTGGCGAGCCAGCCGAGAATACCACCGACGACGATCCAGATAATGAATAACATGTTGATTCCTCCTCAAGTTGGAAAAACATACTCCAGGCCAATTGATTGCCGAGGCCATGGGCAAAGTCTAGTGATGCGTACGTACCCGGGTCGGTGCGGCAACGAACGTTAGACGCGCAAAGTGATGCCGCGTTCTCTTGATAAACAGAATGCTGCGGGTACGGTGCGTCAGCGAACAGAAGCACGCTGCTGGGCAGGCGTACCGTTGTCTGACGCAATACCAAATTCAGCAACACATACCGCGTACACCGACCCTTGAGAGGACACACCATGAGCAGCTTCGACACTACCAAAGACAACAAGCAGAATCGTATGGTTACCGGCCTGTTCCCGGACCGCGCCAGCGCCGAACGCGCCTACAGCGCCATTTCGACCCGTGGCTATACCAAGGACGACGTCAACCTGATGATGTCGGACTCGACCCGCAAGACCCACTTCAGCGATACCCAGACCGAACTGGGCAGCAAAGCAGCCGAAGGCGCCGGCGTCGGTGCCGGCATCGGCGGCACTATCGGCGCCGTGCTGGCCGGCGTGGCCGCACTGGGCACCAGCCTGGTGATCCCGGGCGCGGGCCTGGTCGTTGCCGGTCCGCTGGCCGCAGCCCTGGCGGGCGCAGGCGCAGGCGGCATCACCGGTGGCCTGATCGGTGCGCTGATCGGCGCCGGCATTCCGGAAGAACGCGTCAAGCACTATGAAGAAGGCATCAACCAGGGCGGCATCGTGATGGGTGTGACCCCGCGTTCGGACGACGACGTCGAATACATCAACAAGTCCTTCACCGACAACGGCGGTTCGCACGTGATCGGCACCGGCATCGGCGCCGCCGCAGGTGCTGCCGTGGGCGCCGGCATCGGCTCGGCCGCCGGTCCGATCGGCACCCTGGCGGGCGCCGCGATCGGCGGCATCGCCGGCGGCATGGCCGGCAAGGGCGCCGGCGAAGTCGTGAACCCGAAAGCGGGCGACGACCTGGGTGAACACTACATGGCCAAGGGCGTGGGCGCCGGTGCCGGTGCCGCGATGGGCGCCGCGGCCGGTGCCGTGGCAGGTCCGATCGGCATGGCTGCCGGCGCGGCAATCGGCGGCCTGGCCGGCGGCGCTGCCGGACGCGGTGCAGGCGAAGTGGTGAATCCGCATTCGGAAGACCGCCTGCATGAACACAACCTGGCCCAGGGCACCGGCGCTGCCGGCGGCGCACTGGCCGGCGCAGCGATCGGCGCCGCTGGTGGTCCGATCGGTGCGGTGGCTGGCGCCGTCGCGGGCGGCATCGCCGGCGACATGGCCGGCAAGGGCGCCGGTGAAGTCGTGAACCCGAAAGCGGGCGACCAGCTGCACGAGCACAACCTGGCCGGCGGCGTCGGCGCGGGCGGCGGCGCGGCTGCCGGTGCGGCACTGGGCGCGGTTGGCGGTCCGGTCGGCATGGCTGCCGGCGCCGCGATCGGCGGCATCGCCGGCGGCATGGTCGGCAAGGGCGCCGGTCACCTGGTCAACCCGACCGAGGAAGACAACTACTGGCGCACCAACTACCAGACCCAGCCGTACTACTCGCCGGGCTACACCTACGACGACTACTCGCCGGCCTATGCGCTGGGCTACAACAATGCCCGCCGCTACCCGAACTATGACCTGGCCGAGCCGCACATGGCCGACGAATGGGATCGCGTGAAGGGCCATTCGCGCCTGTCGTGGGAGCAGGCCAAGTCGGCCAGCCGCGCAGCCTGGGATAAGGTCGAGCGCGCGATGCCGGGCGATCTGGATCGCGACGGCCGTTAATCTGTCTTAAATGAAAAAACCTCGGGGCCTTGCGGTCCCGAGGTTTTTTTTTACGTCCGGCAAAAAATTACTGCTTGATCGCTTCGACCTGGATCGCCAGCTTGACGTCCATGTTGAAACCGAAGGAATCGCCGTAGCTCACGCCGAAGTCGCTGCGCTTGAAGGTGGCCGAGGCGTCGGCGCCGCAGACTTCCTTCTTGATCATCGGGTTGATGATGCACTTGAACTTGTTGATGGTCAGGGTCACCGGCTTAGTCACGCCGTGCAGGGTCAGTTCGCCGTTGACCGAGGTCGGGTTCTCGCCGGTGAAGACCAGCTTACCCTTGTAGGTCGCAGTCGGGAACTTGGCGACGTCGAACATCTCCGCCTTCTTGGCGTGCTCGTTCAGCTTGTCGTTGCCGAAGTCGATGCTGTTGGCATCGATGACGATGTCGACGGTGCCGGCCTTGGCCGCGCGGTCCACCACGATGCTGCCCTCGCTCTTGTTGAACTTGCCGCGCCAGACCGACAGGCCGCCGAAGTGGTCGGCTTCAAAGCTCGGGTAGGTGTGGCTCGGGTCGATCTTGTAGGTGTCGGCGGCGAAGGCGCCGGTCGACAGGGCAGCAGCGATGAGGGCGATGCTGATGTTCTTCAGTTTCATGAGACGGGTTCCCTTGGGTTGAGTGATTGCGACTTACTTATTGGCCCGCAGCGACGCGGAACTTGATGACGACTTCATCGGCGACCATGCTGGTGTCATGCCATTCGCCTTCGCCGACGTTGAAGGCCAGGCGCTTGATCGGCAGCTGCCCTTCGAATACCTGTTTGCCGCCCTCCGGCTTCACGCTGAGCGGGAAGCTGACGTCGGCGGTCTTGCCCTTGATGGTCAGCTTGCCCGTGACATTCAGCTTGCCGGCGCCGGCAGGCTTGATCGAAGAAGATACAAAGCTCGCCTTCGGGAACTGGGCCGAGTTGAACCATTCCTTCTTCGCGATTTCCTTGTTGTAGTCGGCCTGGCCCATGTCGAAGCTGGCGGTGTCGATGTCGACGCGCGCGGTGGCCTTCTCGGGATGGGCGGCGTCGTAGTCGATCTGCGCGCTGAAGCGCTTGAAGTTCGATTCGACCGGCACGTCCATCTGCTTGAACACGGCCGAGACGCTGCTGTGGGCGACGTCGGTCTTGAGCGGCGCGGCGCTGGCGATCAGGGTGACGCCCAGCAGGGCGCCGATCAGGGCACGGGTGGTTTTCATCATTTCTCCTTCAGGTGGAACGGCCGGGCAGCATGCGGCGCATGGTGCCGTCGCGGTCGACGAACTGGTGCTTCAAGGCGGCCAGCACGTGCACCGCCACCAGCGCGGCCAGGAACATGTTCAGCCAGTAGTGGACCGGCTTGAGGATCTCGGCCAGCGCCGGGTTCTTGGCGTAGAACACCGGCAGCTGGAACAGGCCGAAGTAGACCACCGGGACGCCGGCCGCCAGGGTGTACAGGTAGCCCGACACCGGTACCGCGAAGATCATCACGTACAGCAGGTGGTGCAGGCCGTGCGCGGCGCTTTTCTGCCAGGCCGGCATGGCTGCAGGCAGTTCCGGCGGACGGTTCTTGAGGCGCCAGAGCAGGCGCAGGGCCGCCAGCAGCAGCACCGTCACGCCGGCCCATTTATGCCAGGCGTAGTAGCGCAGCTTGGTGGGCGTAAAGCCGGGGATGTCCGTCATCACCAGGCCCAGCGAGAAGGCGCCCACGATCAGCGCGGCGATCAGCCAATGCAGGACGATCGCGGTCGTGGTGTAGCGCTGTGCCTTCTGTGCCTGCATGTGTGCTCCGGAATATGTTCTTATTGAAACAGGATAGTACCAAACGGTCCAACTCAATGCCGGTACTTTAACGATTCCACCAGCTGGCCGGAAGACAGCTGGACGGATAACATTGTTCAGCTGGCGGGACAATCGAGCGCGGCTGGCCTTGCCCTGCACACATTACCCCCTTGAGCAGGGCAGTTCAGCTCGTCCGAAGGTAAAATATTGACTAGCTCGATTTATAAATGATAATTCTCGGACATGAATATTTCCACGAGAAATCTATGATGCCACCTGCCCTCGGCCGCGCTCGTTTTGCGCCCCGCCTGCTGAGCTTCCTCATCGGGATGGCGCTCGCCGGCGCGGCCTCCGCGGGCGACGGCAGAACCGAGCGCGACACCCAGCGCCAGACGGCCGAATTCGCCGACCTCTCGATCGAAGAACTGGCCAACATCGACGTCACCTCGGTGTCCAGGCGGCCGGAGCGCCTGCAGGATGCGCCGGCCTCGGTGTTCGTGATCACCGCTGACGACATCCGCCGTGCCGGCAGCCGCAGCCTGCCGGAAGCGCTGCGCCTGGCGCCCAACCTGGACGTGGCGCGCGCTAACAATACCGGCTACTACATCTCCGCGCGCGGCCTGAACGGCACCAGCAACAGCCCCGCCAACAAGCTGCTGGTGATGATCGACGGGCGCTCGGTGTATTCGCCGCTGTTCTCCGGCGTGTTCTGGGACGAGCCCGACGTGATGCTGGAAGACGTCGAGCGCATCGAGGTGATCAGCGGTCCGGGCGGCACCCTGTGGGGCGTGAACGCCGTGAATGGCGTCATCAACATCATCACCCGCCACGCAGCCGATACCCGCGGCGAGCTGCTGATCCTGCGCGGTGACAGCGACGGCGCGCAGGCCGCGTTCCGCCATGGCGGCGGCGATGCCCGGCACAGCTGGCGCGTCTACGGAAAAGTGTTCGGCCAGGGCCACGGCGAGCTCGATACCGGCGCCCGCATCGACGACGCCTGGGACCAGGGCCAGGTCGGCTTCCGCGCCGACTGGGAGCGCGGCGACGACCGCTTCAGCGTCAACGGCAATGCCTGGCGCGGCCGCCAGGGCCAGCCGGCGCCGGGCGCCATCGCCGCACCGGGCGCCAGCACCGGCATCGACGACATCATCACGCGCGGCGCCAACCTGAGCGGACGCTGGGAGCGCCCGCTGGCAAACGGCGGCAGCCTGAGCGCCCAGGCCAGCATCGACCACCGCTACCGCGAGGTGCCGCCGACCTTCACGGACTCGGTCGACATCGCCGACCTGCAAATCCAGCACGCGCTGCCCGCGCTGGGCGCGCACAGCATCGTGTGGGGCGGCGAGTACCGCTACAGCTGGGACAAGGTCACCAACAGCCGCTTCGTCGCCTTTCTGCCGTCCAGCGACAAGCAGGCCTGGGCCAGCCTGTTCGCCCAGGACGAGATCGCACTTCGCGACGACTTGCGCCTGACGGCCGGCGCGCGCTACGAGCGCAATCCCTATACGGGCGCGGAATTCCTGCCGACCCTGCGCCTGTCCTGGCGCGTCTCGCCCGAGCATTCGCTGTGGACCGCGTTGTCGCGCACCGTGCGCGCGCCCTCGCGCCTCGACGTCGACGCCTACGTGCCCGGCATGCCGCCCTTCCTGCTGGCCGGCGGTCCGCGCGTGCGCTCGGAGGTGGCGCGCGTGTTCGAACTCGGCTACCGCGGCCAGGTGGGGCAGGGGATGTCGTATTCGGTCACGGCTTTCCGCAACTGGTACGACCATCTGCGCACCCAGGACATCACCGCCGCCGGCACGATCGAGTTCGGCAATCGGATGGCGGGCAGGGCGCATGGCATCGAAGCCTGGGGCAGCTACCAGATGAGCGATGCGTGGCGTTTGTCGGCCGGCCTGACGGCGCTGCGCGAACATTTCAGCCTGAAGCCGGGTAGCCAGGACCTGAGGAGCGTGGCGACCACCGGCGTCGACCCGGCCTATACGGCGCAGCTGCGCTCGAATTACGCCTTCGACGCCGCGCGCGAACTGGAAGTGGCGGTGCGCCGCGCCGGCGCCACCAGCCTGGCGGCGGTGCCGGCCTACACGGCGGTCGACCTGCGCTTCGGCTGGCGCTTCGCGCCGGGGATGGAGTTGTCGGTGATCGGGGCGAACCTGAACGGCGGGCACCGGGAGTATGGGGCGGCGCAGTTTGCCAGCGAGGTGGGGCGGAGCTTGGGCTTGAAGCTGGTGTGGCAGCGCTGAATGTGCCGCGGCGGGACCGCGGCACCCGGCGTGAACCTCAGCCTTCCGGCCGCGCCGGGAAGGCCTGCGCCAGCGCTTCCAGTCCGTTGCGGTAAATATCCCCGAACAGGCGGGATGCTTCTTCCTCGCCGACGCCGGCCGGCGTGAACTCCCCGAACCATTCGACGCGCGCTTGCCCGTCCAGGTCGTGTACGCGCAGCGTGGACCGGTAAGCCGTGACGGGGAAGGGCGCCTGCAGGATCGCGTAGCTGTAGCTGCGCGCCGCCTCGTCGAATGCCAGCAGGCGCTCGACGATCGCTTCGCCATCCGGATTGGCGAGGGTGCGCACACGCCCGCCTTCCGACAGCACGCTGCTGGGAATGTACGGCAGCCAGTCCGGCAGCGAATCGAAACCGCCGATCAGTTGCCAGACCTGGTCTGGGGTGGCGGGGAGCTCGATGCTTGCAAATGCTTCAGCCATGGCGATCAGCCCTCCACCGGCAGCGGCGCGGCGGGCGACACCAGCTTCTGCTCGCGCATCTCATCCCAGAAGCCGCCTGGAATGACGGCGTGCAGCGCCGCATGGTCTTCCGCGATGCGTTCCGGCTTGCTGGCGCCGGGGATCACTGCCCTGACCGCGGGATTGGCAAGCGCAAACTGCAGTGCTGCCGCCTTGAGCGGCACCTGGTGACGGTCGGCGATGGCCTTGATAAGGGCGACCTTGGCGACGATCTCGGGCGAGGCCTGCTGGTACTCGAAGTGCGTCCCGCCCGCCAGCACACCCGAGCTGTAGGGACCGCCCACGACGATGTCGACGCCGCGCGCGGCGGCGGCGGGCATCAGGCGCTGCAGGGCGCGTTCATGATCGAGCAGCGTATAGCGGCCGGCCAGCAGGAAGCCGTCGGGACGTGCTTCGCTCAGGTCGAGCGTCAGTTCCAGCGGCTCGACCCGGTTGACGCCCAGGCCCCAGGCCTTGATCACCCCTTCTTCGCGCAAGCGCGTCAGCACCCGGAAGGCGCCGGTGCGGGCCGTTTCGAATTGCGCCAGCCATTCGTCGCCATAGAAGTCCTGCGCGATGTCGTGGACCCAGACGATGTCCAGGCGGTCGGTGCCCAGGCGCTTCAGGCTGTCCTCGATCGAACGCAGGGTGGCGTCGGCCGAGTAGTCGTTGACGATCTTGTTGGGGCGGCCGAACTCGAACAGCCCGCCTTTCTCGCCAAGATCGCGGGCGCTGGTGTCTTCGGTCTCGTCGAGGATCAGGCGGCCTACCTTGGTGCTGAGCACGTAATCGTCGCGCTTGTAGGCGGCCAATGCCCGTCCCAGCCGGATTTCCGACAGGCCGGCACCATAGAACGGCGCCGTATCGAAATAACGGATGCCCTGGTCCCAGGCGGCATGGACCGTCGCCGCCGCTTCCGGTTCCGGAATGTTGCGGAACATATTGCCCAGGGGCGCGGTGCCGAAACCGAGCGGCGTTGCGCGGGAAAGTTGGTCTTTGAGACTCACGATGCGGACTCCTTGCTAGTCACGTTGATTGGAGTAGCAGAGTCTAGGTTGCGCAGTTAAGTCTGTCCAAGACATAATAGGCGTAACTTGATTCCTGATAGGTCTTATATGCTGGACATCCGCCAACTTCACTATTTCGTTGCCGTCGCCGAAGAGGAACATGTGGGCCGCGCGGCGGAACGGCTGTTCATCTCCCAGTCCCCGCTCAGCCGGCAGATCGCGCAACTCGAGGAAAGGCTGGGCTTGACCTTGTTCGAGCGCTCGCAGCAACGCATCCGCCTGACCAGCGACGGCCGCACCTTCCTGAGCGAAGCGAAGGCGCTGCTGGCACACGCCGGGCGGCTCGAATCGCTCGCGCGCCGCCTGGGCAAGGGCGATGAAGGCGGGCTGTGCATCGGTTACCTGGAAAACGCCGTGCATTCCAGCGTGCTGCCCGACGCCTTGCGGGCCTTGCGGACCTCGCGGCCCGCCGTGCATATCGCACTGTACAACCATCACTCGGCGCAGCAGCTCGAAGGCCTGCGCCAGCGCAGCCTCGACATCGCCCTGGTCTGCGAGCCGCCGGCGGACGACGACCCGGATCTCGACTGCCTGCAGGTGCTGAGCGACCCGATGCTGCTCGCCGTGCCCGAAGGCCATCCGCTGGCCGGCGCAGGGAAGCTCGGTCCCGGCGACCTCGCCGGCCAGCCGTGGATCAGTGTCGTGAACCGCGTGAGCGCGCTGAAGCACGACGATTTCATTGCGGCCTGCGCTAGGGCCGGTTTCACGCCCGCGGTGACGATGGAAGCGGCGGAACCCCAGGCGGCGCTGGGGCTCGTGGCGGCCGGCCTGGGTGTGGCGATGATCCAGCAGAGCTTGCGCTACCAGGCGCCGCGCGGCGTCGTGCTGCACGAACTGCCCTGGTTCGACTACCGTACGCCCTTGTGGCTCGCCTGGCACAAGGTCAACCTGCGCCCGCTGGTCGAGATCTTCCGGCACACGCTGCTGGAAACCAGCGGCGCGCAAAAAAGCCCGCCGAAGCGGGCTTGATCGCCGGGGAGCGGCAGCGGGCGATCAGATCGCCTTCGCCAGTTGCGCCGCCAGGCCCGTGTAATTCGCCGGCGTCATCGCCAGCATCTGCTCCTTGGCCTCCTGCGGCACCGCCAGCTTAGCGATGAACTCCTGCAGCGCTTCACGAGTGATGCCCTTGCCGCGGGTGAGTTCCTTCAGCTGTTCGTACGGATTCTCGATGCCGTAGCGGCGCATCACGGTCTGCACCGGCTCGGCCAGCACTTCCCAGTTCGCATCCAGGTCCTGCTCGAGGCGCAGCGGGTTCACTTCCAGCTTGTTCAGGCCGCGCAGGCAGCTGTCGTAGGCCAGCAGGGCGTAGCCGAAGCCGACGCCGATATTGCGCAGGACCGTGGAGTCGGTCAGGTCGCGCTGCATGCGCGAGACCGGCAGCTTGTCGGCCATGTGGCGCAGGACCGAATTGGCCAGGCCCAGGTTGCCTTCCGAGTTCTCGAAGTCGATCGGGTTGACTTTATGGGGCATGGTCGACGAACCGATCTCGCCGGCCTTCAGCTTCTGCTTGAAGTAGCCCAGCGACACATAGGTCCAGATGTCGCGGTTCAGGTCCAGCAGGATGGTGTTGGTGCGCGAGATCGCGTCGAACAGTTCGGCCATGTAATCGTGCGGCTCGATCTGGATCGTGTACGGATTGAAGACCAGGCCGAGGCGCTGCTCGATCACGTTCTTCGAGAACGCCGGCCAGTCGAAGCCCGGGTAGGCGGACAGGTGGGCGTTGTAGTTGCCGACCGCGCCGTTCATCTTGCCGAGGATCTCGACGCCTTCGATGCGCTTGACGGCGCGCTGCAGGCGCGCGACCACGTTCGCGAATTCCTTGCCGAGGGTGGTCGGGCTGGCGGTCTGGCCGTGGGTGCGCGACAGCATCGGCAGGTCGGCATTGGTGTGGGCGATCTCGGTCAGCCTGGCGATGATCGCTTGCAGGGCCGGCAGCATTACGCCGTCGCGCGCCGCTTTCAGCATCATGCCGTGCGAGGTGTTGTTGATGTCTTCCGAGGTGCAGGCGAAGTGGATGAACTCGCTGGCCGCGACCAGTTCCGGCACGTCCTTGACCTTTTCCTTCAGCCAGTATTCGACGGCTTTCACGTCGTGGTTGGTGACGGCTTCGATTTCCTTGATGCGGGCAGCATCGCTATCGGAGAATTCTGCGGCCAGCTTGTCGAGCAGGGCATTCGCTTCAGCCGAGAAGGGCTTCAGTTCGGCGAAGCCCGCCTGCGACAGCGCCTGCAGCCAGGCGATCTCCACCTTCACGCGGTGGTGCATGAAGCCGGCTTCCGACAGGATCGGACGCAGCTTGTCGGTCTTGGCGGCGTAGCGGCCGTCGAGCGGGGACAGGGCGGACAGAGTGGAGGAGGTAGAGGTCATGGCAGGGGCGGGGATGGATGCAAAACCGCGATTTTACCATCCGATGCCAGGTGGGGCCGCCGTTTGTCAAGTCGCATTTGCGGCGGCGTTGCGTGCCTTTCCCCGGTCATTATCCGGCAATGACCCGATGCTATACTGTCAGCCAATCCCCTATTCTGAGCATTTATGAAACTCATCGGTTCTGTCACCAGTCCCTATGTGCGCAAGGTGCGCGTCGTGTTGGCAGAGAAGAAGCTCGACTATGCATTCGAGCTGGAAAACGTCTGGTCGCCGGACACGAACATCGCCGCCTATAACCCCCTCGGCAAGGTGCCCTGCCTGGTCATGGAAGACGGCAGCGCGATGTACGACTCGCGCGTCATCGCCGAATACCTCGATACCCTGACCCCGGTCTGCAAGCTGCTGCCCGCCAACAGCCGCGACCGTGCCAACGTCAAGGTGTGGGAAGCCCTCGCCGATGGCGTCGGCGACGCCGCCGTGCTGGCCTACCTGGAGCGCACCCAGCGTCCCGCCGAGCTGCAGAGCCAGGCCTGGATCGACCGCCAGATGGGCAAGGTGAAGAAGAGCCTGCAGGTCATGTCCGATAACCTCGGCGAGCAGCCTTTCTGCATGGGGATCCACTACACCCTGGCCGACGTCGCCGTCGGCTGCGTGCTGGGCTGGCTGCTGCTCCGCTTCCCGGACATCGACTGGCGCGGCGAGCATCCGAACCTGGCGCGCCTGTTCGATAAATTGTCCGAGCGCCCGTCCTTCAAGGACACCGTGCCGGTCATCGCCAAGTGAGCGCCAAGTGAGCCCGCGCACCCCGACCACGGTCGTGTTCGGCGAAGCCCTCGTCGACGAGTTTCCGACCGAGCAGGTGGTCGGCGGTGCGCCTTTCAACGTGGCGCGCCACCTGGCCGCCTTCATGGCGCCGGCCCTGATGATCACCCGCATCGGCCGCGACCGCAACGGCGCCGCTGTGCGCGCCGAGTTCGAGCGTTTTGCGATGCGCGACACCGGCCTGCAGCTGGATCCGATGGAAGAAACCGGCCGCGTGGTGGTCGAACGCAGCAGCCAGGGGCAAGGCCACAGCTTCCGCATTCTGCCGCGCCAGGCCTACGACTTCATCGACGCCGAGGCGGCTGCCGCCAGCCTGGCGGACGTGGATGCCGGCATCGTCTATTTCGGTACCCTGGCCCAGCGCGAGAACGCTTCGCGTGCGGCGCTCAGCGCGGTGCTGGCGGCGACGCCGGTCACGCGCTACCTCGACCTCAACCTGCGCAACGGGCAGTATGAAGAGGCGACGGTCACGTGCTCGCTCGAGGCCGCCGACATCGTCAAGGTCAACGAAGAGGAATTGCAGGCGCTGTTCCAGTGGTATTTCCAGATCGGCCCGAACGAGCCGGCGCTGTCCACGGAAGAGGTGCATGCGGCCTGCCGCGCGTTGATGGACCGCTTCGACCTGGAAACCCTGATCGTGACCCTGGGCCACCGCGGTTCGGTGGTGTTCCTGCGTGATGGCGGCCTGATCGCCAACCGCGACAACCCGGCGCCGCCCTTCGTGATCGACACGGTGGGCGCGGGCGATGCCTTCTCGGCGATCTTCCTGCTGGGACGGACGCGCGGCTGGCCCCTGGAGCTGACCCTGGCGCGCGCCAACGAGTTCGCCGGCGCGATCTGCGCGGTGGCCGGCGCCGTGCCGCGCGATTTGAATTTCTACGACAAGTGGGTGGCCCGCTGGCGCGAAGCTATGCCGGCGGTGCCTGGCGCGTTCACATCTCGCTGACGTCGCCCATCTGGCTTTGTAGGTAATTCTGCAGGCCCACCTTGACGATCAGGTCGAGCTGGGTCTCCAGCCACTCGATGTGTTCCTCGGTGTCTTCGAGGATGTCCAGCAGCAGGTCGCGCGACACGTAATCACGGGCCGCCTCGCAGGCAGCGATGCCGTCCTTGACGCACTGTTGCGCGCCGCGCTCCAGCTTGAGATCGCATTCCAGCATCTCCTGCGCCGACTCGCCGATCAAGAGCTTGTGCAGGGCCTGCAGGTTGGGCAGGCCGTCCAGCATCAGGATGCGGTCGATCAGGCGGTCCGCATGCTTCATCTCGCCGATCGACTCGTCGTACTCCTTCTTGCCGAGGCGGGTGAAGCCCCAGTGCTTGTACATGCGCGCATGCAGGAAGTACTGGTTGATCGCCGTAAGCTCGTTGGTCAGCTGCGCATTCAGCGCGCGGATGATGTTCGGATCGCCCTTCATGGATTTCCTTTTTTAGTTTAGATCGATGCCAGCGCCACGCCGCCGGCCAGCAATAAAGAGACAGAAGCGATCGCGATGCCCACCGTGCGCCTGCGGTTGGTGAGCGCCCACAGCACGATGCCGGACAGCGACAGCAGGATGATCGAGCCGGCCAGCGTGTCCACCAGCAGGATCCAGCCCACGCTCATGCCGACGCCCTTGTGCAGGTTGGTCAGGGTCGCGAAGACATTGTTCTCCTTGCGCTTGAGCGTGACGTAGCTGTTGCCGACCCAGTACTCGGCCTCGACGGCACCGCCGGGCGAGGTGAAGCTGGCGCTCCAGCGCGCCGGCTGGACCATGGCGCGGTCGCCCCAGGCAACCGGGCGCGCCGGCTCGGCCTTCACGCGTGCCGGATCGGGCGCGAGCTTCAGCGAGTTCTTCAGCCAGGACGCGAGTGCTTGCGGATCGGCCGGGGCCGGATTGGGAAGAGGGAGCTGGACCGTGTTTTCCTGAACCTGGGCGGCGGGAATCTTGAGGACGGCACGGTGGTTCAGGAGAATGCCGGTGCTGCCGAACAGCAGGCCGAGCACGGCGCCCCACAAGCCGATCCAGCCATGCATCTTGCGCAGCCATTTGACGGCGATGGCGCGGCGCGAGGGCGTGGGCGGCGGCTGGACCGTGAATGGCTGCTGCGGCGTCCTCGGAGAGCGAAACGGGATGACGGGCATAAGACAGACGAAAAGGCTGCTTTGGAAACCTCATGGTAGCAGGACCCGCCGTCCACCGGCTGATGTGCGCATCGATATGTGCGCAGCAATCGACTGTCAGAAACTTAGAGCGCGCTCGCGCTCTCAGGCGGTCACGCCGTCCGACGGCGTGCGGCGCAGCTCGGTGACGGTGGTGGTGGATTCCAGGTGCTCGTTCATCACTTCGCGGGCATAGCTGACGCACTTGCCGCAGCAGGTGCCGACGCCCAGTTCCTTGTACAGGTCGGCCATCGAGGTCAGGCCCATTTCGACGGCCTGGCGGATTTCACGGTCGGAGATGTTGTTGCAGACGCAGACGATCATGGACTTTCTTCCGGTGTTATCTGGTATATAATGCGAATCATTCTCATTCAGGTTTGTATTCTCCTGAAGTCGAGGCCTGAATGCAAGCGTTTTGTCGCGTAATCGAAGCAGAGTGAACAGAAGTAGACAAAGCGCAAATAGAAATAATTCGCATTTAGGTTTATGATGCTCACATGTCTCATCAGCGCTGCATCCGAACCCGATTGGAAGCGACACCATGACTCTTGCACCCACCCTGACCACGCTCGACGCCCTCAAAGCCGGCCAGAGCGCCACCGTGATCCACCTCGCGCCGAGCAGCCTCGGCCATGGCGGCGATGGCGCCGACGTTTCGCGCCGCCTGATGGAACTCGGCTTCGTCCCTGGCGAACGGATCCGCATGCTCAAGCGCGGCCTGCCGGGCGGCCCGGTCGCGGTCAAGGTCGGCCAATCCACGTTTGCCCTGCGCCGTTTCGAAGCGGCGCTCATCTCGATCCAGCCGGAATAAACGGAACAACATAATGGGAGCAGTAGAACAGCAGGTCCAGGCGGCGACCTCCAGCAGGACGCCGCTGATCGCCCTGCTGGGTAATCCGAACTGCGGCAAGACCGCGCTGTTCAACCGCCTCACCGGCGCGCGCCAGAAAGTCGCGAACTACGCCGGCGTCACCATCGAACGCAAGGAAGGCAGCTTCACGCTGCCGGGCGGGCGCGCCATGCGCGTGCTCGACCTGCCGGGCGCCTACAGCCTTTCGGCCCACACCCCCGACGAAGCCATCACGCGCGACGTGGTGGCCGGCCTGCGCGCCGGCGAACAGGCGCCGGACGCCGTGGTCTGCGTCGTCAACGCCACCAACCTGCGCCTCAACCTGCGCCTGGTGCTCGAGATCCAGCGCCTGGGCCTGCCGATGGTGCTGGCCCTGAACATGGTCGACGTCGCCAACAAGCGCGGCATCGAGATCGACACCGTAAAACTGTCGCGCGAGCTGGGCATGCCGGTGGTCGAGACCGTGGCCGTGCAGTCCGGCGGCGAGAAGGCGCTGCTGAAAGTACTTGAAACGCTGTCCTTCGACACGCCGGTGAAGCCGCGCGCGCTGAGTGCGATCGACGCCGTGCCGGTCGAGGAGACCCAGCGCGAGGTGCGCCGCATCATCGACGCCTGCGTCAGCTTCGACAAGGACACCGGCAACCTGTCGGAACAGATCGACCAGGTCGTGCTGCATCCCGTCATCGGCCCGGCGATCCTGGCCGTGCTGATGTTCCTGATCTTCCAGGCTGTGTTCAGCTGGGCCGCGGCGCCGATGGACCTGATCAAGACCGGCGTCGAAAGCCTGGGCAGCTGGGTTGGATCAAGCATGGCCGAGGGCCCGCTGCGCGGCCTGATCGTCGACGGCATCTTCGGCGGCGTCGGCAGCGTGCTGGTGTTCCTGCCGCAGATCCTGATCCTGTTCTTCTTCATCCTGGTGCTGGAAGACTGCGGCTACCTGCCGCGCGCGGCCTTCCTGCTCGACCGCATGATGGGCAGCGTCGGCCTGTCCGGGCGCGCCTTCATTCCGCTGCTGTCGTCCTTCGCCTGCGCGATCCCGGGCGTGATGGCGGCGCGCACCATCCAGAACCCGCGCGACCGCCTGGTCACGATCATGATCGCGCCGTTGATGACCTGCTCCGCGCGCCTGCCGGTGTACGCGCTGGTGATCGCCGCCTTCATCCCGAACCGGATACTCGCCGGCGGCATCAACCTGCAAGGCCTGGTGCTGTTCCTGCTGTACGCGGCCGGCATCGTCAGCGCGATGGGCGTGGCCTGGTTCTTCAAGCGCACCGCGCGCGCCAAGGGCCAGCACCCGCTGATGCTGGAACTGCCGGCCTACCACTGGCCGCACCTGCAGAACCTGGCCCTCGGCCTGTGGGAACGCGCAAAGATCTTCCTGACCCGCGTCGGCACCGTGATCCTGACCCTGATGGTGCTGGTCTGGTTCCTGTCCAGCTTCCCGGGCGCGCCGGAAGGGGCGACCCATCCGCCGATCTACTACAGCGTGGCCGGCATGCTGGGACGCGCGCTGTCCGTGATCTTCGAACCCATCGGCTTCGGCTGGCAGATCTGCATCGCCCTGATCCCGGGCATGGCCGCGCGCGAAGTCGCGGTCGGCGCGCTCGGCACCGTGTACGCGCTGTCGTCCTCGGGCGACGACGTCGCCACTTCGCTGGCGCCGCTGATCGCCAATTCCTGGAGCATGGCGACCGCGCTGTCGCTGCTGGCCTGGTACGTGTTCGCGCCGCAATGCCTGTCGACGCTGTCGGTGGTGCGCCGCGAAACCGGCAGCATCCGCTGGGCCTTCCTGATGGCCGGCTACATGTTCGCGCTGGCCTACACCGCGTCCTTCATCACCTTCCACGTGGCGCGCTGGGCACTGGGGAGCTGAGATGATCGTCCAGTACCTTGTGGTCGGCCTGATCGTGCTGCTGGCAGCGATGTACGCCGCCAGCAAATACCTGCCGCTGGCCTGGCGCCGCAAGATCGTCTACAAGTTCTCGGACGGTTCCGGCAAGGGCTTATTGGCGCGCTGGCTGGACAAGGATGCGGGCTGCGGCAGCGGCTGCGATACCTGCGGCACGTGCGCGCCGGAGCCGATGCCGGAGACGGATGCGAAGGGTCGCAAGATCATTCAGCTGCATGTGAAGCGCTAAGCCGCGGGCCGCCATTCCAGGTCCAGCAAGGCCATCAAACGCTTCGCGTCAAACGGCGCCCGCACCTTGATGTCGTTATCGAAGTAGCAGTACACATCCCGGCTTTTCGCCTTCGCAGGCGCCACGCTCGAGACCAGCCGTACATCCTTCGGCTGCCCGCCCTCGCTCCACAAGCGGATCTTCGACGCCCAGCGCGCCAGCGACTCGTCCTCGTAGCCGCTCGCATACAGTTCATGCTCGCCATGCAGGCGGATGTAGATAAAATCCGCGGTCACGTCTTCCCAGTCCGGCCACTTGCCGGCCGTATCGGCCACCACCAGCGCCACGTTGTAGCGGCGTAGCATCGCGATGAAGGCCTCGTCGCGGAAGCTTTCGTGGCGCACCTCCACCGCATGCCGCAGCGGGCGTACGGCGTCGATCTCCAGCAGCGAGCGTCCTTCCATCTTGCTGTCATGGCCACGCGCCATCGCCAGCGCCTGGCCGGTGTCCTGCGGCAGCAGCGAGAGAAAGCGTTCGGTCTTTTCCGGTTCGAAGCGCAGCTGCGGCGGGAACTGCCACAGGATGGGCCCGAGCTTTTCGTGCAGCGCGAACAGGCCCGAGGCCAGCACATTGGCCAGCGGCGTCTCGATGCCGCGCAGTTTGAGCATGTGGGTGATGAAGCGGTTGCCCTTCACGGCGAACACGAAGCCGGGCGGCGTGGCCGCGTACCAGGCCGCGTAGCTGCTCGGGCGCTGGAGGGAATAGAAGGAACCGTTGATCTCGATGGTGGGCAGCTCGCGCGAGGCGAAATCCAGTTCGCGCGCCTGCACCAGCCCGGGCGGATAGAACACCCCGCGCCAGGGTTCGTAACGCCAGCCGGAGATGCCGATGGTGATGTTGCCCATGCCTGCGATGGTAGGCTGGGAAAGGGCATGGCTCGGTGCGCTGCCGAACCGTGCCCGGTTTGCCGATGATGCTTCAGGCCCGAACTGCGATCGGCACCGGGCGTGCGCGCCGGCGCCACAGCCCGACGGCGCCGAGCCCCGCAGCCAGCATCGCCCACGCCGGCGCTTCCGGCACCGGCGACACCGGCGAGGCCGACAGCATGTTCAAGGTCGTGTCGCCGGTCCAGAGCAGGTGATGTTCGGTGCTGGTGCGTGGGTCGAAGGCGTATTCGTAGCTCATCTTGCCGGACTCGATCAGGTGGCCGCCGCCGCGCCAGCCTTCGGGGTCGCTGCCATATTCCCCCAAGCTGAACGACAGGCCTTTGTCGGTCGAGAAGGTGAAGCTGTCGGCGCCGCAGTGGTAGTACATGTTGCTGCCCGAGGCGCAGGCGATGTAGTCCATCGAGCCGATGGTGAGGGAGTTCAGTTCGCCGATATCGAGCACGCCGTCGGCGTTCGCATCGGTGCCGGTGAAGGATCCCGTGATCTGCATGTTCGGCAGGAACACGGCGGCTTCCTGGTCGTAGAAGCCGGTGTAGGTGAAGGTCCAGTGGGCGGATTGGGCGTGGGCGAGCGCACTGCCGAACAGCAGTGCGGTGGCGGTAATAAGATGCTTCATGGAGGACCTCGCAAGGGTGCGGGATGGAGCGTCTAACAAAACCTTCATGGCTGCGTTGCATCGTCTCGCCGTACTAACGTACTGTCTTCGACGATGCGCCTTGCCCTGAAGGCTTTGTTAGGCGCTCTGAACCCGCGTGAACGAAACGCTGGGTTCACATTACTCCGTTCTGTGACGAAAGTCCTGCCTGTTTTTAACATTTGTCGCCGGGCGGCCACAGCAAATGGCCAGCCCGGCGCGTTTCATTTCCCTACTGAATTAATGGCTGCTGCGCACGATCACGCTGCGGTTCGACACCGGCAGTTCGATCGCGCTTTCCATGCCCGGCGCGTGATAAATGCGCTGGGTCGCCTTGCGGTAGTCGCCCGGCTTGGCGTGGAAGATGTTCGGCACGAAGGTCTGCGGGTTGCGGTCGTAGAGCGGGAACCAGCTGGACTGGATCTGCACCATGATGCGGTGGCCCGGCAGGAAGACGTGGTCGACGTTCGGCAGCGCGAAGCGGTACTGCTCGACCTTGTTGGCCGGGATCGCCATCGGCTTGTCGAAGCCCTGGCGGTAGCGGCCGCGGAAGATGTCCATCGAGATCGGCAGCTGGTAGCCGCCCATTTCCGGCTGGGCCGCGACTTCGTCCGGATACACGTCGATCAGTTTCACGACCCAGTCGCTGTCGGTGCCGGAGGTCGAGGCGAACAGGTTCACCATCGGCTGGCCCGCCAGCTCGACCGTTCCTTCGAGCGGCTCGCTCACATAGGTCAGCACGTCCGGGCGGTCCGAATACGAACGCTGGTCGTTCACCAGCCAGGGCTTCCACACCGTACCTTCGCTCATGCGCACCGGACGCGGCACGAAGGACACCGGTTTCGCCGGATCCGACACGTATTCGTCGTACGCGGCGCCGGACGGCTTCTCATCCTTTTTGAAATTCAGCGCGAAGCCGGGCTTCAGGTACAGGATGTCCCTGGCTTCCACCAGCGGCCACTTGTCGAGCCGGCGCCAGCGGTTCACGCCGGTCTGGTAGCTCCACACCGGCGGCGTGTCGAAGGCCGGCGCGCCATCCTTCAGGTACTGGTTAAAGAAGGGCAGCATGACTTCGCGGCGGAACTGCTGGGCGGTGTCGCCGCTGAATTTGAGTGCGCCCAGCGAGGAGCCCTCGTAGTTCACGCCGCTGTGGCGCCACGGGCCCACCACCAGCGAATTCAGCTTGTTGCCCTTGTCCTTCGGCTCCACCGCCGCATAGGTCGCGTAGGCGCCGTAGATGTCTTCCTGGTCCCAGCGGCCGACCACCGTCATGGTCGGCACGCTCAGGGGTTTCTTCGCGAGGATGCGGTCCAGCGCCTGCTCCTGCCAGAAGCTGTCGTAGGCCGGGTGCTCGAAGATCTTCTTCGTGAAGTTCAGCTGGTCGATGCCGTAGATGTGGGCGAAGTCGCCGGTCGAGCCGGCGCGCAGGAAGGCGTCGTAATCGTCATAGGTGCCGGTGACGATGCGCTCGCCCGCGCCGCGTGCCGAGTTCTGGCCGGCGATGTAATCGAGGTTGGTATTGCGGAAGGCGCCGTTGTGGAACCAGTCGTCGCCGCGCCAGCCGTCCACCATGGGGCTCATCGGCACCGCCGCCTTCAGGGCCGGGTGCGGTTCGACCAGCGCCATCAGCACCGTGAAGCCTTCGTAGGACGAGCCGACCATGCCGACCTTGCCGTTCGATTCCTTCACGTTCTTCACCAGCCAGTCGATGGTGTCCCAGGCATCGGTGCTGTGGTCGACCTGGGTGTTGTTCAGCGGGCCGCGTACCGGGCGCGTCATCACGTAGTCGCCCTCGGAGCCGTATTTGCCGCGCACGTCCTGGAACACGCGGATGTAGCCGTTCTCGATGAAGGCGTCGTCGCCGTCGCCCAGGATCGAGGTGATGCGCGGGCTCTTCATGCGCGCGGTGCGGCCCGAGGCGTTATACGGCGTGCGGGTCAGCATGATCGGCGCCTTCGCTCCGTGCAGGACGCTCTTCGGGATCACGATCACGGTGTGCAGCTTGACGCCGTCGCGCATCGGGATCATCACCTCCTGCTTGATGTAGTCGGCGTTGGGGACGGTGGCCGTGAATTTTTCGGAGGGGATGTCGGGCGCCATCGGCGGCGTCTGGGCCATGGCCGCGCTGCCGAGGGCGGCAAGCAGCAGGGGGAGGGCGGACAGGGACGGCAGGCTGGGGCGCGGCATCGGGGGCTCCACAAATGTTAAAAGTTGCATTAAAGCACATTATTCGGCCCCGCGCGCATTCGCGCCCGCTGGCGTGCGCTAGGTGGTTTTAAAGACGCTGAACACCTCGCTCAGGCGCTGCGCCTGCTCGTTCATGGCCGCAGCCGCAGCGGCAGCCTGCTCGACCAGCGCGGCATTCTGCTGGGTGCTGTCATCCATGCCGGCGATGGCCTGGTTGACCTGGCCGATCCCTTCCTGCTGCTGTTCGCTGGCGACGGCGATTTCGCCGATGATGGCGTTCACGCGGTCGACGCTGGCGACGATCTCCTGCATCGTGTTACCGGCCTGGCGCACCAGTGCCGAACCATCGTCGACCTTCTGCACCGAATCGTCGATCAGGCTGCGCACTTCCCTGGCGGCCGTGGCCGAGCGCTGGGCCAGGGCCCGCACCTCGCTGGCGACAACCGCGAAGCCGCGTCCCTGTTCGCCGGCGCGCGCCGCTTCCACCGCCGCATTCAAGGCCAGGATATTGGTCTGGAAGGCGATGCCGTCGATGACGCCGATGATGTCGGCGATCTTCTGCGCCGAGCCGTGGATCGCATCCATGGTCTCGACCACGCGGCCGACGACCAGGCCGCCGCGCTGCGCCACCTCGCTCGCCGACGACGCCAGGCTGCTGGCGTGGCGCGCATTGGCGGCGTTCTGCTGCACCGCGCCGGTCAGCTCTTCCATCGTGGCTGCGGTTTCCTCCAGCGCGCTGGCCTGCTGCTCGGTGCGGCTGGACAGGTCCTGGTTGCCGCTCGCGATCTGGGTCGAGGCGCTGGCGATGGTGCGGATGCCGGTATCGACTTCGCCGACGATGCCGGACAGGCTGTCGTTCATCTCGCGCAGGGCGCGCAGCAGCTGGGCCGTCTCGTCATTGCCCTGGGCGTCGATGGCGGTGGTGAGGTCGCCCGCAGCCACCGTGTGCGCCAGCGTCACGGCGCGCGCCAGCGGGCGCTGGACGCTGCGCGAGATCAGGTGGCCGGCCAGCATCAGCACGCCCGAGAGCAGGGCGGCGGCCAGCGAGAACTCCAGCACGCGCGGCCAGAACACCGCGCCGATGGCATCCAGGTAAACACCCGAGCCCACCACCCAGCCCCAGCCCGGGACCGCCTTCACGTAGGAGATCTTGGGAACCGGCTGGTCGCTGCCCGGCTTGGGCCATTCATAGCTGATGAAACCGCTGCCCTGGGTCCTGGCGACGGCGACCATCTCGGTGAACAGGTGGAAGCCGTTCGGGTCGGTCATGCCGCCGACCTCCTTGCCTTCCAGCTTGGCGTTCGGGTGCATCAGCATGCGCGGCTGCATGTCGTTGACCCAGAAGTATTCCTGGCCGTCGTAGCGGAGGGTGCGCAGCGCTTCCAGCGCCTCGTGCTTGGCTTGTTCCGCGGGCAGGGCGCCGCTGGCGGCCAGCTGCTCGTAGCGGGCCACCACGCCGCTGGCGACTTCCACGGCCTGGCGCACGGCGCGGCCGCGCTCGTCGCCGATCAGCCGGCGCTCGGAAACCAGGAAGCCGGCCGCCACGCAGGCGATGCCGAGGCCCGTGATGAGGGTGAGGAGGCCGAGCTTCCTCGCAATGGTGAGACTCGAAAAACGGATCATAGGGATGGGAATGAGGAACGCTAAGTTGTCAAATTTGACGAAAGTTGGCGAGTATACATGCAAGTTGCATGAAGGAAATAAGTATTTATCGAAATTACCGATAGCTACTGACAAACACGCAACAGTGCTAAGCTAACGCCATTTCATCCGACCCCATGCACCCATGATCATCGTCCACCACCTGAACAACTCCCGCTCCCAGCGCATCCTGTGGCTGCTGGAAGAACTCGGCCTGGAATACGAGATCAAGAAATACCAGCGCGACCCGAAGACCATGCTGGCGCCGCCGGAGCTGCGCGCCGTGCACCCGCTCGGCAAATCGCCGGTGATCCAGGACGGCGACACCATCGTTGCCGAATCCGGCGCCATCATCGAGTACCTGACCGGGCGCTACGGCGACGGCCGCCTGGTCCCCGCGCCCGGCACGCCCGAGCGCCTGCGCTACACCTACTTTTTGCACTATGCCGAAGGCTCGGCGATGCCGCCGCTGCTCCTGAAGCTGGTGTTCGACCGCGTCGAAAGCACGCCCGCGCCCTTCTTCGTGCGCCCGATCGCGCGCGCCATCGCCAACAAGGTCAAGGACGGCTTCGTGCTGCCGCAGATCCGCCAGCACCTGGCCTTCCTCGAAGGCGAGCTGGCGGAGCGCGCCTGGTTTGCCGGCGACGCATTCTCGGCGGCCGACATCCAGGTCAGCTTCCCGCTGGAGGCGGCGGCCGCGCGCGGCGGGCTGGATGGGAAGTATCCGAAGCTGAGCGCCTTCCTCGAGCGCATCCATGCGCGCCCGGCCTACCAGCGCGCGCTCGAACGGGGCGGGAAGTACGATTTCGTAAAGTAAGCAAGAAGGTATGGCAAAGCTGTTGGCCATCGATGGCCTGAACATCGTCCGCCGGGTGTACGAAGCGAGCCCGGAGCCGGACTCCGACCTGAAGGCGAGCATCGCCCTGCGCCATGCCTTTTCGTCCTTCCGCAACGTGCTGGACGCGCATACGCCCACCCACGTGCTGGCGGCCTTCGACTACGGCGGCGAGACCTGGCGCCACGCGCTGTATCCGCGCTACCGCGAAGGACGCGCGCCGATGCCTTCGGACCTGCGCAAGGCGCTGCCGGAATTCCACGAGCGCCTGCGCGCGGCCGGGCTGCACGTGCTGATGATCCCGGAAGTCGAGGCCGACGACGTGATCGCCACCGGCGTCATGCGCTGGCTGTCGGAAGGGAGAGGGGATGCGGTCGTCGCCACCACCGACAAGGACCTGCACGCGCTGATCGCGCACGGCGCCCTGGTGTGGGACCATTTCAAGGGCGAATGGCACGACGACGCCTGGGTGAGGAATAAATTCGGGGTCGCGCCCGAACGCCTGCACGACCTGCTGGCGCTGATGGGCGACCCGACCGACGGCGTGCCGGGTGTGTCGAAGATCGGCATGAAGACGGCGGCGCGCCTGCTGAATGCCTACGGCGACCTGGACGCCGTGATGGCCGGCGCCGGCATCCTCAAAACGCCGCTGGGCGAGCGCCTGCGCGCCGAGAGGGAGATC
>Ga0065165_1000559_pt1 | contig 55415 bp, 48 predicted proteins | sample AraplaMF_Cvi_mMF_FD_63813 | JGI IMG/M metagenome (GOLD analysis project Ga0065165, IMG submission 63813) | Arabidopsis root microbial communities from the University of North Carolina, USA - plate scrape MF_Cvi_mMF (version 2) (version 3) | ecosystem: Host-associated > Plants > Roots >...
ATCTAGTATTACTACAATAAAGTAGACAGATATACCGCGCCGCAGCATACTTGCACCTGTCTCCTCTATTCTCCTCCAAGGAAATAGACTTCAGCCCGCTCCCAGAGCGGGCTTTTTTTTGGTTCATCGCGGATTACCGGGGAATGCGGCTTTGATCTTGAGGAAGAAGAATTCAGAGTCGCGGTATCCATAAGCCATCCTTTTCATTACCTTGATCCGGTTGTTAATGCCCTCAAGTTGTCCGGTGTGCATAGGCCAGCGCATTCGGGCTAGGATCCCTCTCCAGTACAAAGCAAGTCGTCGTGCAAAGCGAACCATCGGTTCGATGGCACTGCTGCGGGCCATGGTTTGCCAAGTGCGCCACGCCGCTCGCCAGCTCCATGGATCTGTTGGTTGCCAGAGTTCCTTCAGACTCGCTTTCAGTACATAGACTGTCATGAGCGCCTGGTTTGCCTGCAGGAGATCGACCAGTTGGGGGATCTGATCTGGCGGCACATTGCACGGGTTGCGCAGCAGGAGCCATCGCGCCCGCTTCACATACTGACGACCAGCCTTATCATCACGCAGGCGATTTGCCTCATCAACTCGTACGCGGTCAATCACTTCGCGGCCGTATTTGGCGATAACGTGAAACAGGTCGTAGACCACCTTGGCCCGTCGGCAGTGCCGCTTTACCTCCAAGTCTTGACGGTGAATCTGATGGATGGTGCCCCAGTGAAGACCGGTGAGTTCGCAAACATGAGCGATTGGCAGTTTTTCGCACCAATGCGCTATAAACTGCGCCAGGCGGCGCGACACTCGGGCATGGCGATCTAGCCAGGTAATAAGCTGAGTACAACAACGGTTGCAGGTCCGGCACCGCAGCCTATTCACAGCAACACTTAGAAATACTGGTAACCCCGCCATTGGCAGGTCGCGCACTATGCGCCAAGTGGTTTCGTGGATGCACGGTGCCTCAGCGCCGCAATGGGAGCAGATCAATGGGCACGTCGGATCAGCAGCCAACCGAACCTGCAGATGACTGCCAACTACATCCAGGGACGAAACGAGAAAGCCTTCCCAGAATGGAAGGCTGAGTCTATGATCGGACATGAGAGCAGTGGGTTAGTTAGAGGGTTTGGTCGCACAAACACAATAACTCTTCCTTACTGCTCTCTTGCGTTTACAGCATGGTCATCCCGGTAATCCGCGATGAACCTTTTTTTTGCCCGCAATACAGCCGATGGAACGGTAAAATCCCGCCTGTGCATACATCTATCAAATTGACTGTCGTGGGAGCTGCGGTGCTGGCGATTGCCGGGGCGGGTGGCTATTTTTACAATTCCATGCCGGCGGCCAGCGTGGCGCCTCGCTTGCCGGAACTGGTCAAGCGTGGCCCGGCGCCAACCGAGCGGGCCTGGCCCGCGCGGCTGGAAACCTTGCTGGATTCCGGACTGGCAGACCCTTACGGCGTAGCCGTCGACAAGCAGGGAAATATCTATTTCTCCGATGGAGGCGAGAAGAACACGGTATCGGTGCTGGCGCCGGATGGCAGCACGCGCGTGCTGGCCGGCGGGATTGAAGGCTACAGCGAAGGACTTGGCACTGCCGCCGCCTTCAACACGCCTTCCGGCATCGCGCTGGACCAGCAGGGGAATGTCTATGTCGCCGACACTGGCAACCATGTGATCCGCAAGATCGCTGCCGACGGCACGGTGTCGACCCTGGCCGGGAGCGGTATTGCCGGGTTTGCGGACGGGCAGGGTGCGCAAGCACAGTTCAACGGGCCGGTCGGCGTGGCTGTCGATGCTGCTGGCGTGGTGTACGTCGCCGATACGTATAACGACAGGATTCGGAAGATCGCTCCCGATGGCACGGTGACCACGATTGCCGGCAGCGCCCGGCCCGGGTTCGCCGACGGCATCGGCGAGGCGGCGCAATTCGATACCCCATGCGGGATCGCCGTTGGCAAGGATGGTATTTATATCGCCGACACCAGCAACGACGCCGTGCGCCGCATCAATCCGGATGGTTCCGTGGTCACCCTCGCAGTGGCGCCCGAACTGGAAAAAGAGCCACTGTTGCGCCGTCCAATGGCGCTGGCGGTCACGCATGACGGCTTTGTCTACATCGCCGTCTCCTCGCGCGGCCGCCTACTGCAGCTGGCGCCGGATGGCAGCCTGGCCGGGATGCCGGACGCGGCGCGTCCTGCGGATCCCGCTACCGGCATCGACGGCAATATCCAGGTGTATGGCCCGCGCAGCCTTGCGCTGGCGCCGAACGGCACCCTGGTCCTTTCCGACGGCGCCGCACAGCGCCTGCATCGGGTGGTGCATGCCGGCGCGGGTGCGCCCCCGGCGGCAAATCCGGCCGTGGCTCAGGGCGTGCAAGCCGCAGTACCGCTTCTCGCCACCGCGCATGCAGCGGAACAGCCCCAGGCTGCCGCCGCAGCGACGGCGCCGGCAAGCGACCTTATGGCGCTGCGCTCCCAGGGTTCAATGCCATGGCCCGTCCTGCCGCAAAACCAGCCGCATGAAGTGGTCGGGCTGATGGGCGAGGTGAGGGGAAGCTATGACGGCGACAGCCGCCACCACTTCCACGCCGGCCTGGACGTGCAAGCCGATGTCGGCAGCTCGGTGCATGTGGTCGAAAAGGCCAAGGTCAGCGACCCGCTTCCCAACTGGGCTTTCGCATCGCTTGGCGAAGGCATCAACCTGGGCACGACCAGCTACATCCACATGAAGGTTGGCCGCGACAAAAGGAACCGCGCGCTGGACAGCCGCTTCCAGCTCCTGCTGAACGACAAAGGCAAGCCGGAACGGGTCCGCGTTCGCCGCGGCACGCGCTTCTATGTCGGCGAACAACTGGGCGTGGTGAACCAGATGGCCCACGTCCACCTGAACCTGTACGACCGTGGACGCGTGGTGAACCCGCTGGCGCTGCCATTCCCCGGCCTGCGCGATACCATCGCGCCGGTGATCCAGGGCATCGCCCTGTACGACGCCAACGACAAGCGCCTGCCGGGCAAGAAAGGCAAGCGCCTGGAGGTGTCGCGCAGCCTGGGAGAAGTGAATGTGGTGGTCGATGCCTTCGACCAGATGGACGGCAACCTCGCGCGCCGCCGCCTGGGGCTGTACAAGCTGGGCTACCAGTTGCTGCAGGCCGACGGCAGCCCGCTGCCAGGCTACGAACAGCCACTCATCATGCAAACCTACGACCGGTTGCCGAAGCAGCGCGAAGCGGTGAAGGTGGTGTATTCGGCCGACAGCGGCATTACCGTCTACGGCAGCAAGTCGACGCGCTTCACCTACTCGCTGCTAAGCCATCTGTCGGAAGGCGAAGTCGTGCCCGGCCGCTGGAAGGTGAGCGAGCTGGCGCCGGGCGACTACACGCTGCGCATTTACGCGGCCGACTACGCCGGCAACACCGCCGCAAGCGGCCGCGATCTCGCGCTGACGATCAACTGAAGTTCAGGACTTGATGAAGGCCAGCAGGTCGGCATTCACCTTGTCCTTGTGGGTATCGGTCAAGCCGTGCGGAGCCCCTGGATAGACCAGCAGCTTCGCATGCTTGACAATGCGTGCCGAAGCACGGCCGGCCGCATCGATCGGCACGATCTGGTCATCGTCGCCGTGGATGATCAGGGTCGGCTTGTCGAACTTGGCCAGGTCGGCGCGGAAGTCCGTTTCGGAAAACGCCTTGATCGAATCGTAGGTGTTCTTATGGCCGCCCATCATGCCCTGCATCCACCACGCGTTGATGATGCCCTGTGAAGGCTTGGCGCCCGGCCGGTTGTAGCCATAGAACGGACCGGAAGCGATATCGAGGTAGAGCTGGGAGCGGTCCTTGACCGAGCCTGCGCGGATGCCGTCGAAGACCTCCAGCGGCAAGCCGCCCGGGTTGTCGGGAGTCTTCACCATCAAGGGCGGCACCGCCGATACCAGAGCCAGCTTGGCGACACGCTTTGTGCCATGGCGGCCGACATAGCGTGCCACCTCGCCGCCGCCAGTCGAGAAACCAATCAGCACCGCATTCTTCAGGTCCAGCGCCTCGATCACCTGGGCCAGGTCGTCTGCATAGTGGTCCATGTCATTGCCTTCCCAAGGCTGGCTGGAGCGGCCATGGCCGCGTCGGTCGTGCGCGATCACGCGGTAGCCCTGGCCAGCCAGGAAGAACATTTGCGATTCCCAGCTATCCGAACTCAGTGGCCAACCGTGGCTGAATACGATCGGCTGGCCGTTGCGCGGGCCCCAATCCTTGTAATAGATGTCCACGCCGTCGCGGGTCGTGATGAAGGCGGCGGTCTTCTTCATGCTGGCGGCGGGAGCGGCAGCGGCGCTGGCAGCGGGCAGGGCGGCTGCAGCAGCGGCAGCGGCAAGGCTTGCGCTGCCAACCAGGGCGGAACGGCGAGAAGAATCGAAGTTTTTCATGGCGGTAGTCCTTTCAGGGTATGTTACATTGCAAGTTGCTGTGTGAAGAAAGCGTCGGTGCGGCCATTGGCCAGTGCGGCGTCGCCGGCATGGAAGTGGTGGCCCCCAGGGCGGGCGAAGGCATGGTTGCGGCCAGGGTAGTTGAACACCTGGACATTCGGATTGGCGGACAGCGCCTCATTGATGTTGGCTTGCGCCGCCTTGTCGATGTACTCGTCCTCGTTGGCCTGGTGGTAGATCATTGGGCGCTTGATGTTGACCGCTTCATCGAGATACTGGTCAGTGCCGCCGCCGTAGTAAGCGACAAAGGCATCGGCGCCGCCGCGTGCAGCGGCCAGGAAAGTCAGCAGGCCACCGAGGCAATAGCCGGTAACGCCTACCCTGCCATTTGCGTCCGGCATGGTGCGGGCTGCGGCGACGGTGGCAGCGATGTCCTGTACGCCCCTATCGCGGTCGTAGGCGCTGTAAAGAGCGAAACCCTTGGCCCAATCGCCTTCCTTGGCCTCCGACATGTCCAGGCCCGGTTCGGCGCGCCAGAACAGGTCGGGGCAAACCGCGATGAAGCCTTTGGTCGCGTAATCAGCTGCAATGCTGCGGATGCCGGCGTTGACGCCGAAGATCTCCTGCAGCACGACGATGACCGGGTGCGGGCCTGGCGTCGCCGGCCGCGCAACGTGGCATTTGAAGCTTCCGTCAGCGACCTGGATGGTGAGGGTCATGGCATTTCCTTTGTGTGAGTGGCTGGTGATGGAAGCCATAGTAGGCAACCGCCGCGCATAAGGGAACGCACAAGCCTGCAAAGCCGTTTTGCAGATCTGCATGGATAGGAACAATGTGAACTCGTTCGACTGGAATGACATACCCTTGATCCTGGCGCTGGCCCGCTGCGGCAGCATGAGCGCAGCGGCGCGCGAACTTGGCGTGGACGCGTCGACCATCAGCCGGCGCGTCGCGGCCGCCGAAAAGGAGCTGGACTTGCGCCTGTTCCTGCGCGATACCACCGGCTACCAGTTGACCGCAGCAGGCCGCACCTTCGTCGAATACGGCCACACCGTCGCTGGCAATGTGCAGGCGATGCTGCTGGCCTCCTCGCGCGAGTCGCAGGCAGCAGTGGGCGTGGTGCGCATCAGCGCCATCGACTTCCTGTTCGACTTCTGGCTGGCCGGACACTTGGCGGCGCTGCGCGCGCAGCATCCTGGCCTGGAACTTCACCTGCTGGCCGACAACAACAATGTCTCGTTCGCACGGGGCGAAACCGATTTCGCGCTGCGGCTCGCCCGTCCCGTGGAAGACGCCGCGCTGGTCATGCGCCGTCTTGGCGAATTGCCGATGGCCGTATTCGGCGCTTCGCAATATGCCGGCGTGGACAGCACTCACTGGAGTGCCCAGCCGTGGATCGGCTATGACGCCACGCTGGCGCGCTTGCCCGAAACGCGCTGGCTGGAGCGGGTTGTGCCGCGCAGCCAGGTGGCGTTGCGTGTGAACGGCCTGGGAAGCATGGTGCAGGTCTGCCGCGCCGGCGTCGGCCTTGCGCTGTTGCCCTGCATGATGGAAAGGATGCCCGGCCTGGTGCGTTTGGGCGGCGTCGAAGTGACACGCGAAGTCTGGCTGCTAAGCCACCGCGACGCCATCGGCATCGGACGCATCAAGGTAGTCGCCGACTGGCTCGCCGCCAGCTTCGCCGCCGCCAGTGCATATTGCCGGAGCTGACCCCGACTTTTATTATTGGATCGAGGTGTTGCGGCCGTACAGGCTGCGCTGGGCGGGGTTGCCGGTGACGGCGATACGTCCGGAGCCGTTGGCGCGGGCGTCCACCTTGTGCTGCACCCAGGCTTGTACGCCGCCGGAGCCGTTGCTGGTGATGTTCGCTTCATCGGCGCGCAGGTCGTTAAGTTGCGCATTGCCAGACCCTTGCACCTGAACGTCGAGCGCATGCACGATGCCGCGCGCGTAGAAGCTGCCGGAGCCTGAGGACGATACGCGCAGCGCATCGCCGCGTACCGAGCCGATATTTACGCGGCCGGAGCCGACCATGTCGACCACGGCCAATTTGCTTTCAAGTCCATCCGCATACAGCTGCCCGGAGCCGGAGTGCCGCACGTCCAGCCGGTCTACCCGGCCGCGCAATTCAAGGTAGCCGGAGCCAGTGTGGGATACGCTCAGCGGGCCGCCAAGCAGGCCTTGTACTTCGGTGCGCACCGAGCCTGACGATTCCAGGTTGTCCAGGCGCTGCACGGTGTAGCGCACGTGGATTGGATTGCGGCTGTCCATGCGCTCCTCCGTCCACACCCGCAGCGTATCGCCGCGCACTTCGGTATGCACCAGCGGCACCAGGTTGTTGTCGCCCTCGATCACCAGCGATGGCGCACCGCCGACCTTCACCTCGACGTCCATGTCGACGCGATGGCGATTCTCGATGCGCAGGCCAGTGGCGCTGGCGATGCTGCGAGTTTCGGTAGTGGTCGTTCCATTGCCTTTGACGTAGTCGCTGCTGTCGTTCAGCACGACGACGCAACCAGCCAGGCTTAGCGAGATCAGTGCGGCGAGGGTGAGCTTGGTGCGCATGATTGTGTCCTTGTTGTCCATGCCAAGTGGGATGTGAACATCCTATCGGCCATCGCCCAAGCATATGGCCGGAATGCGACGAAATGCAGAAATTGAGTGCTGAGTTGTAAAAATTGATAATATGAAAGTGTCGGCGATCTGCCGGCCCGGCAGCTCCGCTGCTGAGAACAATCTAGTTACATACCCCTTATTTACGCCGCGGATAGGCCATCTGCGGCGTTTCTTTTTTTTTGTAGACATTCTTCTCAGCGGAATCAAATACTTAGGAACCTGCGATCGATTTCTAATTAAGGCGACGGGACATCTGCGGGACACTCTGACATAACAATCAGCACAGCAATGACCTAGGCTGTTTGCTTGCATTCTCAGCCTGACGAGGGGATATGGCAGTCATTGGAAGCGCACCAGCGTTGATGGCGGGGTTCCGTACCCGTAATGGCTGAATCAAGGTCGTTGCTCCGGAGACGGCGACATTCGAGCGCAAGACGGATGCAAAGAATTGGGCCACAAAGTTCGAAGGCGACATGAAGGCCGGACGGCATTTCGGCCAAATCAACCGCCATCAGCGCAAAGTTCTAATTGGCCGATACATTAAAGGTCGAATGCAAGCACTCAATTCTAGGAAATCAGTAGAGCTCGGCTTAAATAGGGGATTGACCGTGGCGGTGACGGGATACTCGCTAACCGGCCCCTAGATGCCGTCGCGCAGACGCGTGATGCGCCTTTGACGGCGCTGAAGCGGCGAGCAATGGGATGCGCGCAATTGCAGACGTGAACTGCTCCCTGGCCGCGCTTTTGAGCGCGTATCGCCAAGAGTCCTTGAACTAGGATGGATTGACCATGACCCCGTTGACTGTATATGAAGAGGCCGTAAGGGCGAGGGGCGCGTATGCTTCCCGGATGAACAGGAACTGGATGCATTGCTAAAGGCTTGCAGTGAATCGAAGAATCTGCACCTTTACCTGGCGGTTGTGCTGAGCCTGACGACTGGCGGGCGCGAACATTCGCGAGCAGTTTCGTTTCACGCGTATGTGACGCGTCAAGCACGTGTCAAAAGGAAGGAAGCTGCGACAATTCGCGAGCGTCTCTCCTTTTTCGTTGCCTATGCTGAAGTGGCGCCGATCGGAGAAACCCGGGACAGCTGGTGTGCCAAACTGCAGTCGTAGTGAAGCGATCGTCTTTTTAACTGGCATCGATCTGGTCGGATTGCGATGCATAGGAGTCAATCGCGGGCACAACGAAAGCTGGTTATCCTCAAGACGGCACTGGGGCTCGAATCCCTCTCGCCAAGGAGCAAAGAAGAGTACCTGTGCAGTTCAGCAAATGGCGGACCAATCAGACTGGCGAGAGGTAATCGAAGTAACGCTTTCGAAACACTTCAAGTGTCATCAGCGCGGGAAATGCGTAAACGTCTCGGGTACATAGCCGAAACAAGTTGAATTCACGATTCGCACACCATTTTCCTTAAACCAATGTTCCATGAATCTCCTTTTATGGTCAGGGCAGCGAGGATCGATTGCCACCGTTTCAATTATGCTTTCGCTGCATGTAATGAATTCTCGAGCCGGTGTTTCCGACGAAGCTAAATATCCTAGGCTCTTGAGAGCATGCAGAATATCTGTATGGTACCTATGCGAGGGATCTAGGTGTTCTATGTTGAGCCCATCTGGATCCCAGGCCTTATGCTCTCCAAGCCGAACGTTAAGCCGTACTTCGGCCTCGTGCGAAAAGCTGGAATCCTTCAATCTGCAAGTGGCACGAAGCTCGTCGAAACGCCGTTGGCGTTCTCTTTCCCAATATCGAGGGCTAACGTTTTCTATTGTTGGAAAGACTCGACCCGCCGCTAGATATTTATTGGACAATCGATCTTTTGCAGCAGCCCGCCGGCTCACAATCTTGGTAATGGAAGCGAGGGATTCATAAGTGACCGGTTCGATTCGTGCGCATGCAGTCGCAACAAATGGTTTGCCGGAAGCCTCAGTTGGCAGGCGAGCAATTGAATACTTCTCAGCAAGAAGACTTGTTGCTGCGATTAGTTTGGAAAGAGATGTGGAAATCCTTACCGAGCAAAGATCAGGAGAATACAACGACCACATTGCCACAGATTCTGCTTCTTGACTCCAGCAGCTGATGTAATGACTACGCTTCAAGCGTTCATGTTCCAATTTTGCTGTTGCCCGATCGGACCAGCCCATACCGCAACCGCTATGAGGGAGCGCTGCTTCAAGTTGTCCAAGGAGTCTATCGATTCCTTCATTTTTGTCCTCGAACATATCTGCTCTCGTGAACATCAAGGTTCGCTCGGAATGCATCGTCGCGGCGCCAAAGAAGTCCATCGTTCTATAAAGAGTCATAGACGGAAATAGATCCGGTGAGACATAAAGTTGGGGCGAGATCACTTTGCTCATGGTTTCTTAAAGTGGTTCCTTCCGGAGTCCTTCTAGCGTGATTCTGGCTCAATCACAGTGAAGAGCCGGAGAAGATGTGATGCTTGATATTTCTGCGACAGGATTGAAAACACAAATAGCTGGACTATATGACCATCATCAAGCTTTCAAAATTAAGCACTTAGCAACAGATCTATCCAGATCAATTGCCCGTCATGGCTGATGTAACTGTTTGACTTCAAAGGAATATGCCTGTTGAGCGAAACGGGGCATAGCCTATCGGGGTCTCGAATCCCGCTCGTCATTGTACCCACGTTCCCACCCAGGTCCAGGTATCGGAATCCTCCTCACCTAGGCGCCACCGAAGATATGAATTACTGAAAATTATCCGGTGGGTTTGAAGGTATCTGATGAGATCGCCTGAGGCAGTATCTCCCTGGCCAACGGGTCAGAGGCTCTAACCGCTCCCGCGTTGGATATCCAATCCGCGATCCAGACCCCTCTAGGGCCATCTGCCGCGTTACTTTTGCATGACCGTGCCTTTTTCATGTCCCCAGGCTTGTGCCCGCACAAAGCCCGCTAACGCTGGGCTACCTAAGCTGTTGAAAGGTTCGGCTTTTTCAGAGGGGGGCTCAATCATGTGTGCAATTGGAAAAAATCTGGCCTTGGCGGCCGCCAGCCTGTTACTGGCGGCAAGCGCTTTGGGTGCAACGAGTATCGGCAATACTTCTGCAGATGACGTCACGCTCGGTGGTTCCGATGCCGATGCTTTTGTCTTTGCCGCTGGCTGGAACCCGCATGCGGGAATGAACGGCAATACAAGCGGTTTCGGCACGGCCTTCGATCCGTATGGCAGTGGGCCTTGGAGCCTGCTCGACAAGTACGACATGAACGCTGTCTTCAACAACAGCGGCACGCTGCAGTTTGGTTTTGCGATGAACAGCGGCACGTCAGGCACCTGGTCCGTCCATAACACAGGCGCCGCAAACAAGGTACTGGACCTGGTTCTCGCCATGCATGCGGGTGACGGTGGCGCAGGCTTCCTGTTCGATAACCAGGCCATTAACGCCGGCCAGACATTGAATGGAACCTGGCGCATCGAATGGTTTACGGGCAATAACATGGCCTATCCGGACTTTTCCAACCTCGCCCTGTTTGCGCGCGAAGTGTCCGCCGTGCCTGAGCCTGGAGAGTACGGAATGCTGCTGGCGGGCCTTGGCTTGCTTGGCCTCCTTGCGCGCAGGCGCAGCATTGAGTGACTATATTTCGGAAAGGTAATGAACGCCGTCGAGGTCGCTAAACCGCTACAGTGAAACGGCAGTCTTAACTTCACAAGAAGGGGAATCGGAATGGAACCAATCGCAAAGAAGTTTGCATTGGCCGCCAGCAGCATGCTCCTGGCGGCAAGCGCCTTCGGCGCTACAACCATCGGTAATACCGCTGCGGACGATGTCACGCTTAGCGCGCAAAACGCTGACGCCTTCGTCTTTACTTCAGGCTGGAACCCGCAAGCCGGCCTGCGCGGCAACACCAGCGGCATGGGCGGCGCTTTCAATGATTACGGCAGCGGGGACTGGACCTTGCTTGGCAAGCTCGACGGTGGCTCGGGCACCGGTTTTGGCCTGAACAGCGCGCTGGACTTCAGCTTCAATGCGGGCGATGGCCACACCGGCACCTGGACCATCACCAACACCAGCGCGAGCGAGAATATTTCGCTGGACCTGGTGCTGTCGCTCAAGGCTGCAAATGGCGCCGCTGCCTTCCTGTTCGATAACCAGACTGTCAATGCCGGCCAGACCCTGAGCGGGACCTGGAATATCGAATGGTTCACGGGGAATAACCAGGCCAATCCCGGCTTCTCCAACCTGACCATTTTCGGCCGTGAAATCAGCGCCGTCGCCCCGGTGCCGGAACCTGGCGAGTACGGCATGTTGCTGGCTGGCCTGGGCCTGATCGGCCTGGTGGCGCGGAGGCGCACACCGCTGTAGACTCCTTGGAACGGTCGTGCTATTTTGATGGCGCGACCATTTCAAGGAGACAGCATGGACCTGAATTACTCTGCCAGGGATGAAGCCTTCCGCGCCGAAGTGCGGGCTTTCCTGGCAGCGAACCTGCCGCCCGACCTGCAAACCAAAGTCCGCAAGCACCTGCGCCTGAAGCGCGAAGACTACGTGCGCTGGCATAAGATCGTCGCCAAACAAGGCTGGGCCGCGCCGGCCTGGCCGGCCGAATTCGGCGGCACGGGGTGGGACGCTACCCAGCGCCACATCTGGGAAGAGGAGTGCGCCATTGCCGGCACGCCGCCCATCCTGCCGTTCGGCGTCAACATGGTGGCGCCGGTCATCATGGCCTTTGGCAGCCCCGAACAGAAAGCCTATTACCTGCCACGCATCCTCGATTGCACCGACTGGTGGTGCCAGGGCTATTCCGAGCCCGGATCGGGCTCCGACCTGGCTTCCCTGAAAACGAGCGCAGTGCGCGAGGGCGATCATTACATCGTCAACGGCCAGAAGACCTGGACCACGCTGGGACAGCACGCCGACATGATCTTTTGCCTGGTGCGCACCGATCCGAACGTGCGTAAGCAGGAGGGCATTTCCTTCCTGCTGATCGACATGAAATCGCCCGGCATCACCGTGCGTCCGATCATCATGCTGGACGAAGACCACGAAGTGAATGAAGTCTTCTTCGATAACGTGCGCGTGCCGGTCGCCAACCTGGTGGGCAAGGAAAACAAAGGCTGGACCTATGCCAAATACCTGCTGGGACATGAGCGCACCGGGATAGCGGCGGTGGGGCGCTCCAAGCGTGAACTGCTGTTCCTGAAGAAAATCGCCAACCGGCAGCAGAAGAACGGCAAGCCATTGCTGCAGGATCCGCTGTTTGCGGCGCGCGTGGCGAACCTGGAAATCGAACTGATGGCGCTGGAGGTGACGGTGTTGCGCACCATCGCGCAGGAGGCACATGGACCGGGGCCGCAGGCCTCCGTGCTGAAGGTGCGCGGTTCCGAGATCCAGCAGATGCTGACTGAACTGATGCTGGAAGCCCTCGGCCCGCAAGCCTTGCCCTTCGATCCGGCCTATCTCGATGGCGAACGAGAACATGCGCTGGCCGGCGACGACGATGCAGCGCCTTTGGCGGGCTATTACTTCAACTTCCGAAAGACGTCGATCTACGGTGGTTCGAACGAAATCCAGAAGAACATCATCACCCAGATGATCCTGGGTCTGTAAGGGGGCGGCATGGACTTCACATTCAAGGAAGAGCAACAGCAATTCGCCGACGCGCTGCGCCGCTGGGTCGACAAGGATTACGGCTTTGAGGCGCGCAAGAAGATTATCCATTCGGCGGCGGGCGTTTCCGATGAAGCCTGGGCCACGCTGGTGGAGCTGGGAATGCTGGCGCTGCCGGTGCCGGAGCAGCAGGGCGGTTTCGACGGCAGCGCGGTGGACATGATGGTCGTGATGCAGGAGTTGGGGCGCGGCCTGGTGGTCGAACCTTATTTCGCCACGGTGCTTGGGGCGCAGTTCCTCAAGTTGGCAGGTGGACAGGAGGGTTTGCTGGAGCGCGTTGCTGCTGGCGAACTGAAACTTGCGTGTGCGCTGGGCGAGCAGCAGTCCCGCCATGCGCTGAATGACGTGCAGGCTACGGACAGCGCCGGCCGGATCACGGGCCGCAAGACGGTTGTCCTGCATGGCGGCCAGGCTGGCGCATTCATCGTCTCCGCACGCAGCGGCGGAGCCCAGCGCGACCTCGATGGCATTTCGCTTTACGTGGTGCCACGCGACGCGGCGGGCGTGCAGGTCACCGACTACCGCACCATAGACGGCCAGCGCGCGGCGACAGTTGAATTCGACAAAGCCCAGGGCACGTTGCTCGGTGCGCAGGGTAAAGGCTGGGCCTTGCTCGAGGCAGCAAGCGACTATGGCGCCGCGCTGCTCTGCGCGGAGGCCATTGGTGCCATGGATGCGCTGTTCGCCGCCACCCTGGAATACCTGAAAACCCGCCGGCAGTTCGGTGCCCCGATCGGGAAATTCCAGGCACTGCAGCACCGCATGGCAGACATGTTCATTCACCTGGAACAGGCACGCTCAATGGCCATGCTGGCTGCCGTCAAAGCCGGGTCGAGCGACGACGAAGAGCGCCGCCGCGTGGTATCCGCCGCCAAGGTGCTGGTCGGCCAGGCTGCGCGCTTCGTTGGACAACAGGCCGTGCAGCTGCACGGCGGCATGGGCGTGACGGACGAACTGCCGGCAGCCCACTATTTCAAACGACTGGCGATGATCGAGGTCACGCTGGGCGACGCAGATCATCACCTGGAGCGCTTCATCGCGCAGCCAGGATTCAAGGAGGCAGCTTAATGGCGCGGTTGGTACGTAACGTAGCAGAACTGGAAGCATTGGTGGGGCAGGAAGTCGGCGTTTCCGGCTGGGTCGACATCACGCAGGAGAGGGTCAATACTTTCGGCGCTTCCACCAACGACGAGCAATGGATCCATACCGACCCTGTCCGCGCCGCAGCCGAATCGCCTTATGGCGTCACTGTGGCACATGGTTTCCTGACCTTGTCGCTGCTGCCAGGCCTGCTGCAGGACGCGGTGCATATGGAAGACATGCGCATGGGCGTCAATTACGGGCTGGACAAGGTACGCTTTCCGGCGCCGGTACCGGTCGGCAGCCGCGTGCGCGGCCATGTGGTCCTGCGCAGCATCACGGCGGTGGCTGGCGGCCATCAGCTGGCTTGGGAAGTGACCGTTGAATGCGATGGGAGCGAAAAACCGGCCTGCGTGGCGGAGTTCCTGATGCGGCGCTATCCCTGATCGCAATCCGCGACGCGGAAGCGGTTGCGGCCATCTTTCTTGGCCTGGTAAAGGGCGTTGTCGGCGCAGCGCACCAGCGCTTCCGGATCGCCGCCCTGGCCCGGGGCGAGCGTGGCCACGCCCAGGCTGACTGTCACCGTGTCGCCGGCACTTGACATGCGGTGCGGGATGGCGAGCGCGCGTACGCTGGCCAGGATGCGTTCGGCCACCGTTGCGGCGCCCGCCGTGTCGACCTGGGGCAGCAGGATGACGAACTCCTCGCCGCCGTAGCGTGCCAGCAGGTCCGGCGAACGGCCCGCGCATTGCAGCATGGCGTCCGCCACCTGTTTCAGGCAGGCGTCGCCGGCCTGGTGGCCGTAAGCGTCGTTATACAGCTTGAAGTGGTCGATATCGATCATGATGACCGACAGCGTTGTTCCCGAACGGGCGCAGCGGCGCCATTCGTTCTCTATCGCATCGTCAAAGCTGCGCCGGTTGGAAACGCCGGTCAGCGCATCGGTCAGCGTCATTTCGCGCATGACATCGGACTGGCGCTTCAGCGTAAGGTGCGTGCGCACACGGGCACGCACGACGGCGACATTGAATGGCTTGGTGATGAAATCGACCGCACCTGCTTCCAGGGCCCGCGTTTCGTCCTCGGGCGTGGTCAGCGCGGTGACGAAGATGATCGGGATATCGCGCACATCCGACGAGGCGCGCAGGGCCGCGCAGACGTCGTAGCCGTCCATGCCAGGCATGACCGCGTCCAGCAGGATCAGGTCTGGCTGGTGCTGGTGTGCCAGCTCCAAGGCCTTTTCTCCGTTCATGGCAAACAGCACTTCGTGTTCCTCGCCCAGCACATGGTTGAGGATCTGGATATTTTCCATCGCGTCATCGACGATCAGCAGGCGCCCGTTGTGCGCCTGGTCGGTCCATGTCATGCGGTTTCCTCCCGTTTCATGATTTCCTGCAGCCTTTGTTCGGCGCTGCTGAAGTCAAGCGTTTCGATGGCGTTGGCCAGGCCAGGCAACAGGTCCGGGCTGCGCTGTTCCAGGATGGGGCTGAGGGCCTTGAAAGCGGCCAGGGCGCGCATATTGCTGTTCCTGAGCAGCTGCTGCAGGTCGGCCAAGGCTTGCGGCAGGTTCGACACGGCGGTGCTGCTGGCGGCGGGCGTCACGGGGAGCGGCAATTCACGCGCGGCGTTGATGACCACTGCCATGGCCTGTTCCAGCGACAGCAGCAGGGCTGCGGCCGAGCTGTCCTGGCCCTCTGCGACGGCGGTTTCCGCCTGGGCGCTGAGGCGCGCGACCTCGGTGGCGCCGAGGTTGGCCGCTACGCCCTTGAGCCGGTGCAGCACGCGGGTGGCGGCGTAGCGCTTGTCCTGCGCCAGGCAATCGCGTACTTCCTGTACCGCGTCGCCCTGCGAATTCTCGAAGCGTTTGAGCAGCCCGGCGAAAGCAGCATAGTTCCCCGCCACCCGCCGCAGCGCGGCCTCCAGGTCGATGCCAGGCACCATGGGCGGGCATCCGTCGCCGCGCTGCTCGCCCCGCGCCAGGCCCGGCTGGCTGTTGGCCAGTTCCGGATGCAGCGGGGCGAGGCGGGTCAGGGTGGCGATCATTTCGTCGACGTCGATCGGCTTGGCAATGTGCGCGTCCACGCCGGATTCGATGGCGCGGATGCGGTCTTCCGGCATCACGTTGGCCGTCATCGCGATGATGGGCAGGGTGCGCAGGCCCATGGAACGGATCGACTCGGTGGCGCGGTAGCCATCCATCACGGGCATCTGCAAGTCCATCAGCACCGCATCGAAGCGCTGCGGGTCGTCGCGCAGCATGTCCAGCGCGATTTCGCCATTGGATGCTACTTCCACCAGCGCGCCGCAATGGAGCAGGATGTAGCGCGCCATTTCCTGATTGATTTCGTTGTCTTCCACCAGCAGCAAATGCATGCCCGCCAGGCTGCCGGACAGGGCGGCATGGCTGCTGCGGTGTTCGGGCTGGTTGGCGCCGGTCAGTGCGGCCAGGCCCGCAACGCGCAGGCGCGACGGCGTAAATGGCTTGGCCAGCACGGCATCGATCTGCAGGCTGTCGGCCAGTTGCTGCAGCTCGTCGCTGGCGCGTTCCGGTGCCATCATCACGACCTTGGGCAGAGCCAGGCCATCGTCGCGTGCGCGCACCAGCATGGCAATGCCGTCGGTGCCGGGCATGGCGCTGTCCACGACCAGCAAGTCGAAGCGGCGCTCGCGCAGGGCCTGCAAGCCTTCGGCTGCGCTGGCGGCCGTGCTGGTTGTCCACTGCAAGGCCTTGCCGGACTTCTGCAGTGCCTGGCGCACGATGGCGTTATCGTCGACTGCCAGCACCGACAGCCCGCGCAAGCTGGCAGGCACCTCTTGCGGTCCGCCGCCGGCCACGCGCTGCAGCGGGCAGGTAAAGCGGAAAGTCGAGCCCCGGCCGAGCGTGCTCTCCACCGCGATGACACCGCCCATCAGGTCGGACAGGCGGCGCGCGATGGCCAGGCCCAGTCCCGTGCCGCCGTAGCGGCGGCTGGTGCTGCTGTCGCCTTGCGAGAAGGCGTCGAACATATGGACCTGCTGTTCTGCGGGGATGCCGATTCCGGTATCGCGCACGGTGAATTCCAGTGCCAGCGAACTGGCGCTGCCTTCCGTCTCGCGCACCGTCAATACGACTTCGCCGCGTTCGGTGAATTTGATGGCATTGCTCAGGAGGTTGAGCAGCACCTGTTGCAGGCGCATCGCATCGCCCACCATCTCCGGCGGCAGCATGGGGGCGATGTCGAACACCAGTTCCACACCCTTGTCCCAGGCGGTGTTCGCCACCAGCACGGCCGTCGCGGCCAGCAAGTCTTCGAGGTTGAAGCGGGCCTGCTCGAGCTGCAGCTGGCCTGCCTCGATCTTGGAAAAGTCCAGCACGTCGTTGACCACGCCCAGCAGGCTTTGCGTGGCGAGCTGGATCTTGCTGACGTAGCTGCGCTCGCGCCGTTCCAGTGGCGCTTCTTCCAGCAAGCGGGCCAGCCCGGTGATGGCATTCATCGGGGTGCGGATCTCGTGGCTCATATTGGCCACGAAATCGCTCTTGGCCCGGCTGGCTGCTTCGGCGCGGTCGCGCGCCCGCATCAATTGTTCATTCAGTTCCTGCAATTTCAATTCGCCGCGCTTCAGTTCAGTCACGTCTGAGCCTAGGGCATAAAAGCCGCGCACGGCGCCCGATTCGCCACGGTCTGGAATGAAGTTGATCCATGCATAGCGCGGCTCACCCGAAGGCAGCTCCAGCTCGCGCAGGAAGTGCTGCGGGCTGCCATCCAGCACTGCCTTGATATGCGGCTGGATCTGTTCCAGCAGGGTGGCCGGCAGCACGCGGTCGATTGGCTCGCCCATGGCTTGTTCCAGCGTCTTGGCGAACCAGGCCAGGAAGTATTTATTGGCGAAATGGCAGCGCAATTCGGTGTCCCAGTAGGCCACCAGGCCGGGCAGGTTTTCCGTCACCGTGTGCAGGAAGCTGGTACTGCGCGCCAGGCTCAGGGAGGTCTGCTGCAGGGCTTCGTCGGCGCGCTTGCGGTCTGTGATGTCGAGCGAAATGCCCAGCAGGTGGGTGGCGATGCCCTGCTCGTCGCGCAGGGCCACCTTGCGCGTGGTCAGGTAGCGCATTTCGCCGGCGGCGATGCGCACCGCTTCTTCGGCAATTTCCATCACTCCATCGGAGGCCAGCACCTTGCGATCGGATTCCTGGAAGGCTGCCGCCTGCTCCGGCGGGAAGAAGTCGCGATCGCTCTTGCCCAGCAAATCCTCGCGCGGGCGCCCGAGCAGCAATTCGCCCTGCCGGTTCAACAGTTCGAAGCGCAGGTGCTGGGCGTCCTTGACGAAGACCATGGCGGGCATGTTCTCCAGCACGGACTTGAACAGGGCCTTGGACTGTCGCAGTGCTGCTTCCGTGTCCTTCTGCTGCGTGATGTCCATCAGCACCGTGGTAATGCCGACCATCGCCCCGTCCGCGCCAAAGACGGGGAAGTAGCCGGTGATGAAATGGCTGCTGCGGCCCGGGCGCGCCGAGGTACTGCCGGTAATTTCGGCGTTGGGAACCGCTTCGCCGGTGGCCAGCACGCGGCGATAAGCCTGGTTCACCTGGGCTACCAGGCTGCGGTCGCTGATCACTTCATCGAAGCGTCGGCCGATATGGTCGTTGACCGCCATCCCATTCATCGACGCCAGGTAGTCGTTGATCATCAGGATGCGCAGGCGGGTATCGACAAAACTCAGCCCGACGGGCGCCGTCGCATAGATGGTTTCCAGCAGGGCGTTGGAGTTTTCCAGTTGCTGCGTGCGTTCTTCAACGACGCGCTCCAGGTCTTGCCGGTGGCGGGTCAGGTCGCGGTCCAGCCGCAGCAGCGTGTCGCCGATCTGCTGCGCCTCCTGGAACGATACGCGTGGCGCTTCGATCGGCGCGCCGCTTGCCAGGGCCTGGGCTGGCCCGTGCAGGGCGTCGATCGACCTGGCGATGCGGCTTGCTGCCAGGGCCGCTGCGGCAAAGCCGGCCAGGACCAGCGCCACCAGGCCGGCGGACAGACCGATAAACAGGCCATCGAAGGCCACAAGTGCGCCGGGTCCGGGCGCCGCGACGCTGACGCTCCATGGACTGTCGGCCCCGCGCAGGTAGCCGACCTGCAGCGGCAAGCCATGCAAGGCATCGGCTGCCGGCTGGCCGCTGGCCCGGCCGTCGTCATGGCTGCGGGCTACCAGCTTGCCGTCGGGCGCCAGCACGGCAATCAGCGCGCCAGGAGGAAGCTGCATTTCTTCAGCGACCTTGTCCAGAGCATCGCCGGGCAACAGCACGCTGAGGGCAGCGTGCGGCTTGCCGGGCCGCTGGATTGGCACGTCGACTGCCAGGTGGGCCGGCTCCTTGCCATTGGTGCGCAGCAGGCTGACGGCGGAGCGTGCGTTGGGCAGGAACTTGATGCGGGCCGCATTGGCGGCGCGGTCGATCGGCAGGGCATTGCCGGCAACGACTTGTACTGCGCCGTTTTCAGTCAACAGGATGTGCGAGTGGTAGGGCAAGGCCGGCGGCAGGGCGGCGGCAGCCTGGCTGCGCAGGGCGACCAGGTCGCCGCTGCGGGCGTTTGGGCCGCTGGCCAGGGTGATGGCCACCGCCTCCGCAGCCAGCAGCTGGCGGTCGACGATGGCCGCCGCCGCACGTTCAATGCGCTGCAGCTGCAGTTCTGCGCGCCCGAGGTCGCGCTGCTGGAAATACACCAGCAACAAGGCCACGGCCAGCAGCGCCGGCGCCGCACAGGCTGCGGCCAGCAGCGCAATCTGCGATCGCAACGGCGGCAAGGGCTTGCTGGATTCGTCCTGCACGGCACATCCTTTCGGAAGAGTGACTGCAGGACGATGATAGCTTAGCTTGACTGGGACGAGAAGCGCGCAATCTCCAGCTTGGCGATGGCGTTGCGGTGCACTTCATCCGGGCCGTCGGCCAGGCGCAAGGTGCGGTTGCCGGCCCACTGGTAGGCCAAGGGGAAATCGTCCGATACGCCGGCCGCGCCGTGGGCCTGGATCGCCCAATCCAGCACCTGTTGCGCCACATTGGGCGCCAATACCTTGATCATGGCGATTTCGGACTGGGCGACCTTGTTGCCGACCGTGTCCATCATATAGGCCGCTTTCAGGGTAAGCAGGCGGGCGGTATCGATCCTGATGCGCGATTCCGCGATGCGTTCGCGCCACACGCCCTGGTCGGAAAGACGCTTGCCAAATGCAACCCTTGAGGCCAGGCGCTGCACCATCAGTTCCAGCGCGCGTTCGGCCACGCCGATGGCGCGCATGCAGTGGTGGATGCGGCCCGGACCCAGGCGGCCCTGGGCGATCTCGAAACCACGCCCCTCGCCCAGCAGGATGTTCGAGGCCGGCACGCGCACGTTCTCGAACACCATTTCGCAGTGGCCGTGCGGCGCGTCGTCGTAGCCGAAGACAGGCAGGGGACGCAGCACAGTCAGGCCCGGCGCATCGGCGGGCACCAGGATCATCGACTGCTGCGCATGGCGCGGCGCGTCGAAGTCGGTCTTGCCCATCGTGATATAAACCTGGCAGCGCGGATCGCCGGCGCCCGAGATCCACCACTTGCGGCCATTGATCACATAGTGGTCGCCATCGCGCTCGATACGCGTTTCGATATTGGTCGCATCGGAAGATGCCACCGCCGGCTCGGTCATCGCAAAAGCGGAGCGGATCTCGCCGCGCAGCAGCGGTTCCAGCCAGCGCTGCTTGTGTTCTTCCGTGCCGTAACGTTCCAGCGTTTCCATATTGCCGGTGTCCGGCGCGGAGCAGTTGAACACTTCGGCAGCCCAGGGCACGCGCCCCATGATTTCGCACAGCGGCGCGTAATCCAGGTTGGACAAGCCCTCGGGCGCGCGGCTGGAACGTGGCAGGAACAGGTTCCACAAGCCCTGTTCGCGGGCCAGCGGCTTGAGGCGCTCAATCAGCTCGGTGGGAATCCAGCGGTTGCCCTGTTCGCGGCCGTTGCGGTCCACCTCTTCGTGGAATGCTTTCTCATTCGGATAGATATGCTGGTCCATGAAGGCCAGCAGGCGCGCCTGCAATTCCTTGGTGCGCGCGGAGTAGTCGAAGTCCATGCCGATTCCCTTATTCGATTGCCTTGCCCTGGGCGTAAGCCCAACCCATTTCAGACATCGGGCGTGCCAGCTTGCCCGATTCGAGTGCCTGTGCGCTGGAAGCCGTGCCGTCCACGTAGCGCTTCATAATGCCCTGCATGATGCTGGCCAGGCGGAACATATTGAAGGCGAGGTAGAAGTTGAAGTCTTCCAGGCGGATTGCCTTGCCGGTGCGTTCGGCGTAGCGGGCGATGTACTCGCGCTGCGAGGGGATGCCGAGCGCCTTCAGGTCCAGGCCCGCAATGCCGCGGAACTTGCCCGGCTCGATGTGCCAGCTCATGCAGTGGTAGCTGAAGTCTGCAAACGGGTGGCCCAGCGTGGACAGCTCCCAGTCCAGCACCGCCAGGATGCGCGGCTCGGTCGGGTGGAAGATCATGTTGTCGAGACGGTAGTCGCCGTGCACGATGGCGGTGTCTTCGCCGGGCGGGATATTGGCCGGCAGCCAGGCGATCAGCTGGTCCATCGCTTCGATGGTCTCGGTCTCGGATGCCTTGTATTGCTTGGTCCAGCGCTCGATCTGGCGCTGGAAGTAGTTGCCCGGCTTGCCGTAGTCGCCAAGGCCGATGGCGTTGTAATCGATGGTGTGCAATTGGGCGATGACGCGATTCAGCTCGTCGTAAATCGCTGCGCGTTCGGATGGCGTCATGCCCGGCAGCGCCTGGTCCCACAGCACGCGGCCTTCGACGAATTGCATCACGTAGAAGGCGCGCCCGATCACGTCTTCATCCATGCACAGGCAATATTGGCGGGCGGCCGGGAAGCCGGCGCGGTGCAGCGCGTCCATCACGCGGAATTCGCGTTCGATCGCATGGGCGGACGGCAGCAGCTTGGCGGCCGGCGCCGGCTTGGTGCGCAAAACATAATGCTGGGCGCCGATCGACAGCTTGAAGGTGGGATTCGACTGGCCGCCCTTGAACTGCTCAACCTTCAATTCGCCCTGCGGATAGCCTTCTACGTGCTGGCGCAGGTATGCGTCCAGTGCGGCGGTGTCGAAACGGTGGCGCTCCGACACCTCCTTGGTGCCCATGAATTCTTCGAACATAATGCCTCCTTCCGAACGATCGTACTATTTTTGTGGGCGTGAAAGCAAGCGCGATTTGGAATATTCGTTAAACAGCTGCTCCATCGTGGTGCTGCGGGTCGCGGCTTGCAGGGGAGCCGGCGGCGCGTAGTTCGAGAAGCGCACGATCCAGTCATGTCGCTCCTTGCCAACGTCCAGCGCATTGATGCAGCCGGCGGCTTGCGACAGGTTGCCGAGGAACAGGCGCTGGCCGCCTGTCAGCGCATAGGACAGGATGGCGCGATTGACGCCGCCGTGCAGGACCAGCAGCACGGTGTCCCAGCTTTCGTCGGCGAGCAGCCTGGCGATGGCGGGATGGATACGGTCCATCAGCTCTCCCACCGATTCGCCGCCGAGGAAGCGGCGCTGTTCGGGCACCACGCCTTCAAAGGCGCCGGTGAACGCTTCGCGCAGCTTGTCGTCCGGGATGCCGGACAGCTTGCCGCCGCGGATTTCGGCCAGTTCGGGCCAGGTTTCGAGCGCGGCCTGCTGGCCGGTTTCCGCCAGCACGCGCGTCGCCGTTTCGACCGTGCGCGGCAGGCCGGAGACGATGACGCGGTCGAACTGGATGCCATCGGCGGCGAACGCCTGGCCGGCGGCGGCGGCTTGCGCGCGGCCGGCTTCATTCAGGGGGACGGTCTCCGGGAGGTGGGGCTTGCCGGCTTCGTCGAAGTAGGTGACGCTGCCATGCCGCATCAGGAAGATGCGGCGCCGTTCAGGGTGTGCAGTCATAAGCTTTCAGAAAAAGATTGCGAGGCGCGTGATGATGGTTCCGTTATTAGTATAAGGCCCAGTCGCGCGCACGTTGCCGGAATCCGGCTTGCCGTCATCCAGCTTGGCGTCGATCTGCTCCGCAAACGTGTCCGGCAGGTTGTCGAAGCGGATGCCGTTGCCGCCCCGGCCGCCGACCACGTCGTTATAGATGTAGACCGCGCCGCCCTGCGCGCTGGTCATGAAGTCCGTGGTGCCGTTATAGGAACCGGTGATCAGGCCGGCCAGGGCCAGGTGCTGCGGCGCCAGCTGGTATTCCGTGATCTGGCCGTCGCCGTTGCCATTGCCGGCCGCTCCGGGGACATGGGTGGTGGCGAGGATGTCGTCGCCGGGCAGGGCGCGGAAGCGGTCCTGGTAGGCGTTGACGGCCGCCTGCAGCGCCGTGGCCTGCTGGATGATGCTCTTGACCTTGGCGCTGTCGATCAGGGCCTGGCCTTTCAGCACCCCGCCAAGCAGCAGGCCGATGATGACCAGGACGATGGCGATTTCTACGAGGGTAAAGCCGCGCTGTTTCATGGCGTTCTCCTTTTCGTGCATCTCATGGCAGCCTTTGGGCTGCGAGCATTCGGTTGAACAGGATGTTGGGCGATAGCCAGGCTACGATGTCGTCGTAAGCGCCGCCTGGAGCGGCGGGATTGTCGGCACGGTCGCGCGCAATGAACAGGCGGCCATCGGACTGGAAATTGGATTTTTCATCGGCATTGCCCTGGCCCATGTCGGCAGCCTGCACGCCAACGTCGCTGAAGGCGCCGAAGCCATTGCGGCCTTGCGACAGCACTACAGCAGGAATATCGTTCTGGGCGCTGGCCGGCACCAGTGCGCCGGTGGGGGCGCGGCTGGCAATCGTGATGTCGCGCGGCGTGTTGAGGCGGAACGGCGTGCCGCTGTCGCTGAAGGCCGGCGTGACGCTGTACAGGTAAAGGTGCTGCCAGGCGTCGAGCTTGGGCAGGCCCAGGGTGGCCCACGGCAGGAAACCGAGGCGGCGCTCGTTGCTGCAGCGGGTACCGCTGCGGTCTTCCAGGCCATTGGCGGCGGAGATGGCAGGGCAGGGCAGGTAGCCGTTGCGGGCTGCGAAGCCGGCCAGCGCGTCGCGTGCCTCTTCCAGCGCCTTGAGGGTGTCAGCGGCGCGGCGCTGTTCCATCTGGGCCGACAATGGCGCCAGCATGCCGCCCAGCAGCAGGCCGACGATGACCAGGACGATCGCCATTTCAACCAGGGTGAAGGCTGTTTGGTTTTTCATGGCAAGGTTTTGGCGGCTGCCATCCTGTCGTAGAGGGTGTTCAGCGGCACAATGGCGAGCAGGTCGTCGAACGCGCCGCCCGGCGCGTTTGATTCGGCGCTGCGTGGCCGCTGCATGAAGGTGGTGGTCGCCAGCAGGTTGCCGGCTTCGTCCTGGCTATCGGGCACGTCGCTGCGCCCGCGCGAGAGGATGACGGCCGGGGCGCATTGCGCGGCCAGCGAACAGGTTTCCTGGCCGGCGGTGAAGAACAGCGCGCCGCTCGCGTCACGCGACAGCACGCGTTTGCTGGCGATGAGGGCTGTCCGTGCCAGCGGGGCAACGGTGAAGGCGGGTGTCACGCTGTAGCGCAAGGTGTGGCCCCAGTTGTCGACGGCCGGCAGGCCAAGATCCAGCCAGGGCAGGAGGCCGGTGCAGTCAGCCTCGTTCGCACACGGGGACGCTCCTTCGCGCCCGGCCTCGCCCCCGCTTGCGGACGGGCCGGGGGCGCTCGCCGGTGCGGGACGGGGCAGGCGGCCGTGGGTGGCGGCGAAGCCGATCAGCGCCTCGTTCGCCTGCGCGAGCAGGGCAAAGGTGCGCTGTTCGCGTGCCCGTTCGACGCTGCCGCCGCTGAATGCCGACAGCAGCACGGCCGCCATGGCCACGGTGGCGACCAGGAGGAGTGTGAGCAGCGCGGCGCCATGCTGCCTAGCGTGCGGCTTCATGCACTTCTCCGGTTGCGGGATCATAGCGCTGGCCCGGCTTGAGCACGACCGAGCGCCCATCCGCCTGAAGGGTAACGCTGCCGCGTGTCACGCCACCCGGCGGTGCCGGTTGCGCCTCACCATTGACGATGATCATCGCCGGGCCATTGCTGCGGCGGATCACACCTCCCAGCCGAAGTCCCGCCGGCTCCGGCTCGCCCGCGCCCTGTGTACCAGGCGCTCCGGCCATGCCAAGCGCTGAGTCCACGCCCGCCGCCGCGCCCTGCGGACCGGCCATGCCGGGCGCGCCTGCCGGCGGACATCCTGGCGCACTGCCAGGTGGACAGCCGGCCGAAACCTCCATCCCTGGCGCGGGCGCGCCGCCACCCGGCGGCTGCACCCCGGCGTTCCAGGCTGCTCCTGCGCCGCTGCCGCCAGCGCCGGGCCCCGCGCCATGGGCACTGCCAGCCTGCGGCACGGCGCCGGCCGCTGTGGCCTGGCTGCGCTGTGTATCGAGCTGCGCGCGCTCAACCGGCGTAGTGAACAATCTGCCCATGCTGACGAACCCCTGCGCGCCAGCCCCGGACGCCAGCAGCATAAGCAGCGCTGGCAAACCTGCCTTCATAAGGACCCTCGCATCGGCTTGCCCGGCGCCGCGACAGGCGTCAACGTCAGCCAGTTCAAGGTGCAATCCGCGTTCAAGTTCGGCGCCAGAGCGCCTGCCGCCGGCGCCGCAGCGGCCGTCCGCCTGATTACACAATCCTGCACTGCAAATGTTCCTGCCAGCCGCAGGTCGGAAAGAAAATTCAGCAGATCCAGCTCGTGCAGCAGATCCATATGCAAGGCCATGCGGCTGCCCAGCAAGGCGTAATCGCCCGTCGGCAAGGTGGTCTCCAGCCGGTACGGCTGCTGAACCTCGATCTCGTAAGTCAGGGGCAGCAGGCGCCGTTGCTCCTGGATCTGCCGAATCGCCTCTACCCAATCGAGCCGCCTTTCAGGTCCCACCAGCCCCTTGCGGCGCAACTCCATGAACTGCGGCTGGTACTGGCGAATTTCCTCCTTTTCGGTTTCAGCATGAGCCAGGCGCAGTCGCGCACCATCGCGCTCGAGCAACGCCGCAGCTTCCTCGAAATGCGCATGCCTCAAATGCCATGAACTCGCAAAGACGGCTGCCAGCGACACCGCCAGGGTGGCAAGGAACACCAGCACTGCATTGCGCAGCAGTGAAAACTCGCGAAAGAGGATCATGGCGCCCACCTGAGATTCAACGTGAATTTCGACCGCTCGCCCAAGCCGGCTGCCGCACCAGCCTTGCCACTCAGCTTGACGTTCGGCCGCACGTCGAAGGGCAACTGTTCAATTTCCACCACCATGCCCGGTGTGCGCGCCAGCTCCTGTGCAAAACGGTTCATGCTAAGCAGGACACTGCGATAGTCATCCTGTTCCACCAGTACTTCCGCCTGGAGCCGCACCTGCTGGGGCGGCGCCTTGGGAATCCCGATCAGCATGGACGATTGCGGCGCCACCAGTGCCGGCGTCGTCGCGGCGCCAGGGAAGGCGCTGCTGGCGGTCACCGGCACCACGCCGGGTGCGTTGGCCCGCCAGTCGAGCTGCGTCAGGCGAATCTGCGGCGAGCGTTCCAACGCTTCGCTCAGGACCGCCATGACTGCCTGCGGCCACGGCCCCTGGCGGGCCACCATCTGCGCAATCTGCACCGCGGCCTTCATGTTGGCGGTCTTGTCGACAGCAGGCGGCATGCTCGACATGCTGCTCCGGTAGGCGGTCGTGAATCCGTGTGTCTCCTGCTGCAGCTCGCGCGTATGGCTGCGCGCCAGGGCATAACCGGCAATATTCGCGCCAGTCCACAATAGGCAGCATGCCGCCATGACCGCACTCGATGCGTACAACGATTTACGCGTGCGCCACAAGCTGTAATAGCGCTGGCGGGGGCCGAGTGGATAGTGGCTGGGCGGTGACGTGCGCGCAGCCAGGCCAAGAATCAGCTGGTCGGGATTGTCGGAGGGCGCGAGCCTTTGCCCGGCCGCGGCTTCCTCCATCGGCAAGACACGCCAGTCCAGCAGCGCAGCAATGTTGGCCGCCGGCGGCGAGGCGATGCGCGCCAGCGGCAGCAACGCCAATACCCGCAAAGGCAGGTCGCGCTGCAGGATGTGCGCGCCGACCAGGAACTGGCGCGTGCGCTCGGCTTCCTGTTCGGCGCTGACTGCTGCCTGTGCCAGCCTTGAAAAGCGCACCCTGCCATGCTGGAAATAAGTCTGCCGAATGCCGCTGGCGTGTGCTGTCACCAGCAAGAGATGCGGCTCCTGCTGCGCCTCTTCCGGCAGCAATGCGGCGCTGAGAAGTGCGGGTGTATACAGCGCCGCCAGCGGAATGCGCTGGGCTTCCAGCGTATCGAGCCAGGGCGCCAGGATGGCCGGGTTGGTCAAGGCGGAAAACAGCACGATATCGTCACGCCGCCCCTCGTCTTCGCGCCCTTGGACGTGAGCGCAGCGGAAAGGCGTGTCGCGCCACGCTTGCGCCAGGCGGCGGTCGCGCATGACCAGGCCGGCGCGTCCAGCCACATGGGGCAGCAGGTGGCGCTGGAAATCTTCTTCCACCAGGTCGGCCAGCATCAGGGTCGGCGTATCCTCACGGCCCTCCAGCCATGCGGAAAATTGCTGCATGCCGCCGGGCGTCGCATCAAAGCAAGGCCCCGCCGCGAGCCCGCCGCGTTCCCATAGCCAGCAGCAAAGCCGCTCGCCCGTGAGATGAAGGAGAAGTTTGCGGGTCATGGCATCAAATCCTGATTGAACTGATGGTGTCGTAAATCGGGCCCAGCACGGACAGCATGATCCAGCCCAGCATGATGCCAAGGATGACGGTCATCGCCGGTTCGATCATGGACTGCATGCGCTCGATCCGCTCGCGCACCTCGCGGTTGTAGAAATAGGCAACGTTGCGCAGCGTCGCATCCAGGGCGCCGGTCGCTTCGCCGACCCTCAGCATGCGCACCACCAGCGGTGGAAACAGCTCGACCCGCCGGAAGGCCGAGGCCACGGTATGGCCTTCCGAAATCAGTTCGCGCGCGCGGCGCATGGCGGCGGCCACCACGCGGTTGCCGGCGATGCCTTCCGACAGGCGAATGCATTCGAGTACCGGGATGCCGGCGGCATACATCAGCGCGAAATACGTGGCAAAGCGGGCCATGATCAGTTTGTGCAGCACCGGGACGGTGCGCAGCATCAGGCGGTCGAAGGCGAAAGCGGTGCGCTCGTTGTGTCGCAGCTGCCAGCGCAGCAGCTGCCACGCCACCACGGGGGCGGCCAGCAGCAGGTACCAGTAATGGATGAAGATGTCCGACAGCGCAATCAGGGCGCGCGTGTGCAGTGGCAATTCCTGCCCCATGTTCTGGATAAACGCTGTCAGTTGCGGCACCAGGTAGATCATCAGGAAGAACATGACGCCACTGACGATCAGCAGCACAAACGCGGGGTAGGTGATGGCCTTGCGCGCCTGGGCCGCCAGTTCGTCCTGCCACTTGAGGTTTTCGGCCAGGTCGCGGAAGACTTCATTGACCTTGCCGCTTTGCTCGCCGGCCCGCACCAGGCTGGTGAAGCTTTGGTCGAAAACCTCGGGATAGGCCGCCAGCGCGCTGGACAGCTGAAGGCCGCCTTCAACCTTCTCCACCAGGTCGGTGATGATTTCCCGCAGGCGCAGGTTGTCGGCCCCGTCGCGCAGGTCGCGCAGGCCTTCCAGCATTGGCACGCCGGCGCTGCTCATTTGCTCCAGGTGGAAGCAGAAGTTGATCAGGTCGCGCCGAGTGACGCGCTGTCCGCCGATGCGCAGCTTGCGCTGGCGCGTTTCGCGATAGTCGATCAGGTCCAGCGCCATGCGCTGCAGGCGCAGCTCGAGGTCGGGGACGTTGTGCGCGTCCATATTCCCCGGCACGATGCTGCCGTTGGCGTCCATGGCGCGGTAGATAAACTGTGGCATGTCAGCTCAACCTGTCCGTCAGGTCGACCACGCGCGATACCTCGTCGAGCGTGGTCAGGCCTTCCATCACGCGGCGCATGCCGTCGTCGACCAGCGAGCGCAGGCCGGCGGCACGCGCGGCATTCCTCAGCTCGCGCGCCGGCGCCCGGCGCGCTACCATTTCGTCGAGTTCTCCGCTCATCCGCAGCAGCTCCATGATGGCCATGCGGCCCTTGTAGCCCTGGTGGGCGCAGCGGTCGCAGGCGCCGGCACGGTAGATGGTGGTAGGCGGATGGTCGGCCGGAAGCCCGAGCAGCCGCCGTTCCAGTTCGTCTGCCTCCACCGCCTGGCGGCAATGGGGGCACAGCTTGCGCACCAGGCGCTGGGCAATGATGCCGATGATGTTTCCGGCCAGGACGTCGGCCACTACGCCCAGGTCCAGCAGGCGCGGAATGGCGCCGACGGCGGAATTGGTGTGCAGCGTGGAATAGACCTGGTGGCCGGTCATGGCGGCGGCCAGGGCCATGTCGGCGGTTTCCTTGTCGCGGATCTCGCCGACCAGGATGATGTCCGGATCCTGGCGCATCATGGAGCGGATGCCGTCCGCGAATCCCAGCTTGGCCGATTCGTTGACCGAGGTCTGGCGGATCTGGTGCATCGGGTATTCGACCGGGTCTTCCATCGTCATGATGTTCACCGATTCGGTGTTGATGTGGTTCAGGATCGAATACAGGGTAGTCGTCTTGCCGCTGCCGGTAGGGCCGGTGACCAGGATCAAGCCGTCCGGACGGGCGATCATCAGCTTCAGCACGTCGAGTTCATGCTCGGCCAGTCCCAGCTTTTCCAGCGGGACGATGCCTTTCTGGCGGTCCAGCACCCGCAGCACGATGTTTTCGCCGTGGGTGGTGGGCTGGCTGCTGGCGCGGAAGTCGATCTGGCGGCCCGAGAACTGGATCGAAATGCGGCCGTCCTGCGGTGCGCGCGTCTCGGCAATGTTCATCTGGCTGATCACTTTGAGCCGCACCGCCATGGCCGGCCAGTAGGAGCGGTGCAGGCTGCGGATCTGGCGCAGGATGCCGTCGATGCGGTAGCGGATGCGCAGGAAGCTGTGCTCCGGCTCGAAATGGATGTCGGAGGCGCTGTTTTGCACTGCATCGGCCAGCAGGGCGTCGATCAGGCGCACCATGGGCTGGCTGTATTCGTCGGACGAGGCGTCCAGCGTCACTTCGCCGGTTTCGATTTCGTGCAGGATGCCGTCAATCGACAGCTCGAAGCCGTAGTAATGGTCGATCGCGTGCGCGATATCGGAGTCGTTCACCAGCAGGGGCACCAGGGTGATGCCCTTGACCAGCATGGCGCTGATCTGGTCCAGCGCCACGATATTGGTGGTATCGGCCATGGCCAGCACCAGTTCGTCGGTCGCCCGTTCATACACGATGGGGAAGACGCGATAGCGCTTGGCCACTTCCTTGGGGATCAGCTTGAGGGCGATGGCATCGACCACCAGGCTTTTCAGGTCCGCCGAGCGGGTATTCAGCTTCTCGCTGAGCGCCTCGCGCATGGTCGCTTCGGTCACGAAGCCGAGCGCGATCAGCAACTTGCCCAAAGGCTCGTTGTTGCGCGTTTGCTCGGTCAGTGCGATCCGGAGCTGGTCTTGGCTGATGACGCCTTTCTGGATCAGCAGTTTGCCGAGCGGGATTTTCTGCGTGTCGGCCATTGTGCTTTATTGCGGCGGCGTTTCGAGAACTTGCAATCGCTTGCGGACGGCTTCGATATTGAAGGTTGGCGGACTGGCCTGCGCCAGCTCCAGTGCGCGGCGATAGTAGGTCTGCGCCAGGCGCGGCTGGTTGAGGCGGTCGAGGCCAACGCCCAGGTTGAAGGCGTAGTCGGCATTCTCCGGCATGGCACTGAACGCGCGGAAGTAGCTTTGCTGGGCCTCCGGCCAGCGACCCTGGCGGGCGAACAGGTTGCCAAGGGCGAATTGCACGGGACCGGAATCGGGATGCTGGCGCGCCAGGCCGCGCAGCCTGATTTCATTGGCTTGCAGGTCGCCGGGACGCAACTCGGACAGGCCGGCCAGCGCCTCGGGGTCGTTCGGGTCCAGTTCGAGCAGGCGCAGGTAGTTGTTCGATGCCTGCTGGCCATCGTGTTCGCGCAGCGCCACGGCGGCGGCACCGAGCAGGGCATCGCGGTTGTTGGGGTCTTGCAGCAGGGCGAGGCCGTATTGCTGGTGAGCTGTGGTGAGGTCGCCGGCCTTCAGGGCGGCATAGCCATTCTGCACGGCCGGCGCCACCTGGGTCGAACCGGTGCCGCGCACAAACTGGATGTTGCCGGTTTCGCCGATGGCAGTTTGCAGCGATGGGCTGGCTTTGCTGCTGGCGACAGCTTCGCCCTGGAGCCGGGCTGCCGGCGCGGTGCGGCGTGTCTTGCCGCTATCGCCCGCCTGGCTGCGCGCCACGCTATCTTCGCGTGCAGGAAGCTGCGCTGGCGGCGTGGCGGAGGCGGGCGCCGCGGCGCTTTCAGCCCTGACCTGGCGGGCCGCGCGTTCGGACGCATCGCGCATCGCTTCCGCACGGATCGCGGGATCGGTAATCGCGGCCAGTTGCTCGGGCGTTGGAACCGTCACGTCGGCATTGGGACGCGTCGCCGGCGCTTTGGCTGCCGCTGCGGGCGGGCTCGCAAGGCCTCCCGCGCCGCTGTCAACCGCGCCGGAGCCGGCAAGTGCCGCGGTCCCGGCGGCCGCTGAGCCCTCGGCTGCACCGGTCGCGCCTCCGGGCGCCGCAGGCTGCATGCCTGGATCGGCGCTGATCGGCGTGACATAAGGCGTCACCGGTATCGGCGCGCCTTGTTGTGCGCCCGCCTGCGCGGCCGCTGGCGAGCCCGGCGCCGGCATCGGCACCATCGGCAACTGCGCGCCCGGGCCCGGAGCCGACACGGCGCGCCAATAGATGAATGCAAATACGACCAGCAAGGCGGCCAGGGTTCCGCCCAGTATTGCGAGCCGGTGCTGCGAAGAGGCGATGGTGCGCGGAAGCCCGTTTTTGCGTGCAAGCGCAGCCTTGGGCGGCGCTCCGCCGCTGCGGCCAGTCCCGCTGGCCGTCGTGGCGCCCAAGGTCTCCGCAGCAGTGCCGGCTGACGGTGTGGCGCGAAGGCCATCGCTGGCGCCGGCTGCCGGGGGCATTCGTGGAGCGTTGGCCGCGCGCGAGGGTTCATGCCGCGCCTGCGGCGGCACCGGATCATGCGCCGCTTCCTGCGCCGCGACGACCGGCGGCTCGGCATCGAGTGGTTCGAGATGCCAGGAATCCGGCATGACCGCAAAAGCCGGCCCGCCTTCAATCGGGGGCGGCGAGGGCACGGCATCTGCGCCCAACGCTGGCTGCTCCAGGTCCTGCCCGGGCTCCGCGTCGTGGCCGTTTTGCGCGCGCGCGCGTTCGGCCTTGCGCAAGGCCTGCATCAGCAAGCTCATAATTCCCCCGCCGGCCGCGTGGGCATGAGGTAGCGGTAATTGCGGTAATCGCCTGCCAGGCTGGCATCTTTCACCACGACCGGGCGCAGGAAAATGACCAGTTCAGTCTTGCTGGCCGTCTCGTTACGATAAGAGAACAGGCTGCCGAGCACCGGCACCGAGCCGATCCAGGGAATGCTGTCCTTTTTGTTGTCGACCGAATCCTGCATCAGTCCCCCCATCACAGCCACCTGGCCGCTCTGCACCTTGAGGATGGATTCCATTTCACGCGCCTGTATCACCGGCACCCGGCTCTTGACGTTCTGCTTGCTCAGTTCGGGATTCGGGTCTTCGACGTAATCGACAATGCGTGTAATGGTCGGCCGCACGTTCAGTGTGACTTCATCTTCCGCAGAAATCTGCGGCGTTACGCTCATGACAAAGCCCACGGGAACCGTCTCCACTTTGGACTCATAAGTCGCCGGCGTGGCGATCGTGCCGGTCGAGGTGAGTACCGCAGGCGTCACCTTCAGCGTAAAGAAGATGCTGTTGTCGACCACCTTCAGCAAGGCGGTCTGGTTATTCAGCACGCTGATCTTGGGACTGCTCAGCACCTTCACTTTGCCGAATGATTCCAGCAACTGAATGGTGGCGGTGATATTGCCGAAGCGCGTGGTCGGATTGGCGTAGTCAAAGATGAAGATCCCCGCCGAACCCTTCGGCGCGACACCGGAAGGCAGCGGCGTGGTGCCGACCTGTCCCTGTCCCAGCTTGCCGTTGTCATTGATGCGCGCCCAGTTGATGCCTTGCTGGTACTGGTCGCTCAATTTGACTTCGATGATGGTCGCCTCGATCAGCACCTGCCGCTTGGCGGTGGACATGATGATGTCGAGGAACTCCTGGACTTTTTCATGTTGCCGGCTAGTCGCGCGCACCGACAGCAGACCGCCCTCCGGATTGGCGATCACGGAGGGAGCGTTGCGGCCCTGCGCAGCGCCCGCGGTGCCAAACGGGGTATTCGCTGCGGGGCCCCCGACTGCGGCGCGCGACTGCGCCGCGGCAGCCTGCGCGCCGGGGTAGTTGGCCTCGGGGGACGCGGCGCCACCGCCGGCCTGCATCTGCTGCAGCACGCTATTGGCCTGCTCCCGCATTTGCGCCAGCGGATCGGTCAGCTGGTCATTCAGCGTGGTCGGCCGCAGCATGTCGCGGACATTTTTCTCCAGGCTGTACCAGAAATTGTTATCCGAGCGGTTGGCGACCGAGGTCGTCGAATTGTTGTTGCCACCGCTGCCCAACGTGCTGCCGGAAGTCGGCACCGGATTGGAGGGCGTGCCACCGCTGTTGTACGCCGACCCGCCCGTGGTCGAGATCTGTGTCGCGATATTCACACTGCTGTTGGTACTGCGCGCGATATTGACGTAGTCGATCTTGTAGTGGTTCCAATACGGCTGGTCCGGCAGCACCACCAGGTTATTCCCTTGCAGCTCATAGCGCATATCGACTTGCTTGCCGATCCGCGCCAGCAACTGCGGCAAGGTCTGGTCCAGCGCATTCAGCGTCACCGTCCCCTCAACAGCGGGGTGCACGTCGACATTCAGTCCCGCATCGCGCGCCAGCGCAAACAGGACCGACTGCACCGGCACGCGGTGCACGGACACGCTGTAGGTCGCCTGCCGCGCAGCGGGGCGGGGCGGCGGCAATGCGGCGCTTTGCTGCACCGGTTCCGGAATCGCGCCAGCCACTGGCTCAGGCTCAACCACATGGCTTGGGGACAGGGGGAATTTCGGGGCCGCGCAAGCCGCAAGCAGGACGCATAACAGGGAAGCCGCAAGGTTCTTCATGCCGATCGCCGCCTGAAGCAAGTTGCCAGGAGTTTATCGAAAGCGATCATACTTCGATTGCCTCGAACCACCGCGCACGAATAACGGCTGTCTTCAATTGCCTGGCGCACGTGATACGAATTTACGTAAGGAAAATCCTCGGCGTAAGCTGCCATCAGCGACTTGTCGGCCAGCACGTTGATGCGCCGGACGATGCCCTGCGAGCCGCGCGCAATCAGCCGCACTGCGCCACGGCTGAACAGTTCCGGGCCCTGGTAGCCGGCCGCGCGCAGGCGGTGCGACAGAAAGTAGGGGATCTGGTCGCGCGGCATTGGCGGCACATTGAAGCTGTGCGTGATGCGTTCCCGCAGCTGGCGCATGCGGGGCAGCGCAAGGTGTTCATCGAGCTCCGGCTGGCCGAACAGCACAATTTGCAGCAGCTTGCTGCTGGCCGTTTCCAGGTTGGTCAGCAAGCGCACTTCTTCCAGCGTTTCCAGCGGCATGGCCTGCGCTTCTTCGACCAGCAGCACCACGCGGTGTGCCGCGGCATGGCGAGCGATCAGTTCCGTGTGCAAGGCGCGCAACACTTCATCGGCGCGGCGCCCGCCGGTGTTGAGTCCCAGCTCGGCCGCAATAGCGTGCAGCACTTCCTGCGGATCCAGGGTCGGGTTGACGAGGTAGAGTACATCCACGTTGCGTGGCAGGCGCGCCTCAAGCATGCGGCACAGCATGGTCTTGCCGCAGCCAACTTCGCCAGTCACCTTGACGATGCCTTCGCCCTGGGTGACAGCGTAGAGCAGGGCGGACAGGATCTCCCCGCGTGTATTCCCGCTGTAGAAAAAAGCGGGGTTCGGCGTAATGCCGAATGGGGCCTCGTGCAGGCCAAAATGTTGCTGGTACATGGCGGCGTGCAGGCATTGGGTGGGTTGGAAGGTGCCCTGCAATTGGATCACGTATCGCAAGATTTCGTCGCCCTCCAGCTTCGCGCCCGGAGTGTGGTTAATATGGCAACTGGATTTGCTATGCTTGCACGATTCCTTCGCATACAATGCCAACCACATAATGGATTCGGGGAAGTGGTATGACGAGGCCGGAAAAGGTTCGTTTAGGTGAAATTCTGGTGCAGCAAAAACTGCTGTCGGAAGAGCAGTTGGGCATGGCGCTTGCGGAACAGAAGCGCAGCGGCCGCAAATTGGGGCGGGTGTTTGTCGAACATGGTTTCGTGACCGAGGAGCAGATTTCAGGCGCGCTGGCGCGCCAGCTCAACATCCCCTATATCAACCTCAAGTTTTACCAGATCAGCTCCGACCTGGTGCGGCTGCTGCCGGAGACCCAGGCACGCCGCTTCCGTGCCCTGGTGCTGGAAGACCGCAAGGGAACCATGCTGGTCGGCCTGTCCGACCCGACCGACCTGTTCGCGTACGACGAAATCACGCGCCTGCTGAAGCAGACCATCGAGCTGGCCGTGGTGAACGAGACAGAGGTGCTGGCCGCGATCGACCGCATCTACCGCCGCACCGAAGATATCTCCGGCCTGGCACGCGAGCTGGAACAGGAGATGGGCGAGGGCTCGGTGGACTTCGGCGCGCTGGCTGCCGCCAGCCCCGGCCTGGAGGAAGCACCGGTAGTCAAGCTGCTGCAGTCGTTGTTCGACGACGCGGCCCAGGTGCGCGCTTCGGACATCCACATCGAGCCGCAGGAAGGCCGGCTGCAAATCCGCTTCCGCATCGACGGCGTGTTGCACTTGCAGACGGAAGCCGACATCAAGATCGCGCCGGCGCTGGCGCTGCGCTTGAAGCTGATGTCCGACCTCGATATTTCCGAGAAGCGCCTGCCGCAAGACGGCCGTTTTGCCGTGCGCGTCAAGAGCGCCCGCATCGACGTGCGTATCTCCACCATGCCGACACAGTACGGCGAGTCGATCGTGATGCGTTTGCTGAACCAGAGCGGCATGACCTTGCGGCTGGACGCGATCGGCATGCCCAAGCCGCTGCTGGAGCGCTTCCGTGCCATTGTGGCGCGTCCGAACGGCCTGGTGCTGGTGACCGGCCCGACCGGCAGCGGCAAAACCACCACGCTGTATTGCGCGCTGGCCGAGCTGAATTCGATGGAGAAGAAGCTGATCACCGTCGAAGACCCGGTCGAATACCGCCTGGCCGGCATCAACCAGGTGCAGGTCAACGAAAAGATCGAGCTGGACTTCGCGCGCGTACTGCGTTCCGCACTGCGCCAGGACCCGGACATCGTGCTGGTCGGCGAGATGCGCGACCAGGAAACCGCCCAGATCGGCCTGCGCGCCGCAATGACTGGCCACCTGGTGTTGTCGACCCTGCACACCAACGATGCCGCCAGCACGCCGCTGCGCCTGATGGATATGGGTGTGCCGCGCTACATGGTCGGCAGCTCGCTGCAAGCCGTGCTGGCGCAGCGCTTGCTGCGCCTGATCTGCGAGTCCTGTACCACGCCGTACACCCTGACGCCGAACGAGCACGAATGGCTCAGCCTCGAACTGAAGGAAAAGGTCGACATGGGCCATTACTTCTACGGCAAGGGCTGCTCCCATTGCAATGGCCTCGGCTATCGCGGACGCACCGGTATTTATGAGCTGCTGGAGATGACGCAATCCGTGGTCGATGCCGCCAATGACCCGGATCCCGCCATTTTCCTCAAGGCGGCGCAGCAGCAGATGGCAGGGCAGACCCTGCGGCGCCAGGCGGTGCAACTGGTAGTGCAGGGGCGTACGACCGTCTCGGAGGCGATGCGTATCAGTAACCAGTTAGAGGATTGATTTGCCTTACTTCGCATACAAAGGCCGCAATGGCCGTGGTGAATTGCTGGCCGGCGTGCTCGAAGGCGCGGACAGCGGGGCGGTTGCCGACCAGCTGTTTGCAACCGGGGTGACCCCGGTCGAAATTACCGAAACCGCCGACCGTGCACCGGGCAAGTCGGGCTGGGGCCAACTGTGGGAAAGGCTGACGGAGAAGAGCGTCAATTCGATGGACGTGCAGCTGTTCAGCCGGCAGATGTACACCTTGCTGAAATCAGGCGTGCCCATCATGCGTGGACTCGGCGGCTTGCAGGAGTCGGCGATCAGCAAGGCCTTTGGCCGCGTGATCGGCGACCTGCGCGAATCGCTCGATGCCGGCCGCGAGCTGTCGGCATCCATGCGGCGCCATCCGGAAGCGTTCACGCCGTTTTACCTGTCGATGATACGGGTCGGCGAAATGACGGGCCGGCTCGATGAAGTATTCCTGCGCCTGTTCGACCATCTTGAGTTCGAGCGCGACATGAAAGAGCGCGTGCGTGCGGCCTTGCGCTATCCGACTTTCGTGATCATCGCCATGGCGGTGGCGATGGTTGTGATCAATATGTGGGTGATCCCTGCGTTTGAAGGGGTGTTTCGCAGCCTGAATGCGGAGCTTCCATTGATGACACGCATCCTGCTGGCGACATCGAATTTCACCGTCAAGTACTGGCCCTTGTTCGCCGGCCTGCTGGTGGTTGCGGGCTTTGGGTGGCGCTCATGGATTGCCACCGAAACGGGGCGCTACAAGTGGGACCGATGGAAACTGCGCCTGCCGATCGCCGGCAAGATCATCCACAAAGGGACCATGTCGCGCTTTGCGCGCAGTTTTTCCCTGTCAGCGCGCAGCGGCGTGCCGATCGTGCAGGCGCTGACGGTGGTGTCGCAGACCGTCGATAACGCCTACCTTGCGGCCCGTGTCGAGCAGATGCGCGACGGGGTCGAGCGCGGTGAGAGCATCCTGCGCACCGCCGTTGCGGCGAACGTCTTTACGCCGGTGGTGCTGCAGATGATCGCAGTCGGTGAGGAAACCGGATCGCTTGATGACTTGATGGAAGAGATTGCCGCGATGTACGAGCGCGAGGTCGACTATGAACTGAAGACCCTGTCGGCGCAGATCGAGCCGATCCTGATTACCTTCCTGGGCGTCATGGTGCTGATCCTGGCGCTTGGTGTGTTCCTGCCGATCTGGGACCTGGGCAAAGTTGCGTTTAAGAGATGAGGAAGCAAAGCAGGTTCAGGCGTTTTGAAAGCCTGGTGTGGCTGACTGTTGGTTTGGCGATACTGGCGGTTTTCCTCGGCAAGATTCCGTTTTACACTAAGAGCGCAGAGGAGCGGGCAATAGATGTGACGCTGTCACAACTGCGCGCCGCAGTGGAGATGCATCGCCTAAGATCGACCGGAGCAGGCCGAACGCTTGAGGGTAGCAACCCCATGGAGCTGCTCGAGGTGAAGCCTCCGAATTACTTGGGCGAGTTCGCGAGCCGGGGCGGCGCTCCGACCCAACCGGGAACGTGGTTCTTCGATAGGGAGTCGAAGGAGCTGGTTTATGTATTACTTGCTCAAGAGAAATCTTCATTGAAGCAACAACAAATGCTCTATTTCAAGTTAGAATTGCGGCGCTTGCCCGATCGAACCGTCAGGCCTTCAGAGCCGCCCGCAGAAAATGCCGGTGTTGTTCTGAATCAACTAAATGACTAGCCACGCTGCTGGTCCATATGATTTTTGAACTCATGGGAGAAGTGATGAAAAAGTTTTCTAATTCGATGCCGCGCTCGCAGCAAGCAGGTTTTACCCTGATCGAATTGATCGTTGTGATTGTGATCCTCGGCATCCTGGCTGCCACCGCTCTGCCGCGCTTCATGGACGTCGGCAAGGACGCCCGCACCGCCAGCGTGCAGGCAGTACGTGGTTCGCTGACCGCTGCAACTGCAATGGTTCACAGCAAGTGGCTGATCACGCCAGGGTCTTCGGTCCAGCTTGAGGGCCTGGCTGTCGCAGTCGATTCTTGGGGTTACCCGACGGTTGCCGTTGGCAATACTCAGATCGAAAGCATGGCTGGCATCAATACGACCAACGACTATAAGTTGATCCCGCCATCTTCGTCGGGCGCCAATGGTCCTGTCACTTCGGGTACTGAGGTTGCCTACGTGCCGATGAGCGTCTCTACCACCACCAAGGGCGCGACCTGCTACGTGAAATATACGGCAGCCGTTAATGCCACGACGCCGGCCGTCGTCTCGATGGATACGACCGGCTGCTAATCGGCCCGGCACTTTAACGGAGCAATGGCAACCAGCGAAACTTCGCCTGGCCGCGGTTTCACAATGGTCGAGCTGATCATTGTGCTGGTTGTCATCGGCGTTCTGTCCGCGGTTGTCTTTGGCCGCTTCTTTGTGCGCGGCGACTACGACGCGTCCGGCTTTGCTGCCCAACTCAGGGCCACGCTGCGTTACGGCCAACAGCTGGCCATTGCGCAGAACCGGCCGATCTACGTTTACCTCGACAGTACCAGCGTAGCGCTTTGTTTTGCCGCCAACTGCAGCGCTGCCAATCATGTGCGCGCGCCAGGGGGCAGCAACAGCTTCAGCGGCGGCCAGTGCGGCACCGACCGTACGTGGGCCTGCGTTGCGCCCCCGTCCAATGTCACCTTGGGCCTGTCGCCAGCTGGCGCCGCAAACAACCATTTCTTCTTCGATGCTTCCGGCAAACCGCAGCTGTCTTCCGGCGCCGAGTTCAGCTCCCTCAACCTTCAGGTGAGTGCCGGCAACGTACAGCAGCCGGTCAGGGTGCAATGGGAAACCGGCTATGTCTATTAGACGCCATCGGCAGTCGGGCCTGACATTCATTGAACTGATCCTGTTCATCATCATTGTCGGCATCGCGGCTGCTGCCATCCTGCGCACGCTGGCCAATAACACAAATGCCAGTGCGGACCCATTGCGCCGCAAGCAAGCCTTGCTGATCGCCGAGGGCCTGCTGGAAGAAGTCCAGCTGGCTGCATTCACGTTCTGCGATCCAATCGACACCACGGAAAACCCGGCGTCGCCTGCCAACTGTGTGAACCCGGAGGTCATCGGTCCTGACCCCGGGGCCGGCAACGCGCGGCCATTCGACAACATCAATGACTATGTGACGAGCCTGGACGTGCCGCAGGCCGCCTTCAATAACGCAGCAGGAAAACTGGTCGATGCCGCCGGCAACGACCTGGGCGTGAGCGGCTACTCGGCGACGCTGACCTTGCGCGCGGAACCGCTGAATGGGATCAACTCGACCAATGCCATGGCGACGCAGGAAGTGCTGCGGCTGACAGTGCGCGTGACGCATGGCCCGCAGGCGGGCGACTTCGTCGAACTCGACACCTACCGCACCCGCCACTCGCCGCAGGTGGCGCAATGAGGCGGGCAGGGGGCTTTACGCTGATCGAGATGATCGTCGTGATCGTCCTGACCGGCATTGTGGTCGGCATGGTCGCCGTTTTCCTGCGCACGCCGGTGCAGGCCTATGTCGACAGCGCCGCACGCGCCGAATTGAGCGACGCCGCCGATATCGCGGTGCGCCGCATCGCGCGCGAGGTGCGCCGGGCGCTGCCCAATAGTACGCGGGTTACCGGCGGTGGGACTACAGTGGAATTCATTCCGACCAAATCCGGCGGACGCTACTTGGCCGAAGAAGATAACGAGGGAGCTGGCTACCTGGATTTCGCCGACAGCACCGACCGCACTTTCACCGTGGTGGGCCAGATGCCGTCACCAGCGATCGTGCCGGGAACCGACTCCATCGTGGTCTACAACCTGGGACCAGGCATCGAACGCGCGGATGCTTACGCGGGCGACAATATCGCCCTGGTGACCGCGGTAGCCGGCAACGTCGTGACCCTGGCCAGCAATCCATTCGCCCGTACGGGCAGCACTGCGGCCGTCCTGAGTTCGCCGGCGCGCCGCTTCCAGGTAGTGACCGGGCCGGTCAGGTTTGTCTGCGACCTCGCGAACCGCCAACTGCTGCGGCAATGGAACTACGCGCCGCCCGCGGCAGCGCCGGATACAGCGGTCCTGGCCACCAATGTCACGGCCTGCCGCTTCACGTATGAAGCGAATATCGCCAATACGCGTTCCGGCCTGCTTGGCATTAGCTTGACACTGGCGCGGCCTGATGTGCCGGCAGAATCGGTGCAGCTGTTCCACCAGATCCACGTGGATAATCCGATATGACGACCGTGCGCAAACTTTCGCGGCAGCGCGGCGTGAGCCTGGTCGCGGCCATTTTCCTGGTCGTGGTGCTGGCCTTCCTGGCCGTGGCAATCGTTACCGTCACGTCGACCCAGCAGGCTGCCTTTGGGCTCGATGTGCAGGGCACGCGCGCCTACCAGGCCGCACGTTCGGGCGTGGAGTGGGGGCTGCACCGCCAGCTGCGCAGCGCCGCCCTGTGCCCGGTGGCAAACGGGGCCTCGAGCACCACGAGCTTTGCCATGCCTGCCAACACGACCCTCAGCCCATATACTGTTACCGTGACCTGTACCACGACGGTGCTGGGAGCGCTCAAGCGCTATCGCATGCGGTCGGTGGCGTGCAACCAGCCTGCTGCAGGCGCATGCCCGAATGCGAACAACAGCCCCGACTACGTGCAACGTGTCATCCAGGTCGAATTCGGAGATTGAAGAAGTGAATAGCCTGTTGCGCCTCTGCCGCCTGCTGCTGACTGCCGCCCTATGGGTGGCGCTGGCGGCGCCTGCGCGAGCGGACACCACTATTTCGCTGTTCAAGAGTTTTGCCGGCAACGTCAATTTCGTCGGCGCGGAAAGGACGCTGCGCAAGGCATCCAACACGACCGACCCTTGCAGCGTCTACGCCGCCAGCGACACCACGGACGTGACCCTGAGCGGGATCCCGAGCACGGCCAAGATCCTCAGCGCCCAGCTTTATTGGGCCGCCTCCGGCACCACGGCCGACTATGCCGTGGTATTCGAGGGCAAGGCCATTACGGCGCCTGCCTCGCGCCAGTACAAGAGTTCGACCGTTGGCTATGATTTCTTCAGTGGCGCCTATGATGTCACGGCCGAAGTCACCGCCAAGCGCAATGCCAAATATACGTTTTCGGGCCTGACCATCAACAACACGTCGAAGTGGTGCGACGTGCAGGCGGTGTTGGGCGGCTGGGCAATGCTGGTGGTCTACTCGCTGCCAAGCGAGACGTTCCGGGTGTTGAATATCTACGAAGGCTTCCAGTACATCCAGTACAGCAGCGTAAGCCTGTCGCTGTCGAACTTCAAGATTCCACCGCTGACGACGCAGACCGGGCGTGTGGCCCACATCACCTGGGAAGGCGATGCAACGCTGAGCAGTACGTCGAACGGCGAGTACCTGACGTTCAATGGCTATTCGATGTCGAACAGCGTGAATCCGCCCGGTAACCAGTTTAACTCGGTCAGTACGATTGCCGGCACGGACTCGGCTTCCTACGGCATCGACTATGACTCGTACACGGTCAGCAGCCCCGTGATCCAGGCCGGCCAGACCAGTGCGACCACGGTGTACCGCTCCGACCAGGATTTGGTGCTGCTCAGTGCGGAGGTTATCGCGGTGCCGAATACGCCAGTGACTGACCTGGGAATCACGATTTCCCGCGACCAGGCGCCGACGCTCGGGCAAACCATGGTGTACACGGTGAACGTTACCAACTATGGGCCGGCGGCCGAGCCGGGGACTGTCCAGGTGGTCGACAACCTGCCGTCGCAAGTCAGTCTGGTGTATGTCGGCGGCGATGGCTGGACTTGCTCCCAGTCTGGCCAAAAGGTCACCTGCAACTACAACCTACCGCTTGATGTCGGCGCCAGTGCGCCGCCACTGCAGCTGACCGTCATGGTCAATGCCGTGACGAACTCGCTCAGCAACACGGTCACCGTCAGTGGCAGCGAATTCGACAACCAGATGTCGAACAATACCGCCACCGACACCGCTTCGGTCGACGTGGCGCCTTATGTATTCACGCAATCGAAATGTACCAAGGGCGTGGCGTTCGGCAGCGCAGGGCAGTGCCTGTTCATCGACTGGAAGAGCGTGATCGCGGGCGATGATATTCCCGTGTACATCACGCTGGTCAATGCTTCCGGCGTCCCGACCGCGCCCAGCACGACCTTGCCGACGGCGGTGTCGATGCGCTTCGGCATGTCTTGCCAGAACCCGGTCAAGGGCTCGGCGGAACAAGCCTCCTTCCCCGATCGCGCCTCGCTCCTGCCGAAATGCGCGGAGAGCAGCGCTACGCCAAGCGGCACGCAATGGTCGCTGTATCGGCCCCTGGTGGTTGATGCCAACCAGGCCAGTATCAGCAGCCCGCTGACGTTCAACTACTTTGACGTCGGCCGCATCAAGCTGTTCATGCAGGATTCCACAGGCAAGACGGGGGCCAGCGGTCCCGTGGTCATGCGTCCATACATGCTGGAGATGGAGGTCTTCAAGACCGCCTCGGATGGCACGCGCACGGACAACCCGGGCGCCAGCACGGCCACCGGCGCCAAATTCGCGGCCGCCGGCGAGCCGTTCACCATCCGCGTCGGCGTTCGGACCCGCGACAAGACCAGCGGCACCAAATACTTTGCTCAGAATTTCGGCAATGAGATCTCGCCGCGCAGCGTGAATTTCGATCCGAACCCAAGCGATGGCCTGGTCTTTGCTGACATGGTGGCGCAACCGGATTTGCAGGGCAGCCTGAATCCATTCTCGCTGGGCCGCTCAAGCGGCACCTTCAATTATCCGGAAGTGGGCATCATTACCGTGAAGGCGACCCTGGCCGGCAACGACTACCTGGGCAGCGGCGGCGTCAGCCCGGCCTCCACCAATATCGGCCGCTTCGTACCCGATCACTTCAATACCAAGCTGGAAACGCCGGATGCGCAGGGACCTATCCTGCCTTGTCCGTCCGACGTACCTTGCACCGCCAGCAGCGGCATGGTGTATTCGGGCCTGCCGTTTGCCACCACGGTGACGGCGCACGACGTGGACGGCAACCTGCTGAAAAACTACCGCGGTGCGTTTTCGAAGGCGCTGTACCTGTGCGGCGCCGGCAACCAGACGCTGGCGCCGCCCAGCGGTGGCGTGTGCCCTGCGCTGGTCTTCGGCGCCAATGCGCCCGACAATTCCCTGCGGCGCGACAAGAAAGCGGCCATGGTGAAAGACAGCGGCGACATCGATTTCGATAACGACGATGGCACTTTATCGCTGTCGCTCGATTACAAGCTGGCGAACCCATACTCGATCGCCGGCACGGCGACCGCAGGCCGCCAGGCGCCGGTCCTGGTGTACGTGCGCGCGACCGACGCCGACGGCGTCAGCTCGCTGTATGGCTACGACGCTACGCGCGACCTGGTCGAGGGCCAGGTGGTACTGGTCAATGCGCGCCTGCAGCTGCCCAACCTGTTCGGCTCGGAGCTGCAATACCAGCCAGTCAACGCGCGCGTGCAATACTGGAACGGTACGCGCTGGGCGACCAGCGCAGGCGACTCCATGGTCGATGTGGTCAATCCTGCTTTGCTGCGCTTCACGAATTGCCAAAAGAACCTGCTGAACGGGACCTCGTGCAAAGCGGTGTTGGGAGCGACGTCTACTGCGCTGCGTTCCATCAGCAGCGGCCTGACGCGCTTCCTGCTGAGAGCGCCAGGGGCAGGCAATAATGGCACGACGGATTATTACTTCGACCCGCTGCTGGCGCCGGAATGGCTGCCAAGCACGGTCGGGCGGGCGACATTTGGCATTTATCGCAACACACCTGTCACCTATATAAGGGAATTGTACTGACAGCAAGGCTGAAAAATGGCAAAATATGGCATATTAATCAAACAATTACGATTGTTTCTTCATCTAAAAGTTTGAAGACAGGGCGGAATGCGATTCTTTTCGAAAGCTAAAAAGGAAAAAGACGCCTGGCTGGTCTTTGCGCCCATGCCCCAAGGCATGGCACTGGCGACGATGCGGCGCCACGGCGCCAGCACGCCCGTGCTGCTGGGCTGCGTTGAGGCGGGACTGGAAGGCCAGGTTGCGGAAGAGTCGCTGGCGCGTGCGGCGCGATCGCGCAATGCCGCGCGCTTCCGTTGCAGCACGCTGCTCGCGCCCAGCGATTACCAGCTGTTAACGCTGGAGGCCCCCAACGTTCCGCAAGATGAATTGAAGACGGCGGTGCGCTGGCGCATGAAGGACATGCTCGACTTCCACGTCGACGACGCGACCTTCGACGTGATGGCCATTCCGGTTGAGCGCGCCAGCGGGCGCACGCCCAGCATGTTCGTGGTGGCGGCACGCAATAGCGTGATCCGCCAGCGCCAGGAACTGTTCTTCGGCGCCGGGATCGACCTGGAGGTGATCGACATTCCCGAGACCGCCCAGCGCAATATCTCGGCCCTGCTGGAGCAGGACGGGCGCGGCCTGGCCATGTTGTCGATCGGTGCGCAGGGCGGCCTGTTGACCGTCACTTACCAGGGCGAGCTTTACCTGGCGCGCCGTATCGATGTCACGCCGGCAGTGCTGGACGAGGCGGATGCCGACCGCCGGCATGCCGCGCTGGATCGGCTGATGCTGGAAGTCCAGCGTTCGCTCGATCACTTCGAGCGCCAGTTCGGCTTTGTTTCAATCTCCAGAATGGTGCTGGCCCCTGGCTGCGGCGAGTCGCTGCTGAATTACCTGTCGTCGAATATGTACATGCCTGTTGTCCAATGCAACCTGGCGGAAGTGATCGACCTGTCCGGCGTGCCTGAGTTGCTGGACAGCGCACAGCAGGCGCATTATTTCTTCGCCCTCGGCGCTGCATTGCGCCAGGAAGTGATTGCGCCATGAGCCAGCAGATCAACCTGTTCAACCCGATCTTCATGCGGCAGCGCCACAGCCTGGGCGCGCGCGGCATGGCGCTTGCCTTGCTGGCCCTGGTGGCAGGCACCATCGCGATCACGGTTTTCGCCGACCAGCAATTGCAGCCCTTGCGCAAGCAGGCGTCACAGCAAGAGGCGCGCCTGGCGGAGCGGCAGGCCCGCATGAAGGCAGCGGCGGTGGAGTTCGCGCCGCGGCCCAGCGATCCGCTGCTGAAGTCCGAGCTCGAAGCGAAAGAGGCGCGCCTGAAATCGCTGCAGCAGGCAATGCAGATGCTGCGCCAGGCGGAAGGCGAAGGCGGGCAAGGCTTTGCCGAGTATTTCCGCGCCCTGGCACGCCAGAGTGTCAACGGCTTGTGGCTGACCGAAGTGGCGGTCCAGGGCGAGCGGCGCGAAGTGAGCATGCAAGGCCGCGTATTGCAGGCCGCGCTGGTGCCGGCCTACCTGACCCGGCTTGGCGCCGAGCCTGTTCTGCGGGGTAAATCGTTCCAGACCCTGGAGCTGGCGCCGGCCGTGGCACAGCTGCCGGCGACCGACGCGGCGGGCCGTACGCCGCTTGGCACGCTGCCGCCGGCGGCTGCCAGCGCGGCTGCCAGCGCCCTGGCCACCGCCACCGCTGCACCTGCCGAACCGCCGCCGGTGCGTTTCCTTGAGTTCCGGCTGCGCAGCACGGCCGCCGCGCCAGGCGGGGTGAACCAATGAAGGCCGCATTGCTGAAACTGGAACAACGCATCGATGCCTTGCCGCTGCCGCAGCGTGCCGCCTTGTTCGCGGCGGGGATCATGCTGGTGGCAGGCGTTGCATGGTTTGGAAAATTCGGACCCATGCTGGCTGAACGCCAGTCCCTGCATGCCGCCATCCAGCAGGAACAAACCCAGGTCGATGCGCTGGACAAGGAGATTGCTGCCACGCTGAAGGCATACGAATCGGATCCGAATGCCGCAATGCGGCGGCGCTTGGCCGTGGTGCAGGAGCAGGCGCGCGCTACCAGCGAGGATTTATTGAACCGCAAACAGGGCATGGTGCAGCCGCAACGCATCGTGCCGCTGCTGCAGCAAATGCTGGCCGGGCATCCCGGGCTGAAAGTGGTGGGCATGAAGACCTTGCCGGTCAGCGGGTTGCGCGACGGGCAGTTCGACCAGGCCAGCGCAGCCGCGCAAGGCACGGCGCCGCCGCCACCGGCCAGCCAGGCGCCGGCGATCCTGTACCGCCACGGGGTCGAAGTGGTGGTGGAAGGCAGTTATGCCGACCTGCTGGGCTATATGGCGACGCTGGAAAAGGTCACGCCGCGACTGATATGGGGCAGCGCGCGCCTGAGCGTCATCAAGCACCCGCAGACCAGCCTGACATTGACGGTGTACACATTGAGCCTTGACGAAACCTGGGTGCAGCTATGAGAAAAATCCTGGCCGCGCTGGCAGCGCTTGCCGCAATGCCGGTGCTGGCGCAAACTGCGCTGCCCGACCCGACAAAACCGCCGCCGGAAGTGCTGGCGCCGCAAAGCGAGCGCAGCGGCCCATCCGTAGCGGCAGTGGCCGCCGGCCCTCAGCTGCAGTCCGTGCTGCTGGCGCGCCGCCCGGGCGGACGCAAGCTGGCGGTGATCGACGGCGCCATTGTCCCCCTGGGCGGGAAGGTCGGCGGCGCTGTCCTGGTGGAAGTGCGCGAGAGTGCCGTCGTCCTGCAACGCGGGAAGCAAAAACAAGTATTGAAATTGGTATCATCGGGACAGGATAAGGCGCGACAGCCATGACAGAGAAAACGAGCATCTCGAAAGCTTCACAATTTTGCCGGCTGGCCATGGGCGGCGGCGCATTCGCGATGCTGGCAGCATGTACGCAGACGCCGATGCGCGACACCTACAGCACCATCAGCAAGGAGATGAAAACGGCAGCGCAGTCAGCCGCTGCGGCGCCGGTGCCGCGGCAGGTGTCCGACGCCTTGCTGCCGTCAGCCGAACAACTGGCCGGGCAGCTGCCGAAAGCGCGCCCGGTGCTGGAAGAGCGCTTCAATGTGGCCTTCAATGAGGTGCCGGCCAACCAGTTCTTCAATTCGCTGGTGGCGGGCACCCGCTACAACATGCTGGTGCACCCTGAAGTCAGCGGCACTATCACGGCCAACCTGAAGGACGTCACGATCGCGGAAGCGCTGGAAGCGGTGCGCGAGATGTACGGCTACGATTACCGGATCGAGGGCACGCGCATCACCATCAAGCCGCTGACCATGCAAAGCCGCATGTTCCAGGTGAATTACCTGACCGCATCGCGCCGCGGCTCGTCGAACCTGCGCGTGACGTCGACGTCGGTGCAGAATGCCGGGAACAACAATAACAACAATAACAATAACAACGGCGACCTCAACAATAACAATCGCCAGAACCGCAATAACAATAACGGCGACCCGAATTCAGCCAACGCCAATGTGCTGGATGAAGCGGCCAATGTCACCACGCGTTCCGAATCCGATTTCTGGGCCGAACTGAAGATGTCGCTGGAAGCGATTGTCGGCGCCGGCAAGGATGGGCGCGCCGTCGTCATCAGCCCGCAATCGGGCCTGGTGGTGATCCGCGGCATGCCGGAAGACCTGCGCAACGTCGACCGCTACCTGAAGGCGACCCAGCTTGCGGTGGCGCGCCAGGTGATCCTGGAGGCGAAAATCCTGGAGGTGGAGCTGAGCGAGAAGGCGCAATCGGGCATTAACTGGGCTGCCTTCGGCTCGCGCATTTCCGCCGGCATGGTTGCCCCGGGCACGGCGCTGGCGCCGCGCATCAATGGCGTCAATTCCCTGCTGGGCCAGCCAAATGGCTTGCTGGGGACGCCGGGCAGCTCGTTGGCAGCGGCCACCAGCGCACCCGGCTCGCTGTTCGGCCTGGCGTTCCAGAACTCCAATTTTGCCGCGCTGATTTCCTTCCTGGAGTCGCAGGGCACGGTGCATGTGCTGTCGAGCCCGCGCATCGCCACGCTGAACAACCAGAAGGCCGTGCTGAAGATCGGTACCGACGAATTCTTCGTCACCGGCGTCAGCACCACCACCAATACCAACGCGACCGGCAATGGCACGGTGTCGCCGAACGTCACGCTGCAGCCGTTCTTCTCCGGCGTGGTGCTGGACGTGACGCCGCAGATCGACGACAAAGGCAATATCATCCTGCACGTGCACCCTTCGGTGAGCCAGGTGTCCACGGTGAACAAGAATATCAACCTGGGCAATGCCGGCAGCCTGAACCTGCCGCTGGCGGCCTCGGCCACGTCGGAGATGGACAGCATGGTGCGTGGCGAGAACGGCAGCGTGGTGGCGATCGGCGGCCTGATGCGCCAATCCACCAGCGCCGACCGTTCGCAAATCCCGGTTGCCGGCCGCATTCCGGTGATCGGCGGCCTGTTCCGCAGCACTGCCGACACTATCCAGAAGCGCGAGCTGGTGGTCCTGATCAAGCCGACCATTGTCGATGCGGCCAGTGACTGGAGCCAGGACCTGATGGAAAGCAGCCGCCGCATCGAGCTGCTCGATCCGAAGCAAACGACGGGACGCCGCTGACATGTACGAGAGCCACTTCGGCTTGCGCGAGGCGCCGTTCGGCATCACGCCGGACACCAGCTTTTTCTTCAAGAGCCCGCACTCGCAGGAAGCGTTGAATACCTTGCTGGTTGCGGCGCGCAGCGGCGAGGGCTTCATCAAGATCACGGGCGAAGTGGGCACCGGCAAGACCCTGCTGTGCCGGACGTTCATGAAAACGCTGGGTGACGATTTCGTCACGGCCTACCTGCCCAATCCGCTGCTCGAGCCGCGCACCCTGATGCTGGCCCTGGCCGACGAACTGGAACTGCCGCTGGCGAGCGACGTCGACCAGCACCAGTTATTGAAGTCGCTGACCGCGCGCTTGCTGGAACTCGCAGGGCAGGGCAAGCGCGTTGTGTTGTGTGTCGACGAGGCACAGACGATTCCGCGCGAAAGCCTGGAGGCGCTGCGCCTGCTGACCAACCTGGAAACCGAGAAGCGCAAGCTGCTGCAGATCGTCCTGTTCGGGCAGCCGGAACTGAATCAACACCTGCAGGCGCAGTCGATCCGGCAACTGGCGCAGCGCATCACTTTCCAGCACGACCTGGGCGGGCTGAAGCGCGACGACATGGAGTACTACCTGGCGCACCGCCTGCGGGTGGCGGGCTTTACCGGCGCTCGCCTGTTCAGCAAAGGCGCGGTACGCAAGCTGTTCGCCGCCAGCGGGGGCATTCCGCGCCTGGTCAACATCATTGCACACAAGGCTATGCTGGTGGCATACGGCGAAGGGCGCCAGCGCATTGATACGCACCACGTCAAGCTGGCTGCGCGGGACACCGCTGTGGCGAGCCGGCGTGGCTGGCCGTGGCTGGCCACGGGACTTGCCCTGGCAGCGGTTGCTGCCGCGGGCGCATTGCTGTCTTATCGTTTGAGCTTATGAGCCTGATCAACAAAATGCTGCAGGACCTGGACGCCCGGGGCGGCACTCCGCAAGGAAGCGGCCTGTCGCAGTCCGTGCAGGCGGTCCAGTACGGGCCTTCGCGAAATCGCATCGCCTTGCTGGCTGTGGCAGGCGTGATTGTCGTCGCCGGCGTGGCTGCTTTTGCCGGCTGGCGTTATATGCGCAGTGCCCCTGCGGACCTGGCCCCGGTGCCCGCGTCGGGCGTGATCCGGCAGGCGCAAGTTGTGGAGCAGCCGCAAGTGACGCCGCCGGAGCAGATGGTCGATGGCCTGCAACTGCCGGCCGCGAAGCAGGCAGCGGCCGTGGCAACACCTGCAAGCGAAGGTGCCGCCGATAGCGTCGCGCCTGTGGCGCCAGCCGCGTCCAAGCCGTCTGGCGAATTGAAGGCGAAAAGCGAAACAGGCAGTGCCGGCGTCAAAGTTCAGGCACGCAAGGGGGATCGCGTCGCGACGACAACGGCCGCTGCGCCCAATCCTGGTGGCGCCGTATCTCCTGCATCGCGCGAAGCAGGTGCACAGGCCTCGGCGACGGCGCTGTTCCGGCGCGCACAGGACAAGCTGGCTTTAGGGCGTGTAGCGGAAGCGATTGCTGACCTGGAAGCGGCACTCGACCTGGACCAACGCTACCTGGCAGCACGCGAGACGCTGGTTGGGGTCCTGGTTGAAACCGGCCAGCAGGCCGATGCGATGCGCCATTTGCGGCGTGCGCTGTCGCTGAACCCCGAGCAGACGGGCATGGCGATGCTGCTGGCGCGCCTGCAGCTTGAACACGGCAGCGGCGCCCTCGATACGCTGGAACAAAGCCTGCCTTACGCGCAATCGAATCCCGACTACCGTGCCATGCTTGGCGGTGTGCTGGAGCGGCTTGGCCGCCATCGCGAGGCCGCCGAACATTACAGGGCCGCAGTGCAGCTGCAACCGGCTAACGGCGTCTGGTGGATGGGCCTGGGTATCGCGCTTCAGGGCGACAAGCGCGAGGTGGATGCGAAGCCGGCCTTCCAGCGCGCGCTGGATTCCGGCAGCCTGTCGCAGGAACTGCAATCTTTCGTCGAGCATCGCCTGCAGCAATTACGTTGAAATCAGTGCGTGACGCGGCACGTGTCATGGCTACAGCGCTGCCTGCGCTCCCCAGATCTGCTTCATGCTGAAGCGCAGTTCCGCCTGGTCTTCGGTGAGGGCTTCGAGGATGGCGCATTCCGGCTGGTCGGTGCGGCGTTGCACCGCGGCTGGCAGGGTCTTGCCGGATCCGTCGCGCATGCAGTGCACTTCCAGTACGCCGTCGCCGCTGTCACGCGCGGTCACGACGCCCAGCTCGCCATTCGCAAGGCGCACCAGCACGCCGGGCGGATATTTGCCAACCTGGCGGTGGAATTGTTCCTGCAAGGCTGGGTCGGCCGGATGCAGCGGGTCGTGCAACAGCTTTTCCAGCGCCTCGTCCGGCAGCATGGAGCAGCGGTAGTTGCGGGCCGAGACCCGGGCGCAGTAGCGGTCGGCCAGGCTAAGCAAGCGGGCGTTGTGGGTGATCTGCTCGCGTGTGATGCCTGCCGGGTAGCCGCTGCCATCGTCGTTTTCATGGTGCATCAGGACGCAGGAAATCCATTCATCGTCTTCGATGCCTGCGTACTTCAGCATTTCCGCGCTGTCTTCCGGATGGCGCCGCACGATCGCCATTTCCTCGCTATTCAGGGAGCCAGGCTTGCACTGGAAATTGTCATGGTGACGCAGCATGCCAACATTCATGGTCAGTGCCGCCGCTGTCAGCGAAATCACTTCGTCGGAAGCTTTGCCCAGGCCGCGCGCCACGAGGATCACCACGATGGCGGTCTCGATGCAATGGCGCACCGCGTAGGTGCCGGCTATCTGGTTCAGGAACAGGCAGGCCAGCGCGATCTCGGGATTCAATTCAACAGCGCGTACCACTTCGCGCGCGATGTTGCGCAAGTCGGCATCCGCATTGCGCTCGTTGCGCAAGTCCCCCAGCAGCTTTTCCAGGCGCTTGTTGGCGAGGTTCAGTTCATGCAGCACGGACGGCGGCGGTTCAAGCCGGGATCCGCCTTCCATGCCAAGGTCCTGCAGGCTGTTGAGGTACTGGTTCATTTGATGTCCCCTCGTGTCACACGCGCGCCAGTCGCTCCAATGCGAGCGCCAGCGTCTCGTCTTTCTTGGCAAAGCAGAAGCGCACAATGCCCGAATCCTTGCCGTTGCGGTAGAACGCCGATACCGGAATGGCCGCGACCTTGATCTCGCTGGTCAGCCATTCCGCGAAGTCCGCTTCCGAGTGCGACGATATGCGCTCATAGCGCACGCACTGGAAGTAGGTGCCATCCGCAGGCAGCAGTTCGAAGCGGCTGTCTTCCAGGCCTTTGCGGAACAGGTCTCGCTTGCGCTGGTAGAAGGCTGGCAGCCCGAGGTAGGGCGCGGGATTGGCCATATAGCTGGCAATCCCGTGCTGCATTGGCGTGTTCACGGAGAACACGTTGTACTGGTGGACCTTGCGGAATTCGAGCGACAGCATGGCCGGCGCGGCGACATAGCCGACTTTCCAGCCTGTGACGTGATAAGTCTTGCCGAAACTCGACACGACGAAGGAGCGCTCGGCCAGTTCCGGATAGCGGCACATGGATTCGTGCTGGTGGCCATCGTAGACCATGTGCTCATAGACTTCGTCGGACAGGATCAGGATGTCGGTATCGCGTACGATTTCGCGCAGTGCCTCCATATCGGCCGCGCGCAGCACGCTGCCGGTGGGATTGTGCGGCGTATTGATGATGATCATCCGGGTGCGCGGCGTCACGGCAGCCCCCACGCGCGCCCAAGGGACGCTGAAACCGCCGTGGGCAGCGACTTCCATCTGCACCAGTACCGGCACACCGCCGGCGAGTTCGATGGCGGGCTGGTAGCTGTCGTAGGCCGGCTCGATCACGATCACTTCGTCGCCCGGATGCACGCTGCACAGGATGGCCGTGGTCAGCGCTTCGGTCGCGCCGGGCGTGACCGTGATTTCAGTGTTGACGTCGTAATGATGGCCATAGATGCGGCTGATCTTGTCGACGATGGCCTGGCGCAATTCGAGGGCGCCGACGCCGGTTGGATATTGGTTATAACCCTCGCGCATGGCAACGGTGACCATGTCAACCAGCTTCGGGTCGCAGGCGAAATCAGGGAAGCCCTGACCGAGATTGACCGCGCCATGCTGGCCGGCCAGGGCCGACATGCGCGAGAAGATGGTGGTTCCGATGTGGGGCAGGCGGGAAGTCAGTTGTTTCATCGTGCTTAGGAAAAGGACATTTTTTCCATTCTAGCGCAGCCGATTAAAACAAGTGTTGCCCCGAGGGTAAAACTAAAAAGTCAAGCGTCCAGGCTCCATTTTTCCGGTTGCATGACCTTGAACATGCCGGCTTTCGCCAGGCGTTTGGCCAGCTTGAGCAAGGCCTTGTCCTTGGTGATCAGGATGTCGGCCTGGGCATCGCGCGCCAGTTCCAGGAACTTCTGGTCGTCGCGGTCGGTGCATACCGGCAGCCGAGCGCCCGATTCCGGAGGCTGTACCACTTTGATGTATTGGTCGAAGCGGGCCGCACTCATTGGCCGCGTGCTGTCGTCAAGCGGCAGGTGAGGGTAGTTCAGGACGAACAGGTACTCGGCCCGGCAATCGGCGCGGGTGATCGCTTCGACCGCACCGCTTTCGATTGCCGCCAGCAGGGATGCCCAGCGCGGGTCCTGGAAAACGAACAGGTCGAGGCAGACATTGGTGTCGATGACGATGCGCTTAGGTGAAATATTCGGTGGAACAGGTATCATGTCGAAGTTTTTCGTATTGAATTTTGAATCTTATGCTGATTGTGCTGTCGCCTGCAAAAAGTCTTGACCTGGAAACCCCGCCAACCACTAAACTCGCAACGCAGCCAGCGTTCCTCGATCATTCGGAGCAGCTGATCGAGCGCTTGCGCAATTTCTCGCCGAATCAGCTGGGCGAGCTGATGGACCTGTCCGACGCCTTGTCGACGCTGAACGTGGCGCGCTATGCATCGTGGACCAAGGACACCAGCGAGGCGCGGCAGGCGGTCATGACCTTCAATGGCGATGTCTACGACGGCCTGGATGCGCGTTCCATGTCGGCCAAGCAGCTCGATTACACCCAGTCGCGCATCCGCATCCTGTCAGGCCTGTACGGCATGCTGAAACCCCTGGACCTGATTCACCCGCACCGCCTGGAAATGGGCACCCGCCTGCAGAACCCGCGCGGCAAGAATCTCTACGAATTCTGGGGCGACATGATTACCGAGGCGCTGAACAAGGAAGGTTCGCCGGTCCTGGTGAATCTCGCATCGGACGAGTATTTCAAGTCGGTCAAGCCGAAGAAACTGACTATGCCGGTGATTACGCCAGTGTTCGAAGACTGGAAGGGCGGCAAATACAAGATCATTTCCTTCTTCGCCAAACGGGCGCGCGGCATGCTGGCGCGTTATGCGGCGGTGAACAATATCACCGACCCGGTCAAGCTGAAGAAATTCGATGTGGATGGCTACAAATTCGAGGCGGACGCGTCGAACGATACGACCTGGGTATTCCGCCGCAAGATCGCGGCCTGAAGCGCAGGCGGGGCCTGCCCTAGCGGGCCGGCCCCCGGTTTGCCGGTTTTACCAGAAGTTATACCAGGCCTTCTTCTTGGCCCCGTCGTCTTCCAGCATCTTGCTGTCGGGGAAGTTTTTCACGAAGACGCGCTGGGTGTCGTCGCGCAGGACCACGTTACCCATTTTGTCGTAGCCGCGGTACATGATGGCCAGCGCTTCTTCAATCGAAGGCGAATCAGCGTAATCGGTCAGCACGCCCTGGGCGCGGTTGATCGCTGCCAGGTAGGCGCCGCGGCGGTAGTAATAGCGTGCCACGTAGACTTCATATTTGGCCATGGCATTGATCAGGTACTTCATGCGATCAATCGAATCTGGCGCGTATTTGCTGTCGGGAAACTTTTCAACCAGGGCTTTGAAGGCGGCAAAGGCTTCGCGGGTGGCTTTCGGGTCGCGTTCGGCTGGGTCCTGCTCGTACAGGAAGTTCAGCAGGCCGATCGAATCGTTGAAGTTCACCAGGCCGCGCAGATAGTACATGTAGTCGACGTTCGGATGGTTCGGGTGCAGCTTGATGAAGCGCTCCACGGCCGCCAAGGCCTGGGCCTGGTCTTGTGCCTTGTAGTGCGAATAGGCGATTTCCATCTGCGCCTGTTGCGCGTAAGTACCGAACGGGTAGCTGGATTCGAGACGCTCGAAGAGCTGGACGGCACGTTCATAGTTGCCACTCGCCTGTTCTTCCTTGGCCTCCGAGTATAATTTCGTTGCGGACCAGCCTCTAGTCTCGTCTGCACGATCTGGTAACAGGCCACAAGCTGACAAACTAAACAGTACGACTGTTGCTGCAACTACCGATAATTTTTTTTGCATGTTGATGTGCAAGGAATCGTTAACCAAAATACTAAACTTGGCTGAT
>Ga0065165_1000561_pt1 | contig 55325 bp, 47 predicted proteins | sample AraplaMF_Cvi_mMF_FD_63813 | JGI IMG/M metagenome (GOLD analysis project Ga0065165, IMG submission 63813) | Arabidopsis root microbial communities from the University of North Carolina, USA - plate scrape MF_Cvi_mMF (version 2) (version 3) | ecosystem: Host-associated > Plants > Roots >...
GAGGGACCTCACTCCACCCCCTCCCCGTCGTCGCCGCTGGTCGACCATTCGAACACCCGCGCCAGGTGGCCGTAGTCGCCGGCGTGGTCGTGCACGAACTGCGGGGCCACCCGCGAGAGGTACGGCTGCCTCGGATTGTCGTAGCGCTCGATCAGCGTCCGCAGGCCGTTCAGCGCCTTGACCGCCGCCTCGCTCGCCTCGGCCCCGGCGGCGGCGCGCACCTCCTCGACGCCGGCCGGCCTGCGGCCGGTGACCCGCAGATAGGTCAGCTCGCCCGGCTCGCGCGGGCCGAGGTCCGGGAAGCCGCCCTCGCGCAGGATGGCGGCGGTCAGGGTCAGCTGCGGCGAGAAGCCGGTCTCGACCTGCTTCTTCGACGGCGCGGCGCCGGTCTTGTAGTCGAGGATGTGGGCCAGGCCGTCGGCGGTGGGCTCGATGCGGTCGGCCTTGGCGGTGACGGTGAACGGCCGGCCGCCGATGTCGAAGGTCAGCTCGCCGGCCGCCTCGACCACGATCCGCTCGGCCCCGGCCCGGCGGCGGGTCTCCAGCTCGGCGACCCACAGGGCCGCCTCGCGGGCCAGGGCGCGCTCGCGGGCCAGGGCGGCGGCCGGCATGCCGGCTTTCTCCAGCTCGCCCAGATAGAGGCCGGCGAAGATCTCGGCGGCGTCGGCCGGCACGGGGCCGGGGTGCTCCAGGGCGAAGGTCTCGAACGCCGCGTGGATCGCCGTGCCGCGCGCCCGGGCCTCGACCGGCTCGTCGGGGCGGTCCAGCGGATAGAGCTTGAGGATGTCGCGGGCCCAGACGGCGTAGGGGTCGCGGGTCAGGGCCTCGACCCGGGTGACGGCCATCCGACGCGGACGGTCGGCGACCGGCGGGGTCGGGGCCGGGCGCCGGATCGGGTCGTAGGGTCCGGGGGCGTCCAGGTCGCGGGCCCAGGCCAGCACGTCGGGCCGTTCGGTCAGGGAAAGGCCGGCGCCGCGCGCCAGGGTCTTCAGCCGCCACAGCCAGCGGCTCTCGACGGCCGGCGCCCCGCCGCGGCGTTCGCTGTGGACCAGGACCACGTCGGGCGCGCAGGCGGCCTGGGCGAAGTCGTGAGCGGTCAGGCCGATGCGGCGCTCGGGCGGCGGCAGGTTGAGCTTGGCGCGCATCGGCCGCGACAGGAACGGGTCGATCGGCGCGCCGCGCGGCCAGATCCCCTCCTCCAGGCCGGCCAGGATCAGCCGGTCGGCCCGCACCATCCGCGCCTCGATGGCCCCGAAGATCCGCAGGCGCGGATGGGTGGCGCCGCCGGTGCGCAGGGTCTCCTCGTTGACCAGCCGGTCCAGCAGGTCGGCGAAGCCCTGGGCCGAGGCCGGCGGCAGGGCGACCCCGTCGGTGATCAGCGACGACAGCAGGCCCGCCAGACTCTCGCCGGCCGAACCGGCCCACAGGTCGGTCGGGTCGGCCAGGGCCTCCAGCGCCTCGACCAGGGCCCGGGCGGCGGCGGCCGGCTGCCCGGCTTTCGGATTGGCGACATAGGGCCTGGCGACGCGGTGGGCGGCGGCCAGTACGCGCTCGACCAGGGCCTTGGCGTCGGGATGTTTCTCCAACCGCTCCAGAAGCTTGGCGGCGTCGCGCGGGGCCGGGCCGCGTAGGCCGTAGCGCTCCAGGTCGCGCGCGGCCTGGGCGTCGGCGCGCAGCAGCGGATGCTTGGCCACGGCCAGCAGGCGCACGGGATCCAGCGACTCCACGGCGAGACCGGCGACATGCTGGGCCAGGATCGCCGCGGCGCTGGCGGCCAGGGGCGCGCCGGCCGAGCTGTCGGGGATCACGCCCCAGCGCGCCAGCCGGGCGTTGACCCGCCGGGCCAGCTCCTGGTCGGGCGTGACCATGGCGGCGGTCAGGCCGGGGGTCTCCAGAGCCTCGCGCAGGAGTAGGGCGCAGGCGACGGCGGCCTCCTCCTCGGTGCGGGCGTTGACCAGGGACAGGCCCTTCAGCCCTTCCTTGATCGGGTCCAGGCCCGGGGCCTCGGCTCGCAGCCGGTCGATCTGGGCCAGCCAGTCGGCGGTGGCCTCGGCGGGACGCAGAGCCTCGTTGATCAGGCGGCGGCGCCAGCGGCCCCGGCTGTCGGCCTCGGGCCACCAGGGGCGGACGTCGGCCCGCGTCACCTCGGCCCCGACCAGCAGGCGCTTCATCGCCCCCTGCGGATGCTGCTCGCCCGGCAGGCCCTCGATCTTGTCCCAGGCGTCGTCGGCCAGGCCGTCGTCGAGGCCGGGCAGCACGACCGCGCCCCGCGGCAGGCCGGCGATCACCCGCAGCAGGCGGGCGGTGGCCGGCGCCGTGCCGGTCGAGCCGGCCGCGACCAGCACGCCTTGCGGCGGGTTCGTCTCCCACTGGTCAGAAAGCGCGTTGAGCAGCCGCACCCGCCGGTCGCTGACGTCGATCAGCCCCATCTCGAGGAGGCGTTTGGGCCAGGCGGTCAGCACCGCCTTGAGGAACCGCGCCGAGACCTGCCAGTGCCGGGCCAGGTCGCCTTCCGCCAGGCCGTCCAACCGGCCGTCGTCGGTGACCACCTCCTCGATCTGACAGCTGTCGAGGAACTCGGCCAAAGCCTTGGCCATCTCCAGGGCCTGGCCGGCCTGGGGCTGGAACGACAGCAGGTGGGCGTGATCGGCCACTAGTCGGGCCAGCTCGAACCGGCGGCGGCGCGAGGAGACGGCGGGCGGCAGGTCCAGGCTCAGCTCGCCCGGCTCGAACGGCGGCTCGCCCTCGTCCAGGTCGCCCAGCGGCCGGATCTGCGGCAGCAGCAGGGCCTTGCCGCCGCCGGCCGAAACGAAGGCGTCGGCCAGGGCGCGGGCCCCGCGCCGGGTGGGGGTCAGGACGGTGGCGGCGGGCAGGGCCTCGGGACCCAGCGGCGCCAGGGCCTCCAGCAGCCCGCGCGCCAGGTCCTCGACGAAGGGCCGGTGGGCGGGGATCGAGAACCAGCGCGGCCCCGGATGATCGAAGGGGCCGGCCATCTTCAGGTCCGTCCAGCCAGGCGGGCCTCGGCGACCTCCCGCGCGTCGGGATCGCCGACATGCATCCACACCCCGGACGGCGCGACGCCGTGCACGCGGCGATCGGCGGCCAGGGCCTTCCAGATCGGGGTCAGCGAGAACGGTCCGTCCGGACCGTCGGCCACGACCTGCGGCTTGCAGATGTGGACGCCGACATAGACCAGCGGCGCGGTCTCGCCGGCCGCCTTGAACCGTACCGCCCCGTCCTCGCCGAGGAACACGTCGCCGCTGTCGTGGAAGCCCAGCGACGCCTTGGTCGAGGCCAGCATCAGGCAGACGTCCATGGCCGCCGGATCCCAGGCGCGGGCCACCGCCTTGATGGCCGAGGCGTCCTCGATCCAGACGGAGTCGATATTGGCCACCCAGATCGGGTCCTCGCCCAGCAACGGCAGGGCGTGCTTGACGCCGCCGCCGGTCTCCAGGGCCTGGGGCCGCTCGTCGGAGATGACGATGTGCGGCAGCGGGTGGGTGGCGGCGCGGCGGACCAGATGCTGCTCCAGCCGGTCGGCGAAATAGTGGACATTGACCACGGCGGTCTCGACCCCGGCGGCGGCCAGGCGGTCCAGCATATGGTCGATCAGCGCCTTGCCGCCGACCTCGACCAGGGCCTTGGGCCGGTCGTCGGTCAGGGGCCGCATGCGGGTGCCCAGGCCGGCGGCCAGGACCATGGCGACTTTCGGGGCCTGCGAGGGCGCGACGGTCATCGACGGGCCTCCGCCGGCACGTGGACGTCGAACCAGGCCTTCAGGCCCGCGAGCGCCGGATTGGCGAAACAGACGTCGAGATAGGTCCAGAGCCGGGGAATGAAGTCGGCGTAGCGGGGCTTGCCGTCGCGGGTCACCAGCCGGGCGAAAATGCCCAGGATGCGCACGATGTTGAGCGCGCCCAGGGCGTGATAGTCGGCCAGGAAGGCGGTGCGGTCGAGGTCGGGGCGGGCCGCCAGGTAACGGTCGAGGCCGGCGGCCTCGCGCTCGGGCGAGACGGTGCGGCGGGCGTCGTGCAGCAGCATCGACAGGTCCCAGGCCGGATGGGCCAGCACCGCGTCCTGGAAGTCCAGCAGCCCGACCCGGGCCGCGCCGTCGCGCGCGGGCAGCCAGATCAGGTTCTCGGCGTGATAGTCGCGGTGACAGAACACGGTGGCCCCGGCCTCGCCCCGCGCCCGGATCGGCGCCCACAGGGCCTCCCATTCGGCCAGGGCGGCGGCGTCGAAGGTCAGGCCGCGGAACTTCGGCTGCCATTCGACAAAGATGTCGTGGGCGGTCTTCAGGGCCAGGTCGTCATAGGTCAGCAGCGGCCAGGTCGAGCCGTCGAAGTCGAGCACGCCGGGTGTCGGGGCGGCGTGGATCGCCAGCAGGCCGTCGATGGCGGCGTCGTACAGCGGGGCCTCGTCGGTCCCTGCCGCGATCAGCCGGGCATAGAGGTCGTCGCCCAGGTCCTCCAGCACCGCCAGGCCCGCGCCCGGGTCGGCGGCCAGCACCTTGGGGGCCGACAGGCCCTGGGCTCTCAGCCAGCCGGCGCAGGCCACGAAGGCGTCCACCCGGCCGGCGGCCAGGCGGGCCAGGGCGTTGTAACCCAGGGCCGCGCGCTGTTGCGGCGTTGCGTCCGGCGGACAGGGCGCGGTCTCCACCGACGGCGGCTGGTCCATGAAGATGAAGCTCTGGTCGCCCCTATGCAGCCGCTCGTAGCTGCGGGTCGAGGCGTCGCCGCCCAGCGGCTCGCGGCGGGCGTCGCCGAAGCCGTGGGCCGCCAGGAAGGCCGCCTTGGGGGTTTCGCGATCAGAGCTCAAGCTTGCGTCCTTCGAAGGTTCCGTGCGGGACGAGGGTGGCGCGCCGCGCCTCCCCATCGTCGCCCGTGGGGACGATGTCTATAGCGAGTCGGTTGGCCGGCAGGCGCCCCTCCAGCCGCTGGGGCCATTCGATCACGGCCGCGCCGTCCTCCAGCGCCTCCTCCAGTCCGATCTCGTAGGCCTCGTCCGGGTCGGTCAGGCGGTAGAGGTCGAAATGGGCGACCGGGAAGTCGGGCCCGTCGTAGAACTGCACCAGGGTGAAGGTCGGGCTGGGCACCTCCTCGTCGGGCGAGGTCAGGGCGCGGACCAGGGCCCGGGCCAGGGTCGACTTGCCCGCCCCCAGGGGGCCGGTCAGGCAGACGGCGTCGCCGGGGCGCAGGGCCTGGGCCAGCCTCTGGCCCAGGGTCTGGGTGGCGGCCTCGTCGGGCAGGGAAATCTCGATCATCGCAGCACCGCGTCGGGGTTGGCGGGCAGCACGCGCTCGACGAAGTGCTTGAGCGCCCCGGTGGCCATGGCCGCGTCGGGGTCCAGGGCCTTGGCCGGGATCGGGCGGCCGACGATCAGGGAAAAGCGCCGTCCGCGCTTGTTGAGCATCTCGTGGAACAGGGTGATGTCGCGCAGCTCCTGGAACCGGCCGTCGAACAGGTGGAACAGGGTCGACCACGGGCCGGTCAAGTGCAGCGGGACGATCGGCGCGCCGCTCCAGCGGGCGATCGACACGGCCGAGGCCTGCCAGGGCTTGTCGGTCAGCCGGCCCTGGACCTTGGTCGCCAGGCGGCCGGCCGGGAAGATCACCAGGGCCTGTTCGGCCTTCAGCGCCGCGCGGGTGCGCTCCAGCACGCCGCGGGTGTGGGTCAGGGTGCGCTTGGCCTCGACCCACTCGACCGGGATCAGCGCCTCGTCCAGCCGCGGGCAGACCCGCACGGCGTCGGCGTTGGCGTAGAAGACGAGATCGGCGCGCCGGGCCTTCAGGGCGTCATGGACCGCCACCCCGTCGGCGATGCCGGTCGGGTGGTTGCAGACCACCAGGGCCGCGCCCTTGGCGGGCAGGTTGTCCAGGCCCTGGACCGTCACGTCCAGGCTCAGCAGGTCGGACACGTAGGCCAGGGCCTCGTGGCCGCCCATCGGGGCGACGGCCTGCGCCAGCGCCCGGGCCTTGCCGTAGCTGAGCAGGGCGTGCAGCGGCCCGCGCGCCAGCGGCCAGGCCGGCGAGCCGCACAGCTTGGGCGCCCGCTCGGCGATCAGGGTGTCGATGATGTGGGGGCGGGCCGGATCGACGGCCTGCGAGGTGCTCATCCGCCGACTCTAGAGAAGCCGCCGCGCGGTTCCAAGGCGAGGCGGGAAATTTGACGGACCGGCCGCGACGTCGGAGGTTGGGGCGGTAGAGAGGGGATTCCCGCATGAAGCGTTTCGGCCTTTGGTTCGTCGCCGTCGTCGTGGTCGCCGCCGTCGGGGCGGGCGCCTTGACCTACTGGAACGTCGAGCTGCGCTGGCGGCCCAAGACGATCACCAGGAACCAGGCCGAGATCGCCAAAATCCTGGAGACCGCCGGCTGGGTGTCGCCGGGGCTGAAGGGGCAAAAGCTCTACATGGTCAGCTTCCGCACCTGTCCCGACTGCGTGCGCTTCAAGTACGAGGAATATCCGGGCCTGCACAAGGCCGGCGTCGACACCCGGCTGATCGAGATCGCCCGCGCCGACCGCAACGGCGTGCCGAAGTCGACCCCGGCCGAGCGGGCGACCGTCGCCGAGCTGTGGGTCAACCGCAGCTGGGCGCTGTCGGAAAGGTGGGACGCCACGCCGGTCGAGGCCTGGACGGCCAAGGGGATCGCCCCCGCCGACGGCGACGTCGCCCGCACCGCCGTGATCGAGGCCGGCCGCAAGACCGTCGAGGACCTGCGGCCGCTGCTCAAGGCCAATGGCGTCAACTTCGCCTATCCGCTGCTGGTCTGGTGGACCAAGGACGGGACGATGAAGGCCTGCGCCTGCGAGCGGCGCGAGACCTACCGCTTCGTGCGGAAGGACCTGGGGGTCTAAACCGGCCGGTTGCTGATCTCGGCCTTCCGCGCCTGGCGGGTCTTGGTTCCGGGGCGGTGGTCGAGGTCGCCGTCGTGGGGGGCCGCGCCAGCGTCAAGATCCAGGTTGTCGGCGTCGTCATAGAGCGCCGCGGTCGCCCCTTCGGGGGCGAGGTCGGAGGGAATCGTCCGGTCTTCGGGTTGGGCCATGTCGGTCTCCTTCTGACGATGTCAGGGAAACAACGACGTCGCCTCCAGCCACGTTTCATGGCTGGAGGCGAGCGCTTGGACGTTTAGAAATCCTGCAGCGTCGGGCGGACGGCGATCTCGCTGACGTCGACGTCGGCCGGCTGCTCCACCGCGTAGGCGATGGCGCGGGCGATCGCCTCGGCCGGGATGGCGATCTGGTAGAAGTCCTCCAGGCCCTTCAGGGCCTCGGGGTCCGAGCTGCCGTGGCGCAGTTCGCTGTCGGTCACGCCGGGCGAGATCACGGTGACGCGGATCTTGCCGCCGACCTCGTGGCGCAGGCCCTCGGAGATGGCCGAGACGGCGAACTTGGTGCCGCTATAGACCGTGCCGCCCGGGCTGAAAACCTTGCGGCCGGCGATCGAGCTGATGTTGACGAACTGGCCCGAGCCCTGGGCCTCGAACACCGGCAGGGCGGCGGCGACGCCGTACAGCACGCCCTTGATGTTGATGTCGATCATCCGGTCCCATTCGTCGGTCTTCGCGGCCGACATCGGGGCGATGGCCATCAGGCCGGCGTTGTTGATCAGAACGTCGACGCGGCCGAAGGCCTGGACGGCGGCGGCGATCATGGCCTCGACCTCGGCCTTGACGGTGACGTCGGTCTGGACGGCGATGGCCTGGCCGCCGGCGGCGGTGATCTCGGCGACCAGGGCCTCCAGCCGGTCGATGCGGCGGGCGGCCAGCACCAGGCGGGCGCCCTTGGCGGCGAGGTGGCGGGCGGTGGCTTCGCCCAGGCCGCTGCTGGCCCCGGTGACGACCACGACCTTGCCGGCGATGTTGGATTCGAGGTTGGCGGACATGCGATTTCTCCTTGATGTCTCGGGGTAGGCGTCGCTGTCGGCGTCCCCGTGAGCTGGAAGATGAGAGCTCGACCCGTCCGCGATAATCCTTGATAGTTTGAATGCGGTTTCAAACAGGATTTGATAATGCAGCGCGACCTGCTGGACGGCGTCGTGGCGTTCACCACCGTGGCGCGGCGGCGAAGCTTCACCACGGCGGCGGCCGACCTGGGCGTGACGCCGGCGGCGGTCAGCCACGCGGTCAAGCAGCTGGAGGCCCGGCTGGGCGTGGCGCTGTTCGCCCGCACCACGCGCGAGGTCGGGCTGACCGAGGCGGGGCGGCGCTACCTGCAAGGCGCCCAGCCGGCGGTCGAGGCGATGCAGGCCGCCACCGCCTCGGCGCGGTCGCTCGGCGAGGGTCCGGCGGGCACGGTGCGCGTGACCACCTCGCGCCTGGCCCTGCGGATGGTGCTGGCCCCGGTGATCACCGACTTCTGCCGCGCCTATCCGGACGTGCGGCTGGAGATCGTGGTCGACGACGCCCAGATCAGCATCATCGAGGAGGGCTTCGACGTCGGGGTGCGGATGGGCGAGATGATCGCGCCCGACATGGTGGCCGTGCGCGTGTCGCACCCGTTCCAGTTCTGCGTGGTCGGTTCGCCCGCCCTGCTGGCGCGCCACGGCCGGCCGGGGCATCCGCGCGACCTGAAGGGCTATCCCTGCCTGAACGTCCTGCAGACCACCCGCCTGAACAACTACCGCTGGGAATTCGAGGAGGACGGCCGCGAGTTCGAGGTGGCGGTCGACAGCCCGATCAGCGTCAACGACTTCGACTTCCTGCTGAAGGGCGCGCTGGACGGCCTGGGCCTGACCTACCAGCCCGAGCCCCTGGCCATGCCGCACGTGCTGACCGGACGGCTGGAGCGGGTGCTGGACCCCTACCTCGCCGGACCGACGGCCTGGCACCTCTACTATCCCAGCCGCCTGGGCGCCTCGGCCGCCCTGCGGGCCCTGGTCGAGTTCATGCGCGGCCGCCTGCGCGCGCCGGGACGGGCGTAGGGGCTTCCCCCGCCGGCCGCGCCGCGCTAACCGGAGCGCCGATGCCCACATCCGTCCGCACCGCCTACCGAGAACGCCTGGCCCAGGGCGAGATCAAGCCCGACGTCGCCCAGGCCGCCGCGGTCGACGCCCTGTCGCGGCTGGAGGCCGACCTCAACGACGCCGGCGAGCCGGGCTTCTCGCTGTTCGGCCGCAAGCCCAAGGGCCAGAAGGGCGTCTATCTGTGGGGGCCGGTCGGGCGCGGCAAGTCCATGCTGATGGACCTGTTCTTCGACAGCGCCCCGGTCAACCGCAAGCGCCGCGTGCACTTCCACGTGTTCATGGCGGAGGTCCACGAGCACATCAACGCCTGGCGCAAGGGCGACGCGGCCGAGCGCAAGGCGCGCTTCGGCCAGCACCGGGGCGACGACCCGATCGCCCCCACCGCCGACCTGATCGCCGCCGACGCCCGCCTGCTGTGCTTCGACGAGCTGCAGGTCACCGACATCGCCGACGCCATGATCCTGGGCCGGCTGTTCGAGGCCCTGTTCGCCCAGGGGGTGACCCTGGTCGCCACCTCCAACCGCCCGCCCGACGACCTCTACAAGGACGGCCTGAACCGCCAGCTCTTCGTCCCCTTCATCGAGATGCTGAAGGAGAAGCTGGAAGTCGTGGCCGTGCGCGGGCCGGTGGACTTCCGGCTGGACCGGCTGCGCGCGGCCCGCACCTGGCTGGCCCCGGACGACAAGGCCAGCCTCGCCGAATTCGACCGCCTGTGGACCGACATGCTGGACGGGGCCGAGGAGACGGGGGCCACCGTGGAAGTTCTCGGCCGTAAGATGCGCTTCCCGCGCGCCGCCGGCGGCCTGCTGCGCGCCTCGTTCGCCAGCCTGTGCCAGCAGGCCCTGGGGCCGCAGGACTACCTGGCCATCGCCGAGCGCTTCCACACCCTGTTCCTCGAGGACGTGCCGCTGCTGACGCCCGAGCGGCGCGACGCGGCCAGGCGGTTCAACACCCTGGTCGACGCCCTCTACGAGGCCGACGCCAAGCTGGTGGCCCTGGCCCACGGCGAGCCCGAGGCGCTGTACCCGGCCGGCGACGGGGCGTTCGAGTTCGAGCGCACGGTGTCGCGCCTGCAGGAGATGCGCTCGGCCGACTACGTGGCGCGGGTGCGGGATTAGGAGAGTGTCATGAGCGTGAAAGACCGTGTCCGCGTCCACGAGACCCGGCTGCTCTCCGACAACTGGTACGTCCTGAAGACGACCACCTTCGACTGGAAGCGCCGCGACGGGACCTGGCAGACCCAGAGTCGCGAGGTCTACGACCGCGGCAACGGGGCGGTGCTGCTGCCCTACGACCTGGCCCGGCGCACCGTGCTGCTGGTGCGGCAGTTCCGCTATCCGGCCTTCGTCAACGGCCATGACGACCTGCTGATCGAGGCCGCCGCCGGCCTGCTGGACGACGCCGAGCCGGAGGTGCGAATCCGCGCCGAGGTCGAGGAGGAGCTGGGCTATCGCCTCGGCGTGGTGACCAAGGTCTTCGAGGCCTTCATGAGCCCCGGCTCGGTGACCGAGATCCTGCACTTCTTCGTCGCCGAGTACGACGCGGCGATGCGCATCGGCGACGGCGGCGGCCACCCGGACGAGGGCGAGGACATCGAGGTGCTGGAGCTGTCGATCGACGAAGCCCTGGCCATGGTCGCCGACGGCCGCATCCGCGACGCCAAGACCATCATGCTGCTGCAGCACGCGGCGCTGACGCTGTTTCGGGCGTAGGGGGCTGCTTCTTGATCCCTCCCTCTCTAGGAGAGAGGGATCTTCCGTTCCCGATCCACCGCCCCATCGGCCGGCGCCCGCGAGCCGCTCCAGCGCTCGATGGCGCCCAGGAGCTCCAACGGCGAGATCGGCTTGCCGATGTGGCCGTTCATGCCGGCCTGGGCGCTGGCCTCCACATGTTCGGGCAGGACGTCGGCGCTCAGCGCGATGATCGGGGTGTCGCGGTTGGCGCTGTCCTGGGCGCGGACGGCGCGGGCGGCGGCGAAGCCGTCGACCTCGGGCATCTGCAGATCCATCAGGATCAGGTCGAACCGCTCGCAGGCGGTCAGGCGCAGCGCCTCGGACGCGCTGGCGGCTTCGGAGACCTCGTGGCCGACGGCCTGCAACATGGCGCGCACCAGTTCGCGGTTCACCGCCACGTCGTCGACCACCAGGATCTGGGCGCGGGCGACGGGTCCGGCCCGCTCGGCGCTGACGCCCGTCGGCGCCGGCGCGGCTTCCTGGGCGTGGATGTCGAAGGCGAAGATCGAGCCGCCGCCCGGCGCGGACTCCATGGTGATGGAGCCGCCCATCAGCTCGACCAGGCCCTTGCAGATCGACAGGCCCAGACCCGTGCCGCCGTAGCGGCGGCTGTTCGATCCGTCGATCTGGAAGAAGCGCTGGAACAGGCCGTCGCGCTTGTCTTCGGGCACGCCGCAGCCCGTGTCGCGCACCGATACGCGCAGCACGCCGTCAGCATGGCGCACGCTCAGACGCACCTCGCCGGTCTCGGTGAACTTGATGGCGTTGCTGACCAGGTTGACGATCACCTGACGCAGCCGGTTGGCGTCGGCCTCCAGGGCCGCGGGGACGCCGGGGTCGAGGTCGAGCGACAGCGCCAGGCTCTTGGCGCGGGCCTGCTCGGCGAACAGGGCCATCACATCGTCCAGGAACGGCGCCACGGCGAACGGCTGGGGCGACAGGGCCACGTGGCCGGACTCCAGCTTGGAGAATTCCAGGATGTCGTTGACCACGGTCAGCAGGGTCATGCCCGCCGTCTTGACCCGCCGAACATAGAGGCCGGCGTCGGGCGGCAGGTCGTGGAGGTCGCTCAACAGGCTTGAAAAGCCGTTGATCGCCGTGAGCGGCGTGCGGATCTCGTGGCTCATATTGGCCAGGAACTCGGCCTTGGCCTCGGCGGCGGCTTCCGCGCGCAGCTTGGCGTCCAGCAAGGCGACCTCGCGGGCGCGGGCTTCGGTCACGTCCATCAGGGCGCCGAACAGGGTGGCGGCCTCGCCGTCAGCGCCCAGCTCGACCGCCGCGTGGCAGACCACGTGGCGCGCCGCGCCGTCCATCCGCCTGAGGCGCGCCTCGAATTCGAAGGGTTCGCCCGTCTTGGCCGCGATCTTCAGGCCGGCCCGCCAGCGGCGACGGTCGGCGACGTCGAAATGGGCCATCTGGGTTCCCAGGTTGGGGACTCCCGCCGAGGGCTCCCGCCCATAGATCCGGAACACCCCTTCGGACCATGTGGTCTCGCCGCTCGCCAGGTCGACGCGCCAGTGACCGACCCCGGCCATGCCCTCGGCCATCAGGGCGATGCGGTGGGCCTCGCGGATCCTGCGGGCGTCGGCCTCGGCCCGCCCCCGCGCCTCGGCCAGGTCGCGACGCGCCCGGGTCAGGTCGATCTGCAGCGAACGGAAGACGCGGAACACCAGATAGGTGGTGGCCAGCACCGTGGCGATCCGCCAGGGCTGGTCGCGCTCGACCAGCCGCACGCCCGCCCCCAACTGGACCACGACCATCGAGATCAGCATCGGCGTCAGATTGGTCAGCAGCCGCCGGGGCCGGGCGTAGTCGCGCACCAGGATCTCGAACATGACCACGCCGTAGAGGGTAACGCCGAAGGTCTGGGCCGCGCCGATCTGGAAGAACGTCAGATAGAAGCCGGCCAGGGCGTAGCCGGCGCTTTGCATCCAGGCGAAGAGGTCGGCGGCCCCGTCCGAGGCGCGCGCCTCGGCGACGGCCAGGGCGGCCATCGCCGCCATCCAGAGAAAGGGCGCGGGATCGTTGGAATAGGGCAGGGTGGCGCAGAAGACGACGGCCGAGAACACCAGCCGCGCGCCCATCCCGCCGGTGTCGCGACCCGAGACCCGCAGCAGGTCGCACGCCGCGCCGAGCCGGCGTCGCCAGCGGCCAGCCGCCGGCGCGCCCGTTGAAATCCCCGCAGCCATTGAACGCACCCTAACCCCGTCAACGGCTTATTTACCGTTCAGGATTGAACGAAAGGTTGAACGTGGTCGGCGAACGTCGATCGGCCCGGCCCTGGCCGACGCCCCAGCTTACGGATTCCATCGCGTCCATCCTCATGCCTTGAGAACGTTTCTCAACAAGGGCGGCCGCGTTGACACCCCCGGAGTCGCGCTTAAAAGCATCCCGCAACGCACAAAGCCAAAGGTTGGACGCAACCATGACCGACACCCGCGGGGGACTTCCCGACCGCCCCCTGTCGCCGCACCTGCAAGTCTGGCGCTGGCACATCACCATGGCCTGCTCGATCCTGCACCGCGCCACTGTGTTCGCGCTCTATGTCGGCGTCCTGCTGCTGGCCGGCTGGGCCGTGGCCCTGGCCTCCGGTCCCGACGCCTACGCCTGCTACACCGGCCTGCTCGGCTCGTTCCTCGGCAAGCTGGTCCTGTTCGGCCTGACGGTCGCCCTGCTCTACAACGTCGCCTACACCGTCCGGCAATCCTTCTGGGACATGGGCAAGGGCTTCACCCCCAAGACCGCCGACATGACCGGCGTCGGCGCCATCGCCTTCGCGGTGGTCGGCGCGATCGTCGTCTGGGTCATCGCCGCCCAAACCGGAGCGCTCTGATCATGGCTGGTCCTTCGTCCTCCGCCCGCTTCCGCACGCCGATGTCCCGGGCCCGCGGCCTGGGCGCCTCGCACCACGGCGTCGGCCATTTCGTCACCGAGCGCGTGTCGGGCATAGCCCTGATCCCGCTGGCCCTGTGGGGCCTGTTCGCCGGCCTGCGGCTGGCGAGCCTGGGCTTCGACGGCGCCGCCGAATGGGTGGCCATCGCGCACAACACCGTCCTGCTCAGCCTGCTGATCGTCGTCGCCCTGATCCACCTGAAGGGCGCGGTGCAGGTGGTGATCGAGGACTACGTCCCGGACTTCACGACCAAGACCGTGCTGGTCCTCGCCAATCTTTTCGTCTGCGTCCTCGGCGGCGCTCTTGGGGTCGTGGCGATCCTCAAGGTCGCCTTCACCGGAGCCCTCTGATGTCGGCCTACAAGTTCATCGACCACAAGTTCGACGTCGTCGTCGTCGGCGCCGGCGGCTCGGGCCTGCGCGCCGCGCTCGGCTGCGCCCAGGCCGGGCTGAAGACCGCCTGCGTCACCAAGGTGTTCCCGACCCGCAGCCACACGGTCGCCGCCCAGGGCGGGATCTCGGCCTCGTTGGGCAACATGGGCCAGGACGACTGGCGCTGGCACATGTTCGACACCGTCAAGGGTTCGGACTGGCTGGGCGACCAGGACGCCATCGAATACCTGACCCGCAACGCCCCGGCCGCGGTCTACGAGCTGGAGCACTGGGGCGTGCCGTTCTCGCGCACCGTCGACGGCAAGATTTACCAGCGCGCCTTCGGCGGCATGACCAAGAACTTCGGCGAGGGCCCGATCCAGCGCACCTGCGCGGCGGCCGATCGCACCGGTCACGCCATGCTGCACACGATGTACGGCCAGTCCCTGGCCCACGACACCGAGTTCTTCATCGAGTACTTCGCGCTCGACCTGATCATGGAAGACGGCGTCTGCCGCGGCGTCACCGCCTGGAAGCTGGACGACGGCACCCTGCACCGGTTCCAGGCCCAGATGGTAATCCTGGCCACCGGCGGCTACGGCCGCGCCTACTTCTCGGCCACCTCGGCCCACACCTGCACCGGCGACGGCAACGCCATGGCCCTGCGCGCGGGCCTGCCGCTGCAGGACATGGAGTTCGTGCAGTTCCACCCCACCGGCATCTACGGCGCCGGCTGCCTGATCACCGAGGGCGCCCGCGGCGAGGGCGGCTACCTGACCAACTCGGAGGGCGAGCGCTTCATGGAGCGCTACGCTCCGTCGGTGAAGGACCTGGCCCCGCGCGACATGGTCAGCCGGGCCATGACCATCGAGATCCGCGAAGGCCGCGGCGTGGGCCCCAACAAGGACCACATCTTCCTGCACCTGGACCACCTGGACCCGAAGATCCTGCACGAGCGCCTGCCCGGCATCTCCGAGACCGCCAAGGTGTTCGCCGGCGTCGACGTCACCAAGGCCCCGATCCCGGTGCTGCCGACCGTGCACTACAACATGGGCGGCATCCCGACGAACTATCACGGCGAGGTCGTCACCAAGTCGGGCGACAATCCCGACCAGGTGATCCCCGGCCTGATGGCCGTTGGCGAGGCGGCCTGCGTGTCGGTGCACGGCGCCAACCGCCTGGGCTCCAACAGCCTGATCGACCTGGTGGTGTTCGGCCGCGCCGCGGCCCTGCGCTGCGCCGAGATCCTCAAGCCGATGGCCACCCAGCCGGAGCTGAAGGACAGCATGACCGACGCCCACCTGGCCCGCTTCGACCGCTTCCGCAACGCCAATGGCGGCACGCCGACGGCGGCCCTGCGCCTGGAAATGCAGAAGGCCATGCAGGAGGACGCCGCGGTGTTCCGCACCGGCGAGAGCCTGGAAAGCGGCGTCAAGCGCCTGGGCGCGGTCTGGGACAAGGCCAAGGACATCAAGGTCAGCGACCGCGGGCTGGTGTGGAACACCGACCTGATGGAGACCCTGGAGTTCGACAACCTGATCGGCCAGGCCGTGGTCACCGTGGCCGGGGCGGTCAACCGCACCGAAAGCCGCGGCGCCCACGCCCGCGAGGACTTCTCCACGCGCGACGACGCCAACTGGATGAAGCACACCCTGGCCTGGCTCGACCAGGGCACCGGCCAGGTGAAGATCGATTTCCGGCCGGTGCACAGCTACACCATGTCGAAAGACATCGACTACATCCCGCCCAAGCAGCGCGTGTACTGAGGGTACGATCGATGGTTCAGCTCACCCTCCCGAAGAACTCCACCGTCCAGAACGGCAAGCACTGGCCCGCCCCGGCCGGCGCCAAGAACACGCGGTCGTTCAAGATCTACCGCTACGATCCGGAAGACGGCCGCAACCCGCGCTGGGACACCTACGAGGTGGACGTCGACGCCTGCGGCCCGATGGTCCTGGACGCCCTGCTCTATATCAAGAACACGATCGACCCGACGCTGGCCTTCCGCCGCTCGTGCCGCGAGGGCGTCTGCGGCTCGTGCGCGATGAACATCGGCGGCCGCAACACCCTGGCCTGCACCCACGGCCACGCCGACACGCCCGGCAAGGCCGTGCAGATCAGCCCGCTGCCCAGCCAGCCGGTGGTCAAGGACCTGATCCCCGACCTGACGCTGTTCTACGCCCAGTACGCCTCGATCGAGCCCTGGCTGCACACCGTGACGCCCGAGCCGCAGACCGAGTGGAAGCAGTCGCCCGAAGACCGCTCCAAGCTGGACGGCCTCTACGAATGCATCCTCTGCGCCTGCTGCTCGACCTCGTGCCCCAGCTACTGGTGGAACGGCGACAAGTACCTGGGCCCGGCCACCCTGCTGCACGCCTATCGCTGGCTGATCGACAGCCGCGACGAAGCCACGGGCGACCGCCTCGACAACCTCGAGGACCCGTTCAAGCTCTATCGCTGCCACACGATCATGAACTGCGCCCAGGTCTGCCCCAAGGGCCTGAACCCGGCCAAGGCGATCGCCGAGATCAAGAAGATGCTGGTCGAGCGCGTCGTCTAGGACGACGCGCTCTCGCCTCGTCCTTCGACGGGCTCGGGACGAGGCCTGTTCCATCGCCGTAGAAGTCCGGCCCGCCCTGCGCTAGGGACCGGTCTTCGAGCCCAAGGCCGATCGGCTTGCAAAAAGGTGACGCGGTCGTCATCTTTGCTCGAACGGGAGGACGATGGCGTTGAGTGAAGCAGGCACGGGCGATCTGAACAGCCGCGTCGTCATCGTCGGGGCCGGTCATGCCGGCGGTTCGGCGGCGGCGTTCCTTCGCCAGTATGGCCACACCGGCCCGATCGTGCTGATCGGCGACGAGCCCCTGCTGCCCTATCAGCGCCCGCCGCTCAGCAAGGCCTGGCTGAAGGGCGAGGCCGACGCCGACAGCCTGCAGCTCAAGCCCAGCAGCTGGTACGAGGAGGCCGGCGTCTCCCTGCGCCTGGGCGGCGTGGCGACCTCGATCAATCGCGGCGCCAAGACCGTGACCCTGGCCTCGGGCGAAACCCTGCCCTACGACTACCTGATCCTGGCCACCGGGGCCCGGGCCCGGGCCTTGCCGATCCCCGGCGCCGACCTGGCCGGCGTCCTGGCGCTGCGCACGGCGGCCGACGCCGAGGCCCTGAAGAGCGCCCTGGGTCCCGGCAAGCGGCTGGCGGTGGTCGGCGGCGGCTATGTGGGGCTGGAGGCGGCGGCCTCGGCCATGGCCCTGGGCGGCCAGGCCACGATCATCGAGCGGGAGCCGCGCGTCCTGGCCCGGGTGGCCTGCGAGACCCTGTCGCGCTTCTTCCAGGACTATCACGGCGCGCGCGGCGTGAGCTTCGTGCTCGACGCCAACGTGGCCGGCTTCGACGGCGAGGACGGCCATGTGACCGGCGTGCGGCTGGCCGACGGCTCGGTGATCGCCTGCGACGTCGCCCTGGTCGGGGTCGGGGCGATCCCCAACGAGGAGCTGGCCCGCGACGCGGGGCTGGACTGCACCAACGGCGTGGTGGTCGACATCGAGGCGCGCACGGCCGACCCGTTCGTGTTCGCCATCGGCGACCTGACCCACCGGCCGCTGCCGACCTACGATCGCCAGTTCCGCCTGGAAAGCGTGCCCAACGCCCTAGAGCAGGCCAAGCAGGCCGCCGCCGCCATCGCCGGCCGGCCGATGCCGCCGCACGAGATCCCGTGGTTCTGGTCCGACCAGTACGACCTGAAACTGCAGATCGCCGGCCTGCCGTTCGACGCCGACCGCCAGGTGGTGCGGGGCGACGTGGCCGCCGCCCGGTTCGCCGTCTTCCACCTGAAGGGCGACCTGGTCCAGGCCGTCGAGGCCGTCAACGCCCCGCCCGAATTCATGGCCGGCAAGCAGCTGATCGCCAGGCGCACGCCGGTCAGCGTCGAGAAGCTGGCGGATCCGACGATTTCCATGAAGGAAGTAGCGGCGTAAAACGACCGTTCAAAAATACGACAGGCAAACCAGTCCAGGGGACCCATGGCCAAGATCACCTATATCGAGCACGACGGCGAAGAACACGTCATCGACGTCAAGCCGGGCCTGACGGTCATGGAAGGCGCGGTGAAGAACAACGTGCCGGGCATCGACGCCGACTGCGGCGGGGCCTGCGCCTGCGCCACCTGCCATGTCTATGTGGACGACGCCTGGCTTTCCAAGACGGGCGACAAGTCGGCCATGGAAGAGTCGATGCTGGACTTCGCCGAGAACGTCGAGCCCAACAGCCGCCTGTCGTGCCAGATCAAGGTCAGCGACGCCCTGGACGGGCTGGTGGTGCGGCTGCCGGAAAGCCAGCACTGATCCTGTTTCCCTCTCCCCTTGCGGGAGAGGATGGCCCCACGGAGTGGGGTCGGGCGAGGGGTTGAAGACCAGAAACGCCGCGACCAGCCTTTCCGCTGTCGCGGCGTTTTGCGTTTGTACGACCCCTCATCCGTCAGCTTCGCTGACACCTTCTCCCGCAAGGGGAGAAGGAAATTAGAACCCGAACTCCGGCTGGGCCGCTCCCGGCTGCTGGGTCTCCGGCAAATGGCAGGTGAAGGTCGAGCCCGCGCCGGGCTCGCTCTCCAGCGCCACCCAGCCGCCGTGCAGCTCGACCAGCGCCTTGACCAGGGCCAGGCCCAGGCCCGGGCCGCCGCGGTCGCGGCCGACGAAGCGGTCGAAGATGTGGGCCTGGACGTGGAAGGGCACGCCGCGGCCGGTGTCCGACACGTCCAGCCGCACCTCGCCCAGGGCGCGCCGCGCCGACAGGGTGACCACCCCGTCCGGCGGGGTCTGGCGCAGGGCGTTCTCGATCAGGTGGTCCAGGATCTGCGACAGCCGCTTGTGGTCGCCGCGGATCAGGCCGACGTCCTTGTCGCATTCCACCGACAGCGTCACCCCGCCCAGCTGGGCGGGCTTCAGCGAGCGTTCCTGGGCGTCGGCCAGCAGGCCGGCCACGCGGATGTCCTCGATCTCCAGCGCCATCTCGCCGGCGTCGATCTGGGCCATGTCCAGCACGTCGTCGATCGAGCGGGCCAGCTGGGTGGCGGCGGCGCGCACCGAGGCCACGTGGCCGCGGCTGCGTTCGGAGAGGCCGTCGGCCCGCTCCAGCAGCTCCGAATAGCCGATGATCGTCGTCAGCGGGGTACGCAGCTCATAGGAGACGTTGCCGACGAAGTCGCGCTTGAGCCGCTCGGCCTCGGTCAGGGCCGCCGAGCGGTCGTCCAGGGCGTTCTGCAGGGCGCGGGTGTCGGTGACGTCGGCGAAGGCGATCAGGGTCGCGCCGTCCGGCAGCGGGCGGCTCTGATAGACGACGATCCGGTTGTCCGAGGTGCGGGTCTCGCCCGAGGTCGGGGCGCGCATCTGCGGGTCGGGATCGGCCACCCGGCCCTTCAGTTCGCGCCAGAAGCTCAGGTCGTGCAGGCGCGGCACGCACAGCTCGACCACGCCCTCGAAGTCGACCGCCGCCTCCAGGGCCTGGGCCGAGACGTTCCAGAAGCTTTCGAAGGCCTCGTTGTGCAGCCGCAGCCGGCCGTCCGAGCCGAACACCGCCACCGCGTCGTTCAGCTTGTCCAACGTGGCCTGCTGCACCTGGATCAGGGCGTTGTACTGGGCCTTCAGCCGCAGTTCGCCGGTGATGTCGGAATAGAGCAGCAGCATGCCGCCCAGCGGGTGGGGCTGGCGCACGACGCGCAGGGTGCGGCCGTCGGGCAGGTCCCACATCTCGTCGGGCTGGGGCCCCAGGTCCTCGTAGCGCGCCAGCTCGGCGGCCTTCCACCGCGCATAGTCAACCGTTTCGGGGAGCCTGCGGCGCTGGCGCAGGCGGTCCAAGACCTCGCCGTGGGTCGGGCGCTCGGCCAGCCAGGCCGGCTCCAGGCCCCACAGCTCGGCGAAGGCGGTGTTGTGGAAGGCCAGGCGCCGACCGGCGCTGAAGATCGCCACGCCGTCGGCGATGTGGTTCAGCGTCTCGTCGTGGGCGGCGACGTGCTTCTTCAGCGCGTCGCGCATGTCCTCGACCTCGGTGACGTCGCTGCTGAACACCCCGACCCCGCCGCCGTCCAACGGCTGGGCCGAGAAGCGAAGGGCGCGGCGGCGGCCGTCCAGCGGCACCCAGCGCACCAGCTCGCGCAGCTCGCCGGCCTTGGCGGCCTCGATCGCCAGGGCGTCGGCGGCCCGGTCGATCGACTTGTTGTCGCGCGCCGCGTCGGCGGCCGTCTCGACCCCGACGACCCGTAGATAGGCCGCGTTGCCCCAGACCGGCGCGCCGTCGGCGCCCGAGATCCAGGCCGGCTCGACCAGGCCGTTCATGAAGGCGGCGAAGCGATGGGCGTCGGGCAGGCCGGTCTCGTCGGCGGCGGCCGCGGCCAGGCGCAGCCAGGCCCGGGTCCCGGCCGCCCGGCCCTCGACCACCACGCCGCCGCGCGCGCCGCGCGTTTCGAAGGCGCAGGCCTCGCCCTGCTCGAACAGGGCCTTCAGCTTGTGGGCGTGGGACGGATCGGCCTGCGTCAGGGCCACGACCACGGCCTGGGCGTCGGCGGCGACGTCGAGGATCCCGGCGCATTCGGCCAGGGCGTCCCCGCCGGAGACCAGGTCGACGCCGTGGTCGTGCAGGACGACCACCGCGGTCTCGAAGGCCTCGGCCGCCCCCTGGCTGTCCATCAGCCGCGTCTCCAGCGCCGTGGCGCGGGCTTTCAGGCGGGCGAGGTGGTCCTCGAACCGCCGTCGTTGCGACATGGCCCACAGGGTGGCGCATAGGGCCAGGCAGACCGCGCCGGCCGTCGCGGCCAGGATCAAGTCGGACGAGGTCATCAGGCTTGTCGTCGGCCCCCGGGCTGCTGACGTGGTTAGCGAATCAGATTCACAGATTAGGCCGCGCGTGGCCAGAGCGCGATGAGCGCCGCCGTCACGGCCTTTCCGAGGCGACGACGGCGGCCTATCTAGCGACCATGACCTGGACCGATCCCCTGGCCGCGACCCTGGCCCCGTCGCCGGACGACTTCGCCGCCCTGGCGCGCCGGGCTTTCGACGACCTGCCCGAAGACTTCCGCCGCCAAGCCGGCGCGCTGGCCTTCCGCATCGACGACTTCGCCACGGACGCGGTGTTGGACGAGCAAGGGGTTGAGGATCCGTTCGCGCTGACGGGCCTGCTCCAGGGCGGCCATCCTGGCCCGCCGACGCTGGTTCTCTATCGCCGGCCGATCCTCGACGAATGGTGCGAGCGCGGCGACATCGCCCTGGGCGAGCTGGTCGCCCAGGTGGTGGCGGACGAACTGGGCCAGGTCGCGCCGTCCGGCGCTTGGCCCGGGGAAGGCTGGAGCGGGGTCCGATCGCCGTCGCTGGCGGATTTCGCGGCGCTCGCCGCCCATGCGCTGGCCAACCTTCCGCTGGCGATCAAGGCGGCGGTCGGGGACGTCCAGATCCGGGTCGAGGACTTCGCCGACGACGAGACGCTCGATGCATTGGAGATCGAAGACGCCTTCGAGCTGACCGGGGTCTACGAGGGCGTCGACCTGCCGCGGCGCAGCGTGTTCGACGTGGCGCCGTCGCCCTCGAGCATCCGGCTCTTCCGCCGTCCGATCCTGGACGAATGGTGCGAGGGCGAAGTCGGCTTCCAGGCGCTGGTCGAGCACGTCTTCGTGCACGAAGCGGCCCACCATTTCGGCTTCAGCGACGCCGGCATCGAGCACGTCGAGCAGTCGTAGGGGACCTAGCGGTTGTCATCCCGGATCTTCGCGCCGCGCGCTCGTCCGGGATGACAACCGTTGTTTTAAGCCGCCGAGACCCGCGCCTGGATCAGCCGGAGGGCTTCGTGGGCCGACAGGGCCGCGCCCTCCTGCCAGGCGTTGATGTAGCTCATGTGCTCGCCGGCGAAGTAGAAGGCGCCGTCGGGCTTGCACAGTTCGGCGTAGTCGGTGGCGCGCTGTTCTTCCTTCCAGCCCACGGCGACGCCCTCGCTGTAGGGCGTCTGCTTCCACGAGACGGTGAAGGGCCTGGCCAGTTCCTGGCCGTGGCCGGGGTGGAACTTGTCGATCACCTTGCGCGACAGGGCGAAGCGCTCGTCGAACGACATGGCCGCGTACTTGGCCGGATTGTCGGGTCCCGAGAAGCCGATCGAATAGGCCCCGACCAGGATGCCGGTCTTCTCGCCGATGCCGCCGCTGGGATACCAGACCAGCTCGTTGGCCTCGTCGGTCCAGCCGAGGCCCCCGTACTGGAAGTCGTCCTGCTCCCAGAACCGCCGGCTCTCCCAGGCCACCTTGGTGCCATGGTGGTACTCGGCCGCGGCGATCGCCGATTTCACGCGCGGGCTGAAGTCGGACGGGATCTTGGCCAGCACCGGCAGCGGGATCGTGCAGAGGCAGAAGTCGGCCTCCAGCGTCTGCGCGCCGGCCTTGTCGGCATAGACGATCTTCACGCCCTTGGGCGTCTTGCGCAGCTCCTTGACCACGGCCTCGAACTTCACCGCGGACTTCACCTGCTCGTAGAGGGCGTAGGAGATCCGGTCCATGCCGCCGACCGGCTGCAGCATGGTGGCCTGCATGTCGATGATCTCCTCGAAGATCAGGCTGGCGCCCCAGAACCGCGCCTTCATCATGTCGGCCATGCGCAGCGGCGGCCCGCCCTTGGGCGGATGGTCGTAGCCGCCGGGCGAGGCCAGGAAGCCGGCCCGGGTCGAGCCCTCGTAGGTGTTCTTCGACAGGTCGCCGTAGGCCGACAGGTAGCCCAGGAGCTTCTGCTTATCGACGCCGGTCAGCTCCTGGTCCAGGGCGCCCTTGTCGACGGCCTTGGCCAGCAGCTCGGTGAAGGCCCCGCGGGTGTCGTTGACCGCCTGGCGCTCGGTGACCACCTGGCCGCCGAAGTCCAGCTTGGCCGAGCGGTTGGCGTTGACCATCACCTCCAGCGGCACGCCCAGCTCCTGGCAGTAGCCGAGGATGGCGTGGTGCCACTGCGGGATGCGGGCCGGGCCGGCGTTGAAATAGTCGTTCGGTCCCTTGGCCCAGTCGACTACCTGGTCCGGCCGCCCGGTCTGGACGATCTTCGACCCCGACCGCACCGACCAGGCCCGGCCGCCCGGCCGGTCGCGGGCCTCCAGCACCGTGACCGCGTAGCCCGCCTTGCGCAGCTCGTAGGCGGCGACCAGCCCGGCGACGCCCGCCCCCAGGATGGCCACCGAAGCGCCCTTGCCGCCGGCCAGGCCCAGCCTGGGCGCGCCGGCATAGGCGCGCGGCGCGGCCAGCAGGCCCATGCCCATCATAGTGGTGTACAGCGCCCCGTAGCCGCCGGCCTTGCCCACCGACGTCAGAAACCGGCGTCGCGAAATCCCCATGGTCGTCCCCTCGCTAGACTTGAAGGCTGAAGGTCGGCGTGAAGCCGCAGGCCCCGTCGCAGCACGAAGCGCGAGCTTGGGCCAGGAAGTCGGGTTCGTGCCACCAGTATTCGGCCGCGGCCTCGCAGACGAAGCGTCGGCCGCCTTCCAGCGACGCATGCCGCGCAGGGTCCGCGAACGGACCGATCAAATCGGCGATCGTGTGGACCTGGCCGTGCTTGATCACCTTGACGACCTTGGCGGCGTCCTCGATCCGGGCCAGCGGATCGCCGTCGACCCAGACGAGGTCGGCGTAGTTCCCGGTGGCGATCGACCCCAGCGGCTCGTCCAGATAGTCGCCCGAGGCGCTGGTGGCGGTGACCAGGGCCTCGAACGGCGTCATGCCGTAGCGGACCATGGCCCGCAGGTTCATGTGCAGGCTGACGGCGTTGAAGTCGATCGGCGAGTCCGTGCCGGTGGTGATGCGGCCGCCGGCCCGGACGGTGCGCGCCACCTCGGCGACGTTGCGGGCCAGTGAGGCCAGGATCGGCGTGCGGTCCATGGCCGCCATCTGCTTGGCCCGCTCCAGCAGGCGAGCATATTCCCACGGCGGATACAGCGCCTTGACGCGCGGGTCGTCGACCAGCGAGCGGTCGTCGCCCAGCAGGGCCGTCGAGGTGAACAGGGTCGGCGTCCGCGCCGCCTTGCTGGCCACGAAGGCGGCGTTGACGTCCTGGTAGATGTTCCCCAGGGCGCTGACCGTGCGGGAGTAGCCGGTGCGGCTGGTCGCGCCCAGGTGCTCCATGCCGTCCATGCCCAGGCCCAGGGCCGGATAGTGGTAGTGCGAGGTCAGCGGCAGGCCCTTGGCGTGGGCCCAGGCGATGACTTCCTTCTGGCGCTCGCCCGACAGGCGGACATAGGTCTTGATCAGGTCGTATGACAGCGCCTCGACCCGCTTCAGCTCCAGCGCCATCTGGCCCGGCTCGGTGACCGGCCGCATGAAGTTGTAGAAGATCCGCGAGCCGTCGATCGCCTCGCCGGTGGCGTAGTAGCGCGGGCCGATCCGCTTGCCGGACTCGATGGCCTCCTGGTCCTCGACCGTGTGATAGGCCGGGCCGCCGGGCGAGCGGGTGGTGGTCACGCCCAGCGACAGCCACAGCCGCCCCTCCCGGTCGCCATAGCCGTAGCCCTGCATCTGGCGATGGGTGTGCATGTCGATCAGGCCGGGCGTCACCGTGCCGGTCGGCGCGTCTATCACCTGGACGTCCGCCGCCACCTCGCCGCGCGGCGCGACGCCGGCGATGCGGCCGTCGGAGATCAGGACGTCGACGTTCTCGCGCAAGGTCGGCGACCGGCCGTCCCACAGGCGGGCGGCGCGGACCACCATCCGTCCCTTGGGCCGGACATTGGCCCAGGTCAGGCCGTGCGGAACTGTCCTGGGCGCGCCGCCGGTCGCCGCGATCAGCTTCAGCTGGCCGGCCGACAGGTAGATCAGGCTCTTGCCGTCGCCGCTCCAGCTGACGGCGTCGGTGACCTCGTCGTTCAGCGCCTTGGGCGCTCCCAGCAGCTTGCCGGTCTCGTCGACCGGCGAGACGTGCAGCCGGCTGGCGAAGACATAGGCCAGGGCCTTGCCGTCCGGCGACCAGGCCGGGCCGTCGTCGCCGCGCGTGCCCAGCGAGCGGTCGGGCAGGATCGGGGCGTAGGTTCCCTTGCCGCTGGCCACGTCGACGGTCAGGATCTCGCTGAGCCCCTCGCGGAAGCGGGCCGAATAGGGCTTGAAGGCGGCATAGGCGATGGTCCTGTCGCCTGGTCCCCAGCTCGGCTTGCCGGGCTCCCAGAGGTCGCCATAGAGGCGGCGGGTCTCGCCGGTCGCGGCGTCGGCGACGAACAGCCCGCCGTTCTGGCTGAGGAAGGCGATCGACTTGCCGTCGCGCGACCAGGCGCTGGACACCGCCGCCCCGTCGAACCGGGTCAGCTGGCGGCTGGCGCCGGTGGCCATGTCGCGCAGCCAGAGGTCCAGCGAGCCGCCCTTGTCGGTCGAATAGGCCAGGGTCTTGCCGTCCGGCGACCAGGCCGGGTCGACCTTGCTGAAGGCGTCGTTGATCAGCGGCTTGGCCGGGCCGCCGCCGATGTCGAGCAGGTAGAGGTCGTTCAGCGCCCGGAACACCACCTGGCGGCCGTCGGGCGACAGGGTGGGGCTGCCGATGCCGACCACCGGCCGGGTCCTGGCCGACAAGAAGTCGCGGCTCTTCTTGGTGTAGCGCGGCGTCAGGACGGGAACGGTCGCCGTGAAGGCCACGACCTTGGCCTCGCCGCCCGGCTTGCGCAGCTTGATCTGGCCGTCGGCGGTGTAGAGGAACTCGCCGGACTTCAGCCACGAGGCGCGGAACGGGAAGACGTCCTCGCCCCCGACCACGACGCCGGCGGCGTTGCGCAGCTCGGCCTTGCCGTTCTCGATGGCGGTGAAGACCACATCCTGGCCGTCGGGCGTGAAGGCCGGGCTGGAGACCGAGGCGGCGTTGAAGCGGTCGGCCGAGGCCTTGACCTTGGCCACCGTCCGCCGCGTCCCGTCCAGGCCCTGGACGTCGATGCGGACCTTGTCGACGGTGAAGGTCAGGCTCTTGCCGTCCGGCGCCCAGGAGGGTTCGAACTCGTCGCCGGGGCCGGAACTGAAGGCGGTGACCGCGCCGCTGGCGACGTTCAGCAGGTGGACGCCGTAGCGCCCGCCGCGGTCGCTAGAGAAGGCGATCGTCTTGCCGTCCGGTGACCAGCGCGGCTCGCGGCAGTCGAACGCGCCCTTGGTCAGCTGTTTCAGACCCGCCCCGTCCGCGCCGATGGTCCAGACGTGGAAATTGCCGTCGCGATAGGACTGGAAGGCGAGGGTCTTGCCGTCCGGCGACCAGTCGGGCTGGGCGATCTCGTAGACCTCGTCGGTGAGCCGCCTGGCGGCGCCGCCCTCGATCGGGACCAGCCACAGCATGGCGTAGACGTCGAAGGCCACGGTCCTGCCGTCGGGCGAGACCGTGGCGCAGATATTGGTGCCCTCGGTGGCGGTGACCTTGCGGGTGTCGGCGGCCAGCGGCTGGTCGGCCGCCGCCGCGCCGGGCGGTGTCAGGGCGGCGACCCCCGAGGCGGCGATCGCCCCGCCGCCGATCGAGAAAAGCCGGCGGCGGCTGACGCCGCGCCTGGAACTCTTGGTCATCGTGAACTCCGAGAGGACCGGCCCGGACGCGCGCCCGGGCCGGCGGCAAGCCTAGAACCGGGCGGCGACGCGGGCGTAGTAGAAGCCGCCGCTGATCCCGTACGGGGCGTACTGGTTGTAGTAGGCGAAGGCGGGGGTGCCCCGGTTGGCGGCGCGAACGCTGTCGGGATAGGCGTCCAGCAGGTTGTTGGCCCCGACGCTGACCGTGATCTTGTCGGTCGCCGCATAGCTGAGGTCGAGGTCGACGATCAGCTTGGGACTGACGGTCTCGTCGTTGGTCGCCAGCGCCGTGCGCTGGATGACCTGGCCGTAGCGGGTCAGGCGCAGGTTGGTGTCGAACTTGCCCAGGGTCCAGTCGGCGCCCAGGATGATCTTGTCCTTGGGCGTGCCGACGGTCAGGTCGCCGATCTTCACGCGGTCGATATAGACGATCCCCGCTGCCGCCAGGGCCGGCGGCGGCTGCACGACACGGGTGAACTGGTTCTTGGTGTGGTTGGCCGAGAGGGTCCAGCGCACCGAGCCGAGGTCGCCAAGATCGGTGCGGTAGTCGACCACGACATCGACGCCGCGCGTCTTGGTGTCGGCGAAATTGCCGTAATAGAAGGCCGCCTGCTGCGGGTTCAGGCCTTGGCTGGCCAGGGCGTTGCTGACCGCCGCGTTCGGGCCCAGCGTGCCGCTCTGCAGGATGCGGTTGTCGATCTTGATCTGGTAGACGTCCAGGGTGACGTTCATCCGCGGCAGCGGCTGGGCCACGACGCCGATCGAATAGTTGACAGACTTCTCAGGCCGCAGCGGCTTGGCGCCCAGGGCGATGGCGGCCGGGTTGTCCGGCGGCAGCAGTTGCACCGGATAGAGCTGGGTGGTCGTGGCCGGCGGCACGATCACGCCGATGGTGCTGGACGAGGCGTAGTGCTGTTGCTGCAGCGACGGCGCCCGGAAGCCGGTGCTGGCCGTGCCCCGGATCGCCAGGCCCGGCAGGATGGCGTAGCGGCTGGACAGCTTGAAGGTCTTGGCGTTCCCGAAGTCCGAATAGTGCTCGAAGCGGCCGGCCAGGGCGAACTCCAGCTTGTCGGTCACCTTCTGCTCGACGTTCAGATAGGCCGAGACGTTGTCGCGCGAGAACGACCCGGCCGAGAACGGCGGGAAGCCGGTCACCCCCTGCGAGCCGCCCGCGAAGACCACGCCCGCCTGCGGGCTGCCGGCCGGGGCGACATAGCCGCCGTTGATGTAGGAGGCCGGCTCGCCGGCCACGATCTCGAACTTGTCGTCGCGATATTCCGCGCCCAGGGCCACGAACAGCGGCGCGGCGAAGACGCCGGTCTCGACCTCGCGTGTCAGGTCCAGGTTGCTGGTCCACTCCTGGAACTTCAGCGCGCCGATGTAGAAATAGGTCGGGCTGGCCGGGCCCAGCGAGGCGTTCAACGAATTCTCGTAATAGTCGACGTCGTCGCGGCTGAAGGTCGTCGACAGGTCCCAGTCGAAGCCCAGCAGGTCCGCGCCCTTGGCGCCCAGCGCCACCTGGAAGTCGCGGTCCTTCAGGAACAGGCGCGGGGTGTAGCCGTCGGGATTGACCGCGATGTTGTTGTTGGCGGCGTTCGGGTTGCGGAAGGTCAGCCAGGCGGCGGTGTTGCGGCTGGAGAAGGTGCCGAACGAATAGAGGTCGATGTCGTCGGTGATCGGCGAGCCGGCGCTGTAGCCCAGCGAGAACAGCTGCACCTGGGGCGAGCCGGGGTGGCTGGTGTGGCGGTTGGCGGTGGCTTCGCGCGGGTCCGGGGTCGAACCGGCCGTCCCCACCCGCACCGGCCGGCCCTGGGCGTTCAGCGGGAAGTACATCTGGGTGGTGTTCAGCGTCTTGTCGCCGCGATCGGTCGGGTCGGTGATCCGCACGTCGGTCGTCAGGTTCAGATAGCCGGCCTCGCCCAGTTTCAGGCCGAGATTGCCGGAGATCTGGCCGGTCTCGCCGTCGCCTTCGGCGGTCTTGCCGTAGAGCGCGCTGAGGGAGCCGCCTTGCGGGCTCTTCTTCAGGATCACGTTGATCACCCCGGCCAGGGCGTCCGAGCCGTACTGGGCCGAGGCGCCGTCGCGCAGCACCTCGATCCGCTCGATCGCGGCCGACGGGATCAGGTCCAGGTCCGGCGGCGACTGGCCGTTCTGGGTCGTGCCGTTGACGAACAGGATGGCGGTGTTGTGCCGGCGCTTGCCGTTGACCAGCACCAGGGTCTGGTCGGCCGACAAGCCGCGCAGCGACACGGTCTTGATCGCGAAGCTGGCGCCGGCGCCGCTGTTGGAGGTGTTGGCCGACGGCACCAGGGTCGAGATCAGGTCGCGGGTCGACTGCTTGCCGCTCCTGGTCAGTTCGGCGGCCGAGATGACGTCGATCGGCGCCATGCTTTCGGTGACCGTGCGCGAGGTCGAGCGGGTGCCGGTGACGATCAGCTCGTCCATGATGGCCGGCGCCTCGGGCTCGGGCGGCGGGACCGGTTCGGGCGCCGGGGCCGGGACGCCCGCGGCGGCGTTCGACCAGCCCGTCCGGATCAGGCCCGTGCGCGGCGGCGCCAGGATGATCGTCTTGCCGTCGTTGGAGATCACCGTCAGTCCGGTGCCCGACAGCAGCTGCTCCAGGGCGCGGTCGACGGGCAGAGCCCCGCGCACCGACGCGGTGCGCTTGCCCTGGGCGGCGTCGGACTGGACCAGGATCTGCACGCCGGCCTGGCGCGCGAACTGGCGGATGCCCGCCGCCGCCGGCTGGGCGTCGATCCGAAACGGCATGGCCTGGGCCAGGGCTGCGCCCGCGCTCAGCGCCCAGAGGGCCGAAGCCGCGCACAGCAGCCGCCGTCTGGCGGAACGTTTCGTCCAGTCACGCATCGACAATCCCCCATCGTTGCGAAGTCCGCCGCTCGCGGCCTCCTGACAGGACGAGGGGTCGGACGCCGATTTCCGGCAGTCGCCGGCGCGATTGATCCGATCACGGCCCGACACGCCCGCTTTTGCGCCAGCTTCGGCGTCGGGCGCCCGTTTCGCATGCGCGTCGGCAAGGCCCTTCGTCGGCGCGGCGGTCTTGGCCGCCGCGCGTTCGTCGCTTTGAATTCTCATGAGCATCCCCGCTTCGAAGGTCGCGGGACAATAGGGCGATGGGGTCTGTCTATACTAAGCCAGTATACATGCATGGAGGCGCAGATTTACTCATATCGCCATGGCGAATGAGCGATATTCTTCTCGAATATAAGAAATGGTTGAAATGTGAGCTCAGGAAATATGAGCGCGGCTGATCCGAATGGATCCGGCGTCGTCGGCGACGACCGCGCCCAGCGTGGCCGCGACCGCGGCCGCGAAACTTTCGGGTTCGTTGGTCTGGAACAGGCCGACGAAGCGTTCCCGCGCCAGCTCCGGATCCTCGATGACGATCTGGCGGCTGTTGTAGCGGTTGAACAGCCGCGCGGCCTGCTCCAGGCTCTCGCCATCCAGGGCGATCTCGCCGTTGCGCCAGGCCAAGCTGCGCTCGATCTCGGACGGCGACTGCGCCACCGTCGGCGAGACGGCGCTGGCCAGGACGATGCGGCCGCCGGCCGCCACCCGTCGCCGCGGCGACGGATCGCCTTCGACCCAGGTCTCGACCACGCCTTCGGTGACCATCACGTCGACGCCAGCCCCGGCCTCGTCGCCGCGCCGCACCGAGAAGGCCGTGCCCACGGCCCGGACGCGGACGGGACCCGCCGCCACGACGAACGGGCGCTCGGGGTCCTTGGCGACCTGGAACCAGGCCTCGCCTTCCTTCAGGACGATCCGCCGCGATCGGGGCTTCATCGCCACGTCCAGCGCGGTCTTGGTGTTGATCGCCACCAGCGAGCCGTCGGCCAGCGGCACCCGCCGGATTTCGCCCAGGCGGGTTTCCAGCCGCTGGGGCCGCGCGCGCCACAGGCCGACCCCGCCGACCAGCGCGGCGGCCATCCCGCCCGCGCCGGCGATCAGGGCGCGGCGGCTGGGGCGCTCGGCGGGAACGGCCTCGACCGGCGGCGCGGCGCCGGCCAGGGCCCGGCCGCGATCCAGGAAGCTGATCGCCGCCTGGGCGCGCAGCAGCGCCCCGGCCCGGCGCGCGTCGCCCTTCAGCCAGGCCCGCAGCTCGGGGTCGTGGTCCACGTCCAGGCCGCGCGCGTCGACGCGGGCGGCCCAGTCGGCGGCCTCCTCGTCAATCTCGCTTGCGGACGGAATGGAGTTCATGAGCCTTGCCGACCACCGGACGATCCTGCGCCGTCGCTTCCGATAAGGCGCGCAGGATTAAACGCAAGCCCCGCGCCGACTGCATTTCCACGACGTTCTCGGTCACCCCCAGCCGCAGGGCGGTCTCCTTCTGCGACAGGCCGTGGATCCGGCGAAGCGTGAAGATCTGTCGGCACCGCTCGGGTAATCCCTCGATCAGCTGCTGCACCCGCCCCAGTTCGCGACGCCCGGCGACCACGCGTTCCGGAGAAGGCTCATCATCTACGACGTTCAGGGCGTCGATTTCCGTGACGCAGTCGATGCGAACAATGCGCGCGCGGCGAATTTTCTCGATGGCGATGTTGCGCGCCGTCCGGAAGAAATAGGCGCGGCCGCTGGTGATGTGGGCGACGCTGTCCAGCCCGGCCAGGCGGCAATAGGTCTCCTGGACCACGTCGTCGATGTCGGCGGCCGAGCTGCCCGACCGGCGCAGCCAGGCTCGCACGTCGGCCTCGTGCGGAAGGATCTGGCCGCCAACGAAGGCGACGATCTCGGCGCGGCTCTGCTTCAACGGCCCCTCGACGATGACGATCCAGGCTGGGTCGAGGTTCCGATCCCCAGAGAGGACCGGCAACAGGTCGCCAGGCACTTAGCCCCTGCGCCGGGCCCGGCGCCGTCGCAGGGAGCAGAACCCGGTCCCCGGCGCCTCGGGCGCGCCATCGCGAGCGCCCCGCCGGGCGAGACCGCGCGGGAAAGGCGGTCGAAAAGCCATGGGCCGATCGCGCCAATGACGGTATGGGGATCGTCCCCAGTCCGAGATCGGCCGCCTCTTCGGCCTGCCGGACGACGACATCCATCGCCTCGAGGAGGAAGCATGAGCCACGGCGACAGCCTTATCGACCTCCCCTTCCTTGACGAGGGCGCCTGGCGCGGCCGGATGGACGAGCGCTGGTTCGAGAGCGGCGCGGCCATGGCCGAGGCCGGGGCCGTCGACCTGGTGGCGATCGAGGACGACGCCGTCACGGGCCATGTGACCGGCAGCGCCGGCGACCTCTATGTCGTCACCCTGCGCGCCCCGGACGGAGAGGGCGCCTGCACCTGCCCCGGCTTCGACAAGTTCGGGGCCTGCAAGCACCAGGCGGCCGTGGTCGTCGCCGCCAACCTGCTGGACGCGACGGGCCGGGGCTATGTTCGCGACCGTCTGGCGCGCCTGCGCGACGGCCTGGCGCTGGAGAGCAAGGACGCCCTGATCGAGCGGATCGTCGAACTGGCCAAGAAGGACCCGAAGGTCCTGGCGGGGCTGGAGGGGTAGGGAAACCCGAACCTTACCCGCCCAACACCTCGTCCACCCAGGCCGGCACCACCTCCGTCGCCGGGCCGTAGCGGCGCTCGTCGAAGGCGCGAGCGTTGTCGGAGGGCTCCAGGTTCAGCTCGCAGGTGCGGATCCCCAGCCGCCGGGCCTGGGCCACGAAGCCGGCGGCGGGGTAGACCGCGCCCGAGGTGCCGATGGCGACGAACAGGTCGCTGTCCTCCAGGGCGTCCTCGATCCCGTGCAGGAACAGCGGCGTCTCGCCGAACCAGACCACGTGCGGCCGGGCCGTTCCGGTCTCGCCGCAGCGAGCGCAAGCGGTGTCGGCGCGCAGCGGCGCCAGGTCCGGCCAGGTCGTCCCGCAGGCGTGGCAGCGCGTCACCCGCAATTCGCCGTGCATGTGGATCACATCGACGCAGCCGCCCTGCTCGTGCAGGTCGTCGACGTTCTGGGTGCACAGGAAGAGGCGCCCGCCGCGCGCCGCAAGGCCCTTCTGCAGCCGGGCCAGGGCCGCGTGCGCCGCATTGGGCGCCGCGCCCGCCAGATTGGCCCGGCGGGCGTTGTAGAAGGCCCGCACCTTGGCCGGGTCGCGGGCGAAGCCCTCGGGCGTGGCCACCTCGCTGAGGTCGTACCGCGTCCAGATCCCGCTGGCGTCGCGAAACGTGCCCAGGCCGCTCTCGGCCGAGATCCCGGCCCCGGTCAGGACGAAGACGTTCAGGCCCATGGCGGCGATTCTCCAGCCCCTCCGGGCGCTTGCTGCAAACATGACGCAGTCGTCATTTTTAATTTGACCCCGCCGGCTCTTTGAGTTGACAGTGTTTAGATGGGCAAGAGACCCGCGTCAGACGGATCCTGTCCAGACCCATAGGCGAGGAGCTTCCCGTGACGGACAAGAACATCACCAAGGACGCCATGTACGACGCGGTGGCGCCGGACGACTTCGAGTCGATGCTCGAACTGGACCGCTACAGCAACCGCTCGACCGCCTTCGACAAGATCATTTCCGCGACCCACGACCACTTCTGGGATCCGCTGGACAAGGCTTATATCGATTACGACGAGCCGTTCGACATGGAGAACCAGGCGCTGGTTCCCGAGGACCTGGTGATCGCCCTGTCGACCGACTACGTCTCCGACCATCTCAGCGATCCCAAGCAGCGCATCCGCTTCATCAACCAGTCAGTGCTGCGCAGCTTCTCGTCGATCCTGCACGGCGAGCAGGGGGCGCTGAACCTGTCGGCCAGCCTGTGCCACGTGCTCAAGGACCAGGGCGCCCAGGAATACGCCGCCAACCAGACCCGCGAGGAGGCCCGCCACGTCACCGCCTTCGCCAAGTACATCAAGGCCCGCTGGGGCAAGCCGGTCGCCTGCGGCCCGGCCCTGAAGGCCCTGCTGGTCGAGATCATCGCCGCGCCCGAGGTCTACAAGAAGATCATCGGCATGCAGATGCTGGTCGAGGGCCTGGCCATGGGCGCCTTCGCCACCTTCTACACCCAGATCCACGACCCGCTGGGCAAGAAGATGCTGCAGCTGGTGATGACCGACGAGGCCTTCCACCACAAGTTCGGGAAGATCTGGGCCGACCGCACGGTGCCCAAGCTGAGCCCCGAGGAGCACGCGATCATCGAGGACTGGGCGGCGCACTGCTTCCAGACCCTGCTGTTCAACCTAGTCTCGCCGCACCAGCAGCTGGACCTCTACGCCGAGTTCGGCCTGGATCCCGACAAGGTGGTCGAGGAGTACGGGAAGATCATGACCGACGACGTGCGTCGCGAGCACATGAAGGAGCAGACCAACATCTTCCGGGTGCTGGTCAAGACGCTGCTGAACGCCGGCATCATCACCGAGCGCACCAAGGCCTTCTACGCCATGTACGTCGACCTGGACGAGCTGAAGGGCGAGGGCGAGCGGATGGTCGGCGACGACATCGCCGAGGAGGGCATCCGCCACCTGCAGGCCATCAACTTCAGGGACCGGGCCACGCCGGCGACCATCGCCGCCGAATAGGCCGGTCCACCCGACCGCGAGCGCTCCGACCGAAACCTGAAAGGGAACTTCGGCGGGGCGCTTTGCGTTTCTGGCGCCTTGTGGGGCAAGATAGGCGTCATGCGCAGACTTAAGATCCTGATCGCCGCGGGCCTGCTCGCGACCCCGATGCTCTCGACCCAGGCCCTGGCGGCCGCCAAGCCGCCGGCCAGGCCGATCGCGGCCAGCTTCTATACGGGCAAGTGGTACGAGATCGCCCGCACGCCCAACGCCGGCCAGCGCGACTGCGAGGCCCCGACCACCGAGTTCACCGGCAAGGGCGGCGACGGCTTCTCCGTGCACCAGGTCTGCCGCAAGGGCTCGGCCGGCGGCGCGGCCAAGGCGTTCGACACCACCGGCAGGATCATCGCCAATTCCCAGAACACCCGCTTCACCATGAGCTTCCTGGGCGGGCTGAAGAAGCAGGAATACTGGGTGCTCGACTGCGCCGACGACCATTCGTGGGCGATCATGGCCACCCCGGGCGGCAACTTCGTCTGGCTGCTGTCGCGCAAGGCGGTGATGGACCCGACGGCCAAGGCGAGGGCCCTGGAGCGCGTCAAGATCCTGGGCTACGCCAAGCTGGAATACCCGCAGCAGCCGCCGGCCTAGCGTCTGGGCGCTCCTCCAAGACGACCGCGATCCGCCCGATGGCGGGGTCGTCCGATTCGAGGGCGTGCAGACTTGAATGTGTACGTAAATTTGTACATATTTGGGGGCCTTGGAGGATCAGCAATGGACGTGATCAGCTATTCCGACACGCGCGCCAACCTGAAGGCAGTCATGGACCGGGTGGTCGAGGATCGCGCACCGGTCGTGGTCACGCGCCAGAAGGCCGAGTCCGTCGTGCTGGTCTCGCTGTCGGACTGGCATGCCATGGAGGAGACCCTGCATCTCCTGTCGTCGCCGGCCAACGCCGATCGCCTGCGCAGGTCGATCGCCCAACTGGATGCCGGACAAGGGTTCGAGCGGACGCTGATCGAGCCGTGAAGCTCGTCTTCTCGGAGGAGGCCTGGGAAGACTATCTGCACTGGCAGGCTAGCGACCAAACCACGCTGGATCGGGTGAACGCCCTGATCAAGGAATGCCAACGCACGCCGTTCAAGGGCACGGGCAAGCCCGAGCCGCTGAAAGGCGACTTGAAGGGCTGGTGGTCGCGACGCATCACGCTGGAGGACCGGCTGGTCTACCGCGTCGCCGGTTCAGGTGATGACCAGCGACTGGAATTGGCGCAATGCCGCTACCATTACTGACCTCTTGATCCCCGAACAAAGCTGGAACAAGGTTCCGGCATGGACGTCGTCATCGATCTTCAACAGCCGCCATTGGGGTCCTCGCGGCCCGAGACCACCGGCCTGGTGACCCGCGGGGCCGGACGGTTCCTGGTCTCGCTGGGCTATGCGCCCTTGGCCGAGGTCACCTTGCCCAACGGCCGCCGCGCCGACCTGATGGCCCTGGGCCCCAAGGGCGACGTGCTGATCGTCGAGGTGAAGTCGGGGCTGGAGGACTTCCGGGTCGATCGCAAGTGGCCCGAATACGCCCCCTATTGCGACGCCTTCTACTTCTCGGTGTCGCCGGACTTTCCCGAGGGGATCCTGCCCGACGAGCCGGGGCTGATCGTCGCCGACGGCTTCGGCGGCGCGGTGGTGCGCGAGGCGCCGGTCGCGCCGCTGGCCCCGGCGCGGCGCAAGGCGCTGACCCTGGCCTTCGCCAGGATGGCCGCCCTGCGCGCCGCCGGCGTCACCGCCGAGCGGCTGTCGCTGTAGGGCTAGCGATCGAAATTGCGGGCCAGCAGGAAGCCGAACACCAGGCCGGCCACGAAGGTCCCGACCGCCAGGGCGACCGGATGCTCCTCGGCCTGGTGGTGGGCGACCTTGGCCTTTTCGACGCTCCAGGTCTTGCCGACCTCGGCCTTCTCGGCGGCGTAGGCGCGGGCGACCTCGGTCTTTTCGGCCACGGTCTCCACCGCCTTCTCCACGGCGGCCTTGGCGCGCTTCACGCCGGCCTTGGCCGTCGTCTTGGCGGAGGCCTTGGGGGCCGGGGTCTTGATCGTGAAGTCGGTCATGCGAATTCCTGCGGATAGAGGCGCCAACCAGCCTAACACATCGCGCCGCGAAACGTTTCCCTCGCCGGCGCCACTTAGTTGTCCCGCACCACCTTCAGCACCGCCTCGCCATAGCGGTCCAGCTTGCCCTGGCCCACGCCGCCGGCCTTGGCCAGGGCGCCCAGGGTGGCCGGACGGGCGGCGGCGATCTCGGCCAGGGTGGCGTCGTGGAAGATCACATAGGGCGGCACGTGCTGCAGCGCCGCCTCCTCGCGCCGCCAGCCGCGCAGGGCCTCGAACAGCGCCTGGTCCTCCAGCGGCACGGTCAGGGCCTGGCGCTTGCGGGCGGTCTTGCCAGCCCCTGAACGGCCCGGGCTGTCGGCGGCGCCCGGCTGCTGGCGCAGCGAGACCGGGCGTTCGCCGCGATAGACCTGGCGCACGCCCTCGCCGTCGCCCAGGCCGATCAGCGGCCGGCCGTCGTTGGGGTCCTCGCGCAGCAGGCCTTCGAACACCAGGGTGTCGATCAGGTCGCGCCAGCCCTGGGGGCTGAACTCCTTGCCGATGCCGAAGGTCGACATCTGGGCCTCGGCCTGGGTCACGTCCTTGGTCTTGCCCAGCAGGTGGTCGACCAGGCGGCCGCGCCCAAACCGTCCGCCCATTCGGTGGGCGGCCGACAGGGCCTTCTGGGCGGCTTGCGTCGCATCAACCCCGGTGGGCGGCGAGACGCAGATGTCGCAGACCCCGCAGCGCTCGACCCCCTCCTCGCCGAAATAGCGGCGGACGGCGGCGGCGCGGCAGGTGACGCCTTCCAGCATGGCGTAGAACTGCCGCAGCTTGCGCAGCTGAACCGCCTTGACCTCGTCGGGCGCGCTCTGGGCCTCGATGCGGCGCACGGCCCAGGCCAGGTCGGCCGAGCTGTAGAGCGTGATGCCCTCGGCCGGCTGGCGGTCGCGGCCGGCCCGGCCGATCTCCTGCCAGTAGGCCTCGATGGCGGCCGGCGGGTCGGCGTGGATCACGAAGCGGACGTCGGGCTTGTCGACCCCCATGCCGAAGGCGATGGTCGCCACCATGACCGCCTCGTCGGCCTCGAGGAACTCCTCCAGCCGCCGGGCCCGCACGCCCTTGTCGAGGCCGGCGTGGTAGGCCAGGGCCGGGATCCCCTCGGCGATCAGCTTCTCGGCCAGCTTCTCGGTGCTATCCCGGCTGCCGGCGTAGACCACGCCGGCGCGGTTGGGACGCTCGGTGACCAGCTCGATGACCCGGTCGTGGCCCTTGCCCTTCTTGCGCTCGGCGTTCAGGGCCAGTTCGTGGCGGGCGAAGCTGTCGACGAACTCGGCCGCGCCCTGCAGGCGCAGTTCGCTGCGGATGTCGTCGCGGGTGCGGGCGTCGGCGGTGGCGGTGACGGCCAGGCGCGGGGCGTGCGGGAACACCTCGGCCAGTCGGCCCAGCATGCGGTATTCGGGGCGGAAGTCGTGGCCCCACTGGCTGACGCAGTGGGCCTCGTCCACGGCGACCAGCGCCAGGGGCAGGCGCGACAGCCGCTCCAGCATCGACGGCTGCATCAGGCCCTCGGGCGACAGGTACAGCAGGTCGAGGCGTCCGTCGTCGATCCGCCGCCAGATTTCGGCCCGCTCGCCCGGCAGGGTGTTGGAGTCCAGGCGCTCGGCGGCGACCCCGGCCTGCTGCAGGCCGGCCACCTGGTCGGCCATCAGGGCGATCAGCGGCGAGACCACCAGGCCCAGGCCCGGACGGACCAGGGCGGGGATCTGGTAGCACAGGCTCTTGCCGCCGCCGGTGGGCAGCACGGCCAGGGCGCTGCGCCCGGCCAGCAGCTCGCCGATCACCCCGGCCTGCAGGCCCCGGAAGTCCGCGTGGCCGAAGGTGCGGCGCAGCACCTCGCGCGCCGCGTCGAGCGAAGCGGACCCCCCATGAGAATGGGCGGCGTAGGCGGAATCAGGATGATCGTACACGAGCGTCTTTTGACAGCGCGCGGAGGCCAGGCCAAGCGCGGCGCCACGATCCCGCCCTCAAATTCGGCTTGAAAGCGGACATCGGCTTCATCGGGTCTGCAAGGCGGCTCATCAGCGTGTTCGCGGTACGATCGGAAGCTGAAACGAACCATGAACACGCGCGGGGCGCAAGGTGGGCGAATGGGCGTTCATCTCTCGTCAATCTTGTCGCGCCTTTTGTGAGCTTCGGCTAAACGGATTTCGGCGCGCCCCCGGGATATCCGCGCCTTTCGGGACAAGGACGACATGGCCAACGGTACCTTCGGCGGGAACAAGCCGGCGAAGCCGCAACGCACGCCCCTGCAGGCGCTGCTCTACTGGACGATCGTGCTCGGCGTCTGGGGCCTGATCTTCGTCGTCGCCTTCTTCGCGGTGTTCGCCAGCGACCTGCCCGACACCTCCAAGCTGTACGACGTCAAGCGCCAGCCTTCGATCAACTATCTCGACCGCTCGGGCGCCCTGCTGGCGGTGCGCGGCAGCCAGTACGCCCCGCCCGTCGACCTGGACGCCCTGCCCGAATACGTGCCGGCCGCCTTCGTCGCCATCGAGGACCGCCAGTTCTACCACCACATCGGCTTCAACCCCTGGGGCATCGCCCGCTCGCTGGTCTGGAACCTGAGCCACGAGGGCGGCCCGCAGCGCGGCGGCTCGACCATCACCCAGCAGCTGGCCAAGAACCTGTTCCTCAGCCCGGCCCAGAACTATCGCCGCAAGGCCCAGGAGCTGATCCTGGCCGTCTGGCTGGAGCTGAAGTTCAGCAAGAAGCAGATCCTGGCCCTCTACATGAACCGGGTCTATTTCGGGGCCGGGGCCTACGGCATCGAGGCCGCCTCGCAGCGCTATTTCAACAAGCCCGCCTCGCAGCTGACCGTTGGCGAGGCCGCCCTGCTGGCCGGGCTGATGAAGGCGCCCGCCCGCTATTCGCCGGTTTCGGCCAGCGACCGCGCCGCCCGCCGCGCCACCATCGTGCTGGACGAGATGGTGCGGATGAAGGCCATCACCGCCGAGCAGCGCGACGAGGCCTTCAAGGAGCCGGTCCGCGTCTCGGCCACTCTGGCCAACCAGCGCGCCCAGTATTTCACCGACTATGTCGACGCCCAGGTGCGCTCGCTGGTCGGCGAGCCGACCGAGGACCTGGTGGTCGAGACCACCCTGGACCTGCCGATCCAAGTGGCCGCCGAGCGCTCGGTGCAGGTCGGGGTCGACGGCCACAAGACCCAGGGCGTCCAGCAGGCGGCCCTGGTGGCCATGGACGGCGAGGGCCGCATCCGCGCCTATGTCGGCGGCGCCGACTACAGCGAGAGCCAGTTCGACCGCGCCACCAGCGCCCGCCGCCAGGCCGGCTCGGCCTTCAAGCCGTTCGTCTACCTGACCGCCATGGACCAGGGCCGCAATCCCAGCGTCATGGTCGTCGACGAGCCGGTCAAAATCGGCAACTGGGAGCCCAAGAACTACACCAACAAGTACCTGGGTCCGATGACCCTGCAGACCGCCCTGGCCCAGTCGATCAACACGGTCGCCGCGCGCCTGGCCAGCGAGGTCGGCACCAGCAACGTCGCCGCCACCGCCCGCCGGCTGGGGATCACCAGCAAGATCCAGCTGGACCCGTCGATGGCCCTGGGCGCGGTCGAGGTCTCGCCGATGGAGATGGCCCAGGCCTACGCCCCGTTCTCGAACGGCGGCTTCCAGGCCAAGGGCTACGGCATCGAGCGGATCCGCACCACCAGCGGCAAGGTCCTGTACGACCACAGCGTCGACAAGAGCCCGCGCCCGGCGGTGATCGCCTCGCCGTCGCTGCAGTACATGAACCAGATGATGCGCCAGGTGGTGGCCGACGGCACGGGCGCGCGGGCCAAGGTCGCGGGCTACGACATCGCCGGCAAGACCGGCACCACCAGCGACTACCGCGACGCCTGGTTCGTCGGCTACACGGGCGGCTTCGTCACCGCGGTGTGGACCGGCAAGGACGACAACACCTCGATGAAGCGGGTCACCGGCGGCGGCGCCCCGGCCGAGATCTGGCATAACTTCATGGCCGCGGCCCTGCCGCGCCTGAAGGCCACGCCGATTCCCGGCGGGGTGATCGAGCCGCCGGGCCCGGCCACCGACGACCCGATCGGCGCCCTGCTGGACCCGTCCGCCACGCCGGAAGGCCCCGCCGCCGAAGTCCCGCCGGCCGGAACCCCGGCGCCGGAGCAGCTGCCTTACTGATGATCTCGGGCTCCGCCCCCTTTTTGGGGCGGACAGACCGCGAAGCGGTCAGGTGGGGGCAAGTGTTCACCGGCACGGCTTCTCATCCTCACGCGGAAACCCGCTGAGCGTACGGAAAGGGTCGCGGAGCGCCGGACGACGTCCGAAGTTTGGAAAAAGAATACCGTTTCGACGAAGCCCGATCGCTCCGCGCGGTCGTTATCCGGAAGCCCGCGGCGCTGAGCCCTGTTCGAGCCTCGCCGCCTTGAAGCCTCCACGGGCGGGCCAGGTCAACGAACCCTGGTCCCGGACCGCGGGCCTGTCACCGCCCGCCTGCTGATCCGCCAGCCCTCGCGCCACGCCGTTTTAGTGTTCCATGCCCGGCCGGCCCTGGAGACGCGAGGTTTGATCCAAAAGGACCGCCGACGGAGCTTCCCGCTCGATCGCCCCTCGCCGCCGCATCGGTCGCTGGCCATGCGCCCTTTCCCTGCGTCGAGGTGAGACCAGGATACGGCGGGTTTGGAAGGCGGGGACAGATTGAGGCCGAAAAAGTTTAGGATATTGAAATCGCAGAACTTTGTTGGCTATCCGTCGAGCGGACATTAACAACGACCGAGAAGGATGGAAAGCGGCCCTAACTAACGAGTGCCCCAGAAGGCGAACTTCTTGCCCCGACGCTGTGATCTGTTCTCCTTCAAGCTCTTATGGAGTTTTCATCCTTGTCCGGCCTTCGAAATATCCACGCTAGGCTCGAACAAAGCCCGCCCAAGGCAAGGCCATAGAGGCAAAGGCCCCAGGCTATAGCGTCGAAGGTCCAAATCCCAGGCCCGACACCCTGCTGTTCTTCGGTCTGCAAAATGTAGTCGATAGCTAGCGCGGCTCCAAAACCGAATAGGCATCCGCCACACGAGAGCACCACCCACCCAGTGCGGCCCAGCTTCTGCATCAAGGCCTGTGCTGGCGCCCAAAGCAAGATCAAGGCTGTGAGTGAAAAGCAACACTGAATAATCAACCACATGATTACTGAGCCCAGTCCGGCATATAGCGGAGTGGATGACAATAGCTTGAGAAATCGAAGGACACCTAGAAGAAGGGGTGGGCCCAGCGTTGCGGCTGCTGCGCAAGCGACTAGAGACTTCGCGATTTTCGGCAGGGTCATGGCGGTGAAGGTCCGTAGAGGTTGGCGCCCAGAGTGTCCGCCCGTTATCTCAGCTGGGGGTGAAAGGCGGACGGCTGCCGCCCCACAGCACCGCTCTCCAGATCATAGGCCATCTTGCAAAGGCGCGTGCAGGTCGTGTGAAGGGCACGTCTGCTTGGGGGTCGGGTCCGGAAATTGGCGACGGTGCTGACAGCGGACCTTGGAGCTTGCCGCCGACTGCGGGCGCGGGGAAGGTCAGCTCGCTGACGTCCCTATGGATGGGATGCGCCGAGGAGCACAACTTCGGCTTCGGTACCCACGCAGAGACGGATGTCGTAGAACAGTGTTCGTGATCGTGGGCGCCGTGCGCGATGCCATCTACCGTGCGAGGGCGCCACCCTGTGGAGCAGATCATGACGAAGTCCGTGTCCGCCTCGGCTCCATCGCTGTCACCACATCTGGCCGCCAGCATCTTGGACAGCCTCGTCGACGGATTCATCCTGCTCGATCGAAATCTCACGGTCCTACTGATAAACCGGGCGGCCCTGGCGATGGAGGGGCGTCAAGCCCAAGACATATTGGGCCTGTCTCACGAACAGGCCTGGCCGGAGGCCTATTTCGAACCCCTGAGAGATCTCTACCGACAAGCGATTAAGAGCGGTGAGCCCGTAACTTTGGAGCGAGAATGGCCAACACGCGACGGCGGGCTGGCCTGGATGGAACTGCGCATTCTGCCGACGGCCGAAGGATTGGTGCTGCTCTATCGCGATGTCACCAAGCGAAAGCGCGGTATCGAGCAGCTTGAACTTATGGTCCGCGAACTCAATCACAGAGTCAAAAACAACCTGGCCACGGTCCAATCTCTCGCGGCGCAGACCTTTCGGGGCGCTGAAGACCTGCCTGCGGCCCGGGCGGCTTTCATGGCGAGGTTGATGGCGCTCTCGAAGGCGCACGACGTCCTGACGCGGCAGCAATGGGAAGGCAGCCAGCTCGCGGAAATCGCGCGCGAGGTCATTCTGCCCAACATTATTGATGCTGGCCGACTGCGCTTGGCAGGTCCGAAGGTCTCGCTGCATCCTCCCCTTGCCTTGGCCCTGTCGATGGCTCTGCACGAGCTGACCACAAATGCGATGAAGTTCGGCGCATTGTCGAACGAGCGGGGCTACATCGATCTTCGATGGTCTTGTCCTGATCCGCAGACGGTCGAGATCGTGTGGCAAGAACGCGACGGCCCCACCGTCGCTCCGCCCCAGCGGCAAGGCTTTGGTGTCCGCCTTCTGCAGCGCAGCCTTGCCGCGGATCTGCGGGGTCCGGTCAATCTGGACTACAGGCCGGAGGGGCTTGTTTGCACGATTTTGGCGGCCCTGGCGCCGTCGACCTCGGGCTCGTAGGCCTCGTCGCAGGCGCCCATCGGAAAGGACCGCGGGGCTTAGGTCTCGATAGCGGACCGTATGAAGTTCCGGGCGGGGTCGGAAAGCGGAACTCGGGTTCCGACCAGGCGGCCGACATCCGCCGCCCTCACGCCGAGATCGCGTGCAGCTCCGCCGCGTGGGCCCGCAGCCAGCGCCGGTGCGGCGCGGGATCGCCGGCCAGTTGCTCGCACAGCGCCCAGAACCGCGGGCCGTGATTGGCCTCGACCAGGTGGGCGCATTCGTGGGCGACGACATAGTCGGCCACCGCGAACGGGGCCAGCACCAGCCGCCAGCTGTAGCGGATCGCCGCCGGATGGCCGGGCCGGGCCGGCCGGCACGAGCCCCAGCGGGCCTTGGGGTCGGCGATGGCCACCGAGGGCATGGGACGGCCCAGGGCGGCGGCGTGGTGGGCGGTGCGCTCGGTCAGGCGGGTCAGGGCCTCGCGCTTGGCCAGGCGCAGGATCCGCAGGCCCCAGGCGCTGTCGTCCGGGGCCATCAGCGCGTCCTCGGTCATCCTCGGCCGGCCGGGACCGACCTCCAGCCGGTAGGGCGTGCCCAGCAGCCGCAGGACTCCGCCGGGGGCGATGACCTGGCGGGTGGGCAGGGCGGCCAGCTGGCCGGCGATCCAGTCGGCCTTCTCGTGGGCGAAGGCCACGGCCTCGGACAGCCGGCGCGGGGTGGGGGCCAGGGCCACCACCTCGGACTTGGCCCGGTCGACCCGCAGCGAGATCCGCCGGGCCCTGCCGTCGACCTTCAGCCGCACCGCGCAGCCGCGCACGTCCAGCTGGTCACCGTCGGCGTAGCGCTGCGGGCGGAAGAGGTTCATGTCCTTTAGATCGCTCTTGGCCGGGAGTCGCGCAAGCTCCTGCCCCGTGGGGACAGCGTGATCGCATAGAGGTTCACCGCCAAAAACGCTGTCATCCCGGACAAGCCCGGCGAAAGCCGGGCGCCGATCCGGGATCGCCGCAGGCGCCGAGTTCACGCCCCGGTCCCGGATCTTCGCGCTGCGCGCTCGTCCGGGATGACAGCGTCTTTGGGTCATATGTGATCACCTCTCCCCACAGGAGAAGGACCTTGGCCTCAGCCCCCGAAGTTCGGGTCGCTCTTGAGGATGAAGTCGCGGACCCGGGGGTAGATCTCCTCGCGGAACCGGCGGCCGTTGAACACCCCGTAGTGGCCGACGCCCGGCTGGACGTAGTCCTCCTTCAGGGCCTCGGGCAGGGACGAGCACAGGCCGTGGGCGGCCTGGGTCTGGCCGATGCCGGAGATGTCGTCGTTCTCGCCCTCGACCGTCATCAGGCCGATGTCGGTGATCAGGTCGGGCCGCACCCGCCGCCCGCGATGGGTCAGCTCGCCCTTGGGCAGCAGGTGCTGCTGGAACACGATGTCGATGGTCTGGAGATAGAACTCCTCGGTCAGGTCCAGCACCGCCAGGTATTCGTCGTAGAATTCCAGGTGCTTTTCGGCGCTGTCGCCGTCGCCCTTCACCAGGTCCTGGAAATAGCGTCGGTGCGCGGCCTGGTGCTTCTCGGCGTTCATGCTCATGAAGCTGGCCAGCTGGACGAAGCCCGGATAGACGCGCCGGCCCATGCCCCCATAGGGCGGGGGCACGGTGTAGATCATGTTCGACTGGAACCAGGTGAACGGCTTTTCCTCGGCCAGCTGGTTGGTCACGGTCGGCGACAGGCGCGCGTCGATCGGCGAGCCCATGAAGGTCATGCTGGCCGGGCGCGAGGGATCGCCGTCCTCGGCCATCAGGGCGGCGGCGGCCAGGACCGGCGGGCCGGGCTGGCAGACGGCCACGACGTTGGGACGCGGCCCCAGGACCGTCAGCATCTGGCGGATGTTGTCGATATAGTCGTGGAAGTCGAAGCGGCCCTGCAGGACCGAGACCTCGCGGGCGTTGACCCAGTCGACGATGAACACCGCGTGGTCGGGCAGGAAGGCCTCGACCGTGCCGCGCAGCAGCGTCGCGTAGTGACCCGAGAGGGGGGCGACGATCAGGACGGCGGGATCCAGCTGGAACCGGCCGGCCCGGCGCATGTCGGCCATGTCGCGGTCGAACTGGATCAGCCGCGCCCAGGGGCTTTCCCAGACCACGGTGGGGCGCACGCGCACGTCCACCTGGCCGACCTTGACGGTGTCGATCCGCCAGTCCGGCTTGCCATAGCGGCGGGTGACGTTCGAGAATAGGTCCGCGCCCGCGTGGATCCGGCGGCCGAAATCGGTCTCGGCCGCCGGATTCAGGGGGGACCCCCAGAAGTCACGGGCCGTGCGGGCCGCGAGTCGCAGGGGCGTCGAGGCGTAGAAGCTTGCCTCATGCAGGGCGTAGAGCATGGCGCATCCAAAATGTTGCGATGCAACATAACATGCCGAGATGCAGGAAAGTACAGCCTTCCGGTAGCGGTAAAGCGTAATGGGACCGGAAGACGCTAGCGGCGGCCTTCCATCGCGTCGCGGATCTGCCGGGCGATCTCGTCGGGCGGCAGGTTGTAGGGGATCACTTTGACGAACCGGCCCTTGGGATCCATCAGATAGACCGCCGTGGAGTGGTCGACGCTGTAGTCCGGCCCGTCGCCGACGGCCTTGTAATAGACGCGGTAGGCCTTGGCGGCGGCGGCCGTCTGCTGCGGCGTGCCGGTCAGGCCCAGGATGTTCTTCGGCAGGGTGGGCCCCGACAGGAAGTCCTTCACCGCCTGCGGCGTGTCGCGACCCGGATCGACCGAGATGAAGACGATCTTCAGGTCCTTGGCCTTGGGGCCCAGCTGGTCGCTGGCGGCGGCCAGGGCCTGCAGCGTGCCGGGGCAGACGTCCGGGCAATAGGTGAAGCCGAAGAACACCGCGTTCCACTGGCCTTTCAGCGCCGCCTCGGTGGTCGGCTTGCCGTTCTGGTCGACCAGCTGGAACGGTCCGCCGACCAGGGACGGGGGCGGGGCCCTGTCCAGCACGCCCGACTTGAGGATCAGCCCGCCAGCCACCAGCAGGGCCAGGAGACCGGCCAAAATCGGAAGCAACCGATGACGCGACATGGGCTTTGAACCTTTGGCTCTCGCCAGACGGAAATTTCTGGCCTTATGGTGCGACATGGCAGACGCGTCTCTCAAGAATGCGCCGCATGGTTCGCCTCGGACGGGGCTCGATAAGCCTGACGTCGAGGCGGCGCAAGACGAGGACTGGTCCTGGGCGGGGCCAGGGCTGCGTCACGGACGCCTGAGGGTTCGCACCCTGATCGCCCAGCGCTGGCTGATGGTGATCGGCCAGACGATCGCGGTGCTGGTCGCCGGCCTGGTCCTGGACCTGAAGGTTCCCTACGCCCTGTGCTTCAGCCTGATCGCCCTGTCGGCCTGGCTGAACGTGCTGATCGGCCTGGCGTTCGGCGGTCAGCGGATGGCCCGCGAGGGCGAGGCCACGGCCCAGATCGCCTTCGACACCCTGCAGCTGGCGGGCATGCTTTATCTGACCGGCGGGATCGTCAATCCGTTCTCCCTGCTGCTGATCGCCCCCGTCACCTTGGCCGCCGCCACCCTGCCGGCCCGGTTCGCCGTGGCGATCGGGGTCCTGGCGGTGGCGGCCTGCGTGGTCCTGACCTTCTTCTACCTGCCGACGCCCTACCCGCCGTCGGCGGGGCCGGGGCCGGTGCCCGGCGGCCTGACCCTGATGACCATCGTGCTGGCGCGGGTCCTGGGGATCGCCATGACCGGGACCTACGCCTGGCAGGCGGCGACCGAATCGGCGCGGATGGAGCTGGCGCTGAACGTCACCGAGACGGTGCTGGCCCGCGAGCAGCGGCTCTCGGCCCTGGGCGCCCTGGCCGCCGCCGCCGCCCACGAGCTGGGCACGCCCCTGGCCACCATCTCGGTCGTGGCCCGCGAGATGATCCGCAACGCCCCGGACGAGCAGACCCGCGAGGACGCCGAGCTGATGATCGGCCAGGCTGCGCGCTGCCGCGAGATCCTGGCCCGCCTGACCGAGATGCCCGAGGCCAAGGACGCCGTCCACGAACGCATCAGCCTGGTGCAACTGGTCCACGAGGTGATCGAGCCGCACATGATCCACGGCATCCGGGTCGAGGCGGTGGTCAACGGCCCGCCGGGCGATTCGGCGCCCGACATCTGGCGGCGGGCCGAGATCCTCCACGCCCTGACGACCATCGTCGAGAACGCCGTCGACTTCGCCCGGGCCGAAGTCATCGTCGTGGCCCGCTTCGACGCCCGCGCGGTGGTGATCGAGGTCCGCGACGACGGGCCGGGCTTCTCGCCCGAGATCCTGGCCAAGCTGGGCGAGCCCTATGTGACGTCCCGTCCGGGGGCGGAGGGCTCGAGGACGGGCCACATCGGCATGGGCCTGGGCTTCTTCATCGCCAAGACGCTGCTGGAACGAACCGGTGCGACGGTGGATTTCAAGAACGGACGGCGCGGCGGCGCGGTGGTCGCGGCGCGCTGGCCCAGGTCGGCGCTGGAGGCGCCGGCGATCATCGGAGCGAGCGAGCTGTAAATGAATCACTTGCGACACTCGCGAATTGGGCAGCAAGATAGCTTGCTCGTGGCCTGGTTGAGTGTCGGCGTAGGGAGGCGCTGAAGTTCATGGCGGATATCGGTGAAATGGTCGCGGCTCTGCCCGACAAGTCGCTGCTGCTTCTAGACGACGACGCGCCGTTGCGGACGCGATTGGGTCGCGCCCTCGAACAGCGCGGCTTCGCGGTGACGCTGTGCGCCTCGGTCGCCGAGGCGATGAGCGCCCTGCGAAGTCAGGCGCCGGCCCACGCCGTGCTCGACATGCGCCTGGAGGACGGCACCGGCCTGAAGGTGGTCGAGGCCGTGCGGGACGTGCGGCCCGACGCCAAGGTCATCATGCTGACCGGCTACGGCAACATCGCCACCGCGGTCGCGGCGGTGAAGGCGGGGGTGATCGACTATCTCTCCAAGCCGGCCGACGCCGACGACGTGGCCCGCGCCCTGCTGGCCGCCAAGGACGCCGCCCCGGCCCCGCCGGAGAATCCGATGAGCGCCGACCGGGTCCGCTGGGAGCACATCCAGCGGGTCTACGAGATGTGCGGCCACAACGTGTCGGAGACCGCGCGGCGGCTGAACATGCACCGGCGGACCCTGCAGCGGATCCTGGCCAAGCGGGCGCCGCGCTGACCCTCTCCGGCCCTTCGGGCCACCTCCCCCAAAGGGGGAGGATCTGGGCGGAGCGCGTCGTCACGTCCCCTCCAGGAAGTTCACGACCGCCGCGTTGAACGCTTCCGGCGCCGTCACGGTGAAGCCGTGGCCGCCCCAGGGCGCGATGTCGAGCACGGCGTTGGGCAGCCGCTCGGCCAGGCGGCGCGAGCAGGCCAGGGGCACCAGCATGTCGTCGGCGCTGGCGCTGACCAGCACCGGGCAGGCGATGCGCTCCAGGTCGGCGTCGATGTCGAATTCCAGCAGCGCCTGGATGCGGGCGCGCATGACGTCCGGATCCGGGAAGCCGTGGATGTGGTGGACCTCCTCGGCCTCCAGGCGGGCGTGGTTGGCGGAGAGCCAGTCGGCCGGGTACAGGAACAGGGGCTGGGCGTGCACATAGGCGGCGATGCCGGTGTTGTTCAGCAGGGCCAGGCGGGTGTCGAAGCAGCGCCTGATGTGCGGATCGGGCCGCGACCAGCCGTTGACCACCACCAGCTTGTCGATGCGGTCCGGGTGGTCCAGGGCCAGGGCCAGGCCGGCGTTGCCGCCCGCCGCGTGGCCCACCAGGTGGGCGCGGTCCAGGCCGATCCCGTCCATGATCTTGATGATGTCGTCGCCCATGGCCGCCACTGAATGCGGGTCGGTCAGGGTCCGTACGCTGCGGCCCGTGCCGCGGTGGTCGTACAGCACCACCTGGAAGCGGCTCGTCAGCGCCGCCATCTGCGGAGCCCAGAACGCGCCGGAACCGCCCAGGCCGGCGGACAGGATCACCGTCGCGCGACCGGCCGCCGGTCCGCCGTGGACCTCGTAGTATAGGCCGTCGACGGTTCCGCCGCGCATCATCTACTTCTTGCCGATGTGGGCGACCGAGGCGATCTCGACCACGAAGCCGGGCTTCACCAGGCCGCACTGGATGCAGTAGCGGGCCGGCTTGTCGCCGGGGAAATACTCGGCATAGACCTTGTTGATCGTCTGGTAGTTGGACCAGTCGGTCAGGAAGATGTGGTTCATGGTCACGTCGTCCATCGTGCCGCCGGCGGTCTCGATCACCGACTTGATGGTCTCCAGCACCTGCCGGGTCTGGGCCTCGGCGTCGTCGGGAAAGGCGACGTTGTTGTCCTTGTCGAAGGCCAGGGTGCCCGAGACATAGACCACGCCGTCGGCCAGCGTGCCCGGCGAGAACGGCGCGATGGGCGTGCCCGTGCCGGGCGGGATGATGACGGTCTTGGGCATTTTGCTTCCCTTCCAATTCAGGTTGTCATCCCGGAAAGCGCGCAGCGCTTGTCCGGGACCCAGGTGAACCGCACCGCATCCACCCAGTCCCCTGGGTCCCGGACAGCCTCTGCGAGGCTTCCGGGAGGACAACGGTTTTGGGTCTTGTTCCTAAGGTTCCCGCTGCCCCACCGCCCCCTTGAAGTCCGCCGTGGTCGAGACCCAGCCGAAGAACTTCTCGATGTTGTAGAGCGCCGCCTGCTGCACGAACTCGGGGCCGGCCTGGTGGGTGGCGTCCTCCAGCACGGTGCCGAAATATTCCAGGAAGAAGCCGTCGCGCAGCGTCGACTCCACGCAGACATTGGTGGCGATGCCCACGAACACCAGGTGGCGCACGCCGCGCGAGCGCAGCACGCTGTCCAGCTGGCTGTTGAAGAAGCCGCTGTAGCGGGTCTTGTGCAGAACGATGTCGCCGGCGACGGGTTTCAGCGCGTCGACCAGTTCGTAGTCCCAGCCGCCCTTGGCCAGCAGCTTGCCCTGCAGCTCGGGCCGGGCGCGCATGGTCTTCAGGGCGTTGGACTTGTGCCAGTTGGGCGAGCCGGGGCCGCCGGCCTCGACATAGTCGCTGTCCCAGCCGTTCTGGAAATAGATCACCGGCATGCCCGCGCCGCGCGCCACGTCCAGCACGCCCTTGATCTTGTCGATCACCGCCGCCGCGCCGCTGATGTCGAAGCCGGCCAGGTCCAGATAGCCGCCGGGCGAGGCGTAGGCGTTCTGCATGTCGATGACGATCACCGCGGTCTTGTCGACCGGCAGGGCGATGGGCTCGGGCCGGGCCGGCAGCATCAGGGCGTCAGGTGTGGTCATGGGCCCAATCCTTTCGCGGGAGCGTCCCGCGGGGGTGAGCGACGCAGGTAAGACCATCGCGGAGCGGCGCGCAATCGATCGATGAACGCCGATATGAGCTTGGGACGAGAATGTCCCGGACGGCGCCCAAATCTTGGGCTAATTCAGAAACAACTTACTAAATGTCGGCCTGCCGGTCGGCCTCGTCCCCGGCCTCCTCCTCGTCCGTCCGGCGCAGCGACAGGGTCAGGACGCAGACCAGGCCGCTGGGCCGGTAGTCGATCCGCGCCTCGCCGGCCAGGTCGGACTTCAGGGTGGCGGCGATCAGGCGCGAGCCGAACCCCTTGCGCGCCGGCGGCGACACGGGGGGACCGCCGCGTTCCTCCCAATGCAGGGTCAGGCGGTGCGGCGCGCCGGGGTCGACGTGCCAGACCACCGTCACCATGCCCCCGGGAAGCGACAGGGCGCCGTATTTGCCCGCATTGGTGCCCAGCTCGTGGAACACCATCGACAGGGCCAGGGCGGCGTTCGGCGTCAGGGCCACCGACGGGCCGGCCAGGATCGTCCGGTCCAGATAGGGCTCGAGCGTCTCCTCCAGGATCTCCTGGAGGTCGGCGCCCTCCCAGACGCTGCGGGTCAGCAGGTCGTGGGCCCGGGCCAGGGCCATGATGCGCTCGTTGAAGGCGGGCAGGCCGGGCGTGTCGGCGGGACGGCCCAGGCTTTGCCGGGCCAGGGACTGCACCGTGAACAGGCTGTTCTTCACCCGGTGGTTCAGCTCGTTGATCATCAGCTGCTGGCGCTGGTGGGCCCGCAGTTCCTGGGCCTCGCGGGCCCGCAGCTGGACGGAGGCGTCGTGCAGGGCCGCGCGCACCTCGGCGATCTCCTGGAAGCGGTCCTGGATCACGGCGATCTCCTCGCCCGCCGCCACCGCCTTGGCGTCCGCCCCCAGGCCGCGCACGGCCGCCGAGATCTCGCGCGAGACCGCCAGGGCCACCGCCGCGCCGATGACCAGCAGCATCAGGCTGGCCAGGGTCAGGCCGCCCATCGACGACCAGTTGGCCCGGCTGAGCTCGGTCCGGGGCACGCCGACGATGAAGGCCCAGCCGCTGGTGGACGACCGGCTGAAGGCCGAGAGGGTGGGCGTGCCGTCCAGCGTATGGCTCAGCGTGACCCCCTCGTTGCCCCGCGCCATGGCCTCGCGCATATCGCCGGTGACCGTGTGGCCCAGGAAGCGGTCTATGTCCTTGGAGCGCGCCACCAGCGCGGCGTTGCGGTCGACGATGCTGGCCGTCCAGCTGTGCGGGATGGTCTGGCTGGTGAAGATCGTCGAGAAGGCTTGCGGCGTCTGGACATAGGCCAGGTCATGCAGCCGGCCGTCGACGATCACCGGCATGTCGATCGACACGAAGGCCGCGGCCTTTCCGCCGTCCTTGGGCAGCATCAGGTTCGAGACCGAGGTGCGGCCCGCGCGGATGGTCCGCCAGCGGTCGTCCGGCAGGCGGACCCGGGGCAGGGGGGCGCCGGGGGCGAGGTGGGTGTTGACCAGCTGCCTGTCGCCGTCGATCAGCACGATCCAGCCGTCTCCGCCCTGCACGGCCGCGCGGGCCTGGCGCTCGAAGGCGGGGATGTCGCCGGAGATCAGGGCCGGCGACACCGCCAGGGTCTGCAGGATGCTCTGGCCCTGGCCGATCTGGCGGTCGGTGGCCAGCACCAGGGCGCGGGTCGTGGCGATCAACTGCCGCTCGTAGCGGGCCCGGCTCTCGCCGAACTCGGCGCGGGCCAGCAGGGCCATGAACAGCACGGCCGGCACCACCAGGCTCAAGGCCATCAGCAGCAGGCGCCGGCGCACGGTGCCGACGGCGGGCGAGGGCGGAGGCGATGCGGGGTCTGGAGCGGCCGGGTCTTGCAAGGGCGGGCGGGCTCATCCTGCGGGCTGGCCCCAGGAGAAGGCCGCCGCCGCGCCGGGTCAAGCGGTTAGGGCGGACGCGGCCTCGGCGCGACGGCGCGACGACCTGCGGCGGCCCCGGGGGCTCTCTCGCGCACCCACGCGAAGAGGTCGGGGACTTAGGGAGATTTCACAGCATGAGCATCGTGACCATGGGACGCCGCCCACCAGGCGTCGCGCGCTTCAGGTGAACGGGCCGGCTCCGCGATGCGGGGCCGGCCTTTTTCAGGCCGGCGGAGCGAAGGCCGCCGCGGGCGCGTTGTTGTCGGCATGACCCGAACCCGCAGGACCACCATCCGCCGCACGGCGACTCCCTCCGACGCCTTCGCCCTGGCGAGCGCCAGCGCCGAACTGGCCGTCGCCTCCCTTCGCGTGATCAACGCCCGGACACCGATGATCGTCAGGGCGGTCGGCGACCCGATGCGCGGCGACTACGCCGAACTGACGCGCATGGTCTCCGAGAAGCCCCTGGCCTTCGCCCGGGGCGCAGTCGCGGCCGCGCCGAGCTGGCTGGCCCTGGCGGCGGAGTCCAACCGCTACCTGGCGGGGGCCTGGAAGGCGCCCCGTCACGGCCTCGCGCCCGCCCTGGACGCCTCGCTGGGCGCGATGGCCTTCTGGGGGCGGATGATGTCGCTGAACCTGGCCGGGTGGTCGGCGATGCTGGCCCCGGTCCACGCCGTCGCGACGGCCAACGCCCGCCGCCTGGGGGCGAAGGCTTGAAGGACCGGGCCGATCCCGCGTTTTTCCCCTAGCCGCGCGGCGGAAATGGCCCCCATCCTGGCGTCCGTTCAACCCGAAGGCGACGCCAGATCGCCTCGGACCGCGCGAGGAGACCCGTCGACCATGTCCGGACCCGCCGTCGATTTCGATCGCCTGACGACCCTGGGCGACGTCGCCCGTTATCACCACGAGGTCCGGCCCGAGGCGACGGCCCTGGTGTTCGAAGGCCGCGCGACCAGCTTCGCGGCGTTCGACCGCCATACCGACCAGGTGGCCAACGCCCTGCTGGCCGAGGGCTTGGTCAAGGGCGACCGCATCGCCTATGTCGGCAAGAACAGCGACCACTATTTCGAGCTGCTGTTCGGGGCGGCCAAGGCGGGGGTGGTGCTGGCCCCGATCGGCTGGCGGCTGGCCCCGCGCGAGATCGCCTACATCCTGGGCGACGCCGAGGCCCGCATGGTGTTCGTCGGCCCCGAGCTGCTGGCCCATGTCCGCGACGTGGCGGTGCTGATGCTGGACCACCCGGTGGTCATCGCCATGGAGGCCAACGACTACGGCCATCCGGTCTTCGAAGACTGGCGCGACGCCGCCGCCTGCGTCCGGCCGGACGCGGAGATCACGCCCGCCGACATCGCCGTGCAGCTCTATACCTCGGGCACCACGGGCCGGCCCAAGGGCGCAATGCTGACCCATGCCAACATCCTGGCCACCCGCCGGCTGGCGGCCCAGGCCGATCTGGACTGGAATCGCTGGGGCCCGGACGACGTCAGCCTGGTGGCCATGCCGGTGGCCCATATCGGCGGCACGGGCTGGGGCGTGGTCGGGTTGGTCAACGGCGCCAAGGGCGTGGTGGCCCGCGAGTTCGACCCGACCCGGGTGCTGGACTTCATCGAGAAGGACCGGGTCTCCAAGATGTTCATGGTGCCCGCCGCCCTGCAGGTCGTGGTGCGGCTGCCCCGCGCCCGCCAGGTCGACTACAGCCGCCTGACCCACATCCTCTACGGCGCCGCGCCGATCCCGCTGGAGCTGCTGCGCGAGTGCATCGCGGTGTTCGGCTGCGGCTTCGTCCAGCAGTACGGCATGACCGAGACGACCGGCACGGTGGTCTATCTGCCGCCGCAGGACCACGATCCGGCCGGCAACGACCGCATGCGCTCGGCCGGCCTGCCCATGCCCGGCGCCGAGCTGAAGATCCTCGGCGAGGACGGTCAGGCCCTGCCGCCGGGCGAGGTCGGCGAGGTGGCGGTGCGCTCGCCCGCCAACATGGCCGGCTACTGGAAGCTGCCCGAGGCCAGCGCCCTGACCATCGACGCCGACGGTTGGCTGCGCACCGGCGACGCGGGCTATCTCGACGCGGACGGCTACCTGTTCATCCACGACCGGGTGAAGGACATGATCATCTCCGGCGGCGAGAACATCTATCCGGCCGAGGTCGAGAGCGCGGTCTACGGCCATCCGCACGTGGCCGAGGTGGCGGTGATCGGCGTGCCCGACGACACCTGGGGCGAGGCGGTCAAGGCGGTGGTCGCCCTCAAGCCGGGCGCGCCCGAGGACCCGGCCGACATCATCGCCTTCGCCAGGGGCCGCATCGCCGGCTTCAAGGCGCCCAAGTCCATCGACTTCATCGCCGCCCTGCCGCGCAACGCCTCGGGCAAGATCCTGCGGCGCGAGCTGCGCGAGCCGTACTGGGCGGGCCGGAGCCGACGGGTGAACTGAATGGCGGCCGGCGGGCTGATCCCCCAACTCGTCCAGGAACTGTACCAGCCCGAGGGCGGGCCGCGCGTCGACTTCCGCCAGCCCGCCGGCGAGCCGGCCCTGGCCGCGCCGGACTCGGTGTCGTGGCGGGTGTTCAAGAACCCGGTCTCGTTGTTCGTCGGCGGGGTGACGGCGGTGATCCTGGAGCTGGCCGAGCCGCGCGTACGCACCGGCGTCTGGGAGCATTCCAGCTTCCGAACCGACCCGCTGCCGCGCCTCAAGCGCACCGGCCTGGCGGCGATGGTCACGGTCTACGGCGCGCGCTCGGTCGCCGAGAGGATGATCGCCGGCGTGCGCGGGATGCACGACAGGGTCGCGGGCGACACCCCGGCCGGGGCGGCCTATCGCGCCAACGACGTGGAACTGCTGGATTGGGTGCAGGCCACGGCCAGCTTCGGCTTCCTGGAAGCCTATCACGCCTATGTCCGCCCGCTGAGCGCCGCCGACCGCGACCGGTTCTACGCCGAGGCCGGGCCGGCGGCGGCGCTGTACGGGGCGGTCGGGGCCCCGGCCTCGGTCGCCGAGTGGGAGGCGCGGCTGGCGGCCATGCTGCCGAAGCTGGAGCGGCACGAGATCGTGTTCGCGTTCCTGGACCTGATGCGCGGGACCGCGATCCTGCCGGCCCCGCTGCGCGGCCTGCAGGGCGCGCTGATCCGGGCGGCGGTGGCGATCACGCCGGCCGAGGTGCGGGCGGTGGTCGGGCTGGGGCGCGAATGGGACTTGGGACCGATCGAGGGACGGCTGGTGAAGCTGGCCGGGGCGGCGGCGGACCGCCTGCCGATCAAGGGCTCGCCAGCGGTGGAGGCGTGCCTGAGGATGGGGTTGCGGGGGGATTATCTCTACAAAACCCTCTCCCATGGGGAGAGGGAGGGGCCCA
>Ga0065165_1000562_pt1 | contig 55318 bp, 56 predicted proteins | sample AraplaMF_Cvi_mMF_FD_63813 | JGI IMG/M metagenome (GOLD analysis project Ga0065165, IMG submission 63813) | Arabidopsis root microbial communities from the University of North Carolina, USA - plate scrape MF_Cvi_mMF (version 2) (version 3) | ecosystem: Host-associated > Plants > Roots >...
GCGGTCCGCGTCGTTGCAAATCCTCGCCATAGCGCCCGCTATGGCTGTGGTTTGCGCCTAGCGGCCCCTCCCGAATCGGAGCCATCTCGGCTCGCGGGAGTTATGCAGAGCTTCCCTAGGGCTTGCGGCGTTCCCGGTCCGGCATTCTCGCCGCTGCTGTGAACGGCAGCGGGTCGCCGGGAAGCCGGGCTGGCCAGCGCGCTGACCTGCCGCCGGTTTGCGGCTTGTCAGTTCCCAGACTTTTGCGCCTGCGCCTCAGTTTTTTGCGAGCCTGGGCTGTGCCACACTCATTGCAAGCCGTTGCACGGCGTCTTTGGGGGCATCGCAATGAAGATCCTGGTGGCCGTTGACGGCAGTGTCTACAGCAAGCGCATGCTGGCCTATCTGTCCGCCCATGATGAGTGGTTGGGCGGCGCCCATGAGTACACCGTGGTGCATGTGGTGCCGGCCGTGCCGCCGCGTGCGGCCGCGGTGCTGGACAAGGCCGTGCTGACCGACTACTACGACGACGAAGCCGCCAAGGTGCTCAAGCCGATCCGCGCCTTCATGGACAAGCGCGGCATTGACGCCAAATATGTCGTCAAGACCGGTCATGCCTCCGACGCCATCACGGCAGTCGCGGCCAAGGGCAAGTTCGATCTGCTCATGATGGGCTCGCACGGCCATACGGCCCTGGGCAAGCTGGTGCTGGGGTCGGTGGCCACCAAGGTGATGGCGCACTGCGAGGTGCCCGTCCTGCTGATCCGCTGAAGCGCTGCGGCCGGACGACCGAGTTGACGGCCTCGCTGACGACGGGCTGCTCACTGCTCAGCGGATCAGCTCCCGCTCGACCGCCAATGAGGCTGCAACCCCTCGGTGGTCGTGAACACAGTCCAAGGCGACGGTGAGCCGCAACAGTCAGGTGCGGCGCGCAGTCATCCAGGACAGCGGAGAGTCGATCGCCGCCACCGGCGTGCTCTGCGATTCCAGCCCGTAGTCGCTGCGCCGGAAGTCCTCATATTCGCTGGCATCACCAAAGCTGGCTTCCATGCCGAACGCCGTGCCCATGTCGGCCGGTTCGGGCTCATGGGTGGCGGGACTATTGCGGCGGAACAGGCGCAGGGCGGAGGCGATTCGCATGATGGACCTCGTCAGAAAGCACGGGGTAGCACGGGGGTGAGTGCAGAGCGCCTGGGTGTGTGAGGGCCGCTGCTATGCCACAGTGTGAGGGAAGTTGTCGTCAGGCAAATCCCCAAATCGGGTGGCGTCGACAAGGTCGTACACAAATCCACACAATTTGGATCGCCAGTGCGACAAGCTGCAGCGAAATAACCACTCACCCTACTTTGGTAGGAGCCCCCCTGGCTTCGGGGTTCACTATGCTTCGGCACTTGCGCCCAAAGCGCCGGTTTGTGCACTTTTTCATGTCCCCGTTGATCCATCGTTCGCTGACCTGGTCCATCGTCGGCACTGTCGTCTTGATGTCCACCTGGTTGGCCGGCAACGTCCAGACCGCGCATGAGCGTCGAGGCCCGCCCCTGGTGGCCGCTTCCAACGCCGCCAGTGGTTTGCGCCCAGCCCTGCCCGCCCCGCGCGCCCAGGCAGTGCCGGCCAAGCCTGAGGTGCAGGGTCAGGTGCAGCTGGCGACCAAGCGCTAAGCGCTGCTTTTCATCCGGGTTCAGCGGCCGTCACCATCCACTTTCAGGGCGACGCAGCCTCCTGCAGCGCCTCGCGCGCGCCGGCGCCCAGCGCTTCTCCGATTTCATCCAGCAACGACGGCGGTGCTCCGCTGCCGGCGTCTGCATCCCCGCCCAGCTTCCACTGGTGCCAATACAAGGCCACGTCCACATGCACGTCGGGCCGAAGCACCTGGAGCTCTCCCCGATCCAGTAACGGACGGACCTGTAGCTCGGGCGCCACACCCACCCCCCAGCCCATGCGAACCGCCTGCACATAGGCCTCGCTGGACGGGACATAACGCGCGTTAAGCCGCGCAGCCCTCAGGCCCAGCGCTTGGCGCACCCATTGCTGCTGGGTATCGTCCTTGCGGTTGAAAACCAGAAAAGGCACCTGGGCCACCGCTGCGGCGCCCAGGCCTTGCGGCAACTCGCGGCTGATGAAGCCGGGGCTGGCCACCGCCACGTAGCGCATCACCCCCAGCGGCTGGGCCACGCACCCCCGCAAGGCCTGGCGGACGGTGGTCACGCAGCCCAAAACCTCTCCCTGGCGCAACCAGTCATGGGTGAAGTCCTGGTCATCCACCACCAGCTCCAGTCCGAAGCCTTCGCGCAACCCACGTTGAACCAGTGGATCGAGCGCGGGCAGCACCCAGGTGGCGAGGCTGTCCGCATTGACTGCGATGGCCAGCCGCTCGGGCGAGGCGCGAACACCGAGCTCCCGCACCACGTCGGACCGCAGGGCGTGAAGCTGCCGGGCATAGCGCAGCAGCCGTTTGCCCGGCTCAGTCAGCCGCAGTGGGCGGGATCGCACCACGAGCAGTTGCCCCACCTGGGCTTCCAGGCTTCTTAGACGCTGCGACACCGCACTTTGCGTGATGGCCAGCGTCTCGGCGGCGCGCTCGAAGCTGCGTTCGTCGGCTAATGCGGCCAGGCAATCCAAGCCTGCGGCGTCGAGGTCTTTCATAAGCGGCCCTAATGATCCCGCTGAGATATTAATCTCGCTTCATGAAGAAGGGGGGGCCGACCACAATCCCGCCTTCGACCCGACCCCGGCCGCTGGCCCAACTCGCCCTTCACATGTCCACGGCTTCCACCGCGCTCCTTCAAGGCTGGCTGACCGGCGCCGGGCTGATCGTGGCCATTGGCGCCCAGAATGCCCTGGTGTTGCGCCAGGGCCTCATGCGCCAGCACGTGGCTCCGGTGGTGATGGTGTGCGCCTTGTCGGATGTGCTGCTGATCGTTGTTGGCGTGTTTGGCCTCGGCAGCCTGGTGGCCGCCAGCCCGCTACTGATGACCCTGTTCCGTTACGGCGGGGCGGCTTTCCTGCTGGCTTATGCCTTTGCCGCCGGCCGCCGGGCCCTGGCCCCCAAGGCGGGCCTGCAAGCCCAGGTGGGGAGCGCCAGCCTGGGCACGGTGCTGGGCAGCACACTGGCCATGACCTACCTGAATCCGCACGTCTATCTGGATACGGTGGTCCTGCTCGGGACGCTCGGCGCCCAGCAGCCGCAAGCGAGCCGGGTGCCGTTTGCGGCGGGCGCGGGGCTTGCTTCGGTGATGTGGTTTTCGCTGCTGGGCTTCGGCGCGGCAGCGGTGGCGGCGCCCCTGCGCCGCGCGGCGGTCTGGCGCGGCATCGACGCCGTGATCGCTCTCGTCATGGCCTGGCTCGGCCTGCAACTGTTGCTGCGCCCACTGGGCTGAAGAAGGAGTTCTCCATGAAAGTCATCGTCCTGGGCGCCGGCATCATCGGCGTGCACACGGCCTGGTATCTGCTGGATCAGGGTCACGACGTGGTGGTGGTGGACCGGCAACCGGACGCCGCGCTGGAGACCAGCTTCGCCAACGGCGCACAGATCTCCGTGTGCTTCTGCGAGCCCTGGGCCAACGCCGGCGCGCCCTTCAAGGTGGCCAAATGGCTGCTGCGCGACGACGCGCCCCTGCTGTTCCGCCCCCGGCTGGATCCGGCGCAGTGGCGCTGGGGCCTGTCCTTCCTGGGCCAGTGCACCACCGCGGCCTTCGAGCGCAACGTGGAGCAACTGGTGCACCTGGGGCGCTACAGCCACGAGTCGCTCCGGGCCCTGGTGGCGCAGACCGGGATCGAATACAACCGGCTGGAGCGGGGCATCCTGCATTTCTTCGGCAGCGAGGCAGATTTCGAAGCCGGCGCGCAGGGCGCTGAAATCATGCGCCGTCACGGCGTGGACCGCCGTGTGCTGTCGCGAGAAGAGGTGCTGGCCATCGAGCCGGCCTTGCGCAACGCCGCCCAGTACGTCCATGGCGGCACCTACACCCCCAGCGACGAGTCGGGCGACGCCCGCGTCTTCACGCAGGCCCTGGCCCGTCTGGCCGAGCGCCGTGGCGCGCAATTCCTCTGGAACCACGACATCGAGGTGCTGCAGCCGCAGGCCGGCGCAAAGGGCCAGGAGGTTGCCGGCGTCAAGGTGACGCACCGCGAGACGGGGCAGTCCCAATGGCTCAAGGGCGACGCCTACGTGATGGCACTGGCCTCCTACGCCCCGGGGCTGATGAAGCCGCTGGGCGAGACGCTCAACATCTACCCCGCCAAGGGTTACTCGGCCACCATGCGCCTGCTCAAGCCGGAGATGGCCAGCACCATCTCGCTGCTGGACGATGCCCGCAAGATCGCCATCTCGCGCCTGGGCGACCATGTGCGGATTGCCGGCACCGCTGAACTGGTGGGCCTGGACACGTCGCTCGACAGCCCCACCTCCAAGGTGCGCTGTGAATCCCTGGTGCGGCGTTACGAGGAACTCTTCCCTGGGGTGGCGGACACCACCGCGCCGAATTTCTGGACCGGCCTGCGGCCCAGCACGCCCACCAACGTGCCCTACATCGGCCGCAGCCAGAAGGCGTCCAACCTCTGGATCAATGCCGGCCATGGCACGCTGGGATGGACCCACGGCGCCGGCTCCGGGCGGGCGCTGGCGGCGCTGATCAGCGGACAACGCCCCGAACTGGACTTTGCCTTCTACGGCGATGCGTTGCCGGCCGCCACTCCCAGGACGATGGTCACCGCCTGATCCGCCCTGGTGCCTGATTTGCCGGATGGGTGAATCGTGCCCAGCCCGCGCGGCACCCGCCGGCGGGCTGGAGGCTAGAATCCGCGCCCCTTCTGAACCCTTTGATCGCCGCCGCGGCCCGCGCTGCCGGCGGCGCAACGGCTTGCACCATGGCTTCCTCGTCCAGCGCCCTGCCGCGCGACATCTGCGCGATTGACTTCGGCACCTCCAACTCCGCGGTGTCCGTGCCCGACTTCGCCAGCCGCTCCGGCATGCGCCTGGTGCCGCTGGAAGGCCAGCACACGACCATGCCAACGGCGGTGTTCTATTTCGCCGAAGGCCGCCACGATGCGGACGGCCCACCTCGCGCCTTCGGCCGGGCTGCCATGGCCGCCTATGAGGAAGGCACGGACGGGCGCCTGATGCGCTCGATGAAAAGCATCCTGGGCTCCAGCCTGATCGACCAGGTGACCGATGTGGGCGGCGGACGCGGCGTGAAATACGCCGACATGCTGGCGGGCTATCTCAAGCACCTGCGCCGCCAGGCCATCCAGGACGGCGTGGAGCCGCGCCGCGTGGTGCTGGGCCGCCCGGTGTACTTCGTGGACGAAGACCCGGCACGCGACGCGGCGGCGCAGCAGTCGCTCACGGCGGCCGCACGGGCGGTCGGGTTTGAAGAGGTGCAGTTCCAGTTCGAACCCATTGCGGCGGCCTTCGACTATGAGCAGCAGGCCACCCGCGAGCAGCGGGTACTGGTGGCCGACATTGGCGGCGGCACCTCCGACTTCTCGCTCGTGCGGGTGGGGCCGGATCGCATCCGGCGCCTGGACCGCCGCGACGACATCCTTGCCAACCACGGGGTGCACATTGCCGGCACCGACTTCGACCGGCACATCGAGTTGGCCGGCATCCTGCGCGAATTCGGCTACCGCGCCCTCGGGCCGGCCAAGGCAGGGCAGCCGCCACGGGAGGTGCCCAGCGGCATCTACTTCGATCTGGCCACCTGGCACCTCATCAACACCTGCTACAGCCCTCAGCGGGTCATGGAGCTGCGCAACATGAAGCCGTTCTACGGCGATGGGCGGCACCACCAGCGCCTCATGACGGTGCTGGAAGAGCGCCTGGGCCATGAGCTCGCCCATCGGGCGGAAGACGCCAAGATTGCCGTCTCCGGCGGCGGCGGATGCGACATCGACCTGGGTCTGATTGAATCCGGGCTGTCGGTGGCCCTGAGCGAGGAAACCGCCGTGGGTGCGCTGCAGTCCGACATCGAACGCATCGCCGCCGCAGGCCGCGAGACCGTGGCCATGGCCGGCCTCACGCCGGCGGATGTGGATGCGCTGTACTTCACCGGCGGCTCGACGGGCCTGCGCCTGCTCGCGCAGCGCATCGCCGCCGATTACCCGGCGGCCTTGCAGGTGCGCGGCGACCGCTTCGCTTCGGTTGCAACAGGGCTGGGCCTGCACGCCGCCCGGCTGTTCGCCGCCAGCTGAGGCGCCTGATCGAGCGCGTCACAAGCTGGCGCGCGCCCTGAACGCGGCGGTGAACCGCTGCGCGAAGTGGCGCCCAGAGGCCGCCAGGGCGGTGTGATCGTCAGACGCCTCCTTGGTGCGCGCAGCGCTTCAGCGCCGGCCGTGCGGCGGCCCACGACGGGGCCCGGCGGGGCGGCCGCCCGCGGCGCGCGCTTGCGGACGCGGCTGCGACACATCGGCCAGCAGCAGGCTGGCGCGGACCAGGCTCTCCACCGCTTCTTCCAGTTCCTCGGGCGGCTCCAGGCTTTCGATCTCCTCCAGCAAGGCGTCCGCGTCTTCCAGGTCGTCCGGGTCCAGATGCATGTAGAGCTGCGCCAGCGGCTCGGTCAGCTGGCCTTCGTCCAGGTTCATCAGGCCCGGGAAGACATCGGCGGCCAGCGCAAAGCCGGCCACCCAGGGCAGCACCGTGTCGGAGGGTGACGCATCCTCGTCAAGCTCGAAGACCCACGGATCGAACCACTGGCGGTCGTGGATCGCCTGGCGCAATTCGCCATGCCGGCGCTGGACCAGATGCAGCAGATCCTGGTCGTCGCCATCTGCGCGCGCCTGGCCTTTCTCGCTGTCGAGCACCCACGGCCACCAGGCCGACAGGGCCACCGGCCTGGGCTGCAGGATGACGCCCACCAGGAAGCCGTCCAGCATCGACACGTCCAGCGGCTCCGTGGGCCCGGCCGCCTCGTCCAGCAGCGACTGCAATGCTTCCAGGTCCTCGTCGCTCCACGGCTCAGGCGGGGCACTGGGCAGGGGGCGCGAGGAAGGAGCGGTGCTGCGTCCCTGCGGTGTGGGGGCGCCGTAAGCCGGGGCCGCGCCGCGACGACCGGCCCCGGCCTTGTCGTGAAGCGCACCTTCCTGAGCAGCCGGCATGCGGTGGTCTGTGTGGGGCTCCGAGCGAGCGCTGGAGCGCTGAGCCTTGGGCGGCGCCGAGGGGCGGGCTGCCTTGGCGGACGGGCGTGCCGGTCCAGGCTTGCCGGCAGGCCGCGGTGCCGCACCAGCCGACGGGCGGGATGAGGGTTTCTTGGATGACGGCTTCTGGTCGCTCATCGCCGCATTATCCGGGAGCGGCCTCGCGGTGCGCCGCTTTCATCCGTCCAGGCGCGTTGACGGCCTAGCCCTATTTTTGTCGGTCATCCCACCTACTGGGGATGGAGGGAACTCAGGGTTCGCCCTAGAGTAAGCCTCAAGCACCCCTGCCGGGGTGCACCGATCCCAACGACGTCCTTTCTAGGACTTGCAACGCCCGGTCAGCCTGCTGGTCGGGCGTCCTTTTTTGTGCAGCCGCACCGCGTGAAGTGCTGGCGGGGCGGCGAGCGACAGGCGCCTGGGTCACGGCGCAAAACCGTCGCGCATGGCCTGTTTCAGGTGGTCCACCAGCAGTCGCACGCCCTGCGAGGGATGGCTGCTCCAGGGATGGATGGCATAGATCGAGTCGCCAAAAAAGCCGGCGACGCGCCACTCGGGCAACACCTCCACCAACGCCGCCTGCCGCAGCGCCTCGCGTGCGCTGAAATCGGGCAGCAGGGCCAGGCCCAGGCCGGACAAGGCCGCGTCCCGCAGTACCTCGCTGTTCCCCGCTCTAAAAAGCCCTTGCACCGGTACCCGCAGGCGTTCCTCCGGCACCTGCCGGTGCTCGAAGAACCACTGCGCCGGCCCGGCCCGCAGGTAAGGCAGGCAGCGGTGCTGCGCCAGCTCGGCCGGGTGCCGAGGTGTGCCGAAGCGTGCAAGGTAGGCCGGGCTAGCCAGCAGCAGCGCCCGGGAGGCGCACAGCCGGACCGCCACATGGGTGTCGGGCGGCTGGCTGGTGTGCCGGATCGCCAGGTCGAAGCCTTCCTGCGCCAGCGGCACCAGCCGGTCCGACAGGTCCAGCTCGATGCGCAGTGCGGGAAAGCGTTCAAAGAAGTCCACCAGCGCCGGCGCCACGTGCTGGCGACCCAGCGCCACCGGTGCCGTGACCCGCAACACGCCGCGCGGCATGCCGGCCGCCTCGCGCGCTTCGGTCAGGCTCCGATTGAGCAGCGCCAGGCCCGGTTCGGCCTGCTCCACCAGCCGCAAGCCGGCCTCGGTCAGGCGGACTGAACGCGTCGTGCGTTGCACCAGTTGCTGCGCCAAATGGTGCTCAAGCTCGGCGACCCGCTGACTGATCGCCGCCTTGGACAGCCCTAGCCGCTGCGCCGCCTTTGTGAAGCTGCCCAGTTGGGCGACTGCCACCAAGGCATGCAACTGCGACCACAAGCCTTCATCTCGCAGTTCCGCGCGCGGGGCCAAGGCGGTTGGCGAAGCCAGGGGCGCTGCAGGCGGAACCGTGGGGGTGCCTCGCGGCGGGACGTTCGAGCGGGTCATGATTGTTCAGTTTACTGAACAGTGTGGACGCTGCAGCGGCCTAGGCAGCGAGAAGCCCGCTGCCTAGACTGGACACCACGCAGCAGCGGCTTGGCCGCGCGCGAACGCTTCCCGGAGACATCCATGAGTGAACCCATCCCCTTTACCGACCCTGCGGACATCACCCACTTCATTGGCGGCGAACGCCGGGCCGCCACGTCCGGGCGGAGCCAGGCGGTGTACCACCCGGCCAGTGGCGCCGTGGCGCGCCAGGTGCAGCTGGGCAGCGTGGAGGATGTGCAGGCCGCCGTCGCCTCGGGCCTGGCCGCCTTTCCGGCCTGGGCCGACGCTCCGCCGCTGCGGCGCGCGCGCGTGATGTTCAGGTTCCTGGAACTGCTGAACCAGCACCGGGACCGCCTCGCCGCCATGATCACCGCCGAGCATGGCAAGGTGTTCACCGATGCGCAGGGTGAAGTCACGCGCGGCATCGACATCGTGGAGTTCGCCTGCGGCGTGCCGCAACTGCTCAAGGGCGACTACACCGAGCAGGTGTCCACCGGCATCGACAACTGGACCATGCGGCAGCCCCTGGGCGTTGTGGCCGGCATCACGCCCTTCAATTTTCCGTTCATGGTGCCGATGTGGATGGCGCCGCTGGCCATTGCCACCGGCAATGCCTTCATTCTCAAGCCCAGCGAACGGGACCCATCGCCCAGCCTGCTGATGGCGGAACTCTTCAAGCAGGCAGGCCTGCCCGACGGCATCTTCAACGTCCTGCAGGGGGACAAGCAGGTGGTGGATGCGCTGCTCACCCACCCGGATGTCAAAGCCCTGAGCTTCGTGGGCTCCACGCCCATTGCGCAGTACATCTACGAGACCGGCGCCCACCACGGCAAGCGCGTCCAGGCCTTGGGCGGCGCCAAGAACCACATGGTGGTGATGCCGGATGCGGATGTGGACCAGGCCGTCGATGCGTTGATCGGTGCCGCCTACGGCTCGGCCGGCGAGCGGTGCATGGCCATCTCCGTGGCCGTGCTGGTGGGCGATGTGGCTGACAGGATCGTTCCTCGCCTGGCCGAGCGTGCCCGCGAGCTCAAGGTCAAGGACGGTATCCACCTGGATGCTGAAATGGGCCCCATCGTCACCCGGGAGGCCCGTGACCGCATCGAGGGCTATATCGGCCTCGGGGTGGAGGAGGGCGCCTCGCTGGTGGTGGACGGACGCGGCCTGCGCGTCGCGGGCCACGAGAACGGCTTCTTCACCGGCGCGACCTTGTTCGACCATGTGCAGCCGCACATGCGCATCTACCGCGAAGAGATCTTCGGCCCCGTGCTGGCCTGCGTGCGGGTGGAGGGCCTGGCCGATGCGCTGGCGCTGGTGAACCAGCATGAATTCGGCAACGGTGTGGCCTGCTTCACCAGCGATGGCAACGTGGCCCGCGAGTTTGCGCGCCGTGTGCAGGTCGGCATGGTGGGCATCAATGTGCCGATCCCGGTGCCCATGGCCTGGCAAGGCTTCGGTGGCTGGAAGAAGAGCCTGTTTGGCGACATGCATGCCTATGGCGAGGAAGGCGTGCGCTTCTACACCCGTCAAAAGAGCGTGATGCAACGCTGGCCGTCCACCATCGCCAAGGGGCCGGAGTTCGCGATGCCCGTCAGCCGCTGAGGCACGGGGGGGCGGGGGAGCCGGGCCACGGCCGAGGTGTATCCTCCCCACCCATGCTGGAGCCTGCTGAACAGTTGCCCGACGACCTCCCTTTGGGGGACTGGCTGGATCGCGCGCGCGTGGCGCAGCGCGAAGCCCGCCTGCAGGAAGGGTTGCGGCTGGCCACCTATGTGTGGGACCGCGCGGACGCGGAAGGCTTCATCAACGAGCAGGCCGAGGCCGGCAAGCTGCGCAGCTATTTCCTGCTGCGCCTGGGCGACCTGACCGGCATGCTGGAGGCCGGTGGCCGCGCACTGGCGCTGCTGCGGCCGCTCGGCCCATCGGTGTCCCTGTGCGAGTTGCTGCGCTGGATGAGCCTGGCGGCTTGTGAGCTGGGCGACTATGAGCAAGGGCTGGCCTGCGCCCACGAGGGCCTGCAGCAGGCCATCGAACTGGGCGACCCGCGCCTGCGCGCCGTGGCCCTGAACGGGCTGGGTGCCTGTTTCGAGCGCATGGGCGACCCCTGGCAGGCCGAACGGCTGATGGGCGAAGCCGCCGGCATGCTGCGCGACGCAGCCACGCCCTACGAGCGGGTCATCACCCTCACCAACTTGTGCACGGTGGCGCTGGGCGCCTACCACCTGCAACGCGACGGCGCGGCGCCGGAGCAGGCGCCTCGCACGCTGGAGCGGGCGCTGGAGCTGGCGCGGCAGGCACGGCCGTTCTCCCTGCAGCTGGGCGACCCTTATGCCATCGCGCTCACCGCCACCAACTTCGCCGAGGTGCTGCTGCTGATGGGCCGCCTTGATGAGGCGGAGCCATTGCTCCAGGAGGCGCTGGACAGCGCCGTGCGCGTGGGCTTTCATCTGCTGGAGTGGCGCCTGCGCTGCACGCAGGCCGAGTTGCTGCTGGCGCGCGGGCGGGCCAGCGAGGCCTGGCAGGATCTGCAGGCGCTCCTGGCGGAGCTTTCGGCCTCCTCGGGGCAGCGGGGCGACGCTGCTGCCGCACCGTCGGGCGCCGCCGCGCTGGCCGGTTTGTCAGGGCTGCCCGACCTGTCGGCCGGCGTGGCCACCATGGGCGCGGCGCTGGATCGTCTTCCCCCCTTCATCCATCTGCGGCTGCATCAGGTGTCCTATCGCGCGGCGAAGGCGCTGGCCCTGCTGGGGCCGGCCCTGTGGCATCTGGAGTCGGCCCGGGCGGTGGAACGCCGCCGCGGCGTGCTGCAGCTGATGGCGCAGTCACAGTACTTCGTCTCGCGCCTGGAGGCGGAATTCAACGTGGACGGCGGGGCCTGCGCGGACCGCGACCCGGCCGCCTTTCGCGACCCGCTGACGGGGCTGGGCAACCGGCGCTGCCTGGAAACCCGCCTGCCGCCCCTGCTGCGGGCGGCGGAGCAGGACGAGCGGCCGCTGACGGTGGCGCTGATCGACGCGGACGGGCTGGCCTTGATCAACGAACGCCACGGCACGGACGTGGGCGACCGGGTGCTGCAGGACCTGGCTCAGCTGCTTCGTGAGAACACCCGCACCAGCGACCTGGCCCTGCGCTGGAGCGGAGAAGAATTCCTGATCGTCTTCCCGGACACCATTGCGGACCGCGGCTTCGAGGTCTGCGAACGCATCCGCGCCAGTGTCTCGGTCCATCCCTGGCAGCGCCTCTCGCCGGGCCTGGACGTGACGCTCAGCATGGGGCTGGCCAGCGCGCCGCCGTATGCCACCGACCTCTTGATTGCACGCGCCACGCAGGCGGTGCAGCGGGCCAAGCACCTAGGACGGAACCGGGTCGCCCTGGCCTGAGCCGGCGGGCGGCCGCCGGTCCATGTCGGCCGCCTCCACCGCCTGGACCACGTTGCGGCCCTGGGCCTTGGCGCGGTAGAGCGCTTCGTCGGCCCGGCGCAGCACGTCCGCCGGGTCCTCATCCGTCGCCACCGACTCGGTGATGCCAAAGCTCGCGCTCAGCGGCCAGCTCTGGCCATTCCAGCTGAACTCGCTGCGCTCCAGCAGATGGCGCATGCGTTCCGCCACCAGGGCCGCGCCGGCGATGTCGGTGTAGGGCAGCAGCGCGCAGAACTCCTCGCCGCCCAGCCGCCCCAGCAGGTCCACCTCGCGCAGGCATGGCTGCAACAGGGCCACCAAGGCCTTGAGCGCCGCGTCCCCGGCGGCATGGCCGAGGGTGTCATTGAGTTGCTTGAAGCGGTCCATGTCCAGCAGCACCAGCGCATAGGTGTGGCCCCGCTGGACCCGGTGATGTTCACGCGCCATGGCTTCGGCCAACGCCCTGCGGTTCAGGGCGTCCGTCAACGGGTCCCGCAGGGTCAGCCGGCGGATCTGCAGCACCAGCTTCATCAGCAGCAAAAACGCCAGCGTGCCGTTGAGGGCCAGGGCAAGCACCAGGGCCGTCCACAACCAGGCAATGCTGAACTGGCTGTGCAGGTCCAGGGCCTCGGCCCCGGACGGCGACATCGTGGCCACCAGCGGCCGGGCCAGCAGCAGCAGCCCCACCAGCAGGAAGGGAACGCCGAACATGGCGGCCAGCCCCGGGCGCAGTTCCCGAGCGCGCAGCAAGCGGTAGGTGTCGCGGGCGGACAGCAGGCACAGCAGCCCCATGGTGCCATCCAGCAGCATGAGGTGGGCCACGCCGCCCGGGCCGGCCGGCAGGCGCGTCAGCAGGCCGGTCACCACGAGCACCAGCACGGCGATCGGCAGCCACCGCACGGGCCGTTCCGCCATCAGCGGTACCGCCAGCCGGATCAGCCCGAAGGCACCCAGCAGCATCAAGTCGGCGCCCATGTCCAGCCAGCGCGGGTCGGCCTCAGGCGTGCGCAGCAACAGCAGGGCCCCGCCTTGCAACGCGTTGGCAAAGGCCAGGCACAGGCAGGCGGCGGAAGACTCGCGCAGGCCGGCGGCAATCAGCAGCCAGATCACCAGGGCGACGCTGAACACGGCCACCAGGGCGGCGATCATGCTGACCGGATCGGTCGCCGGCATCATGCCGGTTCTCCTTGCAGGGGGGCCCGCTGCACACGGTTGCGCCCGCGTGCCTTGGCCGCATACATGGCGGCATCCGCCCGGGCCATGGCGTCCTTGCCATGGGCGTCGCCCAGCCGCATGGCCGCCACGCCGAAGCTCGCGCTCATGGGCCAGATCTTGTCCACCCAGGTCAGCGGGCGCTCCTGCAGCAGCCGCCGCAGGCGCTCGGCCACCAGCAAGGCGCCGGCTTCGTCGGTGTCGGGCATCAGCACGGCGAACTCCTCGCCACCCACCCGGCCAAAGCAGTCGGTGGTGCGCAGCGCCTCTCCGAGCACTTCGGCCAGGTGATGCAGTGCGGCGTCGCCGCCGGCATGGCCCAGTTCGTCATTGATGCGCTTGAAATGGTCCACATCCAGCAGCACCAGCGCGTGGGTTCGGCCCCGGTCCACCTGCGACTGCAGGCGCTGCAGGTGCTCTTCGATGGCCCGGCGATTGAGCAGCCCGGTCAACGGGTCGCGCCGGGTCAGGTGGCGCACGCGCGCAATCAGCCGTTGCAGCACCAGGGCGATCAGGCCGGTGGTGACCGACAGATTGACCACCAGGCGCACCAGCGCCAGCGGAGCGTTCGTCGTCAGGCCTGCCAGCCCCAGGCCCGCCGGCACCCAGCCAAGCAGGCCGCTGGCGCGCCACAGCGCGGCGCCGGCCAGCACGAGGTAGGGCATCAGCAGCAGCAGGGTCACGGGCCGCCGGAATCCGGCTCCCCGCAAGATGTCCGCGCCGGCCATCAAGGCCAGCACCGCGGCGAAGACGTTGGAGATGGCCCGCGCGGCCGTGAGGTCCGGATACACCACGGCATGGGCCGCCAGGCCCACCAGCACCACGGCCACCACATCGTTGAGCTGATGCCGCAGCCGCATCAGGCCGCGCACGCCTGCCGTCAGCAGGCCGGCACAGATCAAGGTCACCGGCAGGCCGAGCAGCGGCTCCAGGGCGGGCGGCACCGTGGGCCACCAAACGATGGCCAGCAGGCCGTGATGCAGTGCCAGGCGGCGCGAGGCGCGAGGGGCAATGCGCAGAACCTCGCCCAGCAGCAGCCAGACCCCGCAGGCGAACACGTCGACCACGGTGATCACGAGCAGCAGGGTCGCGGCGTCCAGGGTCGGCATTCGCGCCATCATCGCAAAGCGCCCGCCAGCGCACAATCACGACCCCTCGGGCAGGTGGTCAACCGCGTCCGGTGAACCTTGGACACACCGGCCTTGGCGCGATGTCGCCTCCGTGCCAGCGCCGTGCGTCCCGGCCGCGCCGGGCGGGACGCGGCCGGTCAGCGCCGCTCGACCAGTACCGGCGTCAAGGCCATGGCCGTGCGCACCCGTTCAGCGGCGGCACGTGCATCGTCTCGGGAAGAGAACGGGCCCGCCTGCAGGCGGTGCAACTGCTTGTCCTTGAAGATGGTCAGCATGGGGGCCATCCAGTCCAGGCTCTTGTTGAACTGCTCGCGCAGCGTCTCCGCGCCTTCAAGGCGGGAAAACGCGCCCAGCTGCAGCCAGAAGCCCGGGGACGCGGCCACCTGCATGCGGGGCAGCGTCGCGTCCGGCGCCAGCGTCGGCGAGGCGGCCGGCAGGTCCTTGGCGCTGTCCAGGTCGGTGCCCGGCGGCAGGGCCACGACCGGGATGGGGACCATCCCCGTGCTGCCGCTGATGGCCGACCCGGCGCTCGTAGCGCCACTCACGGACGTGTTGGCCGCCGCAGCCGGCACGGAGACGGCGCTGGCGGCTCCGGGCCGCAAGCTGTCAGCGACCGGCGTCACCGGGGTGTTCCGGGCCGTTGTCACCTCGGGCGCTGCAGTGGGGCCTGGCCGCTGCGGCACGCCGCGCAACTGGCCTGTGGTGGTGATCTCCGGCGCGCCGCTGGGGGTCGCCGCGGCATACACCGGCACGTCCGGCGCCGGGTCCCCCGGCTGGGCAGGCATGTCCTTGCCGCGCAGCCAGGCGCCGGTGCGGATGTCCTCATAGGTGATGCGCTCCACCTCCACCTGGGCCACCCCACGCAGCAGGTCCAGCTTCAGGGCGGCGGTATAGCTCAGGTCGATGATGCGGCTGCTGTGGAAAGGCCCGCGATCATTGATGCGCACGATGACTTCCCGGCCGTTCTTCGGGTTGCGCACCCGCGCGTAGCTCGGGATGGGCATGGTCGGGTGCGCCGCCGTCATCGCATACATGTTGTAGAGCTCGCCGCTGGCCGTTGGCCGGCCGTGGAACTTGCGGCCGTACCAGGAGGCCAGGCCCCGCTGCACCAGCTGGTCGTCGTCGGTCAGCGGTTCATAACGCTGGCCGGCCACGGCATAAGGCTTGTTCGGCCCGCCCTTGCGGATGCTTTCCAGGCGGGGCAGGGCGTCGGGCACCTTGTCGAGGTCGGCCGGCACCACGGCCTCAGGGCCGTCCTTGGACGGCCATTGGGTCACCTTGGGGCTTGCGGTGCCCGGCGTGGTCGGGCGGTTGGGGGCGGGACCACGGCTGGCACAGGCGGCCAAAAGCAGGGCACTCGTCAGGACGGCCAGGCGCTGGCCGGCGGGGCGGGCTTCAAACATGGGCGCAACCCTAGCAATGCGGGCCGGTTTTGCCAAGGTTATGCTCCACGGGTTCGAGCATTCGAACGATTGGTTTCCAACGACCACCCACATTCGTCCCGCCATGAGCTCCTACATCTTCCCCCCCGCCCCACAGGCCAGCGTGGCCGTGCGAGGCTCCGATGCCCGTTACGCCGTCAGCCGCATCTTCTGCGTGGGCCGCAACTACGCCGCACACGCCCGGGAGATGGGGAGTGACCCCGACCGCGAGCCGCCGTTCTACTTCACCAAGCCCGCCAGTGCCCTGGCCCCCTCGGGCGGCACCATCCCGTACGCCCCAGGCACCAAGAACCTGCACTATGAGATGGAACTGGTGGTGGCCATTGGCAAGCCGGTGTTCCGTGCCACGCCGGAACAGGCCGCCGATGCGGTCTGGGGCTATGCCGCGGGCCTGGACATGACCCGTCGTGACCTGCAGAACGAAGCCAAGGCCATCGGCCGTCCGTGGGACCTGGGCAAGGGCTTCGAGCATTCCGCCGTGATCACGCCGCTGGTGCCGCGCAGCGAGCTGGGCGAGCTGAAAGCCGGCGCCATCACGCTGAGCGTCAATGGCAAGGAGAAGCAGCGTGGCGACCTGTCCGACATGATCTGGAGCATTCCCGAGCTGGTGGCCAACCTGTCGCAGTTCTATCACCTGGAAGCCGGCGACCTGATCTACACCGGCACGCCCGAAGGCGTCGGCCCGGTCAAGCCTGGCGACACCATCGAGGGTGTCATCGAGGGCTTTGGCACGCTGAGCATCACGATCGGCGACGCTGAATAACCACCGCTGAATAACCACCGCTGAAGATCGCTGCGATGTTTGACCACAACGAGAGCCTGGCCGAAGCGCGTGAGCGCAACATCCGCGATGCCCTGTTCGAGGACATCGGCCGCGCCGACTGGACTGCACGGCTGGTGCCGGCCGCTCGGCCGGTGCAGGCCCATGTCCGCGTCCGGGAAGTCGCCGTGCTGTGTGGGCGTGAGTGGTTCGAGGGCGTGTTCCGCGCCCTGGACCCGGCCAGCCGCATCACCTGGCTCTACGACGAGGGCGCCGACATGGCCGCGGATACCGTCGTCTGCCGGATCGAGGCCGACGGCCGCGCCCTGTTGTCGGCGGAGCGGCCCGCGCTGAACTTCCTGCAGCTGCTCTCGGGCACCGCGACGACGACGCGCGCGCATGCACGCGCCATCGAGGGCGCCAGTCCCAATCCCAAGGGCTGCGTGGTGCTGGACACCCGCAAGACCTTGCCTGGGCTGCGCCTGGCTCAGAAATATGCGGTGCGTGTGGGCGGTGGCGCGAACCAGCGGCTCGCGCTGTATGACGGCATCCTGATCAAGGAGAACCACATCGCCGCGGCCGGTGGCGTCACGCAGGCATTGCAGCAGGCCCAGGCACTGCAGGCCGGCGTGTCGATCCAGGTGGAGGTCGAGACCCTGGACCAGCTGCGTGAGGCACTCGCGGCGGGCGCGGTGAGCGTGCTGCTGGACAACTTCACCGAGGCCATGATGCGTGAGGCCGTGGCCATCAGTGCCGGCCGTGCGCTGCTGGAAGTGTCCGGCGGCGTGGCGCTGGACCAGCTGCGCTGGATCGCCGCCACCGGCGTCGACCGGATCTCGGTCGGGCGCCTGACCAAGGATGTGAAGGCCGTGGACTACTCGATGCGGGTGGACGGCTGACCCTGGCACCGCCGTAGTGCGCCGCGGCACCCCGCCGCGGCCCACCCAAGGGCGCGCAGATGGCCCGCGCACACCAAGCCTGTGCGCAGCGCTTGCATACAAGGCAGATGAACGCGTTGGCACGGAAGCTGCAATGCCTGTGGCATGGGCTCCACCGCCACCGACATCAGCCAGCGCATCATCGAAGCCGTGCTGGCGCAGAAGCTGCCACCGGCGACCCGGCTGGGTGAGCAGCAGCTGGCCCTGCTGTTCGACTGCAGCCGCACCATCGTCCGCGAGGCACTGACCCGGCTGGCGGCACGCGGCATCGTGACGGTCAGTGCCCGTCGCGGGTGGTACCTGCTCGCCCCCAACCAGGAAGAGGCGCGTGAAGCCTTCGACGCGCGGCGCGTCATCGAGCTGGGCCTCATCCGAGGCCAGCAGGGCCGGCGCACGCTGGAGCGGCCGGCATTGAACCGCCTGCGCAAGCACCTGCAGCAGGAGCGGGCTGCCTTGCGGGGTGACGACGTGGGCACGCGCAGCTTCCTGCTGGGTGACTTTCATGTGTGCCTGGCCGAATGCCTGGGCAACAGCCTGCTGGCCGACACGCTGCGTGACTTCACCGCACGCACCACGCTGACGGCGATGCTCTACCAGTCCTCGCACGATGCGGCGCAGTCCTGCCAGGAACACGTGGCCATCGTGGATGCGCTGGAGCAGGGCGATGCCGCGCGCGCAGAGGCGCTGATGGCCGCGCACCTGGGCAGCGTGCAGGCCGCGTTGCAAAGGCCAGCTCACAGCGATCCGCTGGATGTGCTGCGCCAGGCGCTGGCGCCCATGGCCGGCGCTCAGGACGGCGCCCCGACTTCCCTCCAACCGTCCGCCGCCACGGCGACGGCACGGCCCCGGCGCGCAGGCGCCGAGGACGACACCCCCGATCCCCCCGCCGCCTATCTAGGAGCCTTGTTATGAGCCTTGCCGCCTCCCGCCGTCCCCTGTCGTTCTCCATGCCCCTGACCCGGCGCCTGCTGCTGACCGCCAGCCTGGGATTGGCCATGGCCGGTGCACAGGCCCAGACGGCGCTGGACACCATCGCCAAGTCGAAGACGATCAGGATCGCGATCCCCACGGATTACCCGCCTTACGGTTTCGTCGGCCCGGACATGAAGCCGCAGGGCCTGGATGTGGCCATGGCCGAGCTGATTGCATCGAAGCTGGGCGTGAAGCTGGAGTTGCTGCCGGTGACCAGCGCCAACCGCATTCCGTATCTGCAAACGAAGAAGGCGGACCTCGTGATCTCGTCGCTGGGCAAGAACCCGGAGCGCGAGAAGGTCATCAGCTTTACCGCCGCCTATGCGCCTTTCTATCAGGCGGTGTTTGCCCCCAAGAGCATGGCGATCAAGTCATTCGCCGACCTGGCCGGAAAGACGGTGGCGGTGACGCGCGGCGCGATGGAAGACCAGGAGCTGGGCAAGGTGGCGCCGGCGTCTCTGGAGTTCAAGCGCTTTGAGGACAACAACGCGACCATCGCTGCGTTCTCCGCCGGGCAGACCCAGGTGCTGGCCACCAGCGCCGCCGTGGCGGCCAACCTCATGCAGCGCCAGCCGGGCTTGAACATCGAATACAAGCTGCTGCTCAAGGACAGCCCCTGCCATGTAGGCGTGGCCAAGGGCGAGGACGCCCTGCTGGCCAAGGTGGACGCCATCATCGCTGCCGCGAAGCAGGCGGGCGAGCTTGATGCGCTCTCCAGGAAATGGCTCGGCCGCGGCGCCGGTGATCTGTAAGGCGATGCCTCGCCCCATGGGCGATGGGCGCATTGGCCGCGAGCTGGGAGCCTGCTGATGGAGTTCGATTTTGCTGCGGTGCTGGCGGAATGGCCGCTGCTGCTGAGGGGCCTCGCATGGACCATCGGGCTGACGGCCGTGGCCGTGCCGCTCGGGCTGCTCGCCGCCACGGGCGGCGCCTGGGCGCGTGCCTGCGGGCCGCGCTGGCTGGCCCGCACCGTCGGGGTGTATGTGGAACTGCTGCGCAACACGCCCTTCATCGTGCAGCTGTTCTTCATCTTCTTCGGGCTGCCGTCGCTGGGGGTGAAGCTGTCGCCAGCCCTGGCCTCCGTGATCGCCATGACGCTCAACCTTGGCGCCTATGGCACCGAGATCCTTCGCGCCGGCATCCAGGCCACGCCGCGCGGCCAGTGGGAAGCCGCCCATAGCCTGGCCCTGGGGCCCGTGCAGACCTTCGTCCGCGTCGTGCTGCCGCCCGCCTTCAAGCGCATCTGGCCCGCCATGACCAGCCAGATCATCATCGTCATGTTGGGGACCGCCGTGTGCGGACAGATCTCCACCGAAGAGTTGAGCTACGCCACCAACCTCATCCACAGCCGCAATTTCCGGGCGTTCGAGGCGACCTTCGTCGCCGTCGGGCTGTACCTGGTGTTGAGCATGGCCGTGCGTCAACTGCTTCTTTGGATCGGTGCGCGCTTCCTGTTCGGCAGCGGGGCTGCTGCCGCCCGGCCGGCCGGGGCGAGCCACCGTCTTGGAGCTCGCCATGGTTGAGTTCACCCTGTGGGACATCGTGCGCAACCTCCTGATGGCGCTGCGCTGGACCGTGGCGCTGTCCCTCATCGCCTTTCTGGGCGGCGGCGCGGTGGGCGCCCTGCTGCTGTGCCTGCGCCTCGGGCTGGGCCGCGCCACCGCGCGCGCCATCGGGCTGTATGTGCAGGTCTTCCAGGGCACGCCGCTGCTCATGCAGCTGTTCCTGGCCTATTTCGGCCTGGCGCTGCTGGGCATCGAGGTGTCCGCCTGGACCGCTGCCAGCGTGGCTCTCACCCTCTACACCAGCGCCTATCTGGTCGAGATCTGGCGCGGCTGCGTGGAGGCCGTGCCCAAGGGGCAATGGGAAGCGGCGCGGAGCCTGGCCATGAGCTTCGGTGAGCAGCTGCGCCATGTCGTGCTGCCGCAGGCCATGCGCCTGGCCATCGCGCCCACCGTGGGCTTCCTGGTGCAGGTCATCAAGGGCACCGCCCTGGCTTCCGTGATCGGCTTCGCGGAACTGACCAAGACCGGCAGCATGATCGCCAATGCCAGCTTCAAGCCCTTCCTGGTGTTTGGCTGCGTGGCCCTGATGTATTTCGTCCTGTGCTTCCCGGTGAGCCTGTTGGCCCACTACCTGGAAAGAAAGAGCCATGGCCGCCCAGCCTGACACCCTGCCTGCGACCGTCGCTTCGGCCGCCACCGCCCCTCGTGTGCCCGTTGTGCGCATCACCGCGCTGCGCAAGTCCTACGGCGACCATGAAGTCCTCAAGGGCATCGACCTGGATGTGCTGCGCGGCGAGGTGATCGCCCTGATCGGCAGGAGCGGCTCGGGCAAGAGCACGCTGCTGCGCTGTATCAACGGACTGGAGCGCTTCCAGGACGGCTCACTGACCGTGGCGGGCAAGCCGCTGCTGCATGACAGCGCCATGGCGATGCGCGCCCTGCGACAGCAGGTCGGCATGATCTTTCAAAGCTTCAACCTCTTTCCGCACCTGACGGTGGGGCGCAACGTGATGCTGGCGCCGACGCTGGTGAAGCGGCGCGGCGAGCGCGAGGCGATGGAACAGGCCAGGGCGCTGCTGGCCCGTGTCGGGCTGGCGGACAAGTTCGATGCGCTGCCGGAGCAGCTCTCCGGTGGTCAGCAGCAGCGTGTGGCGATTGCGCGGGCGCTGGCCATGGAACCGCAGGTGCTGCTGTGCGACGAAATCACCTCGGCGCTGGACCCCGAGCTGGTGGGGGAAGTGCTGCGCGTGGTGGAGTCACTGGCGCAGGATGGCATGACGCTGGTGATGGTCACCCATGAAATGCACTTCGCCCGCAAGGTGGCGGACCGCGTTTTGTTCATGCATCAGGGGCGGGTGCACGAGGCCGGCACGCCAGCCGAGATCTTCGCAGCGCCCAGGACGCCGGAACTGCAGCAGTTCTTGGTGAATTTGGCTCTCCCCCCTACCGCCTGACGGCGGCCCCCCCACCGGGGGGCGGCTCCAGTGGCCTGGCAAAGCCAGTCCACGGAGCCCTGCTTGGCTCGCCCCCCTGCAGCCTGACGGAGGCCCCCACCGGGGGGCGGCTCCGGTGGCCTGGCGGAGCCAGTTCCACGGAGCCTTGCTTGGCTCTTTCTCTGCCGGCTGTCGGCGGATGACTAGCCGCCGACCTTCTCTGGGAGGAACCAGTCGCCGTCGGGGAGGTCGGCGAAGACCCGCTTCAGGCCGCCGCCCCAGCCCCGGCGCAGGGCCGAGAAATATGGGTCTTCCTCGGTGATGCGGTGAGGCTTGGCCGGCGCAAAGCTGTCGGTGCGATACAGCAGCATGTCCAGGGGCAGCCCCACCGACAAATTGCTGCGGATCGTCGAATCAAACGAGATCAGTGCGCACTTGGTCGCTTCGGTCAGCGTGCTGTCGAAGTCGATCACACGGTCGATGATCGGCTTGCCGTACTTGGACTCGCCAATCTGCAGGTAGGGCGTGTCTTCCGTGGCTTCAATGAAGTTGCCCTGCGGATAGATGTGGAACATGCGCGGCTCTTCGCCGCGGATCTGCCCGCCCACGATGAAGTTGGCGCCAAAGTCCACGCCCTGATGGAGCTGGCCGCCGCCTTCCGAATCGCGCGTCACGACCTCCTTCACGGTGCGGCCCACCAACTCGGCGACGTCATACATCGAGCCAAGGTTCAGCAGATGGCGGCCGTTCGCGGTAGAGCGCTGGCGCAGCAGGCTCACGACGCTCTGCGTCGTGGCAAGGTTGCCGGCGTTCAGCAAGGTGATGAGACGTTCACCAGGCACCTCGAAGACGTTCATCTTCCGGAAGGTGGCAATGTGATCCACGCCCGCATTCGTGCGCGAATCCGAGGCGAACAGCAGGCCGGCGCGAAGCCGCATGGCAACACAGTAGGTCATGGGCAGCGAGGTTAGCGCATCACTACTCCGTGCGGCACACCGTCCTTGTCATCATTGCTGGTCGGGCGTGGCGGGTTTCACGAGGACTTGCGCTCGCATCGTTTCCGCACCGCCGCCCGACCGGATGCCGCGCACCGGACAGGCATCCAGATAGTCCGCACCGATGGCCAATTTCACGTACTGGCCGTCGGCCAGGCACTGGTTGCTGATGTCATAGCCCAGCCATCCGCCGTCTGGCGCGTGGCTGAAGCTCGTGCCGCCGTCCGGCAGGCGGACTTCGGTCCAGGCATGGCTGGCCACATGCTCGACATCGGTGGCAAGGTAACCGGACACGTAGCGCGCCGGCAGCCCGAGCAGCCGGGCGCAGCAGGCAAACACCTGGGCATGGTCCTGACAGACGCCGCGCCCGGACGCAAAGGCCTCTGCGGCCGGCGTGGCGGCGTCCGTGAAGCCTCTCACATAAGGCATGCGTTCCCCCAGCGCGGCCATCAGCGCCAGCAGGCCCGAATGGGTGTCCGCACGAACAGCGTCGGCGAACCCGCTGGCGAACTCGCGCAGTGCGGGATCGGCCCGCGTGAGGGCCGTGTCGCGCAGGAACAGCTGGGGCGGAAATTCGTCGTGCGGATCGGGCGACGGTGGGCCGTCCGTCGTCACCACCTCCCCCTCGGCCTGCAGCAGGATGTTGGCCCTCGGCCCGTCCAGGCTGAGCACATGCAGCGTGTTGCCGAAGGCGTCGTGGCAGACGCTGGCCTGCGCCGGCAGTTGCAAGGCCCAGTGCAGTACCTGCAGGCGAGCCGAAGGGCGCGGCGTCAGGCGCAGGTACTGGGTACTGCGGTTCAGGGGCGCCTCATAGGCGTAGGCGGTTTCGTGCGATATGTGCAGATGCATGGTGCCCGCGCTCAATGCGCCTCGAAGTAGGCCCGCTGGATCGCCAGCCCCAGCCGGGCGGAATCCTCCAGGAAACCGGTCAGCCAGGGATGCAGGCCGGTATCCAGGATTTCGTCCACCGCGCCATATTCCAGGCGCAGTGCCAGTTCGCCAGCCAGCTGCTTGACCTTGCGCCCCGCATCGAGGTCGCCCTCCCGGCTTTCGATCTGCGGCAAGATGGCCCGGATTTCGTCGCAGCAGGCCCGCAGCGAGCGTGGCACGTCCGGCCGCAGCACGAGCAGCTCGGTCACCCGGCGGCCGTTGAGGCTGTCCCGGTAGGCCGCATGGTAGGCCTCAAAGGCGGACAGCGAGCGCAGCAGGGCATTCCAGGCGTAGAAATCGGGGGCGCTTTCGGCAGGCGCATCCACCGGGGCGAGCGTATCCACGGCCGGCGCGATCAACTGGGACTTCACATCCAGCAGCCGCGCCGTGTTGTCTGCGCGCTCGATGAAGGAGCCCAGCCGGATGAAGTTGTAGGCATCGTTGCGCTGCAGCGTGCCATAGGTCGCGCCCCGGAAGAGGTGGGAGCGTTCCTTCACCCAGTCAAAGAAGGCTGAGGGTTCGACCACGCTGCGGCGGGGCAGCTCGCGGGCTTCCAGCCAGCTCGTGTTGATGGCCTCCCACATCTCCGACGTGATCTGGCCCCGCACCGCATGCGCGTTCTCACGGGCCTGCCGGATGCATGACAGCACCGAGGCAGGGTTCTCCAGGTCCACCCCCACGAAGCGGAACAGCTGCTCCGCGCTCAGTCGGTCATGGCGGGCTTGATAGGCCTGCAGCGTGCCGGTCACGGCCAGGCAGGCGGCCAGTTCGGTCGCGGCGCCACGGCTTTGCGGCAGCAGCGACAGCGAATGGGTCACGTCCAGCATGCGGACCAGGTTCTCGGCCCGTTCCAGGTAGCGGCTCATCCAGTAGAGCTGGGCGGCGGTTCTAGAAAGCATCTCAACACTCCATGTCGCTGGGGATTTGCCCACACCGTGCGGTACGGGCCCGGGCCATCGGGTTCAACTCTCCAGGATCCAGGTGTCCTTGGTCCCCCCGCCTTGGGACGAATTGACCACCAGCGAACCGGCCTTGAGCGCCACCCGCGTCAGGCCGCCGGCCACCATGTTGACGTCGCGGCCCGAGAGCACGAAGGGCCGAAGGTCGATGTGGCGGGGGGCGATGCCGCGCTCCACGAACGTGGGGCAGCTGGACAGGCACAGCGTCGGCTGGGCGATGTAGTTGGCGGGGTTGGCCTTCACCCGCTCCTTGAAGTCGGCCACTTCCGCGCTGGAGGCGGCCGGCCCCACCAGCATGCCGTATCCCCCGGCGCCATGCACTTCCTTGACCACCAGGTCGGCCATGTTGCTGAGCACGTGGTCCAGGTCCTGCGCCTTGCGGCATTGCCAGGTGGGCACGTTGTAGAGGATGGGTTCTTCGCCGAGGTAGAAGCGGATCATCTCCGGTACATAGGGGTAGATGGACTTGTCGTCCGCCACGCCCGTGCCGATGGCGTTGGCCAGCACCACATGGCCCTGCTTGTATACCGACAGCAGGCCCGGCACGCCCAGCATGGAGTCGGCACGGAACGCCAGCGGGTCCAGGAAGGCGTCATCGATGCGGCGGTAGATCACGTCCACCCGCTTGGGGCCGACGGTCGTGCGCATGAAGACGAAGCCGTCCTTCACGAACAGGTCCTGCCCCTCCACCAGTTCCACTCCCATCTGCTGGGCCAGGAAGGCATGCTCGAAGTAGGCGGAGTTGAAAGGGCCGGGCGTCAGGAGCACCACGGTCGGGTTGTCCGCCGGGCTGGCCTGGCGCAGGGTGTTGAGCAGCAGCGCCGGGTAATGGGCCACCGGCGCCACCGGGTAGCGCGCGAACAGCTCCGGGAAGAGCCGCATCATCATCTTGCGGTTCTCCAGCATGTAGCTCACGCCGGACGGCACCCGCAGGTTGTCTTCCAGCACGTAGTAGCCGCCGTCGGCGTGGCGGATCAGGTCCACGCCGGTGATGTGGGCATACACGCCCAGCGGCAGGTCCAGGCCCTGCATGGCGGGCTGGTACTGGGCGTTGGCGAAGATCTGCTCGGCAGGAATCAGCCCCGCCTTGACGATCTCATGGTCGTGATAGATGTCCCATAGGAAGCGGTTGAGGGCGGTGACGCGCTGGCGCAGGCCCTTTTCCAGCATCTGCCACTCCTCGGCCGGCACGATCCGCGGGACGGTGTCGAAGGGAATCAGCCGCTCGGCGCCGGCCTCGTCCCCATAGACGGCGAAGGTGATGCCCACCTTGTGGAAGAGCAGGGCGGCCTCGGACCGCTTCTTGGCCAGTGCTTCCGGCGTCTGTGCCTGCAACCAGTCCGAAAACGCCTGGTAGCTGGGCCGGATGGCACCAGTTTGCAGCAACATTTCGTCGTAGTGGCCGGCGGGCGGCAGGGTCAGCGCATGCATGGGAGCTCCAAGGGGACCGTCGAGGGCGGCCTGGACCGCACGATTGCAAGGGGCGTGCCCAGCACCTGGGCAGCGCCAGCCGCCCGCCGCACCGGACGGGCACACGGGGTGACCGGTTCTGGTGCGATAGGCGTTCCGATGATCGCCGCAGTAGCCCTGGCCGTCCCTGCTGTGGTGCGCTCGCACTATCCCGCGTTGCGCCAAGCCCTGGCAACTGGTGACAATGCCCGGATGCAGACCCCGACTTCGGCCGAGACCCCTTCCCGCGGTGCTGCGGATGCTTCAGCGTCGGGAACCGCCGCCAGAAGCACTGCCCAGCCCGCCGCCTCGGTGTCCGGCCCCAGCGCCGCTGCCCCCGCCCAGGCGCCGGGTGACCCTACGCAGACGTTCATTCCCGGCCGCGGCTCGCGGGCCTCCCTGGGCCGCTGGCTGACGACGGTGGTGCTGTCGGCGGTCGCCGTCGCGCTGCTCAGTTCCGCCGTCCTGATCGAAAACTTCGCCCGTGCCCATGCCGAGCGCCGGGCCGTGCAGTCCCTGCGCCAGGTCGGCATCGATTTCCGGGATGCGCTGGACCGCGGCATGGCCCAGCAGTTCAAGGAAATCCGCGTGCTCGCGCAGCTGGACACCTTCCGCGGCGGCGACACCATGGCCATGCGCCGGGCGCTGGACCAGATCCAGATCGGTTTTGACCACTTTGCCTGGCTGGGCGTGACGGACGCCAGCGGCAAGGTGCTGGCCGCTGCCGGCGGCTTGCTGGACGGCGTGGATGTCTCCAAGCGGCCGTGGTTCGAGGGAGCCCAGCGCGGCCCGTTCGTGGGCGACGTGCATGCGGCGGTGCTGCTGGAGCGCCTGCTGCCGCGCCAGAGCGACCCCTGGCGTTTCGTGGACTTCGCCATTCCGCTGATGGACACGAACGGTCAGCGCCTGGGGGTGTTTGGCGCCCACCTGAGCTGGAGCTGGGCACGGCAGATCAAGTCGGAGCTGATTGACGCCACCATGTCGAGCCACCAGGCCGATGCGCTGATCCTCGCCAAGGACGGCTCGGTCATCCTGGGGCCCTCCAACATGGAAGGCAAGAAGCTGTCGGTGCAGGCCGAGCCCACCGCCGCGCTGCGCCACCACGATTTCAATGGCGTGGATTACTTCGCCGTCAGCATCCCGACTCAGGGTTACGGGCCTTACCCGGGCCTGGGCTGGACCGTCATGGTGCGACAGCCGGTGAGCGTGGCCCTGGAGGACTATTACCGGCTGCGCAACCAGATCGTCTTCAGCGCCCTGATCTTGCTGGCGCTTGCCGTGCCGCTGTCGTGGTGGCAGGCGCGCCGTCTGGCCCGGCCCCTGAACCAGCTTTCCCGGGCCATCGCCAACCGACAGCACCTGACCGAGGAAGCTCTGCCGGAAGTCGGCGGCTACCGGGAGGCGGCGGTGCTCTCCAACGCGCTGACCGAACTGGCGCGCCGGCAGGCCCAGCAGGAGGACTCGCTGGCGCAGCTCCATGCGTCGCTCGAAGAGCGGGTGCGAACGCGTACCCTGGCGCTGGAAGACGCCATGCAGCGCCAGGAAGCCAGTGAACGCCGTCTGCGCACCATCGCGGACAACCTGCCGGTGCTGATTTCCTACATCGACGCCCAGCAGCGCCTGCGCTTCCTCAACGCCACCTTCCGCACCTGGCTCGGCACCGAACCGGATGCGGCGCTGGGCAAGACGCTGCTGGACACCGTGGGACCGGTGCTTTATGAGCAGCGGCTGCCGGCCCTCAAGGGCGCACTGGCAGGCGTGCGGCAGCGATTCGAGACGCGCTCGGAATCCAACGGCGTCATGCGCGACCTGCTGACCGAGTATGTGCCCGACCTGCGCGCGGATGGCACGGTGGCCGGCGTCTACACGCTCAGCACGGACGTGACCGCGTTCAAGCAGGTCGAGCGCGAGCTGGACCAGCTCAGCCGGGTGGACCCGCTCACCGGCCTGCCGAACCGGCGCCAGTTCGATCAGCGCCTGGCGGAGGCGCTGGCGCGCTCCCGCCGCAGCGGCCAGACCCTGGCCCTGATGTTCCTGGACCTGGACCGGTTCAAGCAGGTGAACGACACGCTGGGCCATGCGGCGGGCGATGTGGTGCTGCAGACCTTCGCCGAGCGGGTCCGACGTGCCGTGCGCGAGACCGACCTGCTGTGCCGTCTGGCCGGGGACGAGTTCGTGCTGATCGCCGAGAACCTGAATCATCCGGACGAGGCGGGCCCGCTGGCCCAGAAGGTCCTGGAGGCGGTGGGCGCGCCGCTGATGGTGGCGGGCACGCCGGTGGAGATGTCCACCAGCATCGGCATTGCCTGCACCGGCGCGGACGCGGAGGGGGACGCCTCCCTGGTGGCCCGCGCTGACGACGCCCTGTATGCCGCCAAGGCGGCCGGCCGCGGCTGTTGGCGCATGGCGCTCGGGCCCGCCGCTGTCCGGCCGCCGTCCGGGGCGCCCTCGACGCCGACGCCGTGGGGCTGAAGCGTGGCGCCGCCGCATCCGACAAGTCGGCGCAGGCCGTGCCGACGGGTCAAGCCGCCGCGGCGGACGGGGCCAGGGGCGTGGAGTTCAAGCTTCGCATGCGCGTCACCCAGGGCGAGCTGATCGCCATCGGGCCGGGCAAGATCGCGCTGCTCGAAGCTCTGGATGGCGCGGGTTCCATCACTGCTGCGGCCAAGGCGATGGGGATGTCATACCGCCGCGCCTGGCTTCTGATCGACGAGCTGAACCATTCGCTGCGCGAGCCGGCGGTTTCGACTGCGGCCGGCGGTGCGCAAGGAGGCGGCAGTGCATTGACGGACAGCGGCCGGGCGTTGGTGGCCTTATACCGCCGCATCGAGGCCGAGGCGCTGGCGCACTGCGCGCCCGATATCGACCAGTTGATGAAGATGCTCGCCGACTGAGTGAGATGGCGGCGGCCATGGCGCGCGTTCACTGCGCCACGGCGCTGCGGCGCGGCACGCAATGGCCCGCATGACGCCAGGGCCACGCCGAGCCGCGCCACACGACATCACACCCCACCAGTGCGCGGTGGCCGACGCCTTCCCAGGCCGACTACCCACCCGCCCGCTACGAAGCAGCAGCAAGCCCGTGCAGTTGGCGTCATATCCTGCGATATATTGCGCTCCGGATCGTTCATGGGAGCGACCAGGCGCTGGAGAGCGTATGCACCAGGATCAATGGCCGGCCGGCTCGGGCCGCCACCCCTCAGCCGCCCAGGGGCGGCGCGCGGGGCGCTGGACACGTCAGGGCCTTGGCATCGGCGTGGCCATGGCCCTGGCACTGGCCGCCGTGGCCGCGCAGGCAGCCGATGTGACGGTGTCGGCGGCCGCCAGCCTGACCAATGCTTTCAAGGCTTTGGCCCCCGCCTTCGAGGCCAGCCATCCCGGCACCAAGGTGCTCCTGAACTTCGCCGCCTCCGACGCCTTGCTGGCGCAGGTGGCCAAGGGCGCGCCGGTGGACGTGTTTGCTGCCGCCGACCAGGACACCATGGAGCGCGCGCAGCAGCAACATCTGCTGGCACCGGGCACCCGCCACGACTTCGTGGCCAACTCCCTGGTGCTGATCACGCCGGTGGACGGGGGCCTGCTGCTCAAGTCACTGGCCGACCTGCAGCAGCCAGCCGTCAAACGGGTGGCCCTCGGCAAGCCCGAGGGCGTGCCTGCCGGCCGTTACGCCAAGGGGGCGCTGGAGGCGGCCGGCGTCTGGACGGCAGTGGCGCCCAAGGCGGTGTATGCCCAAAACGTGCGCCAGGCGCTGGACTATGTCGCCCGCGGTGAGGCCGAAGCCGGATTTGTCTACGGCACGGATGCATTGGTGCAGAAAGACAAGGTCCGGGTGCTCCTGACCGTCCCTACCGACACGCCCATCCGTTACCCGATCGCCTTGATCCAGCAGGGCCCCAATCCCGCGGGTGCCAAGGCTTTCATCGACTTCGTGATGTCGCCACAGGGCCAGGCCGTGCTCGCCGGGTTCGGCTTTTCCAGGCCTTGATCGGTCCACGACGTGGAAGCCGCCTGGGTCGCACTCGCTTTGTCGCTGAAGGTGGCCGGCTGGGCCACGCTGCTGGATCTGCTGGCTGGTGTGGCGGCGGGTTTTGCGCTGGCCCGGCTGCGCTTTCCCGGCCGCGAGCTGCTGGATGCGGTGCTCACCCTGCCGATGGTGCTGCCCCCCACGGTGCTGGGTTACTACCTGCTGGTGCTGGTGGGGCGGCGTGGATGGCTGGGCAGCTGGCTGTACGACCACCTGGGCATCCAGCTCATCTTCACCTGGCAGGGCGCCGTGCTGGCCGCAGCCATCGTGGCTTTCCCGCTGGTCACCAAATCGGCCCGCGCCGCCTTCGAGGCGGTGGACCCGCAGCTGGAACGCGCCGGCCGGGTGCTGGGGCTGGGCGAGTGGGCGCTCTTTTTCCGGGTGACGCTGCCCCTGGCCTGGCGCGGCGTGCTGGCCGGCGTGCTGCTGGCGTTTGCCCGCGCGCTGGGCGAGTTCGGTGCGACGCTCATGGTGGCCGGCAGCATCCCAGGCAAGACGCAGACGCTGTCCATTGCGGTGTATGAGGCCGTGCAGGCGGGCCAGGACGATACGGCCAACGTGCTGGTGCTGGTGATCTCGGTCACCTGTGTCATGGTGCTGCTCGGAGCCGGCAGGCTGGCCAGACCGAGGGCGATGGCATGAGGGCGATGGCAGGAGCCGGATGGCGTGGGCAGACCCAGTGGGCTGCCGCAGCCCCAAAGGCCCCAGGGAGCAGGGCACCATGAGCTTTGATGTCGACATCCGAAAGCGGGTCGGCACGCCCGGCCGCCACTTCCAGCTCAATGTCCAGTTCAGGACCGATGCCCGGCGCACCGTGATCTTCGGTCCGTCAGGCGCTGGCAAAAGCCTCACCTTGCAGGCCATTGCAGGCCTCCTGCGGCCGGATGAGGGCGCGATCCTGGTGGACGGACAGCCCGTGTTCGATGCGTCCAAGGGCGTCGATCTCCCGGCGCGGGCCAGGCAACTGGGCTATCTGTTCCAGGACTATGCGCTGTTCCCGCACCTGACCGTGCGGCAGAACATCGCTTTCGGTCTGACCAAGGGCTGGTTCAACCCGGCCCGTCAGGCGGGCGGCGCGGCGGTGACGCGCTGGTTGCGATCGCTGCAGCTGGAGCGTGTGGCCGACCAGTGGCCGCACCAGCTCTCCGGCGGGCAGCGCCAGCGCACCGCACTGGCGCGGGCACTCGTGAACCAACCGCGTGCGCTGCTGCTCGATGAACCGTTTTCGGCACTGGACCCGTCCCTGAGGGCGCGTACCCGGCGGGAGCTGCAGGCGCGGCTCGATGACATCGGCATTCCCATGCTGATGATCACGCATGATCCCCAGGACCTGGAGCGCTTTGGCGATCACGCCGTGGCGATGAAGGACGGGGCGCTTCACCCGCTGCCCGCGTGGCCGCTGGACGAGGCGGATGAAGGCCCTGACCCTGCCCGGTGATGACCGGCCCGCGTGCGCGCTTGCGCATGGGCGGGCCGTTTCACGGCACCAGGGCTGCCGCGGCGAGGGTCACGCCGCAGCGAGCGCTTCGGCATCCGCTCCGGCGGGGATGCGCATCGGGGCATCGGCGTCGCAGGCGGCACGCCACACGGCGGCGGCCACGTCGTCCGAGGTCGTGGTGAGGCTGGCCGCGCTGCGAGCCGCGCCCATCACCTCCTGCACGAACCCGGTGTAGGCCTGTGGCACGCTGCTGGCCATGCGCGTCTGTGCATTGGCGCCGAAGCTGGTGGTGGGCGCCCGCCCCGGCAGCACCAGCCGCAGGCGAATGCCGAACGGCGCCGCTTCAATCGCCACCGATTCGGTGAAGGCATTCACCGCTGCCTTGCTCGCTGTATAGGCTGCCAGCAGCGGCAAGGGTTTGAATGTGACGGCGGACGTGACGTTGACGATGACACCGGCACGGCGCTGGCGGAACTGCGGCAGCACTGCCTGGGTCATGGCGATGGTGCCCAGCGTATTGGTGTCAAACAGCTCGCGGATGCTGGCCGGGGATACGCCCTCCAGCGGTGCGAGCAGGCCGACGCCGGCATTGTTGACCAGGACATCGATCGGCCCTGCCGCCTCGAGGCAGTCACGGATGCTGTCTTCCCGCGTGATATCAAGCGGCAGAATGCGCAGCCGGTCGGAAGCGGGCAGCAGGTCGCTGCGGGGGGTGCGCATCGTCGCGATGACGTGCCAGCCGCGATCGAGGAAGAGGCGAGCGGTCTCCAGGCCGAAGCCAGAAGAGCAGCCAGTGATGAGAACGGTGGAGTGCTGTGTCATGGAGAGGGGCCGGTTGGGAGTGAACAAGGGCTCACGATACGGGCCGGACGCCGGACGGACTACACTCGGAGTTCCATGATTTTGTCGAGATCGTCCAGATGACGGATCCTTTGGCGGAAGTCGTGTCCCTGCTCAGGCCGAGCGCGCCGTTTTCCAAGCTGGTGGTCGCCACGGCGCCGTGGGCGGTGCGCAGGTCCGAGATGGGGCGCCCGTTCTACTTCGTTGTGCTGCAGGGCGGATGCCATCTGCGGGTGGAGGACGGGGGGCAGGGGGAGACGCTCACCCTGGCGGAGGGCGACTTCGTCCTTCTACCGGCGTCGCGCGCCTTCGCCACGTCCAGCCTGGACCGGGAGCCGCCGCACGCAGGTGAGACGGTGACCACGCCGATTGCGATCATGCCGGGCGGCGCCCGTGTCGGCGACCCGGATGGGGCGGTGGATACCCGGCTGCTGGTGGGCAATTGCGAACTGGCTTCGCCGGATGCGGCGCTGCTGGTGTCACTGCTGCCGCGATGGATTCACGTGCGCGGCAATGCGCGGCTGGCCAGCCTGGTGCAGCTGGTGGGGGACGAGGCCCGCTCGGACCGTCCCGCCCGGGACATCGTGACGGCCCGCCTGCTGGAGGTACTGATGATCGAGGCATTCCGGGCCTCGGCAGACACGGCCACCGCGCCCGGACTGGTGCGCGGTCTGGGCGACCCCAAGCTCGCGACCGCCCTCAGGCGCATGCATGAGCGGCCACAGGAGGCGTGGACGGTCCAGCGGCTGGCCGCCGAGGCGGCCATGTCGCGATCAGCCTTCTTCGAGCGCTTCGGGCGCGTGGTGGGCCTGGCGCCCACCGAATACCTGCTGGCCTGGCGCATGGCACTGGCCCGGCAGATGCTGGTGGAGCAGGGCCGCACCATGGCGGACGTGGCCGAGCAGGTGGGCTACAGCTCGGTGAGCGCCTTTGGCGTGGCCTTCACGCGGCATGTCGGCGAGCCGCCGGGGCGCTTCCTGAAACGCTCGCGCCGGGGCGGGGAGGGTCACTCGAACCTTGCTGCTACCGTTGCGAGACCCACACGCGTGGACAGGGCCGACAGGGCGATGCGGTGAAGCATCTCCGTGACCGTCGTGCAGGCGTCCGTCAGCACGGTCACCTTGGCGTAGAGGTCCGCACTGCGGGACAGCGCCGTGTGCGTGACGCAGTTCTGCGTCATCATGCCGCACAGCAGCAGCTCGCTCACGCCGAGCTGTTGCATCGTCTCGTGCAGCGCCGTCTCGTGAAAGGCGTCGGCATGGTGTTTGGTGATCACGGGCGAGTCGCCGACCTCGCGCTGGACGGCCTCATGCAGCTGGGCGCCCCAGGTGCCGGGGTTGAAGAACGGGGCCGCGGCGCGCGCCAGGTGTTGAACGAAGATCACAGGCATCTCCTGCGCCCGTGCCTGCCTGATGGCGGCCAGGGCGCCGGCCAGCGTCGGCTCGGCGTTCCATAGCGGGAAGGCGCCCTCAGCGAAATAGTCGTTCTGGATATCGATGACAACAAGTGCTTGGCAGGTCATGGGTGAGAAGGCTCCGTCAAAGCCTGCAGTGTTGGGCCGGCGGGCCCGCCTGGCGACAGGCCCGCAAGGCCAATCTCGCTAAGATCGGGCCACACTGAAGGCCCTTGCATCCATGTCCACGCCGTTGTTGCCCGTGCTGGTCGCCGTGGTGGCGTTCCATGGCATCAGCCCCTTTCATCTGTCGGTTCCCTGCATCGTGTTCGGCAGCCAGGGCGCTGGCGGCGTCCATCCCTTCAAGGTGCAGGTCTGCAGCGCTGAGCCGCCGCCGCTCAGCACCAGCGCCGGTTTCAGCCTGTCGGATCTCGCGCCATTGAGCGTGCTGCGTCAGGCCGACGTGGTGGTCGTGCCCTCCTGGCGGGATGTGGATGAGCGCCCGCCGGAGGCCCTACTGGCGGCGCTGACCGAGGCGCACGCACGCGGCGCGATGATCGTGGGCCTGTGCCTGGGGGCGCATGTGCTGGCGCAGGCACGGCTGCTCGATGGGCGCCGCGCGACGACACACTGGGAATACGCGGAGGCCATGGCCCGTCGATATCCGGCCGTGGCGCTGGACGCCGAGGTGCTGTATGTGGAGGACGGCAACATCCTCACATCGGCCGGCACCGCGGCCGGCATTGACGCCTGCCTGCACCTGGTGCGCCAGCGGCTCGGGGCGGACGCGGCCAACCGCATTGCGCGCCGGCTCGTCGTGCCGCCTCATCGCCATGGGGGACAAGCGCAGTTCATCAAAAGCCCGGTGCCCGACTCGGTGGGAGGTGCCAGGCTGGCGCGCCTGCTCGACTCGGTCCGCGAGCGCTTGCAGGACGCTCACAGCCTGGACAGCCTGGCTGCGGAGGCCTGCATGAGCCGACGCAGCCTGAGCCGGCAGTTCAAGGCCCTGACGGGCACGACGGTGCAGTCATGGCTGCTGTCCGAGCGGCTGGCCTTGTCTCAGCGCCTGCTTGAGAAGACCGATCATTCGGTGGAGCGGATCGCCGACCTGGCGGGGTATGGGTCCGTCGCGTCGCTGCGCCACCACTATCGGCAGGCGCTGGGGGTGTCGCCCACGGCATGGCGACGTTCTTTCGCATCAAGGGCCGGCGGGCGGTAGAACTGCGTGCGCCTCCATGGTGCCGGTGCGTGCGCTGCCTGAGGCCGCGAGCGGCTCGGCCGCCGTCAGCAGCTGCGGGCTGACGCGCTCGGCCAGGAAGTCGATGAAGGCCCGCACACGCCGGGACATGTGTCGCTTCACAGGGAATACCGCGTGAAGCTCTTCCACATCGCCCGGGTTGTACTCGGCCAGCAGCTCCACGACCTGGCCGCTTCGCAGGAAGCCGTCCACATGGAAGCGGCCCAGCCGGGCCACGCCCATGCCGTGCAGCACCAAGTCCAGCATGGTCTGGCCGTTGTTGGTGAACACGCTGGCCCTGACCGGCAACTCCTTGACCTGGCCGTCCATGCGAAAAGGCCACTGCGAGACTGAACGCTTGAAGTTAAAGCCAATGCAGGCGTGGTGGGCAAGGTCTTCCGGGCGCTGTGGCGTGCCGTGGCCCTGCAGGTAGGCGGGGCTGGCCACCACTGCATACCGGCTCTGTCCCAGCACACGGGCCTTGAAGTTCGCATCGGCCAGCTTGCCCACGCGTACCGCCACGTCCACGCGCTCGCGCGTCAGGTCCACCACCTGGTCGGTGAGGGACAAGTCCACCTGCACCTTCGGATAGCGCTCGCGGAACTCCCGCAGCAGCGGCACCAGCTGATGGGTGCCGAACGGGATGGACGTATTGACGCGCAGCAACCCCGACGGTTCGAGCGACCCGGTGCCGACCGACTGCTCGGCTTCTTCCAGATCCTCCAGGATGCGGCGCGAGGACTCGTAGAAGTCCTCACCTTCCGTGGTGAGCGTCAATTCACGGGTGGAGCGCAGCAGCAGCACTGCGCCCAAGCGTTCTTCCAGGCGGGTGACCAGCTTGCTGACGGCAGATGGCGAGAGGTCCAGCGTCTTGGCCGCGGCCGAAAAGCTCCCGTCCTCCACCACGCGCACGAACACAGCCATCTCACCGCTTCGGTTATCCATGCTTGCTTTCCGCCGCCACGCCGACCTTTGAACGGCATTCCAAACTGATGTTCCCCAACCGGCCTTTTTGTCGCCGGGTCGTCCTGCCACAGTCCATCCCAGGTCGCCGCCCGGCAAGGGCGGCGCAGATGCACTCAGCAACCGACCCGTAGTATGGACCTCCAACTGACAAACAAGACTGCCCTCGTGACCGGCGCCACCGCAGGCATCGGCTGGGCCATTGCCAAGACGCTCGCCCGGGAAGGCGTAGAGGTCACGATCACCGGACGCAGCCCGTCCAAGCTGGACGATGCCGTGGCCAGCATCAAGGACGCCGCACCTTCGGCCGTCGTGCATGGTTTGGTGGCGGACCTGGCAACGCCAGGCGGCGTGCAAGCAGTGACCGCGGCGCTTCCGAACGTGGACATTCTGGTCAACAACCTCGGCTTTTACGAAGCCAAGCCCTTTGCCGAGATCACCGACGACGACTGGGCCCGCATGCTGGAGCTCAACCTGATGTCGGGCATTCGACTCTCGCGGCACTACTTCCCGCGGATGCTGAGCCGCAACTGGGGCCGTGTACTGTTCATCTCCAGCGAGGTGGGGGCCTTCACCCCGCCGGACATGATCCATTACGGCGTGAGCAAGTCCGCCCAGCTGGCCGTTGCGCGCGGCATGGCGGAGCTGACCCAGGGCACGCAGGTGACCGTCAACAGCGTGCTGCCAGCGGCGACCCGCTCCGAAGGCATCGTGGAATACCTGCGCACGACCGCTCCGCAGCCCGGCATGTCCGACGCCGAGATCGAGGCGCACTTCTTCAAGACCTACCGCCCCAGCTCGCTGATCGCCCGCATGATCGACGCCGACGAAATCGCCGCCATGGTGGCACTGCTGGCCAGCCCGCTGGGCGCGGCCTCCAACGGGGCAGCCGTCCGCGTGGAAGGCGGCAGCTACCGCTCCATTCTGTAAGGGTGGGCTGTTCCAGGCGTCAGCCGCCCCCTGCCCTCAAGCACTTTCACTCCCATGACATTCCAATCCTTCAAGCGCGCCACGGTGTCTGCGCTGCTGGCCGCGGCCAGCCTTGCCGGCCTGGCCGCGACTCCTTCCTCCCCCTCGGCCACTCCCAGCCTTGAGCTGTGGCGCAGCTATGCCGGCGTGACCTGGGCAGCGCCCGGACCGCACAACGATGCCGACCCACATTCGGCCAGCGCCCCTATCGCCGGCGTGCACCTTGACAGCAGCGCCCGCGTCTTCGTGAGCACGCCGCGGTTGATCTCTGCCAAGGCGCCATCCACCTTGAGCGTGCTCGACACACGCTATGTGGACGGCCCGGCCAGGCTGCGGGCCTTCCCGTCCGTGGCGGCCAACGCCGTGAGCGAGGCGCCGGCCAAGCACCTGCGCAACGTGCTCGGCTTCCACGTGGATTCTCGCAACGGGTGGCTGTGGGCGCTGGACATGGGCTTTGTGGCCGGCGAGCAGGAAGCGCCTGTGGGCGGCCAAAAGGTGGTGGTGTATGACTTGCGCACGGGCCGGGTGGTGAAGTCCATCGGCCTGGATGCTGTGGCCGACCGGGCAGGGAGCTTCCTCAATGACATCGCCGTCGATGAAGTACGCAAGATTGCCTACCTCTCTGACAGCGGATTGCGCAGTGCGCCGAAGAACCAGGCTGGCATCATCGTGGTGGAGTTTGCGTCTGGTCAGGCGCGGCGGGTGCTGCACCAGCACCCCTCGGTCATGCCGGTGGCTGGCTTGAACGTGCAGTCCCACGGTGAAAGCGTCTGGCCCGGCAATCCGCTGGTGCTGGGGGTCAACGGCATCGCACTGTCCCCGGACGGCCAGGCGCTGTACTGGGCCGTCACGACGGGAACGACGGCGTTCCGCATTCCGACGCAGGCGTTGCTGTCCACCTCCATCGGTGAGGACGCTCGCGGGGCTGCCGTGGTGGCGGTCGGAGAGATCGGTGGCAATTCCGATGGCATCGTGTTCGGGCGGGATGGCCACCTCTACATCACCGACGTGACCCATAACGGCATCGTCCGGCTCGACACGGGCACCGGTCAGGCCGCCGTGGTGGCGAGCAATGACGACATCTTCTGGCCGGACACCGCCGCCCTGGCACCGAACGGCGACATCATCTTTACCGCCAGCAGGCTCAATGCGCACTTCGCCGGAGCTGTGAAGCCTGGCACCGAGCGCTACCAGCTGTGGCGACTGCGCCCCTGACCCACCGAGCCGGTGGGGAGATCGCCACAGGCCATCGCTACAACAGCGCCTTGGCGATCTGCCCCAGTGTCTTGAGCGACGTTTCGACATCCGGATGGTCCGGATGCCCGAAATTCACCCGCAGGTGATGGCTGAACCGGTGGTCTGCTGAAAACAGATGGCCCGGCGCGATGCTGATGTCGTGGGACAACGCAAGGCGGTGCAATTCCAGCGCATCGATCCGGCCGGGCAGCTCCACCCAGACGAAGTAGCCGCCTTCAGGCTGGGTGACCCGCGTGTCCGAAGGGAAGTGCTTGGCAATGCTGCGCAGGACCCGTTGGCGGTGCTGGGCCAGGGTCTGCCTCAGCTGGCGCAGATGTCGGTCATAACCACCGCGTTGCAGGTAGTCGCTCAACCCTTCCTGGATCGGGGCGGGCGTGGCCAGGCTGCTGATGAGCTTGCGCCGCCCGACGTCGGCGGCGAAGCGGCCAGCGGCGGCCCACCCCAGCCGGTAGCCCGGCGCCAGGGTTTTTGAGAACGAGCTGCAATGCAGGACGAGCCCGGTCTTGTCCCAGGCCTTGGCGGGCCGAGGGCGGCGGCTGAAGTACAGCTCTCCGTAGACGTCATCCTCGATCAGCGGCACCTGATGTTTTTCCAGCAGCGCGACCAGCCGCGCCTTGGCCTCATCGGGCATCAGGCTGCCGAGCGGATTCTGGAAGTTGGGCATCAGCCAGCATGCCTTGACGGGATGACGCTCCAGCACGCCGGCCAGGGCATCCACGTCCAGCCCGGTGCGGGCATGCGTGGCCACCTCGACCGCCTTCAAGCCGCGCCGCTCCAGCGCCTGAAGCGCGCCGTAGAAGGTGGGAGACTCGATGGCGACAAGGTCGCCAGGGCGGGTCACCACCTCCAGGCACAGGTTCAAGGCCTCCATGGCGCCGTTGGTGAGGACGATCTCGTCCGCATCGACGCGGCAGCCTGAGCTGAGATAGCGCAGCGCCAACTGCCGCCGGAGCTCCGCGCTGCCCGGCGAGAGGTCTTCCACCGTCCGCCAGGGGTCCATTTGCCGCGCAGCCCGCCCGACGGCAAGCCCCAGCTTGGGCAGCGGAAACAGCGTCGGGCTGGGAAACGCCGACCCCAGCGGCGTCAGTGATCGGTTCCGCGCCGCAGCCAGCACCTGAAAGACGAGCTCCGACACCTCGACCTGGCGTTCGTGCGCCTCGGGCGCCGATGGCAATGGCTCAGGAGTGGCAGAGCCGGCCTCTCGAACGAAATAGCCCGAGCGAGGTCTGGCCTCGATCAGCCCCCTGGCTTCCAATAGGTAATAGGCTTCAAAAACCGTTGAGGGACTGATGCCGCGGCTGCGGCTGGCTTCGCGTACCGAGGGAAGCCGGTCACCGGGGCGTAGTTGCCCCGTGCCCACCGACTCGGCCAGTTCCTCAGCCAATGATTCATACCGTTTCATGCGGGATCAACGCCATCTGTGTGGCGCAAGTGCGCCCGCTGGCAACTGTACTGATTCACCGGGAACCGCGGCGAATGACCCAGTGGGGGCGCATCTGATCTGGTATTTTCAATCAAATCTGAGTCTGTACTTCCGGTGCGGGCAGGCTCAGACTTTGTTCCTAGCAACTGGAGCTGCCGCGTGTCATCGCTTCTTACTGTCCCGACGATCCCGAGGCGCCTGCCCGCTGCGCAGCGTCGGTCGGGTTTGGGCCATGGGGTGAAGCGCGTGAGCGCCGGGCTGGCCGTTGCGGCGACGCTTGGCGGCTTGGCATGTCCCTCGCTGGCACAGGCGCCGGCAGGTCAGGAAGGGACTGCGGCAGTAGCCGCGCCAGCCATGGCTGAGCGCATGCAAGCGTGCGTCATGTGTCATGGCCGGGAGGGCCGCGCCACCAGCGCCGGCTACTTCCCGCGCATCGCTGGCAAGCCCGAGGGTTATCTGTTCAACCAGCTTCAGAACTTCAGGGACGGTCGACGGCGCAACGCCGCCATGAACCACCTGATGCAGCACATGTCGGACGACTACCTGCGGGACATTGCGGTGTACTTCTCCCGCCTGGACCTGCCGTACCCGCCGACGCGGCCGAGCGGCCTGACGGCCGAACAGGCGCATCTGGCGGAGACGCTGGTGCAGCGCGGCGTGCCGGAGCGGCAGCTGCCGGCCTGCGTGGCCTGCCATGGGGCCAGCATGGCGGGGCGGCTTCCGGCCATGCCGGGCTTGCTGACCTTGCCGGCGGACTACCTGATTGGACAGCTGGGCGCCTGGCAGACCGGGCTGCGCCATGCCAAGGCGCCGGACTGCATGGCCGAGGTGGCCCGGCGGCTCACAGCGGAAGAGGTCGGCGTGGTGGCGAGGTGGCTCTCCGCGCGGACCGTGCCTGCGGGCACCAAGCCTGAAGCGGCCGGTTCCGAAGCGCTGCCGATGCAGTGTGGGAGTGTGGCTCCATGACGGCTTGGCGGCGGGCGGCGATGTGGGTCGGCGGTCTGGCAGGGGCGTTCGCACTCGGCGTGGCCCTGGTTCTGTGGCTGAATGTCCGGGGAGAGGCGAGCGTCACGGCCACCCGACCCGGCACGGCCATGACGCCCGAACTGGTCGAGCGCGGCGCCTATCTGTCCCGCGCGGGCAACTGCCTGGGGTGCCACACCACGCCGGGCGGTCAGGCCTTTGCCGGCGGACGACGCATCGAGACGCCTTTTGGCGCAGTGGTGGCGCCCAACATCACGCCGGACGAGACGACTGGCATCGGCGCATGGAGCACCGCCGATTTCTGGCGAGCCCTGCACCATGGCCGCTCCAGGGACGGCCGGCTGCTGTATCCCGCCTTCCCTTACCCCAGCTTCACGAAGGTGCGGCGCGAAGACGCGGATGCGCTCTTTGCGTACCTGCGGTCCGTGCCGGCGGTGCAGCGGCGCAACGACCCTCACGAGCTGCGGTTTCCCTACAACACGCAGGCGGCCCTTGCCGTGTGGCGCGCGCTGTATTTCCGGCCGGCCGATGTGCAGGCCAGCCCGACCCGGACCACCGTCCTGCAGCGCGGCGAATATCTCGTTCAAGGCCTTGGCCACTGTGCAGCCTGCCATTCGGGCCGCAACTTTCTCGGCGGCACCAGTCTTAACGCGGAATTTGCCGGCGGTCTCATGCCGGATCAGAGCTGGTATGCGCCGTCTCTGACCTCACCCGCTGAAGCAGGGGCGCAGCGCATGGGTCGCGAGCAGGTGGTGGGCCTTTTGAAGCGCGGCGTGACTGCCGGTGCTTCCGTGTCCGGGCCCATGGCGGAGGTCGTGTTTTCGAGCACCCAGTACCTCAGCGACGCGGACCTGGGCGCCATGGCGGAGTACCTGGCAAGCCTGCCGGTGCGAGCACCTGCGGTGCCGGCCTTCAGTCCTGCGGACCCGCAATCCCTGCAACGCGGCGCGAGGCTCTATGCGGACCATTGCGCCAGCTGTCATGGGTCTTCCGGCGAAGGCGCTGCCGGCAAATACCCGCCACTGGCGGCGAACCGCGCGGTCACGATGCCGGTGGCCAACAATCTGGTTCAGATGATCCGGCACGGCGGTTTTGCGCCCACGACAGTGGGGAACCCTCGGCCCTTCGGCATGCCGCCGTATGGTCAGGTGCTCAGCGATCAGCAAATCGCGGACGTGGCCACCTACGTCCGGCAGTCCTGGGGCAATGAAGCCGCTGCGGTGTCACCGCTCGATGTGCTTCATGTCCGTTGAGGTTCGCCTCACACAAGCTTTGGAATAGAAAACATCATGGAATGGGTCCCGACCGTCTTCATTGCCTTCAAGGTCATCGTGCTGGGCATCGGCATGTTCTATGCCATCAAGTGGCATTACGACAAGGCCAGGAAGGAGAACGGGCCACAGGGCCAGCGCGCGCAGCTGCGCGCTGTTGGCACGGTGGTGGTGGTCTTCGTTCTGTTGCTCGGCGTTCTCTTGCTGCTGACCTTCGGCCTGGGCTCGATGCTGGGCCTGGACCTGAGCTCCCCATGAAGCCATGAGGGCAGGGCGGGCGATGCGCTAGCGCAGGTGGCGGCAACCAGCATCACTGGCCCTCAGGAGGCTCCCACAGTTCCACCTTGTTGCCTTCCGGGTCGATCACCCAGCCGAACTTCCCGTACTCCGAGTCGTCGGTCTTCTCCAGCACCTGGCAGCCCTCATCACGCAGGGCTTGAAGGAGCGCGGCGAGATTGGCCACGCGGTAATTGATCATAAAACTGGACGTGCCGGGCTTGAACTGATCGCCGCCCGCGGCGCCGATCGACCAGATCGTCGAGCCAATGGCCGGGTTGCCTTCGTCAGCCCACCCAAAGGCGGTGCCGCCCCATGCCTGCACATCGATGCCCAGGTGCCGCCGGTACCACTCCTGCAGCACTTGCGGCTCCTTCGCAGTGAAGAAGATCCCACCGATACCGGTGACTCGTTTCATGAGGTGCTCCTTGGAGGGGCGCCCGGCCGGTGCGGCTGGAACAGCTCAAACTATGCAACGCATGACTGGCGGGCAGATGGGGGCTAACCCGGCCATGGCGGCCGTGGTCGGATTTCGACGTTGGCCGCTGTGGTTCGTGCGGCCATCCTCGTGGCTATGAGGAAGTTGCCTGCTTCGGTTGCCGAGTGATGATCACCAGCCGCCGTCACCTTCGCGGTGCAGCGCAAAGGTGTCAAGCAGATGGTCCACAAGTGCGCGCGTCTTGGCCGCCAGGTTGCTGCGTGTGGGAAAGACGACATAGATGTCAGCGGCTGGGAGCCTCCACTCTGGCAGCACCAGCTCCAGCTCCCCGGACCGCAGCATGGGAGAGGCCTCCCATAGCGAGCGCATGAGGATGCCGTGTCCCTGGAGCGCCCAGCCCAGCACACACTCGCCGTCATTGGCGGCCAATGGACCTCGCACTTTGACGGTCTCCGTGCGGGCGCCTGCTTTCAAATGCCAGGTTCCAAAGGTCTCCTCGTTCTCCCGGATGAACAGGCACGCATGCCTGGACAGCTCGCGGGGATTCGACGGCACACCTTCGCGGCGAAGGTATGAAGGCGCGGCACACAGCACCCGCTGGTTACGGGCGAGCAGCCGGGCCGTCAAGCGGGCGTCCGGCAACTCGCCGACGCGTATCTGCAGGTCCAGGCCTTGTTCGACCAGGTTCACAGGTCGGTCCGTCAGATGCAACTGCACCTCCACCTCCGGATATTTGCGGGCGAAGGTGGAGAGTGCGGGTGCGATGTGCCGTCGTCCGAAGCCCAGCGTGGCAGCGACCTTCATCACGCCCTTGGGCACGGCCTTGCTGCCGGCCACCGTTCGCTCAAGCGCCTCCAGCTCCTGCAACACCCGGGCTCCCTCCACGAGGTAGGTTTCGCCCTCCGGTGTCAGGCTGATGCGCCTGGTTGTCCGCTGCAACAGCCGCGCCCCGAGCCGGCGCTCAATCGCCGCCAGACGCTTGCTGACCGCCGGCGGCGTGACGCCAAGTTGTTGCGCAGCCGCTGCGAGGCTGCCGCTGTGCGCGATCGCAGCGAAAAACGCCAGATCGGAGAACCCGTCCATCATGAACTCCAGGGCACGAAACAAATGCCGCAAACGAAATTACCCGCCGTCGGCTAAACACTAGGATAGCCATTACTCGGCGCTTGACGCGACGCATCGCCGCCGACCAGGTGTTTTTTTGCAGTACGAAGCCATGACAGCCAAAACGCTCTATCGCAAGCTGGTCGATAGCCACACCGTGGCCAGCCTTGACGAGCAGAACCTCCTGTTGTTCTGCGATCTTCACCTGATGAACGAGTACACGAGCCCACAGGCTTTCGCCGGCTTGTATGAGCAGCACCGGGACGTATTGATGCCGGGACAGAACGTCGCGGTTGTCAGCCACATCATTCCGACGCATCCCGTGAAGTTCCGCGTGATTGCTGATCCGCCCTCCGCGCTACAGGCCACCAACCTCAAGGCCAATTGCGACCGTTTTGCGATCCCGCTGTTTGACACCAATGACCGGCTGCAAGGCATCGAGCATGTGGTGGCACCCGAGCACGGCATGATCCGCCCCGGCATGGTCGTGATCTGCGGGGACAGCCACACCACCACGTACGGCGCCCTTGGGGCCCTGGGATTCGGCATCGGGACCACCGAAGTCGAACACGTGCTGGCCACTCAGACGCTGCCATATCGGGTGGCCAGGAGCATGCGCATTCGCATCGATGGCACGCTGCCCCAGGGCACGACGTCCAAGGATCTGGTGCTCCACGTGATCGGTGTGATCGGCGCGCAGGGAGCCCGCGGCTATGTGGTCGAGTTTTGCGGCGAGGCCATCGACGCGCTGTCGATTGAAGCGCGCTTCACGCTCTGCAACATGACCGTGGAGGCCGGATCGCGCGGCGCCCTGATCGCGCCCGACGACAAAGCTGTTGATTACGTCCTGGCCCATGCCCCCGACATGGCGCCCTACAAGGAACAGGCGCTCGCCTTGTGGCGGGACCTGCGCAGCGACGCCGAGGCCGTCTTTGATCTGGAATACGCGTTTGATGCCAGTGACGTCGCCCCCCAGGTCACCTGGGGGACGAGCCCTGACCAGGTCGCTCCCATCGGCGGCCATCTGCCACACCTGCATGAACTGCCGGAGGGGCCCGTGCGCAGCAGTGCCGAGCGTGCGATGAGGTATGCCCAGTTACAGGAAGGGCAGGCCATCGAAGGCACGGCCATCCAGCATGTGTTCATCGGGTCCTGCACGAACGGACGGATCGAAGACCTGCGCGCTGCTGCCGACATTGTCCGCGGGCGCAAGGTGGCGCCTGGCGTTCGGGCCATGGTGGTGCCCGGATCAGGGGCCGTCAAGGAAATGGCTGAGGCTGAGGGCCTGGATCGGGTCTTCGGCGATGCAGGTTTCGAATGGCGGCGGCCGGGGTGCTCGATGTGCCTGGCCATGAATGACGACGTGCTTGAAGAAGGCGTGCGCTGCGCATCGACGACCAACCGCAACTTCGAGGGCAGGCAAGGGCGCGGCGCCATCACCCACTTGATGAGCCCGGCCATGGCCGCAGCCGCAGCCGTCACGGGCCGCATCACCGACGCACGCAAACTGGACCGCACCCAATGTCACGAGCCACGCTGATTGAAGGACGCGCAGCGCCGCTGCCCATCGAAAACCTGGACACCGACCAGATCATGCCCAAGCAGTTCCTGCGGGGGATCGACAAGTCGGGACTGAAGGACGGTGTGTTGTATGACTTGCGGTTCGACAGCCAAGGCGTCGCGCGGCCGGATTTCGTGCTCAATCAGCCGCGTTATGCCAATGCCTCCGTACTGATTGGCGGCTCCAACTTCGGTTGCGGCTCCAGCCGCGAGCACGCCGTCTGGGGTCTGCAGCAATTCGGGATTCGCGCGGTGGTCGCTTCGAGTTATGCCGAAATCTTTTATTCCAACGCGATGAACAACCGGCTGCTGCTGGTGACGCTGCCGCAGGGGCAAATTGACCAGCTCATGGGTGATGCGGCCGATGTGACACATCACCACATCACCATCGACATCGACGCGCAGAAGCTCTTCAGCCGGTCGGTCGAGGCATCGTTCGACCTGCTGCCACGGCATCGTCGGATGTTTTTGGAAGGGCTGGACAGCATCGGCCTCTCGCTGACCTTCAAGCCGCAGATTGAGGCGTTTGCCAGCGAGCACTGGGTCAAGCAGCCTTGGTTGAAGGACGTTGCAGCGGTCACGAGGCGGCGTCTGGACGCGAGCGCGAGTTAGGGGACCGACTGCTTCGTTTGGCAGTCCATCGGCTTCATGAAGCGGCCCCCGAACGTGTAGGCGCCAGCAGCGTCAAAAAAATAGTTCGCCGCGATGTAACCCCAGCGGACTCCCCGACGACTCGCAAGGTACGGCGCGCATCCGCGCACCGTACCCCTTCAACGAGATCTTCAGGAGTCCTACATGCTCTCCAAGCCACAATCCGCTTCGCTCGCCGCTGCTGCTGCCGCTGCCCTGTTCGCCCTGTCAGCCCATGCGGCGCCCGCTCCCAAAGGCAGCGGCGGCTTGGCCGTGGCAGCCAGCGACAAGGTGCACTGCTACGGCGTGCACGACTGCAAGGGCAACTCCGACTGCAAGACCGCCGAACATGCCTGCAAGGGCCAGAACGCCTGCAAGGGCCACGGTTTCAAGGGCATGGATGCCAAGTCCTGCCTGGGTGAGGGCGGCGTCATCGGTGACTTGACCGCCGGCAAGTGAGCCGCTGATGCCGGCCCCTTGCCAGCGCGTTGCCCAGGCCAGCCCGGGCTTCGGCCTGGGGCTGCGCAGCGCTCACTACCGCGACATCATCGATCACCCCCAGCCGCTCGACTGGTTGGAGGTGATCTCTGAAAACTATCTGGTGCCGGGCGGCAAGCCCATGGCCATGCTGGAGGCGGCGCGCAGCCGCTATCCGATGGCGATGCACGGCGTGTCGATGAACATCGGCGCCGTGGCTGGTCTGGACGCCGACTACCTGCGTCAGCTGGCGGCGCTCGCACGGCGGATCGAACCGCTGTGGGTGTCCGACCATTTGTGCTGGACCGGCGTGCATGGCCGTCATCTGCACGATCTGCTGCCGCTGCCCTATACCGAAGAGGCGCTGCGCATCGTGGTGCGCAACATCCGGCAGGCGCAGGATGCGCTCGGCCGCCGTCTGGTGGTGGAGAACGTCTCCAGCTACCTCCAATACATCGCCTCGGATCTCAGCGAAGCACAGTTCCTCGCGGAGGTCGCGCGGCAAGCCGACTGTCTGCTCCTGGTGGACGTGAACAACATCCATGTCAGCGCGGTCAACCACGGCCTCGACCCGCTGGCCTACCTGGACGCCCTGCCTGCGGACCGCGTCCAGCAGATCCATCTGGCCGGGCACAGTGACCGCGGCGACCATCTGATCGACACGCACGATCAGCCGGTGGCCGATCCGGTCTGGCGGCTGTACGCCGAAGCCGTCCACCGCTTCGGCCTGGTCGCGACGATGATCGAGCGCGACGACCACATTCCGCCGCTGGGCGATCTGCTGGACGAGCTCGACACGGCGCGGGACATCTCGGCGTCGGCGCTCGCCGATGCCGCATACGAGCGAGCTGCCTGATGGCTTCGACACCCCACACTTCGCTGCTGACCTTGCAGCAGGCACTGCAGGAGCATCTGCTGGGGCATCCCAGTGCGATCGCGTCCTTGTGCAGCCCAAGTCCGGCTCCGACCATCGAGCACCGACTGGCCATTTATCACCACGCCTATCGCGCCCGGCTGCACGATACGCTGGCGGACAGCTACGGTCACACACTCACCTACCTGGGTGAAGCCTGGTTCGAGCGCGAGGCCCTGGCCTACATCGAGAGCCACGAATCGCGCCATTTCAGTTTGCGCTGGTATGGCGCCGGCTTCCCCAGCTGGCTCGCGCAGCGCTGGCCCAAGGATGGCGAGATCGCCGAACTGGCGGCCCTGGATTGGGCCCTGCGCAGCGCCTTCGACGCCGCAGACGCGCCAGTGCTTGGCCTGGCCGACCTTGCGCGCCTGTCGCCTGAACACTGGGACGGACTGCAGCTTCATCTCGCGCCAGGTCACTTTCGCCTGGAGTTCTCGTACAACACCTTGGCGCTATGGCACGCACTGGACCAGGATGAGACGCCGCCAGCGGTGCAGCGTCTGGACGATCCGGTCTCGGTGCTCGTCTGGCGCAAGGGGCATTCGCCCCATTTCCGCAGCCTGGGCGACATAGAGGCCAGTGCGCTGGACGGCGTGGCCCGCGGACTGCACTTCGCCGCGCTATGCGACGGCTTGGCTCAGGCGTGGCCGGACGCCGACGCCGCCACTGAAATGGGTGCACTGCTGCGCCGGTGGCTGGATGAAGAGCTGCTCACCAGCGGCAAGGATCCCGTGGCTCGTCCTTGACGCTGGTGCAGCCGTCGCGTCAGGCGGTCACGCCTGCAGGAATCGCGTTGCGATAACGCCAGCGTCCATTGAATGTTGTCGCCATGGCCGTGACGGCCACAGCAACTGTTCCAAGCACTCATCACCAATTCACAGCGGCTACTACTGCCTCACCACCGCAGCAGCCGAGGTCCCAGTGCAGCCCCGAGCGCGGTGCTGAGCAGCACGCCGAGCGTGTACCACACCGCTACAAAGGGCAGCGCCAGCTCAGTGCACGACAGCGCATAACCGAGGGCACCCAGGCTGCCGCCGAACAGGCCGGCTGCTGCGCCAGCGGCGACTGGACGCGTGGGTGCCATGCCGCGCAGCGCCCAAAGCGCCGCCGCCAGGCCTGGCAATGACAACACCAGCACGCTCAGGGAACAGGTGGTCCACGAATGGCCCATGAGATCCGGGATGCGGTGAGGTGGAGCGCTCATCGACCACGTCAGCACGCCCACCACAGCCGCCGCCGCCATGACACCCGCCACCGCGAGCAGTGGCGCCCGCACATGCGCTGCTGGCCGGCCCAGTCGAGCCACCAGCCAGCCCCCCGCGAGCGACAAGGCCCCGGCATAGATCAATTTGAACCAGGGCCCAAACTGAAGGTAGAGCCCCGTCGGGATCAGCCCCAACAAGAGCGCCGCCACCACGCTGCTGGCGGTCACCGCCAGCGCGGCGCCAGGCAGCAGGCGGCGCGCCGCGACGGCGCGGGGCGCCGGTCCGGCATCCCGTGCCAGCATCAGGATCAGGTCATCGGTCTTCATGGCATTCCTCGTGGGCATCAGCGCTGCTCAGGCGCGCCGCACCAGCTCCGCAAGTTTCTTCAAGCCGCGGTGCACTTGCACCTTGATGGCGGATTCGCTGGCGCCGGTACGCTCCGAGGCCTCGGCCACGGACAGACCCTCGATCTTGGTCAGCACAATGGCATCTCGCTGTGCAGGTGGCAACTCGCACAGCAGAGTGCGCAAGTCCCGCTGTGTCGCCTCCGCCGCCGGCGTGGCGGCAAGGCGCGCTTCGTCCACCTCATCGATCGGGTCGTGCAGGGCTTCCTGCCGACCTCGGCGGCGCCAGAGGTCAACCAGCTTGTGCCGGGCGATCGCCAGCATCCAGGCCGTGACGGTGAGCGACGGGTCGTACGTGCCTCGCTGCAGATGCAGCGCGAGCAAGGTGTCCTGCACCAGGTCCTCCAGGTCGTCGGGCAGCGACTGCATGCGTCGCCGCAGATACGCGCGAAGCCGCCCCGCCATGCGCTGCAATGCCTCGCGGTAGGCGGCTTCGTCGCCCGCCTGGGCGCGTTCCCACAGCGGGCGCAGATGGCGCTCGAAGTCGTCGGCAGCGTCGCTCAAGCTGGGGGAGTTAAAGCGGACATCGCCCGCATTATCGGCAACCGGCCGGCGCCGGCTCCTGGCCATGCGACCGGGCATGCCCTCAAGCGTGACGACGTTGGACAACATGGTGCAGTGCGCGGTCGAGCGACCAAGCCCCGGGCCCGTGGAGCACAAGCAGCAGCAGGGCGGCAGCCCACACGCCGTGCGTGGGCCAGGCGCCCGGATACACCAGCAGCTGGATCACTGCCGTCATGCCCAGCAGCCCAAGTGCCGACAAGCGCGTGGCCAGGCCGAGCAGCAGGGTAAGGGCCAGCACATGCTCGGCCGTGGCGGCGAGCAGTGCTGCCCACTCCGGCGAGATCAGCGGCAGCGCATATTCATCGCGAAACAGGCTCACCGTCTGAGGAGCCAGGTGCGGCCAGCCGAGTTGCACCACACCGTCCACCAGATCTATCGACAAACCCTCAACCTTGGTCTGCCCGGAGCGCCAGAACGTGCCGGCGATGGACACCCGCGCCAGAAGCGCCAGCAGGTCTTCCGGCCAGCCGGCGGCAGCGGCGCGAGCCTGCCACCGGGCCGCTGCGGTGAGGAAAGGGCGTGTGGGCATCAAGTTCACTGCGTGTCTCCAGGGGCAAGCCAGGCGACGATCGCGCCGTGGCGGATGAGTAAGGCGAGCGTGGTGACGAGATCGAACACGGCGCCGTCAGGCACCGCTTCGTGCTGCGCCGCCGCAAGGGCGTCCGCGAGCGCGCGGCCCGCGAGCAGCGACGCACAAAAGGCAGCAGCGGGGTGGGTCAGTGGCAATATCAAGACGTCCCCCTCCCGGGTGTCGTCACGCAGCACCAGCGCCGCTTCCGGGCTCTCGTGTACGGCGAGGCCCTGCGGCTCGATGGCGCCTTGGTGGGCTGCCCACAGGCTGACCACGCTCCATTGCGTACGAATGAGCTGAAAGGAGGGGTGCAGCCGCAAGCGGGCACCCATGAGTGCCGAGCCTTGGGCGAAGTGGTCTTGCAGGGAGGCGAGGGCCATCGGCGATGCGTCGTCGGCGTGGTAGGCCGTCACCCGCGCTCTTTCCAGCGCTGCCAGTTCTGGCAGCCATGGCCACGCCTTGCCGGCGCAAGGATCGGCCATCAGCCAGGGCCCGAAGTCGTCGCCCCACTCCGCCAGCACCGGAGACCGCGGCGGATGCGCACGCACGAAGGCCACAGCCAAGCTGTCAAACACCTCTGCCCCCAGGGCCTGGCGACACACCGGCAGGGTCTCGCCCAGCGCCTGCGCCAGGCTCGAAACGAATGTATTGCGGTGCACGTTGAAGCGCCGGCCCACGTCGGATCCGTTCCAGGCGCTCAGCCGCTCGGACGCGGGCAGGTCAGGGTCTCGCAATGCGCAGGCCCATGCGTGCTGGAGATCGGGCTCGCGCGGCTCGGTGCGGGCGGGCGTCATGTGGACAGGGCCTCAACATCGGCCATCAGGTCGCTGGCGCGTGCCGCCTCTGCGGCGAGCTCTGGGAAGGGGGGCAGATCCTGGTCGCGCTCGATGAGCGTCGCAACTGGGCCGATGCGCCCGATCACGTGCTGGTACAGGGCCCAGACCGGTTCGCTCACCGGGGCGCCGTGACTGTCGATCAGCAAAGGCGCGCCTACTGCGTCTGCGTCGGTGGCATGTCCAGCAAGGTGTATTTCGCCCACGCTGCCGGGCGGTACCAGATCAAGCAGTTGATCAAGGTAGGTCCGTGCATCGCCTCCGCGGTTGACCGCGCTGACATAGGCATTGTTGACATCCAGCAGCAAGCCGCACCCGGTACGCGCGACCACCTCGGCCAGGAACGCCGCCTCGTCCATCGTCGATGCGGCATATTGGACGTAGGTGCTCGGGTTCTCCAGCAGCATCGTGCGGCCCAGGCGGTGTTGCACCTGATCGACGTGACGGCACACCCGCTTGAGCGTGGCCTCGTCATAGGGCAGCGGCAAGAGGTCGTTGAACCAGGCGCCGCGGTGGCTGGACCATGCCAGGTGCTCGGAGAACCAGCGCGGCTCGTAGCGGCGCAACACGCGTTCCAGGCGTTGCAGATGGCGCTCGCACGGCGGATCCATCGAGCCGATGGATAGCCCGACGCCGTGGACTGACAGTGGCATCAACTGGCGCACCTTGTCTGTCTGCGCCAGCCGCGGCCCGCCGGCGGCCATCAGGTTCTCGGCGTGCACTTCGACAAAGCCGATAGCCCGCACACCGTCGCTGCGTTGCAGCAGCGACGGCATGTAGGCGTCTTTGAGGCCAATGCCTGCCAACGGCGAGCCGTTCATGACGGGCCTTTAGCGGTCAGGGTGGACGGTCAGGGCCGCTTTTCCTTGAAGGCGGCCAGTTGACCGAAGCCAGTCGGCGAGGTCTTCGAGACCGTCTTCGTGCAGGTGCCCTTGGGCACGAGATTCCAGGCGTTGCCCTGGTGATCAGTTTTCGAAGTGCCGGCACACGTTGTCCCGGGGCCAGCGGCGCAGTCATTCTTGCCCTTGAGGGCCACGCCAAAGCACTTCTCGGTGTCGCCGCCGGCTTGCGGCTGGGACTCGGCATGGGCCTGCGGTGCAGCGGCCAGCAGCAGTGCGGCGGCGAATGCGGCAGCCATCGCGGCGGCGTCGTGAGCGGTGGGGCGAGTGGTCATGAAGCAGGCTCCTGAGTCTGGCCGGGCTTGGCCAAGGGGTTGCAGACCGCGCGCCACCTGGCGCCTGGGTCCTACAGAAAGCCTGTCGTTGGATCGGGGGGAAAGGTTACAGGGGAGGCGAAGACTTCTTCACGGCGGACTGAAGACCGTGAGCGGCGCGGCTTCCATCGTCGTGATCTCCTATGGCGGCCGTAGCAGCGCCGGCAGAACCGTGCAAAATCTCACGATTCGCGCCGAGCCCAGCTGGCACGTTGCGTGCCCCATGCTGTTCGAAACACGTCAGCGTGCAGCACAAAACCTCGTCGCCTCTAGCCAAAACGTCCGATGACTCACAACCGCTGTTCCACAGGCATTCCTGGTCTGGACGACATCCTCCAGGGCGGCCTGCCTCAAGGGCACCTCTATCTGTTCGAGGGCGAGCCGGGCACCGGGAAGACCACACTCGGCATGCACTTTTTGCTTGCTGGGCTCGCTGTGGGCGAAGCCGGTCTGTACGTGACGCTGTCGGAGACCGCAACAGAATTGAAGGAGGTGGCCCATTCGCATGGATGGGACCTTGACCAGCCGAATCTGGAAGTCTTCGAACTGGTCAGCGCGGACCAGCTGGGCCCGGACGCCGAGCAGTCCATCATTCACCCTGCTGAGCTGGAGCTGAACCAGACCGTGCAGGGCGTGATGGCGCGCATCGAGGCGACCCGCCCCAAGCGCGTTGTGTTCGACAGCCTGTCGGAGATGCGCCTGCTCGCCCAGGACCCGCTGCGCTACCGGCGCCAGGTTCTGGCGCTCAAGCATTTCTTCGCCCGGCACGACTGCACGGTGCTGATGCTGGACGACCTCAGCGCCTCAACCGGTGACATGCAACTGCGCAGCATCGCCCATGGGGTCGTGTGGTTGCAGCAGGTCGTGGGCGAGTATGGGGCCGACAAGCGCTTCCTGCGCGTGGCCAAGATGAGAGGCATCGGTTTTCGCAGCGGAGAGCACGACTTCAACCTCAAGACAGGGGGTTTGGAAGTGTTCCCCCGCCTGATCGCGGCCGAGCACCACAAGGCCTTCCGCCCTGAAAACGCCAGCACCGGCAACTCTGCCTTCGACGACGTGCTGGGCGGGGGCCTTGCCCGCGGCAGCAACACGCTGTTGGTGGGGCCGTCCGGCGTGGGCAAGACCACCACCGCGATCGCCTGCGTGCATGCGGCCCTGCGGCGTGGAGAAAAAGCCGCCTACTACCTGTTCGACGAAGGCCTGGGAACGCTGTTGCCGCGGGCCAAGACCTTGGGCTACGAGCTGCAGGGCTACATTGACGATGGTCAGTTCCTGCTCAGCGCGCTGGACCCGGCGGAGGTCTCCGCCGGCGAGTTCGCCGCGCGCGTGCGGCGGTCGGTCGAGCAAAACGGCGCGCGCGCCGTGGTGATCGACAGCCTCAACGCTTATCTGCAAGCGATGCCTGGTGGCAAATTCCTGATGCTGCAGATGCATGAGTTGCTGACCTACCTCAACCAGCGCGGTGTGGTGACCATCCTGGTGCTGGGCCAACACGGCATCCTCGGCCAGGGACGCATGGACCTCGATCTGAGCTATCTCAGTGACGCAGTCGTGATGTTCCGCTACTTCGAGGCCCGCGGTAGCCTGCTCAAGGCGGTCTCGGTGGCCAAAAGCCGCACGAACAAGCATGCCAACACCATCCATGAGTTCCGTCTCGGCGACCGGGGCATCGAGATCGGGGTGGCGCTGACTGACTTCGAGGGCGTGGTGTCCGGCGTCTCCCGGTACACCGGCGAGATCGCACTGCTGAGCGACGGCGACGACCAGCAGCACGGCGCTGAATGAAGAATGCCCTTGAATCGCGCGTGATCATCCTGGCGCCCTTCGGTCGGGATGCCGAGGTGATTGCCCGGGTCGTGACCGGCCTGGCGCCGGCCCAGCCTGTGCAGACGCCCGAGCAACTGCTCACGGCGGTGAACGAAGGCGCTGCCGCGGCGGTCGTGACGGAGGAAGCCTTGTCCATTGCGCCGGGCGGTCCGGTACACCTCTGGCTAAGCCAGCAGCCGTCGTGGTCGGATTTCCCCTTCGTGGTCTTGACCAGCAAGCGAACCGGACGGAGACCGCCCAGCGCGGCCGCCTCTCTGCAGTTGCTGGGTAACGTCGTCTTGCTGGAGCGCCCGCTCAGCCCCGATACCCTGAAGACCGCGGTGGAGGCGGCAGTGCGGGCCCGATTGAGGCAGTACGCGAACCGGACCATGCTTGCGGAACTGGCGCTCGCTCACAGCGCGGTAGAGCAGTTGAACCGGGAGCTTGAGGATCGCATCGCCAGCCGCACGCATGAACTCTCCATGGCCAACAACCGGCTCATGAATGAGATTGCAGAGCGGGAACGGGCGCAGGCGACGCTGCTCCAGGTCCAGAAGATGGAGGCCATGGGGCAGCTGACCGGAGGTATCGCCCACGACTTCAACAATCTGCTGCACGTCATCGGCACCAACCTCGACCTGCTAGCGCGCCTGGACTGCCCGCCGCCGGCCGGAAGGATCGTTGAGGGCGCGCGGCGGACGGTGAAGCGCGGCGCGCGTTTGACCGAGCAGCTGCTGTCCTTCGCCCGCAACCAGTCGTTGGTCCCCCAGGCCACCGACGTCAATGCATCCATCAACGGCATGCAGGAGCTGCTGCTGACGTCGGTGGGCTCGCGCGTACGCATCGCACTGGAGCTGACGCATCCGCAGCCGGTCGTGCTGCTGGACCCCAACCAGCTGGAGATGGCCATGCTGAACCTGGCGCTGAATGCCCGCGATGCGATGAAGGAGGGTGGCACCATTGTCATCAGCACGCGGGAGACCCATGGCGAGCGCGAGGGAGAGATCGTTCCAAGCGTGCGGGTGACGGTGGCCGATAGCGGCACCGGCATTCCGCCTTCGATCATCGAGCGCGTATTCGAGCCCTTTTTCACCACCAAGGCCATGGGCAGCGGCACGGGGCTGGGGTTGGCGCAGGTCTACGGCTTCGCGAAGCAATCGGGTGGGCAGGTGCACATCGAGAGCGCACCGGGCCGGGGGACGCAGGTGCACCTCACGTTCCCACTCGCGGCGGTGTCGCTGGCGAAGGATGCCGAAGCGGATGGGTGGAAGTCGGTCACGCCGCGCCAGGACATTCTGGTGGTCGAGGACGACGATGAGGTGCGGCATTCCATCGTCCAGAGCCTGGAGCTGCTGGGACATGAAGTGACGGCGGTGTCCAGCGGTGAAGAAGCGCTGCGCGCGCTGGGCGAAGGTCGTCCAAGCCTGCTGATCGTCGACTACGTCATGCCAGGCATGAACGGCGGAGAGCTGATTCGCCGGGTGCAGGACGCCTGGCCTACGATCCCGATCATTCTGGCGACCGGTTATGCCGACATGGAAAAGGTCGGCCAGGTGCTCGGCGCACGCTCGATCCTGAAGAAGCCCTTCCGCGTCGATGCGCTGGCGGAGGCCGTGCATCTGGCGGTGGCATGAACGAGGGGGCGGCGCGCCGGTTTTCGGCGCCGGTTTCGCGACTGGATGCGGCCCCGGCGACAACCGTAGAGAGGGCGCCTTGAGCGAGTCTGCGATGTCCGCAGGCTTCGGGAGGCGGCTTCGGAAGGCGGCAAGAAGCCAGCAACGATAGCTGGTGCGACCGGCAAGAATCGAACTTGCGACTA